>JAABUX010010589.1_pt1 | contig 10284 bp, 8 predicted proteins | sample 5561851 | NCBI WGS metagenome assembly JAABUX01 (sample SAMN10711883, study PRJNA513361) | rock metagenome | isolation source: Antarctica rocks | place: Antarctica: Victoria Land, Richard Nunatak red sandstone | collected 2016-01-03 | reverse complement strand
CGACCGGCTGGCACCGGATCAACGGCTACCGCACTCTCGCCCTTGAAAACGCAAAGGCTGCGTGAGATAATCTCTACGTCGATGTTACGCCGCTAAACGAATGTCCCCGAAGATCGGCACGAACTCGAGCCCGTATCCGCCAGATCGAGTCGTCGCCGAATCTCGAAGTGAGGTTGATGTGCCAGACAATTCCTTATGGGTCGGAGTGGACGTTTCAAAGCGTCGTTTCGACATACACGTTCGCCCGACTACGCAATCGTTCCAAGAGCCAAATACGCAAAAGGGCATCACTGCCGTCGTCCAGCGTTTAGCGGAGATCAAACCGGCGCTGGTCGTACTAGAAGCGACCGCCGGCATGGAAGCGATGCTTGCAGCGGCACTTGCCGCCCAACAAGTTCCCGTGGCTGTGGTTAATCCGCGACAAGTGAGATCGTTCGCGAGAGCGACCGGCAAGCTTGCTAAGACGGACTCGATTGATGCGTCAATCCTTGCACACTTCGCCGAAGCGGTGCAGCCTCAAGTGCGCCCGTTACCGGATGCCCAAGCCCGAGACTTCAACGCGCTCGTCAGCCGGCGACGGCAACTCGTTGAGATGATTGTTGCCGAGAAAGCTCGCCTGGCGGGCTTTTGCGGTGTCTCGCTTGCCGATATCCGTACGCATATCGCATGGCTGGAAAGGCGCCTCAAACGACTTGATGGGGAACTTCAGTCCGCTGTTGCGAGCAGTCCCATTTGGCAGGCAAAGAGTGAACTGTTCAAAAGCGTGCCCGGCGTCGGAGACGTTCTTTCGCTAACACTTATCGCAGCACTGCCGGAACTTGGAACCCTCAGCGGCAAGCAGATCGCGAATCTCGTCGGTGTTGCACCGATCAATCGTGACAGCGGCTCAATGCGGGGCAGGCAGTCGATCTGGGGAGGCAGGGCGCAAGTGCGAAGTGTCTTGTACATGGCATCGCTCGTCGGGGTTCGCCATAATCCGATCATCAAGGCATTTTATGAGCGTCTTCGGGAGCGCGGAAAGATGCCGAAGGTCGCGCTGACAGCTTGTATGCATAAGTTGCTCGTCATTTTAAATGCGATCGCCAAGTCCGGAAAGCCGTGGTGTTATCAAAGCCATGCGATGAGCACATCCGCCGGACCCGCTTGACTAACCGTTCCTAACTCCTGACCGTCGAAGGGTTGACATTCAAGACAGTCGCTTATCCCGGCGCCAACAATGACGACATGGATTTTGGTTTCTTGCAACAGGGTCACTCGGTACACGAGGGAATTGCGTTTTGGCAGCAAGCGGATGCACCGCTCACCGCTTTTATACCGCAACTTGAGGCCGCTCGTGCGCTGCCTCCGGGTCCGAAACGAGATGCTAAAATCCAAGCCGTGCGTAAGAAGGGGTTTCTCGGCAGAGATCAGCTTTTTCTAGGCGTCAATGATAAGCAGCAATCCGCGATCGTGCTTGATGACGGGCGAGGCCGCGCCAGACTTCGGATTCGCGTGACGGCGGCAGGTGAGGCGGAGCTGAAATTTTTAGACGCGAAAGGCCGAGTTAAGCGACGACTGTCCAGCGAGCGATAACGCAAGCTTTGCTGGATGTCGCGCTTGGAGAATCAACTGCAAAGCAGCGTTCTCGCGCAACGTGAAAACCGTCTCATCTCCAAGAGAATGCGTGCAGTCAGAGCCGAAGCGAAGCGGTCAGGACGCCAGTAGCGCTTTGCTGCGAATCGATATCTCGAAGCGCAAGCGAAGGGCGTCCGGATCTCTATCCGGATCTCTAAATGAAGTTCGGCTCGTCGTCATAACCCGTGGCCGTTACGCGTACGTGCTGCCGATCGCGGTCGCTCCGCGAACCGAGCGCCAGTCGTTGCGACGGGTCGTTGAGAACTCAACCGACAAGGGCTGAAGACGCAAATCGGGGCGCGGTGTACTGATATCTCCGTTCAGCCGCTTCTCCGGCGAGTTCGGACCGAGACGTAGGACGGGAGCCGGTTCGAACGACTATCTGGCAGACCTTCTCCTCGAAGCGGGGAAGTGGGCCCGCCTTGGCTCCGCTGAGCGAAGATAACTGTACCCGGGGTATCGCCTCAGATTTTTTCTGGCGAAACGAGCCAGAGCAAGTTGTCTGGACGGATCGTCGCCAGAGAGTCGTGCGTCCCGCGTTCGGTAAGGTTCTGAATAGCGATGCCGAGCGGCGGCGAGACGTCGCGCAAGAGTCTGCCGCGATCGAGGCCCTGTCGCACGGCTGCGAGTTCCGTCTGCGATGGTAGGAACAAGTATGTGCTTCCCGAGTGCTCGATCGAAGGCGGCACTACGCCCGAGAAAAGCAAGAGCTTCGTCGATCTGGGAAGGTAGTGCGAAAGCACGAGCGCGTACGGGGCTCGTGAATCGGCATCCGAAGCGACGACGAGTGCGGGCATCGGGTGGCGAGTGATTACGCTCGAGGCGAGCTGCTCATCGACGTGTTCGTTGTCGTCCCACCATACGGGAGCGTGGCGCGCCGACGCGATCGAGAACGCGCCGCACGCGACGAGAAAGGCGAACGTCCCTATCGCGAACGCACGATCTCGAGGAGCACCGGCGATGCCTCGTGCGAGCATTAATGTAACTATGATGTCGATGCCGATCCAGGTTGGCATCTGATATCGAGCTACAGCTTGAACATGCGAGCCGCCGATCGCGTCAAGGACGACGAGTGGCACGAGGGCGCAGAATGACAGACCAATAGCCAAGAGAGCGGGCAGCATGTCGTAGCTGCGGCGACTAAAGCCGAAGAAGGCGATCACTATGATCGCGAAGACCGGCGCGAGCAAAACGCCAAGCGACGTCCGGGCGAACTCGGCGTCGAAGAACACGGCGCCTACGTTGAAGATCCATTTTGTTGCGTACGCTCTTGCCGTGTAGCCACCGTGCAGCCACGCGAGGTCGCCGGCATGCCCGCGGCTTGCGAGCAGACTCTCTGCAAACCATGGTGCGAACGCTACGAAGGCGGCCGTAGTCGTCGCAAGCCACGGGATGGCGGCTCGAAGGCCATCGCGTCGTGCCGCGCCGGCAACCACGACAGCGTGGCCGAGCAGGACTGTCAGAAAAATGGGTGATATGTACAGCCCGATCACCAGGGCGATACCGTAGCTCGACCAACGCCAGATGCCACCGGTTCGTTGTGAGAGCAGAAGCAACCAGGATGAGAGCAACGTAGCGTCTGCAATCGCTACGTACTCGCGTATCTGCTGTGCGAAATGTATCTCGATCGGCGAGAGTGCGACGAGCGCGGCAAGCAGTGGCCCTCCTCCGGGTGCAAGCTCGCGCCCGAGGGCGAACGCGAGGGCGATCCCGAGAAGTCCGAGCAGCGCCGACAGCACCCGCATTGCCGGAGTGCCGTCCCCGACGAAGCCGGCCCAGATACGGGCCGCACCATAGAAGACAGGCCCGCGTTGAGGCTCTTCGCGAAGCGAGGCAAACGTTGCGCCGAGACCGAGATGAGGCGACAGTCTATCGAGCGCGAGAAACGTTGCAACTGGTTTTACGCGGCCATCGAAGGCACCATACAGATCGGCCTCGGTATGTCCAGTGATCCGAAGCATCGAAAATGCCTCGTCCTGCCACAGTAGCCGCGAACCCAAATGATCGAAACGCGCAGCGCAGCCGAGAATGATCGCAAACGCTGCAATCAAGAAAACGAGTGAACGCATCGTCGATTGAGCGGACGTCCGCTGCTTGGGTTCAAACAAGCTCGTTGTCTCCACATCGTACGAGTCGAGTTAATCCTCCCTTTGATTCGGCAGGCATTCGGCGCGCTTGAGCACATGGGGTCTCGAACGTATCGGGCCGTCGAGTCGGTCTCAAAGGTTCTCGACGACCCTTCGCCTACGCGCGAGCTGCTGCCAATCATCATCGTATGCACCGTATGAGCGCTTACGAACGGACTTGTCGATCGTTATGGACTGCGACGACGTGTTGACGTTTCGTCGATACGTCGGGATCCATACGAAACGTAAGATACTTGGTGTATCGCTCGGGTGCACCGAAGCACCCGAGCGATACTTGCTCATGGTCGTTCCTTAGTCACACAACCCGTCATTGTTGCCGTTAGCACACCAGACGAACGGTGGCTGCTTCATCGTAATCGGGAAGACATAGTCCGCTGTGTTGCTCACGGATATGCCGACTACTCCAGCGAGCGTCTTCCAGGGATCTGTTTCTCCAAAAGCCGCGTATGCTTGGGCGCCTTGCCATTGTAGCTGGAGCCCCGGTCCAGCAGAGTACGCTGAATCGCGATCGAACACACCGTAGTGCGAGCAATCCATTGTGCGATAGATTACTTTCTCATCTGGTCGGTAGGACGCTGCATTTATCTGTGCGTCGGTCAAGTTGAGACAACCGCGAGTTCCTTCAGCGATGCGCGTGGAACTCGTGCCTTGGTTTCCGAAACACTGAGCATCTGATCCGGTAGCGGGGTATTCTACGCCACTACCGTTGCAAGCCAGTGCGATGGATACGGCGTATGGAAGCGTACAACTCGACGAGTTCGGACTCGACTGCAGGCAATACAGAATATCTTCCGCGCGCACGAGCCCTAAAGAATTCGCCATATTGGTAGCTACGGAGCCTCCGCAACCGACCCCGTTTCCCGATAGACTGCACTCGCCACCGCCTCCGACAGACCAGGTGCCTCCCGCGGCACTCGGTAGTGGGCGGCCCTCCCAGATATCATCTTCGATACCGGTAGCGACGTCTATGTTGACGACATGATGATCCGACGACCCTTCGGTGATCACGCCAAGAGGAAACTTCACCGTTGCGCCGTTGATGTTTCGCACATTCGCGGAGCTCTGGCACGAATATTGCGAATAGCTGTACTTATTGCAGGTTAAGACGTAGCCAGTACCGTCACCATTCGTGTATGTGGTCGGGTCGCTACCGTCGTTGACATTCGACCCGTCTTCCGATGCCGTGATAGACATGAAGTTGTCGGAAGCTTGCATGCCGTTCCACGACGAAGATTGCGCAGCGCTAACGAAGACCGGCGAAGCAGGTATCGCTTTGTGGAACACCGAGGTCGGATAGTATGAGTACGATCCTCCAGCAGGCGAGATCTTTTTTAAGGAATCGTATGCTGGGCTTGGAGTAGCCGATGCCTGGGTCGGTATCTGGAAGGATGCGGATATCCGGTACGGGCTGTTGTACAGTGAATATGCCGTGCCCGCCGTAGCGCCAACGTATAGGAGCGAATCAAGCTCATTCGCTGCGCTTTGATTGCTACTCGTACCGGGCGGATAGTATTCTTTCCAGCCAGACGGGATCGTCCCGTAATACGAGTATCCGTATTGCTCACCGAACATGTCGACGACGATCGAATTCGCGGAGGCGGTAGTACTTGGTGCCGTCGACCCATTTGCCGAGCTGAAGCCAGTCGGCTTGCCGCCGTTAGCTATTTCAAACATCGCTATGTGTACATCTGAACCACCTGAATACGTAACGGTTATGGTTTGAAGCGCCGTCACGTCGTAGTAGGCCGAAATTGTCGACGGACTCGCATATGCCGTTCCGACCAGCGTATATCCGCTCGTTACTGTCGTTGGTACCGCCGATCCGATCAAGACGAGGGTCGCGTTACCCGCAGCGACCGTTGATCCAAGTGAGCACGAATATGTGGTTTGCACAGTATCTGAGTGGCAGAGCTTCGATTGCTTGACACTTGCAGACCCGGCTGCGGCGGCGCTCGTCCTAACAGCTTGAGTTGTTATACCATTTTTGAGCTGAGACACAGCCTTCGAGTCTACATTCGGGACTGATCTCGAGCCGCTGCCCGATGAACACGATACTGCGCCGATCAACAAGAACAAAACCAAGATTCGTCGCAAACTGGTCTTCTTTACTATAGACATAAGTGTATTAGAGACCCGGAGCAGTCCTGTCGCAAATAAGTCGCCAATCCCTTGTTTAGGGGATTCGTGACGACTACTTACTACATGCGCTCGTGATCAGCTCGGCAAAGTGATTTGCCGTACTACGACGTCCGGTTCAAATGCTTCCGCCTGCCGATCACGGCGACGGCAGTGCCGAACCAAAGGACGGTCAATTGAGCGGGAATGAAATCATTCATCCCCGCTCAAGGATAGCAGGACGATGAATTGCGGAGGTATCTAAGCTTCTTATTTAAGTTCGCCGTCACAGCATGTTCGGGTGGTGGATCGGAGCAGTTACCAAGGGGTTACGCCTCAGGGCCTCTTCCAGGACTACGTAGGACCGATCAGCGCGCCCGGCGGCTGCAACAACTGTCGCGAGTGTAGTGCAGTCGGCGCTTTGTAATACGAACACGAACACTTCAACTTATACATGCACTTTTGCCAGCGCTCCAATTTTGGGCGATGAAGCGCTCGTGCTGATCGGGGCGAGCACAATAGCTTCCGTGACGAGCGGTTACTCATCCGTCGGAACGGCTGCAAGCTCCACGTCGCGAGTATCGGCTTACTTCGCTTCGACCGCTACCAAGAGCTTTACGGCAGAATTTTGTTCTGCGTCGGACGTCCATATTGCGATGCTCGAGCTCGCGAACGCCGGGACTCCGACGACGTTTTCTTCGGCGTCCGGCAAAAGCGCTCCGAAAGTGACGGCTACGGCCAATGCCATCGTCGTCGACAGGTTCGGCGAACAGTGCGGCTATCCGTACTAGGAGACCGGGAAAAATCGAGGGCTGGCGATTGCGGAAGCGCCCTCTCAGCCGGACAAATATGCGCGTCGCTGGCTTGTTTGAGGCTCTGACCGAGCAACAAATCAACGGAATCGGCACACGTGATATGATCGGGCGACTGTGGCCGACCTGGTCTATCAATTTCACGTCCTGCTCCACGGCGTCGAGCCAGCGGTCTGGCGTCGGTTGCGCGTTTGCAGCAATACGAGTCTCGCCGAATTGCACGGCATCGTGCAGGCTGCCTTCGGCTGGAGCGACGTGCGACGCCATCAATTCCTCATTCGCGGAAAGCGTTACGGTGGCGCCCGGACCGTCGTTTTGTCAGAGAGCGCTGTATTGGCGACGTTTTCCTTTCGCCCGAAGGAACGCTTTCTGTATCACTACGGCTTGGCCGACGAGTGGCGACACCAGATCCGCTTTGAAGGCGCCGCCGTTCTCGGCGAAGGTCTGGCTTCAGCAGTTTGCATCGGCGGCGCTCGGGCTGGACCGTCCGACGAATGCACCGCACCTTACGACTATGCCGACCGGCTCTCTCTTCAATCCGGCGACGCGCCGTGGGTTGAACGATTCTACGTCGCTGACGTGCTCTTTTAACGACCGATCTCCAGACCACGAAGCAAGGTCGCGGGCCTTCTGCTGCGCTCTCAGCGACGCATTCCTCCTCGGTTGATGCTGCGTTCTTGTGCTGGGGCACGCTGTTGTCCGAGTTCGCGCGGCGTCTCGGCCCTTAATTTCTGTGTGAGACCGTCCTCGACGTCGCGCTGCCCATTCGCGAAGACCCGCACGACATGAACCTCGCCGAGTTGAACGTTGCCGAAGATCGGCGGATAGTCTTGGAGCGTCCACTCTTGCTCCTGCGCATCCCAGCGGTCGACGGCGAAGACTTCGCCCCCAAGCCCATAGGGATCGCGACTGCAAACCCGCACAATGTCCTGCCCGAGGAGCTCGCGGGCGCGCTCGAGCTCCTCGATAATCTGCCGCTGGCGGTCGTGCAGCTCGACGTTGGAGACCCGCATCCCCCGCTCGATGGCGATGCGTAAGGCCCGCTCCTGATAGTCGAGTGGGCCGGTCAGTTGGACGGTTTGGCCCCATTTTGCATGAGCGAGATCTAGCCCGGCGGCGATGCTAGCATCGCTCGTGTCGGCGAACGTTATCTGCTGCCCCAGATCTCTGAAGGCTTCCCGGGCGTCGACCTTCCAACGGTACGAAACCTCCCCGTTGCGCTCGACCCGCGCCGCAAGGTCGCGCAGATCACTGACGACCCGCGGTTCCTGTACGCCTCCGCGCAGACCGCAGACCCGCTCGTCGTCGAACTCGCGGTGGCGATCTCGATAGCGAAGGCCACGTAGCGCCGAGATGGCCGCCTCGTCGCCGGCGAGGGCGTGCTCGGCGACGAACTCGCGCCACGCCTGGCGCCGCTCGATGGGCAACTCGCGCTTAAGCGCCGCGCGCTCCCGGGCGATTTCTCCGCGCAGGTCCGCGCCCTCACGAGCGGCCAGCAAAGCCACCAGTGAAACGGCGATCTGCGGAGCGAGTCTCGTCTCGCGCAACTCGCGCCGGTAGACGACCTTGCGGGCCCTGATCTCGGCGTACCGAGCCCGTTCTGAAGCTCGCTGTTCGTCCCACCGTTTTCTGCCAGCGTCGGCGCGGTCTCGGGCGGCTCGAAAGTCGGCGTAGAGCCGCTCGCGCCCTTGGCGTGGTTCCACGCGCCGGTCGATACGTCGCTCGGAATCCCGCTTGTAGTCTCGAGACGGTTCGCGCCGCGGCGCTTGGTGTTGCTTTTCCTCACGCTGCTCAGCTTCCAGGGCGCGTTGCCGACGCAGGTCTTCGCGCCCTGCCCCGACGTCGCGGCCGCGGCCGCGGCCGGGTGGCGGATCAATCAGGATCTCCCGCGCGATCTCGGCTCCACGCTCCAGCAGACGCTTAGGCGCTGGTTGGAGTGAAGGGATCCGCTCCGCGAGCGGTCCGAGGCGCTGCTCGAGGTTCTCCCGGCTCATGAAGCGCGCGATCTGGGACGCCTTGGCGACGAGTTGCGTGTCGTCGTGATGAACGACGACGAGCCCCGACCCCTTCGTCCTTAACTCTAGGCAAAAATCCGCAAGCGTCAGCCGCACGTCTTCGAGTCGCGCACCTTCGCGCGCCAGCGTCGCCTTGAGGGCCGGAGCAGCCTCGCGCACCCATTCGGTGAACGGCCGATCGCCCGACCACGACTGCAGGTCGCGCGCCTTCTGCTTGATCAAAGCCGGCTCGTCAAGGCCGCGCCCAAGCGTCTGATCCTTGAACGCGAGCACGATCTCGGGCGCACGACCCTCGATTTCGCGCACGAGCGTCGGCCCGCGATCGTGTGACCATCCCTGCGCGAGCTCGGTATCCCTCATCGCCCGATCGAGCTTAATGTAATCCCGGAAGGGCGATACGGCCCGGTAGCTTTCCGGATCGACGCGATTAGCCGCGATGTGCAGATGCGCGTTCGCCGTGTCGCCGTGGACCGCCATGACGTACTGATGCGATTGCATGCCCAAGGCTGCGAGCGCGTGCTTTCCGGCTGCGAATGCCTGCTCGGGAGTCGGGCGCTCTTGCTCGTGCCACGAGACGACAAGATGGTAATCCGCCGGCGCGCGTAGCCGCCGACACTGCGCGGCGACCGCTTCCATCTCAATCGCCGCCGTGCGTAGTGATGCGACGCCTTGCGTCTCGATCGCAATCGCCTTTGCGCTCACCTCACCGGTCGCGGAATCAACGGTGTCTTCGCGACCGACATAGCGCACGAGCTCATCGAACTCGCGGCCCTTCGGTCGGTCGAGCCGGTTCTCGGCCGTGACGTAGTCGACGAGCCCGCAGAAGGTGCGACCGCGCGTTTTCGCCGGGATGACCTTCGCGATCAACGGTCGTCCGCGATGCGCTGTATCGCGTCCGTGATCGCGACAAGCACCTTCGCATACTCGCTAGATCCGACGCCGTTGCCTTCGGCGAAGAGGTGCCTTTGCAAACCAGCGAGCCGCCGAAGCTCCGCAACCACCAGCGTTCCCGCATCCAGTTCGCGTCCGATCGCAGCGTCGCGCACATAGTTGGTCACGCGAAAATTTGCGGCCGACGCCTTCTTCGCGACCCGCTCCCATTCGTGGTCCGAAAAACGAACGGCGACCTGGTGCCGCCGCGCACGTGTCTCCGTTCCTCGTCGTGTGTTCATCGCCGCCCGCCGTGCGAGGTGTCGGGGCGCAGCCCTGACCGTGCAACACACGTACATTGAGGCGGCGACAAGCGCAGCGCGGAGCAGCTTCTTCGTCGCGGCGCCGCTGCGCCAAGGTTTCGCGCGGGTAGCGAAACCCTACCCTGTGTGACCGATTCAATAACAGCACGTAAAAGATGGTTGGCTGCTCTTATTTCTGTTCCCGTGTGATCGTAATCATTGATTTGGAAGTGAGTGTTTCTCGGGGATCGATTGTAGTGTTTCTCAGGATCGATTGTAGTGTTTCTCGGGGATCGATTGTAGCGTTTCTCAGGGATCGATTGTAGCGTTTCTCAGGGATCGATTGTAGCGTTTCTCAGGGATCGATTGTAGTGTTTCTCGGGGATCGATTGTATGTTTCTCGGGGATC
>JAABUX010010588.1_pt1 | contig 10285 bp, 23 predicted proteins | sample 5561851 | NCBI WGS metagenome assembly JAABUX01 (sample SAMN10711883, study PRJNA513361) | rock metagenome | isolation source: Antarctica rocks | place: Antarctica: Victoria Land, Richard Nunatak red sandstone | collected 2016-01-03 | reverse complement strand
CAGCCGTGATCACCATTGTTTACTTGCCGTAGATGTGGGTCCCGGCCCTGCTGGGCCAGGCGGACGACGAGCAGCAGGCCAAATGGATGCCGCCCAGCCAGAGCCTGGCCATCATCGGGACCTACGCGCAGACGGAGCTGGGGCACGGCACCTTTGTGCGCGGCCTGGAGACGACGGCCACCTACGACCCGGCCTCCCAGCAGTTCGTCATCCACTCCCCGACGCTGAGCAGCACCAAGTGGTGGCCCGGAGGTGCGCCGCTGTCCTGCTCGTGTGCCGTGGTTGTGAGAGCTTGTTCCAGCCTGCCTGGACTCTGTACTTTAGCTCAATCAGGTTTGCAGTAATACAGCAGAGCTCTAGCAGCGCATGTGCGGCTGCAAGCCGCTGCAAGAAAGCGCAGCAGCCAGTTGCGCTCACGACATGGACACTGCGCAGGTCTGGGCAAGACGGCGACGCACGCGATCGTGATGGCGCGGCTGTTCCTGGCGGGCAAGGACCACGGCCCGCACGCCTTCATCGTGCAGATACGGGCGCTGACGACGCACCTGCCGCTGCCGGGCATCGAGGTCGGCGACATCGGTCCCAAGTGCGGTCTCAAGTCTGCTCTCTGCCACGAGGTCGCTGGTCATATTTTGCCGCGGCAGTGCTGCCCGATGCCCATGCCTGCGTTGCCGCTAGTACCATGTGCCGGCTGGTTACTGATGAGGACGTGGCTTCCTGCAGGTTCGGGTACAATGGCGTGGACAATGGCTACCTGCGCTTCCGCTACGTCTGCATACGTGCGCTTTGGCCCCTCGCATGAACAGCATACTGCGTATCGTGAAGAAGTATCGCAAGCTGCACGTTGGTCATGTCTGCCTACGAGTGTTCTTGCTATGTTTGAAATCTGCTGAACCAACATGAGGCCTAGATACAGACTTGGATCTTGACCGATGTGCACGCAGCGCGGGAGAACATGCTGATGCGGTTCAGCAAGGTGACGCCGGAGGGCAAGTACGTGCCGCCGCCGCCGGCCAACGCCAAGGCCAGCTTCAGCACCATGACCTACGTGCGCGCCACGATCGTAGAGGAAGCGGGCGAGTATCTGGCACGCGCCGTCACCATCGCGGTGAGGCTCCTGACAGCATCTATTGCAAATTCCTTCTAGAGTAGTGATGCAGTGATAGCTGGCGTGTGCACTGGAAGCATGCCAGATTATTGAATGGCGCATCAGCAGCGTTGTGTTGGCGGCACGTCTGTACGATTGTATGCACTGCGCATCTAGCTTTGCCACAACTGTGGGAATTGTGGGATCGGGGAGCACCTACTTGCGTTGTGTATGGCGTGCAGCACCGCCAAATGCTGCGTGCTCCCGTGCAGGTCCGCTACGCTGCTGTCCGCCGCCAGACTGCAGCGCACGCCGGCGAGAAGGAGCTGCAGGTGACACAATCTCTATGTGACCCTATGATTTCAACATGCGGTGTGATCGCACAGCTTCTGGCTAAATTTGCGTCATCTACTGCCAATCGAAGGAACCCAAAGGGCAAGGTGCCAGTAATGAAGTCAACTTATATTTACCCTCTAGTGTGTCACGGCGCTTAATAAAGTGCATGCCACGCAGGTCCTGGACTACCAGAACACCGCAGCGGACTTGCTGGGCGGCGTAGCGTCAGCGTACGCGTTGCGCTTCATGGGCCAGGCTGGTATGGCCATGTACCGCCAGTTCGAGGCGGACCGCAACCGCGGCGACTTCAGCATCCTGCCGGAGCTGCACTCCACGCTTTCCGCGCTCAAGGTATGCGACCAGCGAATCCTGTGTCCAGCCTTGCAACCTGCAAAATCCCACCAGGCTCCGCGGAGCATTACTTGAACATGGCCCGTGCTTGTCACAACCGATTGCGAGGTGTCCACTTAGTATACAGCTAACGAGCTGAGCTCCACGATTGCTGCGCGGTCACAGGCGGTGTGCTCCTGGATCACGTGCGACACGATCGAGATGTGCCGGCGCTCCTGCGGTGGCCACGGCTACAGCCTGCTGTCGGGCCTGCCCAGCATCTACGTCAGCTACGTGCAGAACGTGACCTGGGAGGGCGACAACAATGTCCTGTGTCTGCAGGTATGACAGACGCCGCATTGCTGCCCACTGCTGAAATGGTACTGGCCCTGCATCTTGCTTACTTTGGTCTAAACTCGGACCAATGCTGCCAAATGTGGCTTAACACCGTCGTATTCTACGCTTTGGCCCCTTCTCCACCGTGGTCTTGCTGCGCGAGCAGCATACAAGGTATCGACAAACTTTTCATCTGTTGCAGACAGCAGCGTCGCTGGCAATGCAGCATATCTGAACGACACCCAGACAGAGAGTCGCAGCAAATGCAGCGTCAGCAGCCAGCGCGACTGGCTGGATCCAGCCCATCAGACTGCAGCTTTCAGGTGGGCACTTTTGCAACATTGTGCAGTCTTCCCACGTCATCTCATGCCAACATCAGGTCAAACATCTGGAGACCCCGATTGCTGGAGTTCAACAAGGATTGACCACTCCTTCTGTATCTGCCATAGGCACCGGGCTTCGCGACTGGCGCTTGAGGCGGCGACCACGCTGGCAGAGGCGGGCGGCGGCCGCGACCTCCAGTTTGAGGGCCCCGCCTGGAACAGCAGCACCGTCGACCTCATCCGCCTGGCCAAGGCGCACGGCTACCTGGTGCTGGTGCAGAATTTCTTCGCCCACGTGGACGGCCTCAGGCAGAAGGTACGCGATGCACCGACGTAGTAAGGTTCCGTGTCTTCACGAAGACGTGCTCTGCGTCAGATCCGCTGTTTGGATCGGCAGGGTATTGCTGCTTTTTCCCTGGAACTATGCACAGCAGGCCACATGTTGACTGAATCCATATGGTGCGCGTTGCAGGCAGAGCTTAGCGGCACGACTATATCGGTACTGCAGCGCCTGGCAGCGCTGTTCAGCTTGAGCCTGATGGAGAAGCAGGCCGGCGAGTTCCTGGAGGACGGCTACCTGTCAGGTATGCAAGGCTCCTGCTCTTGGTGGCCGAAACGCTTGTCGTGTGTATTGCCCATGCAAGTCCTGTGACATGGCCTGTGACGGACGCATAGTGATGGCTGTACCTCCACACCCGGCTGAATTGCACTGATGCTGGTTAGAGTCAAAATGCTGGTTTAACAAGTGCCAATTTGCATAGCTGCCCAGACCGCCAAATGAGCTCGTTCCTGAGACCATCACGCGGCGCTGCTGCTCACAGGCGAACAGCTGCACTGGGCGCGGCGCAGCGTGTACGCTCTGCTGGCTGCAGTCCGCCCCGATGCAGTTGCCCTGGTGGACGCCTTCGGCTACGATGACTACCTACTCAACTCTGCTTTGGGTCGCAAGGATGGCGACGTGTACAGGTGCTGTCTGCCATGTGCTGCGGTCTCCTGTCGTAATTTGCACTTCAACCCGGACGGAGATCAGTATGGGTCACCAAGCATGTAGGTTGGCTATACGTCCAATGACGCACCACCGACTGACGTTAGCCTGAGCGATGTGCAGGGCGTTGCTGGAGATGGCGAAGGAGTCGCCGCTCAACGACACTGAGGAGGGACCAGCGTGGCGCGATGTGCTTGCGCCGCGCATGGCTCCGCAAGCTAAGCTCTGACGACGGCCTCCGTAGACTTGGCTGCAGCGGCGTTCAGCAGCATAGGCTCCATATTTCCCAATTGACAGCAGCCGGTGTCAGTAAATCAGGGTAGGCAGGTAATCTTGCTTGGTCTTGACGCCAGCGTGACATGCATTAGCGGTCTGACAGACTAGCGTTTCTTCCTAGCATGCAGTCCACAGTGAAGGTTAGGTGTTGCCTGACACACACAGCACGCCGTCCGAACCCTTTCGTTCCGGTCAGCAAGCTCACGAGACGTCATTTCTCGCGATCCAGTATGGCAGTCAGGTGATCCGATGATCCGACACCCCCCGCCCCTCCCCGGCCGCGCAGGGTAAGCGCTTGCTCCAACACATCGTGCATTACAGCGTGATGACCTGGTGACTGGGCAGGGCCGGTGACGCGATAGCAGAATGGATAGAGGCGAACACAGAGGCGGGCCGGGTCACTGGCATGTCCTCGCTGGGGTCTTCCGGCTGGAGCAGCTTCCAGCGCTATGACACTGGCTCAGGGCAGCGCTTTTTCGTAAAGCAGGCGCGTCGCCCTGTGCGCCGCGATGTGGCGCCGCGCAGTGTGGGTGCAAGCGACGCACGATCCTTCAGCCTGCGGTAGCGTCCGCCTCAACGCGTTTAAGACCCCAACCCCAGCCAGCATAGTCCATTCCACTTGATGCAGGCCCGGGGTGCAGGCGCCGAACAGATGTTCAAAGGCGAGGCCTTGGGACTGCAGGCTATGTATGGTGCGCACGTGTAAGAGGCGCCTCCGCTCGAGGCACTGGGATGCATGTGATGCAGCCTCCTACCAGCCACTGAACCTTCTGGCTTGTTCTGCAGACACGCACACGTTCAGGATACCGAGAGTGTACTACCATGGGCCGCTTGCGTCGGTGCCTGGAGGTAAGCTCCGCCCAGAATGTACCTGAGACCATAGCCTCTGATCGACGCTGCACGCTGTATTGGAGGCAGCTCAGTGTCCGTAATCACAACCTCGAATTCAAGACAGCCCCGAAATCAAGACAGCAAAAACCTGATCTGATGCCGAACCTGACGCAGGCCCTCTGCGACTCTTTCGTCTGCGACCGACAGTGAAGAACTTGTGTCACCTGCCGAGTGCTGTGCACAGGTTCGAACAGCGTGGTGATCATCATGGAGTACCTGAAGTTTGGGTCGCGGTCCGACCAAGCGGAGCTGGGCCGCAGGCTAGCACAGATGCACCTGGCCACCCCAGCGGTGCGGCTCACATCTCAATCCCTTCTTTGTTGCTTGGCTTGTCATGCACTCCTTGACAGTTTGCGGCCTCGCCGCAAAGTCGGCAGGCACCCGCTGTGTACTCTTGCAGGGCATGAAAGGGAAAAAAAAGTTTGAAACCATTTCTCGATTTGTGCGTGTCATCCTTGCGCAGGGGCCATGCTAATCTTCTCTGTATCGTTCCAAATTTATCATATGTCCGAAGACAGGGTCGGGCAAATTCTGTCCTACTATGTACTGCGCACATCTGAGCAATATAACTTATGGGTTGGTTTTACAGTCTGTCTCCTTGTGACTGCATTGACGCTGCTCGCCTTTGTTGCTTACCCATTAGGACCAGCATCTCAGCGAATCGACCATGGTCCCATCCGCCCTGCCCCTCGCAGGATCCTGAGGCAGCGGCTGGCAGATATGGGTTCCCAGTCGACAACACGATTGGTGAGACGCCGCAGCCCAACGGTTGGATGGACGACTGGCTAGAGGCACGTGTCGGACTTGTCCACTCTCGCAGTTCTGGCTCATGCTGGCCATGTCGTGGTGCTTTCCAGCCTCCTCAGCATGGTAGCACCAGGACAGCTTCGCAGGACCTGCAACCAGACCTGGAGTGAGACATGGTTTTGCCAGCTTTCCCTCACTCGCGTGCGGCTGACCTACTGGGTGCATTCTCGCAGTTCTTCGCTGAGCGGCGGCTGCGGCACCAGCTGAGGCTGGCGGGCAGGCCGGAGCTGTCGGAGATGGGCAATCGGCTTGCAGACAACCTCGGCCAGTTCTTCGATGGCGTTGAGGCACGTACCCGTCGGTGCAGGCAACTGTGAGACGTCGCTGGCTGCATCCTGAACTGCACATGCAGCGGAGTCTGCAACATCAAGAAACTTTCGGTGGCCGTGTTGAAGCCATGCCAATCTTGGTTGTAATTGCCAAACTCTGTACGCTGATTTGCAAATGCTCCCTTGCCACTGCCCCTTAAGTAATCTCATCACGGACTTCGCATCGTAGGCGCTTCTCGAGCGCGCTGATGAATGCATCCAGCAGCCGACGAACCATTGTGGCTCAGGTCAGGCCCTGCGTCCTGCACGGGGACCTTTGGAGCGGCAACATTGGTAGCGTCGATGGAGAGCCATCAATTTTCGACCCCGCCGTGTACTACGGCCACAGCGAAGCAGACTTCGGCATGTCCTGGTGCGCTGACACATTCAGCGAGACGGTCTCAAGATGCCGTCTGCAGAACCGGCAATTATGAAAATGTGCAGGTGGGATTGACGCTGGCTCGCATGCGCTAACGTCTGAGGGCGCAGGTTGCTACACAGTGCTGATGCTGCCTGCAGTTCAAGTTGGGGATCCAATGTCGCGTGCGGCAGGTGTGCCGGCTTCAGTGGCAGCTTCTGGGCGGCGTACCACGAGGTCATCCCGCGAGCGCCGGGCTTTGAGGAGCGGCACCAGCTGTACCAGCTGTACCATTACCTGAATCATTACAACCTGTTTGGCTCAGGTACCCTTCGCAGCCATGCAATGGCGAGACGCCAGCAAACCCTGTTGTCGCCTGCGGGTTGAGCGTGAAGCGGGCGAGCAGATGCCATATACATACGTTCTGACCGACCGTGATGCTGCCAGGGTACCTCGGGCAGTGCCAATCGATCCTTCGGACTCTCACGCGGAAGATGTGAAGACCGCGCGAGGCTTCCCTCTTGGCAGACCCAGGCAGGCGACTGATGCCTGGGTCAAGCTGCTGAATGCGGCTGCATTCAGCATTTATACCACATTGTTGTAGCCCATATTGGAGCTTGCGCTGCAACACTTTGCTGAGCTGCCGGACCCTGCTGAGCGCTATTGTACGGCACATTAGTAGGAACATCCTCTTTGGAGACGACCCGAAAATGAGTTTTGCTACATGGCAAGCCAGTTGTCGACGCTCTGATCTAGCATATTGCTTCTAACCCGCACTTCGCAAAAGGGCTCACCCGTATAAGTGACCTCACACACGTCATCACTGTAATACTGCTGTGAGCCCAAACAATCTATTGCTGTGTAAAACGCATGCGGTAAATTGCTTAGATGTTCGGCAGCCACATGAAGCGCTCTCTGCTGCCGCCTGCCTAGGGAGGAAGCCTGAGTCTGCGCAATAAAACCGGGGAAGCTGACAGAACTAATCTGCGCTGCACATCTGCCCTGTTGAACACGCGTGAAGCCCTGTGCAATGCTAGAAGCTATCTGGCACATGCCTGACTGCCGGTATAGCATTGGTGGTACATGAAGTCCGGGGCTGAGCTGGTCATATGCATACACATGGGTCCGTGGTACAAATCAGTGACACTGCACCACCAGGTACGCCAATGAGGCTGCCTGTGTGCACCGGGATTGGTTGCCTTCCGAAGGCTGTGTGTGCGGCCTCCATGGAGAAGGTCGCCGATTGCGCTGCTGAGACTTTCGCCTCCCGCAGAGCTGTGGCGTCCAAAGCTAGTTCTGCTACGGACACGACTGCTGCTGGCAGATCGGGCATGTGTTTTTGGACAAAAGCCACGTGTCCAGGCAGTCCTTGTGGAACGAGTGCCCGCAGTTGGGCCGCCGCAGGCTCTCGCCCGCCTCGTATTCGCCCAGGCAGATGGCGCAGCGCAGCTCAACGCCGAGCTCCATGCCAGCGACGCCGCCCAACGGCACCATTGCTGTCGGGATCGCGTCGATCTGGTCCTTCTGAGCGCCTGCAGCGCCATATAAGGGCACATGTAAGCTGCAACTGCACACTATCGCAGCCTATAATCTCGAAGAAGTGACCGTGCATGCACTGAGTTCGACAATCACATTCACAGGCGTTGATGGGGAGCTCATGCTGGACACACACCGCGGCGGTTCTCGATGCCCTCGTCCAAAGCCAGCAGCGCCTCGTAGTCGTTCTCGTTGAAGTCGCGGTCACTGAACAGCAGGTGCGGCGCCAGCCGCGAGCCGCCGTGCAGCCCGGCCATCGCCTGCGCCGGAAAAACTGCTTGTCATGAGGATGGCGGAGGAACATGACCAGATGTGGGTGGAACTCCATGCGTACACCTTGACAGAGATACTTGTTAATCTACTAACAAGGGAGGGCTACCAAGGACTGCCACATTGGAACATTTGTCATTGCGGAGGCATGCACACAGGCGAAGATCACATGCAACCTGACGCAGATTTCATGCACGCTCCGCACCTGGCGCATGGCGTCGACGGCGCGGTGCGAGTGGCGCCCGGTCTCCATCAGCCGCAGGGCGCTGGCACTCACCGGGCCGCCCGCCTCGAACATGCCCATCATCACCTGCGCCAGGCTGTGCTCGCCGCGCCAGCCCTCGCCCATGGCGCCCCTGCGCATCCCAAGGTGCGACGGTGAGGCACTCGCATCAATGGCAGTCTCTGCTTCCAGCCAGCGTGCTGTACATGTCGAGTAGGCATGAAGAGAAGACATGCAAGCGACGAGATACCTGCGGCCGCCATGCGCGTGATGCTCGGCGGCGGCGCGCCGCATCGCCACCTCGTCTGCGAACGGATCCCGCCCGCCGAACTCGTCGTCGTCGTCCTCCTCGTCATCGTCGTCTTCACCATCGCGGCCAAAGGGCGGGGGCGGCGGTGCACTGCGACAAGCAGCAGGAGTAGAATTAAAACGTCGGCAGGGCTCTCGCGAAAGCATTGTTATGAAGGGCATGCACCCCTGTACAGCTACAAGCCTGAGCATCTGCTGCACGACGGACAAAGCAAGACTTTGCTTACCTGCTGCTGCCGTGAGGCCCGCTATAGCCGTCGTGCAGGCGCCACATGGTGCGCTCGACCGCAGCTGCCTCGTGGCGCCGCCGCTGCGCCACCTCCTCGATGCGCTGCCGCAGCTGGACCCTGCTGCAGGGTGCGTGCACGTGCTCAGGTGCCTGACACAGTCCGTCGGTCAAGCATCTTGCTTAACAAGGGTGTCACCCCGGAATTCTGCAGCCAAAAGCCTGATTGTAAGGCTGCCTGTTGGCAGCATGAGCGGGGCTTTCACCATTGCAGCGCTCGATGCCGCGAGAGTCTAGAAATGCTCTCGCAATCGATTGTACTCTTTGCAGGGCCCAAGCTTCCTGAGTCTGGATCCTGCTATGACACCACAGAATCGCGCACTGACCTGGCCTCGTGCCGCGCGCGCGACGCCTCCAGCTCCCGCTGTTGCTGCTGCAGGGCGAGCAGCCGCGCGAAGCTCGCGTCGCGGCGCTCGTCGTCCATCGCCGGCGGCGGCGGTGGCGGAGGCGGCGGCCCCGGCAGCGGCCGCCTGTGGCTCAGCTCGCTGCCCCGGGACTGCAGGTGCTGCGAAGCATGGCAAACTCGTCAGCTGTGCTTTGCAATGCCGGCTCAGTGAAGTGTGGAGATGTCGACTCGATTCTGCTCAGCGACCAAGCCGATCTTATACTTGTAAGTGCATGCAGCAGACTGGCAGGCAGCAAGCGGACCTGCATGCGGCTGCTGAGGTCGACTGTGTGGCGCAGCGGACGAGCGGTCGGGTCCGCCTCCCGTGCTGCCGACGGCGGCGCCTGTTCCCGCATGCGCTCCAGTGCAGCCTGCAACCAGGTGAACATAGACAGATGTGTTTCGTACTGCAGACCCAAAGCTGACTCAACTTTGCCACTGACTGCAATGCAAGCCCAAACCCTGCATCTTGGGTTCATGCCCCTGGCCGATACATACACCAAGCAACTCAGCAGGGACAAATCAACACTATCGCCAGGCAACCGGGCGACAAGCCGTACCTGCAAGTGTCCACCTGCCCCTTCATAGCGAGCACCGCTGACGCCTGGGTGATACGGTGGAGGGCCGTAATGCGCTGATGGTGCGTGCCCGCCGCCACGCCGCTCCCTGTCGTACAGGAAGCTCAGGCTGGAGCGCCTGCAGCAGGAAGTGAAGACGATCAACAGGTGCTATGGCTGTGCTCTGACTCGCCCTTGTTGCCGGCAGCAAGCCTTGCAAGGGTGAGAACAGCTGCAGCGCCGGTCAAAATCAAGGAACCCGCAGGCTCGGGGCATGTGCGACCGTGCTTGCCGACTGCTACACGGCAACATGCATCAGGCTATGTTGATCTCCTCACGCGCGCAGTGGCAGGGTAGGAGACATACGCGACCCATCTGAAACCTTGGTCACAGACCCGGCCTTCTACGCCCCCGACGTGATGGTGCGTACGGTACAAGGGTCATAGGCAAGTTTGGGTCGGGGCGCACTCGCGAACGCGGTCCGCCAGCGGCCGCTGAGGCGGCGGCGGCGGGGGCGGCAGTTGCCGCGGACCTGCTGGGCGAGCGCCTCCCTCTGGCGCGCCCGCCGGCGCGGGGGTCGCGCTGCCGTCCGCCAGCATCGCCTCCACGTCGATGACGTCCAGGTCCATCGGCATGGGCCCGCTGCTGCTGCTGGCGCGCTCGCTCTGCGCCGGCGGCGGCG
>JAABUX010010586.1_pt1 | contig 10286 bp, 20 predicted proteins | sample 5561851 | NCBI WGS metagenome assembly JAABUX01 (sample SAMN10711883, study PRJNA513361) | rock metagenome | isolation source: Antarctica rocks | place: Antarctica: Victoria Land, Richard Nunatak red sandstone | collected 2016-01-03 | reverse complement strand
CCAAGCGACTGCTCATCGAGAATAAAAAGTCAGTACGCAGCAAGGCCAGAACCTTAGCTAATCCTCGGCATTCAAACATCCTGGATACAGCGATGCTGTAGAAGCCATCGCACATCATCATTGCGAACGCAGTGACCGCCTGTGAGTTCTGCATCTCTTCCGCGGTGCAAGTACCCCACTGTTTGCAGAAGCGCAGCTTGAATTCATTGGCTCAGGTCCGATTGTGCAATTTGCTTCAGAACGGACCCCTTGCCCGACCGGCTCCCGCAGCCTAGAGACGATGTAAGCACAGAGGCCCCCCGCCGGCGAGCACATGGCTGCCGCGCTGCGCCGGACGGTGCACGGCGCCTGCCAGGACAGCGGCCTGCGCGTAGACAGGGAGGCCCTGGAGCTGCTCGCGGACCTGGTCAGCCAGCGCGGCGAGCCTGCGCTGCACAGCCTGCTCGAGCGCGTCGACCCAGGTGAGCAGGGTGCACACGTGCTTTGCACCCTGAGCTGCAGCGACACTCACGGTGAGAGTCAGGGACACACCCGGTTCATGATTGCAGTCCTGGAACCAAGCGTAGCCTGCACCTGCGCATGTCCTGGGCGGCGCATAGGGTCACTGTGTGGCACTATGGATTGTGGACCATGCAAGCATTGCGTGCAACCGCAGAGGAGGGCACGTTGCTACATGCGGCTCGTGTGGAGGCGCTGATCGGCAGCGTCGTCGACGCTGGTCCGGATGGAGGCCCTGCTGGCGCAGCAAACTGGGTGCAGGTCATCAGCGCCTTTGACGTGCCCAAGATCCTGTACGACCCGATCCGCAAGTCCTTCTACCGAGCGCCGCAGCCGACCAGCCTGCTCGGCACTGCGGAGGTGGGGACCATCAGCGTTCCCATCACCCGCAGTGGGCTGCACGCAGGATTGCAGCAGGATCCAGTTGCTGCCCCGTTATGCGCTGGGCCTGGTATGGACACACCGATCCAACATACCAGCACCCAGGTTTGCGCGCGTGTTGACCGGCTGCAGACATTCAACATCGTTCCTGCTCACTGTCATGCCAGTGAGGACTCAGTGCAGCCCTGTGACGCGAGCGGTCTTGCTGATGGCAGGACAAGATGGGCCTGTACATCAACCGCTTCTACATGCTGCACCAGCGCCTCAGACGGATGAAGGGCTGGTACAAGCCCGCCATCGCGTCGGCGCCCAGCGCGAATGCGCAGTACGTGGAGGTCGGTCAAAAGCACCCTCCCTGTGATCAGAGATCCTGTTGACTGGGCTCCCTTGATGGCGGTGAGGGTTATGAGCATGTGACATGCGCAGCTGACGGAGCTGAAGGCGATGTTGGGCGTCGTGGGCGAGACGCGCTACGTCATGGGCTGCATCAGCCAGCTGGAGGACGGGCGCTACTTCCTGGAGGACCTGTCCGCGTCGCTGCCGGTCGACCTGACCGGCGCGCAGCTGGCGCACGGCTACATCACAGGCGCGCCGCGGCACCCTTGCAGTCCTCGGCAGCACGCAACACTTTGCTTATGTGCACACCTGCTGATCCAATTAGAGGCCCTGCTGCTGCTGCTGTTTAAACCAAATCTGGTGCAGTCAGGCGATGCATGCTGTTCTCGCTGCAATGCATCTCCAGGGCGCTCCCAGGCAACATGGCTGGATGCACAGAAAACTGTGTGGTGGTTGCGGAGGGCGAGCTGCAGCATAACGGCGTGTTCAGAGCCAGCGCGCTGGGTCTGCCGCCCGTCGAGTCCCGCAGGACGTCAGAGATCGCCGCCAAGGTATGATGATATTTCTGCACCAGCAGCAGCAGCAGCAGCAGCAGCAGCAGCAGCAGCATGCGCGAGCCCTTTCTGGGGACCAGAGCAAGCCGTCTGCAGCGAAAGCCGCGTGCAGTTGCATGTGTTGCTGCGAAGGGCTCACTGGCATTCTTGATGCCGCAGCTTGCAGCCGCTTCACTCCTCCTGCTGGTATCGCACGCCTGGCAGGTGCAGCATGTACCCTGCATCATGGCGCACATGAAACCGCTTCATTAGCTCTGCTGCAGGGCTTGGACTTCTTCGGGGGTCGCCCTCTGCGAGACGAGGAGGCCGAGCGCGCGGCGGAGTGGGAGCGTGAGGACGGCGATGCACGTATCGTTCTGATGGCGGACCTGTGGCTTGACCGGCCGGACACGCTACTGAAACTCCAGCGCGTCCTGGAAGGTGCATGAGCCTGACTGCTGCTGAGGTCGTTGGACAACTGAAGAACCACCCCAGTCGATGGGTTCTGGCGCCATTTTGCTTACGTCTTATCTTGTCTGCAGCTGTGGCAGTGTTGCGGGGTTGGCCATAGGTGTATAGTACCAACAGGGTCACCCTCTGCCTGTGCTTACAGCTCTGCCTTTGCTGACATGGTGCTGCTTGCTGAGCGAGAGGCAGTCACCGTCTGCGGGCGCAGTGCTGCAGGGTTCGAGAGCATGGACACGGTGCCGCGCATGTTCGTGCTCATGGGCAACTTCCAGTCGTACTCCGCGACGTCGGCGACGACGGACTACGACGCCGTCCGCCAGAACTTCACCGCACTGGCCGGCGTCCTGCAGCGCCACAAGCGCCTCGTGGTGCGAACACTGGCCGGAACCGCTGCCCGCCTGAACTTCCGACACCACGGCTCCTGTGGTGCTGCAGCATGCTGAGATCTGGCGCACGCCTCTGAAAGCTCGAGATGACCCGGCTCGTGACCCTCACGAGCGCAGGGACTCCGGCGCTGACATCTGTCGAGCGTCGTGCCGTGCCAGCCGCAGCAGCATGTCGACAGTGACGCAGAGCGCTGCTGATGCAGGCGGAGAGCAGGTTCGTGTTTGTGCCCGGCCCTGGGGACGCGGGTCCAGCCCATGTCCTGCCCCGGCCGCCGCTGTCGCCCTCACTGACGGCTGACCTCCGCGAGGTGAGCCTTTGCTGACTATGTCGGCTATGCTCGTGTGAACATCTTCACATGCCCATATGCGTGACCATCGGCTAGTTAGCAAATCATTTGCACCTTCAACATATCAACCTGTGCGCAGGCGCTGCCGGACGCGGTATTTGCCACAAACCCGTGCCGTGTGCGCTACGCAACACAGCAGCTGGTGTTGTTCCGCGATGACGTGGAGCACCGCATGCGGCGTCAGGTCCTCATGCAGCCACCCGGTGCGTGGGTTCACTCGTACACAGCCATGGCCCCCTGGCTAGGGGACCAGCACCAACCTGCGCATGAAAATTTGACCCGGACCTTGTCATCACAGGCGATCCTTCTATGTCTTGTGAAGGCAATAGTGTGCATGCACTAGGACTTGGCAGCTCGCCAAAGCTACGCAAACATGAGCTCCAGGATACGGTGACGTGCCAGGTTGCACGTGGCACCTGAGATTTACCAAAGCAAGACTGAAAGAGCAGAGGGCAGTCCAAGAGCTGAGGGTCCACTCCGCACACGCAGGCGAGGACACGGCGGACGAGATGTTCCGGCAGCTGGTCATGACGCTGCTGCAGGAGTCGCACCTGTGCCCGGTCCCGCTGGAGAGCCAGGCGGTGTACTGGCAGCACGACCACGCGCTGGCGCTGTACCCGCTGCCGCATCTGCTGGTGCTGGCGGACAGCGTGCCGCCCAACACGACCACGTTCGAGGACTGCCGCTGCCTCAACCCGGTGCGGAGTGTGGATTGCTCACATTTCTTCGTGTGTGCCCGTTCCAATGTGCGAGGATGCACAGGACGACAAATCCATGCAAGGCGTCATGCTGCCACAGTGTCCTTGCAGAGGAGCACACCAGCATCAGCCTTGGCTGTATGGGCCTGCCGATGAGCAGCATCTGTCGTTGGAAGAGATTCCACTGTCAAGCTGCATGCACATGGAGCGAAGATACAGGCGAGCAACTTCCGGGTAGGATGTGGGCTCATTGCAGAGTGCCAGTGTCATTTGTGCGCATGTGCAGGGGTCTTTTGCCGATGGCACGTTCGCTGCTTACATTCCAGCCACGATGGAGCTCGAGCTGTGTGACGTGCCGGACGACTAGCACGGGAGCCGAGTGCGTTTGTTATATGTATGGCAGCATGCTGTTTTGCGCCAAAACATCAAAGCTGGTGGTACGGCATGGCTTATTTGGATCGTACTCAGTACGCAGAAGCAGTTCCAACGGACCGAAGACAGGTCGGGGCACATCCGGCCACTTGCACCACTGCCAGCCCTCGCATTTCTCAGGTTCTCGCAGCTGCGGCTCCTCATCCTGCAGAGTGGTGTATGCGATTGTCACAACGCCTGCAAATTGTCACTGTAAGCACTGTCCGGCCACCGTGAAAGGGAAGCAGGACCGTACCCTCGGTGCGTCAGCACGCATGAAGATGGTCACATAGTGCGCTCCACTGTCGACCATGTTGTTGGTCAAAAATACGAAGCAAGCGCTCTGGATGCGAAGGCCGGTCTCCTCCAAGACCTCCCGCAGCGCACACTGCTCCCAGCTCTCTCCCACCTCGAGGTGACCGCCCGGCAATGCATACTCGCCGGCGCCGTGGCTGCCCTTCCTGCCGATAGGTGTGCGTCAGTGTAGTTGGACCATCTCCCCAGAGGACCACACTGCAAACGACCCCTATCCGACCTCACCGCTTGCCAACAAGGACCTGGCAGCCTCTGAAGATCAGCACGCCAACGCCGACGCGTACTTGGGGCGGCATTGTGATGATCAGATCATGTCTGCGGGGCTAGGGGCCTCAGCCCACAGCAGCGGGTTATCAGACTATGTCGAGTGTCGCATGCTACACGTGCATGAAGGCAGGTGCGGAACTCTCCATCACGTGTGCCCTGCTCGAATCCCTCTTATTTGAATTTCGCCAGGCAATCGGCACGCAGCAATTGCAGTGCATAGTCTCTACAGCACAGGCAAGCATGGCGGGCCTCGGCGGCAGTATGGCACATGACCACTTTGGCGATGCCATCCGGGACAAGTTCTTCGAGTTCTTAGAGACCTTCACCACTGCCAATGCAGCATACAGCATGAGCCAGGCCAGCGCTGCGACGGCCGGTGAGGAGACCCAGCAATACTACATTGAGCAACTGAAGGCCATGCGCGAGTCAGAGAAGACGACGCTGTTCGTGGACTGGCAGCACCTCGTGAGCGTGGATGCCGACATGGCGGACGAGCTGGAGCTCCAGTACCTGCGCGTGGACCCCTTTCTTCGTAAGGTGCCCCACCATGCACGAGAACTTGATCCGCGGATGTTGTTTGGACGACCCCCACCCCGTCACCACCCGTCCTTGGGTCCGAGAGAATTCGCAGCATTGCGCAGTCACAACTCATCACTCGGTTGGAGCACTACAGTCACGGGTATGGGTACAGGAACTGTTGCTCGTTCCACTCACAGCCCGCTCCAGCACACCGCCAACGGGTTAGGATTCGTGGCTCGACCGGTGTGCCTGGGCAAGTCATGCACTGGTTCTCCTGCACGTGCAGGCGGTGCAGAACCTGGTGCGCAAGTACCAGGAGAACTACGTGGAGTCGGAGGAGTCCGGCGAGCGCGAGTTCTGGGTGGCCTTCTACAACCTGCCCAAGAAGCTGGCGCTGCGCGGCCTCAAGACCCAACAGATCGGCCGCCTGGTGAGCAGAACCTGTCCTCAGGGCTTCTGCTCGGTCCCGTCGCCGTATCCCGTCGCCGTACGCAGGGACGAGCACGGGCCGGTAACTTGCGCGCTCGCAACCGCTCTGCAGGCGCAGCGTGTGCTGATCCAGGGATGACACGCGGCGTGCGCGTTCAGCCCTCGGCCGAACGCCAGCGCGGAGAGCATGGCCATGGACGCACCACTGCAGCGTGGTTCAGGCTGTTACACACAGCTGCTGACAGCTCAGACACGCACTGAGCGTCGGCGCCATGTTGCCTGCAGGTGGAGTGGGAGGGCACAGTCACAAGGACGTCGGAGGTGCGGCCGGAGCTGTACCTGGGCACCTTCGAGTGCCTGCAGTGCCACGCGACGGTGCCCAACGTGGAGCAGCAGTACAAGTACACGGAGCCGCTCATCTGCCCGGAGACCTCCTGCGGCAACAGGTGTGAAACTGAGCATTTTGATCGGTGATGGTCCTGTTTACGAGCAAACGCAACAGGCCGAGGGTCACTAAGCGACTGTCAGGCAGGTTAAGCAGTACGCCAGAGCGTCATGCGCAGCGAGGCGATGCGACGCTTGGCCTCTCGCAGGAAACACTGGCTGCTGCGGCGGGACAAGAGCACCTTCGTGGATTGGCAGCGGGTCAAGGTGCAGGAGCTGTCTGAGCAGGTGCGCGCCATATCGGGGCGCTCTGGTCTGAAGCCTGCCCTGAACAGCTGGCGCAACCGCTGTATGTAAGTCGCCAACACAGTGTTCGCTGCGCCTACGAATGGGCCGATGCGGTCGTCATGGCGATACACCAAACATGATGCGTCGCCCTGCTCAGGTGCCGCCGGGGAGCCTGCCACGCACGATGGACGTGATCATGCGCAATGACGTGGTGGAGAGCGTGCGCGCCGGAGACAAGATGGTGTTCACCGGCTCGCTGGTGGTCGTCCCCGACATCAGCGCCGTCACCGCGCCGGGCGAGCGCGTGGAGACCCGCTTCGGTGCGCGACGCTTGCGGACTCTGTTGTCCTTGCCCGCAACCAGCTCGTTGTGCCGCGAAGACTGCTGGTGGAGCCGCCCGGCCCCGCCAAGGCATCATGCTCGTCCAGTCCTGGCCGGACTGCGTCCGCTGCTGACTCCAGAGGATCGTACCCTCATTCCTCGCTCGACGTCCACTGTTTCCTCTGCGCGGATGCTTCATCACCACACCCTGAACAGGTGGTACCGCCAACAAAGGCGCAGCGACGACGGACTCGGCGGTGACGGGCCTGAAGGCGCTCGGCGTGCGGGAGCTGACCTACAAGCTGTGCTTCATGGCCTGCTCCACCTCGGTGCGCCGCTCACACACCATATTTGCAGGATTTTACTCTCCTCACGCAGGCAGGAGAACAAGGAGGCACAGCCCAGCTGGCCAAAACGTGTCCTCAAGTCGTGATGGCGTGCTATGCTAAAGCTGAACGCAGTGCACGGACCCATGTGAGATGTTGCAGCATACAGGACCATACGGAAGCACACAGCACATCAACCTCATCATTCCGGGCTTGGTCTTTACAGTGGTACAACCTACGAGAAGTTCGTACGTCCCGGCGCAGGCGCGGGAGCAGCAGGCGGGCGTGGTCAACATCCGGTCGGACGACGACTTGGAGCCGGACGAGCTGCTCGGCCAGTTCTCCAGCCGCGACGCCGAGAAGGTGTGCTGCGCCCGCAGGGCATGGACGCACCGAGCGTGGGCCGTGGTGGCATCCCGCATGCGGGCTCTATAGGACAGGTAAAGGGATCAGACATTTTTGGAAGCTCGCGCCACATGGTGGACCGGTCAATGCTGCGCTTGAGCACACAGTGGCAGTCCTCTCCCGTCAAACCACGTGCAAGTTGGGTGTTTTTTGAGACAGCACGCCAGACCAGTCTGTGGGCTGCTTTGCAGGTGCTGCAGATGAAGGCGGACCCGCAGATCTACGAGCGGCTGGCAAAGAGCATCGCGCCCGGCGTGTACGGCCACGAGAATGTGAAGCGCGCCATCCTGCTCATGCTCTTCGGCGGCGTCCACAAGCAGACCGCTGAGGCGCGCTTCCCCGCGATGGTGGCCGCGTTGCGCTCGCACAGGCTCGCAATGCTGGGTTCGTACAGCCATGACACGCAGCCTGGGCAACCATAAGATCGCATGCGTCCTTTCTTTTATCGTGCTGGTCATGTTTTGGGCACTGATGAAGCGCAACACAATGCTCTTCCCCGATGCTGATACCTCGATCGCCCAACCCTGCCCGGACGCAGCCCAAAAACCCTGCAGTACGTGGCCCCAGGGCATCAACCTGCGCGGCGACATCAACGTCGCCATCGTGGGCGACCCCTCGTGCGCCAAGAGCCAGCTGCTCAAATACGTCGCCGGCTTCCTGCCGCGCGCCGTCTACACGTCCGGCAAGTCCTCGTCTGCCGCGGGCCTCACGGCAACGGTCGTCAAGGTGAGTCCCAACAAATCTGTCGCTGCGAGCGAAGATATGCGAGGGCGATTGTTTAGTAGGCAACTCCTGACTTGTCCCCCTAGGAAGCCACGCTCCTTCGTGGTCAGCTATCTGCACGGTGGTTGTGGTGCGCACCCAGAATTTGCTGTGGGCTGAGCGGACTATAGCTTGCACCTCAGCACAAAGTACGCCTGCTGTGGCGCAGGAGTCGGACACGAACGAGTTCTGCATCGAGGCGGGCGCCCTGATGCTGGCGGACAACGGCATCTGCTGCATCGACGAGTTCGACAAGATGGACGTGAAGGACCAGGTCGCCATCCACGAGGCCATGGAGCAGCAGACCATCTCCATCGCCAAGGCCGGCATCCAGGTCAGTGGGTTCACGACGTCCACCCATACACACATGCCCTGGCAGGGCCAGGGATTCACAACACATGCTTCCATGTGCAGAATGGCCGCCCTCATGCGGTGCCGACGAGCAGGGCTGACTCTCTGCTTTGTGTGTCTGTGCTCGCCTGCAGGCAACGTTGAACGCACGGACCAGCATCCTCGCGGCAGCCAACCCGGTCGGCGGACGGTATGACCGGTCTAAGCCGCTCAAGTACAACGTGGCGCTGCCGCCCGCCATCCTTTCGCGGTGCGTCTGTGCGCCTCACTATGCTGCCCCACCCCGGGCATACCAGGAAGCTGACAGTCTGTACGAATAACGTCGTTCTGAGACTGCAGAACCAGTGCGGCGGTAGCTCGCAGCCGTGCTGTACTTTGCTATGCACCCCAAGATGTATGCCTCTGGTCTCCAGCCTGCAGACGTCTGCATGACGTCATGGACGACGTTGGACTCAGCATTGGCTGGTTGTCCCGGGCATCAGGTTCGACATGATGCACGTGATGGTGGACGAGCCGGACGCGGTGGAGGACCGCATGATCGCGTCGCACATCGTGGATGTGCACCGCCAGCGTGACGCGCTCACCTTCGACCGCGTCCCCTACAAGATGGACGACATGCAGCGGTACATCAAGTACGCGCGCGCCATCAAGCCGGAGCTCACCGACCACGTGCGGGCCCCTGGCCGGCCGGCAGCCCTATGCCCGAAAGATGTCGTCCCTTGAACATCAGTGTCGTTGTCAATAGCTTATGCTGCAGCATCGTTCATGCCTTCCATCAGTGGTCAGGAATGCCGCACGTCATCAGCAGTGATAGCCAGAAATCTGCTCGTTGAGCTTGACCTGTGGATGTCGTGAGATGAGCCCACGATTGCAGTGCTGCATTGGGGACCGTCGACCATATCTATAGGCTGTCAGCAACTGCAGATGTCCCAGTTTGACAATGACAGGTAGCAAATCCATGTTGCCCCTTATCAGGAGGAATAGTGGCAAATACAGCGACTGAGCCAGGGTGTGCTGGTCCGCGCAGGCGGCGACGGTGCTGGTGGAGCAGTACAAGCGGCTGCGCGCGGACGACGCGGCGCCGGGCAGCGCGACGGCGTACCGCATCACGGTGCGCCAGCTGGAGGCGCTGGTGCGGCTGTCCGAGGCCCTGGCGCGCGTCCACTGCAGCGAGACCATCCTGCCGTCCTACGTCCGGGAGGTGCGCGCCGGGACGGAGATTTCAGAGAAGGCCTGTCTGATGAGCTCAAGACAGACCTTGCCAGCTGCTACCTCCAGACTTGCTGAAAGTATTGTGGCGAAGTCAGTGAACTGCGATCGCTGTTCCGCTGGCGACATCGATACCGGGCTCTCCGTGCGGTTCCTGGTTTTGCTTTGCACCGTGGCAAGCTTTCGCCTTTGCAGCTGTCCGCCAAGCAACGACATGCCGAGAGGGCCCGTGTGCCGCAGGCGACGCGTCTGGTGAAGAACTCTCTGATCGCCATCGAGCAGACCGATGTGGACGTGGACGACCCAGAGGCGGCCGCTGAGGAGGACGCCCTTGCCGCGGAGGCTGAGGCGCGGCGGCCGGCCGGCGACGCCGCGCGTGCAGGTAATTGACCTGCAGACATCAGGCGAAGCACTGCTGCTTCCACAAGCAGCTGCCTAACAATGGTCAGGTCGCAGCGGCATGGATTGATTGCTCACCTGCATTGTGTGCGCATTGCATTGAGCGGACAACATTGCAAGAGCATCGGGGCCACAGTGTAACGTTGCATGGGCACATGTGCCCGACATCAAGATGGCGCGCAGATGACGCGGGGCCGGCGCCCATGGACACGGACGGCCCGTCAGCTGAGGCAGCCGACGGACGCACACCCTC
>JAABUX010010578.1_pt1 | contig 10287 bp, 22 predicted proteins | sample 5561851 | NCBI WGS metagenome assembly JAABUX01 (sample SAMN10711883, study PRJNA513361) | rock metagenome | isolation source: Antarctica rocks | place: Antarctica: Victoria Land, Richard Nunatak red sandstone | collected 2016-01-03 | reverse complement strand
GCATGCCACCCACCACGCTGTCAAGGCGCGCAGCAGCCCCGGCCAGGCAGTGTCAGGGGTGACGCTGATGACGGCGTCAGGCGTTAAGTACAGGAACGCATCAAGGGCAGGGCTGGGTAGGCCCCACTGTAAGAGGCATGCGGCAGGCAATTCCATGGTGCAGCAATTGAGCGTTGCGCCGGAGATCTGGCATGCTTTCTCGGAGGTATAGGGGAACGCCTGCACCGTATTATGTGCGCAAAGTCCTGTCTGTTCCATTCATGCGCACTGCACCCAGCTGTTAATGGGCGTGGGCGTCCGAGCTTTGTTGGCCGTCATTGCGATGCTGCTGGGTTACCAGTGTTTGCGCTGTTGTTCATCAACGCAAGCAGGTCATGCCTGCGTGCGCGCAGCAATGCCGTCGTTGTCTTCGAGGTTCCTCTGCACGAGCAGGTGAAGGAACCGCGGACGATGCTGGCCTACAAGTTCAAGGCGAATGCCGGTGGCACAATCGACCTCATCAACGCTTTCCGCGCCGCAGGACTGCCGTGCAGCGGGTACGTGAATTCCTCCTGCTACCTGCCTGTATAAGGCTTCTCTCTGCATTCTTAGACTGAGCAGGCCCGTATCTCGCAGATTGGAGCATCCAATGCGGGTCAGCACGTACTCGCGGCAGTACCTTGCAGAGCACCCCAGCATCAATGCCGACTCGCCGGTGAGCTGGGTCAGCAGACATGAACGGTGGAGCTATGCGCACGTGCTCTAAGTCTGCTTTTGCTGGTATGCAAGCGCCAGTCAGCTGCCGCATAAAGCCATAAACTCGGCCTCACGTCAGCAACAGCTAGGACAGGTTGCATGCAGGCTGAAGGCTGTTGACGTTTGGTCATGTCATAATCATGCGCCATCCACTGGGCAAGCTTTCATTTCAGTTCGCCAATATGAGCTCTGTGCTGCGATTTGCAGGGGAACGCAGTCAAGGTTCTGCCTGTCGACGCTCTGTGCGGCCGTACCGCCGTCACGCAGATGATGCAGGCCACGCAAGGCGACGCAGCCATTGCGCTCATGCGGATGCACATGCAGCTGCCCCACGGTGAGGCCCATGCTTGTTTGCCAGAGCTGGCAGCCCGCTCGCTGCGTCCAACATTGTAAGCCAGGTTTTGTATTTCCCGGCTGCAGTCTGCTAGTGTAGCCTCACCGCCAGCGCCGTGCTTGTCATGCATGGTCACCCGAAAAGGCATTGTAGGCGCTCATGATGCAGCGGCAAGAGATGCTGTTTCTATTGCACCGTTCGCCTGTTGATTGCATGTAGATGTCTTACTTGTAGATGCTGACATGCCCGCACTACTCACGCAGGCACGACTTACAAGATGGACGTGGCTTCAGACAGTACAGTGCGCCACCTCAAGGTACCACTGCTCAATACTGCCCTGCTGACGACATGTCACACCCTGTGTAGTGTCTTGGCTTGAGATGCCCTCAATTTTACACTTGCAGCTCAGTGCAGATGTGCACCGCCACACAGGAATGGTACCTCGGGCACTCACCAATGCCGCCCCTCGTGGAGCTGAACATCCTCTATCACGGCTCGCCGCTGGATGACGACACCATTCTTGCGATGGGGGGTGCCGCGCAATGCAACACTCCAGATCGTGCTGGGCGACTCACCACAGACAGCTCCAACCAATACTGGCGCTGCCGAGCTCAAAATGACCGTGACGGTCCGACTCCCCAAAGGCGCGTGCTCGTGTTGGTGTGACAGCGACCCCTGGACTGACACAGCTTCGTCCCTGTTGTCAACATGCCACCGAGCATGGGTCACATGATGATGCGCAGGACCCTTGGCGAACTATGATCTGCTGGATACTGACAGCATAGACCGTCTGAAGGTGTGTTGCGGCAGCTTTTCTGTCGTGCTTGTTGTGCCCTTTAGATGCATGTGCTGCATGACAGGACCCAACCCTGATCATGCATCTGCGGCTAAGCACACGCAAATGCATGCCACTCAGTGTGAGCCGTAGCCCTGCAGTGAACAGAGCGCTGTGCGCAGTGGTGGGTCGAGCGGGACGAAGCCATATCGATGCGGCGCCAGCGCATCTTTTCTGAGGGACGTGAGCTCGCCGGGCGCATGCAATTGCGTGACTTCTGGCGACGGCAGAGGCCGAAGTGCGGCGCGGAGCCACCATGCCTCGGACCCGTGGACGTGGTCGAGGGGCCGCCGCTCAGCACAGTACGGGTCAGCGTCGAGATGGGAGCAGCACGTGAGTCATCCTGCTTCTCACCTCACCAGCAATTCGGTGTTTGGTGATATGCACTTGCAGACGGGCTTTGGCCCAGTATCCGTTGTTAATGCCACAACCAGCGCTGAGGCGCAACTTGAGCTGGGTGTGACCGCCCCGCTTGGCTCCAGTACCCCATCTGTGCAGCCTTAGCTTCGCTAGCATGAGGCGCCAACAACATGCCACCGCAGGTCAGAAGTATTCACTGGCCGTTACACCAAACATGACTCTCTTCACATTTGAGGTGCGCGCGCGTGTTGCATGCTTTACGCCTGAAACCTCAGGCTAGTCTTTTCCATGTCGACCTGCGTGCTTGTCTAACGCCTGGTTGGCCCGGGTGCAGCGCTTGGTCGTACACAGAGTGCCTGCCATGCCTGCTACGATCGACGGGCAGCCGTCTCGTGCACGGGTGCTGGTCAACCGTGGCAGATCACTGCTGCAGCACGGCGGAACCGCCCTGGAGCACTGCGAGATTTACGACGGCGCCGAGCTGTATCTCCTGCCTGAGATGCAGATCTTCATCAAGACCCTGACTGGTGAGACCCGACCCTGCCCCAGTCCTTGCCCACGTTTGGCCAAAATCTCTGCCCGAAGGGGTCTCATGTCACGCCTGACACTTGTCAATCGCAGCTCAAACACCAAACCTCGTCGTGAGGGGACACAATAGCACCGACCACTGCACATGCGGGTGTGGTATTGACCGTCGCGTTTATGGAACTTCTTTAGAGCACGTTTGCACAACGGCGCAGGCAAAACGAAAACACTTGCCGTGACGGCAGCGACGACGATTGAAGGCCTCAAGGTGCGCGGTCTTGACGCGCTCACCCCAAAATCTGCTCGCTTGCTCGGCAAGCATGTGTGTGAGGTCATGCTGCCGCGGATTCAGCTCACTTTCTCTGGCCCAGGTTTCTGGCCGAGCTGGCTGCATGACGAAACACCTGATTTCTGATAGTAAACTATCTGATGCCTGTGCTTGATGCCACCCCACGATGCCTGCCGCAGGAACTTATCGAAGATATGGACGGCATCCCACCGGAGCAGCAGCGCTTGATATTCGCCGGAAAACAGCTGGAGGACGGCCGCACCTTCGCTGACTACAACATCAAGAGGGAGTCAACCATACATCTGGTGCTCAGACTATGCGGCGATTGAGCGGCGGCAGCAGTGCGGAGCTGTATCATGCTGAGTTCGGACGTGGCAGCTCTGCCCTGCAGTCACGGACATGCAGCTGTCAAGGCCCCTGAGCCCACGAACCGGACCGAAGGAGACCTTCACCTCTATGTCATCCACGCTGTCTCAGTATACAGAGCTGATCATGATGAGCAAGTGCTTTCAAGCGTTATGAGCAAATTTGGCATCCGCTCCGAGTGTGGGTAGGACCGGTCCAGGCAGCGCTGCAGAGCACAGTAGGAAGCGAAAAGGAAATGATTTAAGCCACATACGTATCAGCTGAGCTGCTCCAACGAGCAGGCGCAAACATCTTCCCTTCAATTCGATGCATTGTGTGCATGCTACAGGCGGCCGCAGACCTCTTGGACTGTCAGCCGAGAAACCTGCATGTGAGGCGCGTCCGCGTCACGACGCTCCTCGCTTCTCCAGGCCAAACATTTGTGCGGAGCCACTGAGCGGATGTTGCGGCGGTCGCGATAGAGCCATAGACACTGGGACTGCTGCCCGGTAGCAACTGAGAGCACAGCGCCCGTGTCATCCCGAAAAAGCGTAGTCTGGGCACCGTGCCTGCGCACCGGTCCACGGCCCCGTCCACACGTCCCTGTCGTTTGAAGCACAGCACGCACAGCACAGCACAGCACAGCACAACTCGGACTCGATCTGCCAATTTGTTTCACGAATTTACACATTGGCTCATCAAGCTCACAAGCGCTCGAGGTCAAGCAGGAAAGCCTCCCCTCGAGGCCGCTCAGCCGTATCGCGGGGCGAGGCTAGCACTCCCGATTGTCGCAATGGACCTGCACGCCATCGCTTGCCAGCCGGCAGATGCCTGGCAGAGATCAGCATCCTCGGCCGCTGCACGCATGCGCGGCCCCGACGGCTTCTTCACCGTTCAGCTGACTGCCGCCGATGCGGCCATCGTGCAGGTCCGCCGGCCGCGGCTAGACAGCTCATCCTGCCCGCCTCAGGCTGCCGTCATGGTGTCGAGGTTGCACCGCAAGGCGTTGTCCCCCCCACCAAGCAATGCGCATGTGCATGAAGCCATGTGCTCTGCATCGCGCAGGCAGCCCTCAGGGTCGCTGCTCCGGCGCTGGACGCTCACCTGCAGCGGCACCCAAAGATTAGCAAAGTGCTTGTGAAGGCTCAGTCGGGGTCCGCGTCGTGCACTGCGCTGGGCATATACGATCAGGTGTGATCGGAGAAACCACTGAGGCCGTGGCACAGAGAAGGCCTGTGGTGTACAAGGTGCAGGCAATTAGCAGACTTTGCAGACAATGAGGTATACACCAGCAAATCCGCACGATCACTCAGCGTGGATTTGCTCTGCATTATCCAGCAGTGTTGCTGGGAGAGCACTCGGGTTACCAGACGACATTCGTGTCGGACGGCGCTAGTGTCAAGCGCTTTCGTGCGTTCATCGCAGGCGGCTGCAATCATGGGCACCGTCGCTCGGACCGCGCTGCCGCTCCTGTTGCGAGGCATGGGCCTGCGCGCGGATGCGCTGAGCGGCGTCCTGGATGATGTTCACCGGCCGTCTGCAGTCCCGTCTTCTTCCGAACTCCATGTCGCCCGGTACCGGGGCCGTTCCGACGGTGAGCAAGAGTTACTCAGCTAGGCGTCCTGGTACACGCATCTTGTGTGCGCACGTCGAGGCGAAGCCGTTCAAACGAGCCCTGCAAACATGCTACTTGGCTGGTCACCATCAGCACAGTCCGTCACTGCTGAAAGTGCTTGAGCAGCAGGCACGGCTCAAGTGGCGGTCGTCAGGGCCGGCACATGCCTGCAGCCGTCGTTTGTGAGGCACGTTGGTGCCGGTAGCCCCTAGTCGGGCTGCTCATGGATGCATTTGCTGACGGATGGCGCAGGGCACGATGAGGCGCCCGCTGCCGGCAGCGCAGCGACGCACGTGGACCAGTCGGTCCTCACCGTCGTGGCTGCTGATACAGCCCAAGGCCTCCAGGTGCGCACACGTAAGCGCATGAGCGCGCTATGGTTTAGCTGCGTGCTACTGCATATGGCATGGGTGGTGAGCATCTGGTTGACAAGGCAGCTCTCGCGGTGCATCACGTGGCATGCTGTGGGGGTCGCACTGCGCGATAGCTCCGCTGCAGGTTCGGCGATGCCTGGAGCAGACCGACTGTCGTTCAGCAACCCCACTCACGCGCCAAACCGCACATCGCTGCTGCTATAATATCGGCCTAGCTCCCTTTTCCGTGTGAAACCTGTACTGACGCGCCCAACTACTGCGCTGCTCATGCTTTGGCCGAAACCGCCTGCGCAGGTCGGTGCTGGTCCGGATGGACGCCCGGTGCCGCTGCAGCCCAGTCAGGTGGCGGTCCTCGGCGGACACACGCTGGAGTTTGCGACTGGCGGAGGGCTGCGCGCCACCCATCGCCACAATGCGGTGAGCAGCAGCCCCGCTTCTGCTGCTGAGTGTGACCCTGCACCGATGCCATGGGTGGCTGCACGAGCGGACCAGGATCAGCGCTGGGTCCGCCACGGTCATGAACGGCAGCAACACGAGTCGACGAAACGCGACATAGCTGCATACCAGGACATTTGCACGCGTGCCTGGAGATGGGTGGACAGTCAAAATCCAGTGTGTAATGTGGGCATCACCTGACGCATTGAGCCATGCGAAGCCGCCCCAGCACAGGGCATGCTCGTGCAGCAAGGATCTGTCTCCGTGTGACCTGGTGCTGCGTCGCACTTCTGACTGCGCTTGTGCGTTGGCCTTATCCATGGAGACACCGCTGTCTCTGCAGCTGCCTGCGCTGTGTCATGTATAGGTTCAGAACCCGCGGACGGCACTGGCGTGCAAGTTCAAGGCGAATGCGGACGCTACCATTGACCTCGGCAACGCGCTGCGCGCTGCAGGAGCGTCGTGCAGTGGGTGCGCAGCGTTTCGAGCACATTTGCCCTGCTAGTCGCCGTGTGCCATGAGACCAATTTCGATGCCTGGCTTCTGCGCGTGTCCAAGACGACACTACCTATTCTGTTGCTGCAGGTTGGAGCATCCGATGCGGGTCAGCACGTACTCGCGGCAGTTCCGTGCGGAACACGACAGCGTCAACGCCGACGGGCCGGTGAGCGTGACATTTCTGACCATGCCAGACAGAGAAGTCCAGAGGCAGACTGCATGATGCACTGATTACATCGACGTCCGTCCTGCAAAGCGGCCACAGCAATTGATGCAGCTGCTGAGGATCAGCAGCAGCAAAAGCAGCAGTAGCTATGAGACAGGCTGCGTGATTGTCAGGCAAGGCACCCGCAATGTGCTGCGCGATTTTAGCATACTGTATTCGGAGCTGACTGATTCGGCCTGCAGGGGAGCGCAGTCAGGGTCCTGTCGGTGGAGGCCCTATGTGGCAGCTTGGTCACGCCGCCTGCAGGGCGTGCACGAGGACAAAAGCGTGGCGCTGATCCGGTTGCATCTACGACGCCTGACGGTGAGGCGTAGCTTCTCACATGTCAGGCCGTCCGAACCGCATAAACCTGTGCATTCAGGCAGTCGCCGGTGAGCAGCTACGGAACATGTTGGTGGAGTACAAGTACAGCGTTCTGCCTGCAGCTGGAACACTCTCCTTGCAGCCCCCATGATGAGCCTCTACCCTCGACGCAGGTGACGTCTCACGCAGCATCCAGCGGTCCCGGGCGAGCGGCCTGACGATCTACGTTCGGACCCAGGCTGGTGAGCTCGAGCCATGCCTCGCATGCTAACACTGGCCATGCACTTCGTGACAAGACATCGCGGTAGATGGCCTCGTGAATGCATTGGACAGTTATCGATGACCTAAGTGGAACGCTGCCGCGTGCAGACCTCCGAGAAGGAATGGCATTGCATTTGCAATGTGGGTGATGCCCTTGCTACGATAGCCAGACATTCTGAGCCCGCCCGTGATGAGCGTGCAGGGCAGACTTTCACGTTGACCGGACTGACGGCACAGACGACATTCGAAGACATTAGGGTGCGCAGTGGTTTGCCCCCGTGTTCTCTCCGCGTTACAATGATCAGGGCAGCAAAGGCAATGCTTTATGACCACATGTTGCGGCGGTCCTGCATGCATATGAGTCCGCTTAGCATCATCAGCCCGAATCCAGTCAATGCTCGTATGCCACAAGCTCACGCGCCGTATACTTGCTGCCGGCAGGTCATGCTCCCACATGAGTACCGAACACATAAGCACGTGCTGACCTTTGACGGCGACCGGACCCCGGCTTGCTGCACCCTGGCCGAATTCAGGGTCCCGGATCATGCGACCATGCAGTTGATGGTCACTCAAGTTGGGGACTGACGTCAGCCACCTGTGAATGCACTCAGGGCGTGAGCAAAGATGGTGAACGTTTTAGTAGACGAACGGGTCAGGACATCCATACAGAAAACTCAGGGCAATGCGCTGGCCAGTGCCACTGGCGCGTGGTATGCAAACTAAAACTTGAAACCTGAACGCCCGGTGCGCGTAGATGAAGACGATAGGCCCATAAGTGTCCACCCCTCAGGCTGTCGTGCACTGTTTGTGGCAGAAAACAGCGAGTCCAGAAGTCCATTCAGCAGACAGTCTGGCACCTGTCCCTTTGTGTGCACATGCGGCTTCAGCTGCTGCTTCAACGCGGCCGTCATCAAAGGCATCCGAGTTCGTGGCCAAAGCTGCTTGCCGACCGGGCCCATGGACGCGCCGTCGTCTTCTGCCACGCTCTGGGCTGCCCACCGCCCAGCTGGTGCCTTCAATCATGGAAGCACGCAGGTTAGCGCTCACCCTTTGGCTCAAAATGCGGAAGAGGCAGGTCAGTTCAACACATAGCGTGTATCAAGTGTCCCAGCCGAAAAGAAACGTAGCCTGACCCCGCATGAGCGGCAACAGCCATGTGCGGGGTCCATTGCCTGGGGATTCTCCTACCAGACAGGAGCAGACCATAGGTCTCGCGCCTTCCAAATTACGCCCTCTGTGGCGTTGTCACTTTCACTTTCACAACCCATGAGCAGACCAAACCGCACAGAGTGCGCTTGCTGTGTCTGAACTTGTCGTTGAGTGCACTGACATAGGCCGTGCAGTGGGATGAGACAAACCTGCGTCTGGCTCGGATGCTGCCCTCGGCGTGCAGACAGCCGCCGGCCGCGGCGCTTGCGTCAGCGGTGGTGCGTGCCGGAGCCGCAATTGCCATCGGCGTGCTAGGCTGGTCAGCGCGTCGCGTGATGATCAACCGCGCCGATATCGGGTCAATAGGGCACTGCTGTCGAGACTCATCGTCATGCAGCAATGCTGGGCGCTAGCGGCAAGTGGGCGGCAGACCCACTGAGGTCGACACTAGGACTTGGGACAGACTGGGAGTGCACCGCTGCTGGCTCGCAGGCTAGCATGGCGTGAACTCGAGTTTACGGTCCCTTCTGTGCATGCTGTGCTAGTTGAGCACAGCACGCACAGCACAGAAGCCACTCGACCTGCGGCGCGCCTCTTCACTTTGTCTCAATCCTCCAGGGGTAGACGATCTTTGCAGCCCGACTTGCCTAAGCCTGTTTTCAAGCAGACAGGCGTCCCCCCAAACGGCTGCTGAGCAGCGATTGACAACGGGGGGCGTGGCTAGCACTCGCGGTCAGCACAATGAGCCTGCAAGCCAACCCCAGCCGGACGGCAGATGACTGGCAGAAGTCAGCAACTATGACCGCTGCATGCATGCGCGCGGACGGCTTCATCACCTACCTACTGCCTGCCGCCGATGCGGCCATCATGCAGGTCTGCCGGACTGCGCCTTCTTCATGCTTGCCACTGTGATGAACGGCGTGCACCACATGGCGTCGTTTCACCAGTCCGAAGTCCCCATGCGCACAAGTGCAACGTGCTTTGCAACTTGCAGGCAGCCCTCACGGTCGCTACCATGGCGCTGGACGCTCAGCTGCAGGGGGACCCGACCATTGGCAAGCTCCTGGTCAAGGTTCGGCCGGGATCAGCACCGTGCCCGGCGCTGGGCATATATGAACAGGTGCGACACGCAGTGTGCCAAATCGAGTCGGCACACACCTATGCTAAACTGCGGTGATGCTATGCCGGCTATGCATCTCCTGAGCACGAGCCATGTTTGCAGGGGCTGTCCCTGCTGAGCGTTCACCCTGCAGTCCCCTGCATTTCCGCTGTCTCTGGATGGCACTGACCAGGGCAGTGTCTGTGCGAACGGTGAGCTTTCCATGCTTCCCACTACAGGCGGCCGAAGTGATGGACAAGGCTGCTCGGATCATCCTGCCCCTCGTGCTGCGAGGCATGGGCTTGCGGGCGGATGCGCTGAGCGGCGTCCTGGACGACGTTCACCGGCCATCTACGGTCGTGTCTTCCTCCGAACTCCACGTCGCCCGATACTGCGGCCCTGTTGACGGTGAGGACATGCTGTCCGGGTCGGTAGCCTGTCACACATGTCAACCGCTGCACGACAAGGCAATGCTTTAGGCAGGGTCTCTTAGACAGGCCAGATGGGGTTTCCGCCGCAGCATTGGTTTTCTGCTTGATGCAGTGCTTGTGCAGCAAGAACGATTCAAGCGGCGATGGTCAGGTCTGGGCACCATTCGCGAGGCATGCCGCTTTCGGAAGCGCGTGGTCAGGCTGCTCATGTTGTGGGTGCAGGGCTCGGCGTGACGCTTTCGGCTGGCGGTGCGCAGACGCACGTGGACGAGTCGGTCCTCACTGTCATCGCAGCTGAAGCAACAGCTGGCCTGCAGGCGCGAGCGTAGATCCTGAACGGCGAACGGTTCCCGTGAAATTTTTCATGTCAGGGTGCTATTGACTTGGTTGAAACAGGGGCCTTGTTGTGCGCGCTCGGATGCACACTGCTGTGGCACTATCTGCCATTGCCGTGCACTATGATAGCGCTGCGG
>JAABUX010010577.1_pt1 | contig 10289 bp, 7 predicted proteins | sample 5561851 | NCBI WGS metagenome assembly JAABUX01 (sample SAMN10711883, study PRJNA513361) | rock metagenome | isolation source: Antarctica rocks | place: Antarctica: Victoria Land, Richard Nunatak red sandstone | collected 2016-01-03 | reverse complement strand
GTTCGACCCAGTGTTCGGCCGAATCCTCGGCGACCTGACCGCCGTGGGCCGGTGCCGGTGGGGTGCCGTGGGCGAAGGCCGCGCCGGGTGCCAGCAGCAGTCCCAGGGCGGCGGCGACAGTATGGAGCTTCATCATGTTTCTCCTCGTGGTGGAAGGGTCAGAACGCCTCGGCGGGCCGCAGCCCGTCGGCGTCGGGTTCCATCAGTCGCTCGAGTGGGCGGCGGCCGACGCGAAGAAACAGGACGGGGGTCAGCAGCGTGTCGAGCAGGGTCGCGCTGACTAGGCCGCCGAAGATGGTGATCGCGACCGGGTGCAGGATCTCCTTGCCTGGAGCGTCGGCGCCCACGATCAGCGGCAGCAGGGCGAATCCGGCGGACAACGCCGTCATCAGCACCGGCGTCAGCCGCTCGAGGCTGCCGCGCACCACCATGTCCGGCCCGAAGGCGCAGCCCTCGTGCAGGACCAGGTTGATGTAGTGGCTGACCTTGAGGATGCCGTTGCGCGCGCTGATGCCCGTCAGCGTGATGAAGCCGACCATCGTGGCCACCGAGAGCGGCTGGCCCGCAAGCCACAGCGCCGCGACCGATCCGATCAATGCCAGAGGAACGTTGCCCATGATGAGCAGGGCGAGCACGGCGGAGCGGTAACGCGAGTAAAGCACGGTGAAGATCATCGCCAGGCTGACCAGCGACAGCGCCCCGATCAGCTTGGCAGCCTCCTCCTGGGCCTGGAACGTGCCCTCCAGCTCAACGGAATATCCGGATGGCAGCGCGACTTTCCCGGCCTCGGTCCGGATCGCCCCGATGATGGTGCCCATGTCGGAGCCGTCTGTGTTCGCCTGCACGACGATGCGGCGGCGGCCGTTCTCGCGCAGCACCTGGTTCGGACCGTCCGTGTCCTCCACGTCGGCGAAGGTGCGAAGCGGCACGCGTCCCTTCGGTGTCTCGACAAGCAGCCCGGCCAAGGCTTCGGTGGTGCGCCCGGCGTCGCTCAGGCGCAGCACGACATCGAACCGCTTCTGCCCGTCCACCACCTGGCTGACGACCTTACCGTTCGAGAGCTTTTCCAATGTGTCCGCCAGCGCGGCCGGTGTGACGCCGTAGAGGGCCGCCCGGTCGTAGTCGAGACGGACCTGAAGCTGCGGCACGCGCACCTGCCGCTCGACCTGAAGGTCCACCAGGCCGGGGATGGTCGCCATGCGGATCCGCAGGTCCTCGGCGAGGCCGCGCAGCGTATCCAGGTCGTCGCCGTACAGCTTGACCGCGATCGCCGCGTTCACGCCGGACAGCAGATGCTCCAGACGGTGCCCGATCGGCTGCCCGATATTGAAGGCGGCCGGAAGCACCGCGACGCGCCGCCTTATGTCGGCCAGCACCTCTTCCTTCGGCCGCCCGGTCCGCAGGTCCACATCCATCTCGGTTGCGTGGACACCCTCGGCATGCTCATCCAGCTCCGCGCGCCCGACCCGGCGGCCGACGGACTTCACCTCCGGCACGCCCATAATCAGCCGTTCGGCGATGCCGCCCAGACGGTTGCTCTCCGCCAAGCTGATGCCGGGCTGGAACGTCATGTTCAGCGTCAGCGTGCCTTCGTTGAAGGGAGGCAGGAACGCGCGCGGCAGGAACCAAGCCCCAGCTCCCGCCAAACCGACCAGAACCAGGACGACCGCGCCGAGCGGGAATAACTTATCGAACGACCAGCGCAGCAGCTTTTCATCTGCGCGTTTGAGAACACGGACCAGCGGGCTTTCCCGCTCCGTCAGCCGCTTCATGCCGGGGATCAGGTAGTAGCAGAGCACCGGCGTGACGGTGACCGACGTCACGAGGCTGCCGAGGATGGAGACGATGTAGGCCACGCCCAGCGGCGCGAAAAGCTTGCCCTCAATCCCCTGGAGCGCGAACAGCGGCAAGAAGACCAGCACGACGATGATCGTCGCGTAGATAATGCCGGATCGCACCTCCTGGCTGGCGGCTGCCACGACTGCGAGGATCGCCTTCGGGCTACCCGCCTCCCGGTTCTCCTTCAATCGGCGAAAGACGTTCTCCACGTCGACCACGGCGTCATCCACCAGTTCGCCGATAGCGATGGCAAGGCCGCCGAGCGTCATGGTGTTGATCGACAGCCCGGCCAGCTTGAACACCAAGACGGTGAACAGGATCGAGATCGGGATCGCCAGCAGCGAGATGGCGGTCGTGCGCACGTTCAGCAGGAAGGCGAACAGGATGACCGCAACGACGATGACGGCGTCTCGCAGGGCACTCTCGACGTTGCCGATCGACGCCTCGATGAAGTTGGCCTGGCGGAACAGGACCTGGTTGGCGTGCACACCCTGCGGCAGCGTTTTGCCGAGATCGGCCAGGGCCGCCTCGACGGCCTTCGTCAGCGGCACTGTGTCGGCGCCGGGCTGCTTCTGGATGGACAGGATGACGGCTGGCTTGCCGCCTGCGCCCGCGTCGCCGCGTTTGAACCGGGCCGCGTAATCCACGGTCGCGACCTGGCCCAACGTGATCGCCTGTCCCTCACGCATGGTGACCACCAGGCTACGGAGATCCTCGATCCGCGTGGTGCGGCCGATGTTGCGGACGACGTATTCCGCCCGGTTCTGATCGACGAAGCCGCCGCCGGTATTTGCGCCGAATTGCTTGACGGAACGCTCCACATCATCGAGCGATACGTCCAGCCGCGCCATCTGGGCCACGTTGGGCGTGACCTGATACTGGCGGACCTCCCCACCGACCGGGATGACCTGCGCCACCCCGGGAATGGCGAGCAGGCGCGACCGCACCGTGAAGTCGGCGAGTTCGCGGACCTGCATCGGGCTAATGGCGGACTTCTCGTCAACCGTCATCGCGACCAGCATGATCTCGCCCATAATGGAGGTGACCGGACCCATCTGTGGCACCACGGCAGCGGGCAGCTGTTGCTTCACCGATGCGATGCGCTCCGCGACCTGCTGGCGGTTGCGGTAGAGGTCGGTGCCCCAGGCGAACTCGACGTAGAGGATGGACAGTCCCACTCCGGAGACGGAGCGCACGCGCTCCACGCCGGGCATGCCGTTCATGGCGGTTTCCAGCGGGTAGGTGACGAGCTGTTCGACCTCCTCCGGTGCCATGCCCTCGGCCTCGGTCATCAGCGTGACGGTCGGGCGGTTCAGGTCCGGGAACACGTCCACCGGCATGCGGCTCAGCTCGAAGCCGCCATAGGCGACCAGGACACCGGCCGCCACGAGGACGAACAGCCGGTTGCGCAAGCTGAAGTGGACGAGCGCGCCGAAGAGGCGGCCCATCAGCGCACCTGTCCGAGCAGCTCGGCGCCCTGGACGACGATCCGGGGTGCCGGGTCGGACAGGAGACCGCCGAGAACCAGCACCCGTCCGGCGTCCAGCGCCCGGATCCGGACCGGCCGGGCGACGAACCGCTCGGCCGAGACGTGGTCCCACACGGCGGACAACCCGTTGGCCTGGCGGATGACCGCCGCCCGCGGCAGGGCGACACCACGGTCTGTTCCATTTATCTCGGCCACGACGGTCACGGGGGTTCCGACGGACAGACCCGGCGGTGACCCGTCGACACGGAATTGGAGCGGCACCGCCCCCTGGCGCAGCGTCATGCCGCGGCCGATGAACGTCACCGCGAGCTGAGTGCCGTCCGCGGTCACAGCCGTCGCCGCCTTCACCTGACCGGCGAGCGAGGGGTCCGTCAGCGTGGCCTCGACCCAAAGGTTCTGCTGATCGACGATCTCGAACAGGATTTCCTTGCTCTCGACCAGCGCACCGACCTGGGCGTTCGCCACGGACACGACGCCGGACACGGGAGCGCGCAGGATCTCGCCCTGGGTCAAAGAGGGCGAGAGTGCTGCCCGCCGCTTCCTAGCGCCGTCAAGTTCCAGGCGTGCGTCGTCGATATCCTTGCCGGGCACGCTGCCCGCCAGCCCGGAAAGCCGGGCGAGCTTCGCCTGCGTTATCCTGACGGCCGCATCGAGTTCGGCCACCTGGGCCTGCACGCCGCCGCGCTCGACGGCGCCGATGGACGGGGTCACGACCGCAAGGATATCTCCCTTCTCGACCCGCTGCCCAAGGCGCGCGATTCCTTGGTCGCCTGGTCCCACCCGGCCGGGCTGGCTCGCCTGCACGCGTCCGGCGGCGCCGGGGTCGGCGACCACCTGACCGATGACCTGCACCGTGCGGGCGGCATCGTTCTCCGCGGCCAGTATAGTCCGGATGGCCATCAGCCGCTGGGCGTCCTTGGGCATCAACACGCTGCCGTCGGGCTGCCGCCGGGGCGCGTCTGTCGCCGCCGGGGGGGCGGGTTCATCGCCGTCATGTCCGGGATGTGCGAAGGCGGCCCCGGCCACGAGCAGACCGGACAACAGGGCCATTCCGCCCATCGCGGCGCGCCAGCGGCCGCGTGCCTGGAACACCAGTGTGGTGAAGACGCCGAGCAGGAAGCCGAAAGCCGCGATCATCGGGCCGCGCCGGTCGCCCAGGGCCGCCTTCAAACGCGCCCTGGGGCCACTCACTCCAGCACCGGCCAAATGGTCGTCAGAGGGCAGATCCAGGCTGGCATTCAGCAGGTCCGCGTCGTCACCGGCCGTGACAGTGAATACCAGCTCGTGCCGACCAGGCAGCGCGAGCCACGGAGCTTCCAGCCTGTACGTGCCGTCGGGCTGCGGTGCTGCCTTGATCGTTGTGTCGCCTTCGCCGACATCGATCGACACACCCGTCACAGGCTCGTTCGTGGCGAAGCGGTCGAGGTAGAGAGTCGCGGCGCCGCCCCGAACGGTGGTCACGAGTTCGAACAGATCCGAATGGGCTTCCGCGCGAGGGGCGGCCGTGCCGGAAACAGGTGCCGGGGCGTCGTCGCCATGTCCGGGATGAGCCTGGGCGGAATGACCGGTGAGCGCGAACAGGAGCGCGAGGGCGGCAAGTATCTTCATGGCAGGATTCCCAGGGACTGGTTCACGCGGGAGCGGGAGAGACGGACGGCGATCTCGGCGCGTCCCTGGGCGACATCGGCCTCGGTCGCGAGCGCGCGCATTCGAATGACGTCGCTGAGCGAGACCTGGCCGCCGCGGAAGGCCGCCTCGGACAGGCCACGCTGCTGACGGTAAACGACGGCGCGCTGGCGGGTCGTCGCGGCAGCCTGTCGCGCCGTGTCGAGTTCGACGCGCGCCCGTGCCGTCTGGAGGTCCACCTGGCGACGGACATTCGCGGCCGTTGCCGTCGCCTCGGTCAGCTCCGCCTGAGCCGCCATCTGGCGGGGCGTGTTCCGTGCGTCCGTCGAGAAGGGAAGGCGGAACTGGATGCCGATGCGGTTGTCGTACTGTGTGGATCCGATCTCCCGCGAACTGCGGGCGAGGATCCCGATCTCGGGACTGTCCCGAGATCGGATCTCGGCAAGCCGTCGGCTGGCGTCCGCGGCCGCAGCGGTCCCTTCGGCCTCGGCTACGCGGGGATGCGATCCGGCAACGGCCTGCGGCGGGTCCGGCTCGTTGAGCGATGCCGGATCAGGTTCAAGACCCGTGAGCGAGCGGAACGTCAGCTTCGCGCCGTCCAGGTTGGCCCGCCGCTCTCCCAGCGCGATCTCGGCCTCCATTCGGTCAAGGCGTGCCGTCAGCAGTTGGGCTTCAGCGGCGTCGCGCCCGCGCACTCGCCGTCCCACATCCGCCTCCAGGCTCCTGGCATCGCGGAGGCGCGCCTCCGCTCCGGCCGTCTCGACCTGCGCCAGGGCCACGGCAGCGAGGGACTCCCGCACCTCTCCTGCGATCGCAAGCCGCTGTGCTTGCTGCTGCGCCGTGAGCCGCGACAGGTCGGCGTCTGCGACTCGGCGGCTGGCGCTACCCTCGCCCGGGAGCCACAGCGGCGTGGCGAGCGACAGCTCCGCCTCACGGCCGCCGCGTGCATTCTTGACGCCGTCGCTCACGAAACCACCGCCCAGGGACGGCGGACCCGGCGTGAAGTTGTCCGCCGATCGACCGCGTGCAGTCGCCGCCGCTTGCCGACCCGGCGCTCCCGCGAGTTCCGGGCTACGGTTCCAGGCGGCGCTTACGGCGGCGCGGAGCCGATCTGACGCTTCGGCCATAGGCAAGGCAGGCGGCGGCGGTACCGGCCTGGATGCCGGGAGGGCCGCTCTCTGGACAGGGGCCGTACCGGGATCGGCAGCCTCCTGGGTTGGTCCCGTTGCCGGAAGGCGTAGCTCAGGCAGCGGTCGGGCTGTTGGCGGAGCGGATGGCTGCACTGTCGGCGACGCCACCGAAGGCGTGGATCGGCCTGGAGGCGAGACGGCCTGCGCACCGGGAGAGATGAATCCCTGCGCTCCGGCGGCGGCCGCGAGGCGGGTGAGCGCCGCTGCCGTCAGCAGCGCCGCTCGAAAAACCTGGGAGGGCATGGTGGTCCTCGTCGCAGGCCCGCAGGGTGGCGCGGGCGCATCCGTTCAGCGCGGGAACGGTCCTCATGCGCTACAAGCGCGCACGGGCCGCCATGGCCCGCACCAGGCGGGCCTAGCTGAGGAGGACGGTTCTAGGCGGGTCGATGTCGCCGGAAGGAGCCACGCCCCGCGGTGCGTGGACGGATGCCATGGTCCAGGCTGCGGAGGATCCGATGGGCAACCAATCGACCGAAGCGGGCAGGACCGCCACCCCGAAGCAGGAGCACGCACAGGCCGCGTCCGTAAGGCAGCCCAGGCAATGCGCAGGCCGCTCGGTAGCGCCACTCGGGGTCACGCTGGCATGGGGATTGCCCGCGGCAGCGGCGTGCGAATGCCTGGACTCGTCCGCGTGGACATGGGCCGCGGAGTGGGCTGCCGGGCCGATAGAGGGCGGGCACGACGCCTCTGCCGCCAGCGCGGGTAACACCAGCCCCGTGACGAGCACGAGGATCAGTAAACATACCCGACGTCGGAAGCGGGCCAGCACCATAGCCGATACATACTGGCCGTCCCGGGCGGTGTCGAGTTCGGCGGAAGGCGTCACGTCCGAGACATCCCACGTTGGGCGTTTCTGCCTCAAAATCCTGGCTGCGCCGTTCTTGGAAGGTGCTTGCGAGCTACGCGCAAAGCTGACCAACTCTGCTGCGAAAGGCAGCATTGCGGCAGGTACGTGGTTGGCTGAACAGGCACGCGGACTTCGCCCGAGCGTTGGCAAGCCGGATGCGGGACATGATCCGCCTATTCCAGATCCTGCGAGTGCTGGTGCCGGAGTATCGCGCCCTGCGCAGCTTCCACGGCAGTTCACCCGATGCCGGGGCACCTGACCGCCTTGCCCGACGGCTCGCGTCGCTCGGCCCCGCCTTCGTCAAACTGGGCCAGGTCCTGAGTGCGCGGTCGGACTTGATGCCGCTTGCCTATGTCGAAGCCCTTTCGCGGCTCCAGGACAACGCTCCGCAGGTGCCCGTCGCAACGGTGCTGGCCATGATCGAAGCGCAACTCGGCAGCCCGGTGAACCAGCTGTTCGCGACGTTCGACGTCATCCCGGCCGCCGCCGCGTCGCTCGCGCAGGTCCACAAGGCCACCCTGCCGACGGCACCACGGTCGCCGTGAAGGTGAGGAGGCCCGACGTGGAGCGTCTTGTCCTACGGGACCTGGACGCCCTGGAGACCGCGGTGAATTGGCTCGGCCGACTGGCCCCGGGGCGCATGCGGCGGACGGGCCTGCGGGAGTTCTTCCGGGAGTTCCGCCGCTACACGATCCTGGAGCTGGATTTTTCGCGCGAAGGCCAAACCATCGACCGAATGCGGTTCAATTTCCGAGGCCGGACGGACGTCAGGTTCCCGGCGGTGCACTGGGATCGGACGGGCCAGGGCGTGCTGATGCTGGGCTGGGTGGACGGGCTGTTCCATGCCGACCTCCACCCGGGCAACATCTTCTTCCATCCGGACGGCACGTTCACGCTCATCGATTTCGGCATGTACGGCGAACTGACGCCGCGCCAGAGAGATCGGTTCGTGCTCTACTGGGCAGCCGTCGTCCAGCGGCAGACCCGCCGCGCCTTCCATCACTTCAAGACCCAGACGAGGGCTTTGCCCGGCGCCGACGAAGCATGGTTCTTCGTGCGCTTTGCCGAACTCGCCGAGGCGTTCCAGACGTCCCGCCTGAGTGAGATGAGCTTCGCGCGGGTGTATCTCGAGATGATGCGCGCGGGCTACGCCGACGGATTCGTGTTTCCCAGCGAACTGATGCTGCACGCGAAGGCGCTCACCACGGCGGAGGCGCTGATTTTCAAGCTCGCCCCCGATGCGCGGTTCGAGAAGGTGTCCCGCCCGTTCATCGCCCGGGCCTTCGTCGAGCGGGCGGGGTCGTTCGAACTCCTGAAACGGCGTGCATCGCAGCTGTTGCCGGAACTGCTGCTGCTGGGGGAGATGCTGCCGCCTGAGGCGCTCGACGAGTCGTGGGACATGGCGGCAACCGCCGAGATCACTATGGGGTTGCAGAACGAGTTCAAGACCCTGACCAGGCAGGCGCTCGACAACGACAGGGTCTGGAAGGCGCTTGTCAAACAGCATGCCGAAGCGGTGCTGGAAGCCACTCCGCTCGCCGGGTCGGTCGAAGACATCCTGGCACTCGCCTGGCATCGTTACGACCAGCTCGAGCCATCGATCCCGCCGCAACCGACGCTCGGCGCGGCCTTCACGACGCGGGCGTCCGCCTTGATCCTTGCCATGCATCAAACGCTGCTCGGGCGTGGTGTCCCCGTCGCCGAGTGCTACCGGCTCATCCACGACATCGGCTGGAGGATCTACCGCGCAATGGGAGAGCCGCCGATGCTGGTCGCCAGCGCCGTCACGCGCGACCCGGCCACGCGTCTCAGGATCGCGACGGACATGTTCCGCCATTTCCCGTTCGGCGCCCCGGGGTATGGCTGGCGCGACGTTCCGGCTCCGGGCGGCACCGTCGCATTCGACTGCGTCAAGTGCCCGGTCGCCACTTTCCTGGGCAGCCACGATGCCTCGGAACTCTGCGTCCAGACGATGTGCCGCCTGGAATTCCCATTGGCCGAAGCCTGGGGCGGCAGGCTCGAGCGGACCGGGACGATCGCGTCCGGGGCCGCAAGCTGCGACTTCCGCTGGAGTGTCCGGGCCTCGCCGCCGTAGCGCTGGAGCCATAGGAACCAGTTGCTTCGTTGCTTTCGGAACACTCAGTTTGGACCGTAGATTTCTGCCGAGCCGCCGAGTGCGGTGTTCACCCCGGTGGCATCTGATGTTGATGACCGACAGGAGCCGCGGCCGCGTCGGTGTAGCCGCGCAAGCCGTCGTAGGTCGCGACCTGCGCGGGTGTCAGCACGGACCGCGTTTCAATGTGGGCGGCGAGGTGGACGGCCCGTAGTCGTCCCTGAAGCGCTCCGATCGTCTCGGTATCCTCCCGAAGCCGGGCCGGGGTGACCGTGCCCTCACGGAAGGCGGCGTCGAGCACACGCTCACGCTCGACAAGCTCGGTTCCGAGCAGCCTGGCTGCTTCCTGCATGCGGCGGAAGCTCGACCCAATGGCTGCGATCTGCTCCGGGCTGAGGTTCAATTTATCCCGTAGCTCGAGCACATGCGCCGGGCCGGGGTAGTGGTTCAGTTCACCGGCCCTCGCCAGCCCCATCCCGCGTCCGGCGAGGAGGTCCGCCTGTTCCTGCGGCGCAAGCGCCTTGATCTCTCGCCTCTGATCCCCGCCGTAGCTGCCCGGCACCTGGGCCGCAACCGGACCAGCAGCCAGCAGGAGCACGGTGAGCGTCAATGACGTACGCATCGTAAGACTCCGATCAGACCGCGAAATGCCGTCGCTGGACGGCAGCCACCAAGACCTATCACAGCTTCGCCGCCCGCAGCCGCAGCGCGTTCGCTATGACCGACACCGAACTGAGGGACATCGCCAGAGCCGCGACCACCGGGCTGAGCAGGATGCCGAACAGCGGATAGAGCGCGCCTGCGGCGACCGGGATGCCGATCACGTTGTAGGCGAACGCGAACACCAGGTTCTGCCGAATGTTCCGCATGGTCATCCGGCTCAGGTTCCGCGCACGGGCGAGCCCGGCGAGGTCGCCCTTCACCAGCGTGATCCCAGCACTCTGGATGGCGACCTCGGTCCCGGTCCCCATGGCGATCCCGACATCGGCCTCCGCCAGGGCCGGTGCATCGTTGACGCCGTCACCCGCCATGGCCACGACCTTCCCCGCCTTTTTCAGGTCGCGGACGATCTTGTGCTTGTCGTCGGGCAGCACGTCAGCGTGCACATCGTCGATACCGAGCTGGCGCGCGACCGCTTCGGCCGTCGTCTTGTTGTCTCCGGTCAGCATGACGATGTGGATGTCG
>JAABUX010010576.1_pt1 | contig 10290 bp, 9 predicted proteins | sample 5561851 | NCBI WGS metagenome assembly JAABUX01 (sample SAMN10711883, study PRJNA513361) | rock metagenome | isolation source: Antarctica rocks | place: Antarctica: Victoria Land, Richard Nunatak red sandstone | collected 2016-01-03 | reverse complement strand
CCGCGGATGCCTGGAGGCGTACGCCGGCGCGGCCGGCATCATGGACTCGCTGCGCGAGGCGTCCCCGCGCAGCCCTCTGATCGCGGATAACGACGACCAGGAAGAGACGATCATGGCCCTCGTCGCCGCCGCCGGGCGGGGCGATCCCATCGCGGTTCGTGTGCTGGAGGATATCACCCACTACCTAGGGGCTGGCGTCGCCAACCTGATCAATCTATTCAACCCGCGGCGCATCGTGGTCGGCGGATGGGTCGGCCAGCAGATCGGTCCCTTTATCTTGCAGAGTCTGCGGGAGGTCGTGGCCCGCTATGCCCTTGCGCAGCCACTGGGCGCGGCAACGATCGTACCGGGACAGCTGGGACCGGATGCCGTGGCCATGGGCGCGGCCACGCTCGCGCTCGACGTTTTCTTGACCGAGGCTGGCGACGCCCGTCGCCGGCGTTCGCATCACGTGGCGGCGCCTGTCAGCGCATAAGAGGGCGGGCCGTGGATCGCGGTCGTCGGCCCATACCAGAGGGAAAGGAGGGTCTAACTCGTTCGCATTGCAGGATACTAACGTGTCCATCTTCGACCCATCGATGCCGAGCGCGACGATCCAGAATCAGTTGACCTCGGTATTCACCACCCAGCAGTCCAACCAGTTCGGTACCCAGCGCTACGCGCTGCTGTTCAAGCCGGGCAGCTACAGGCTCAACCTGATCTTCACGCCGGGCATCTACCACGTGAATCAGACGATCAACGTGACGAAGGCCAACACGGTGATCCTCGGCCTGGGCTTCGCGACTATTATCCCCGACAGCGGCGTCGTCCCCATGCAGGTCGCCGACGTCGACGGGGTGAAGATTGCCGGGCTGCTGTTCGACGCCGGCCAGACCACCTCGCCGGTGCTGCTGCAGGTCGGTCCGACGGGCGCCTCGGCGAGCCACACCGCCAACCCGACGTCGGTCCAGGACGTGTTCTTCCGCATCGGCGGCGCCGGCCCCGGCTCAGCGACGACCAGCCTGGTGGTCAACAACAACGACACGATCATCGACCATATCTGGGCCTGGCGCGCCGACCACGGCGCGGGCGTCGGCTGGACCGTCAACCCGGCGGACACGGGCCTGATCGTCAACGGCGCCAACGTGATGGCGTACGGTTTGTTCGTGGAGCACTACCAGAAGTACGAGGTGATCTGGAACGGCAACAACGGCCGCGACATCTTCTTCCAGAACGAGATGCCCTATGATCCGCCAAATCAGGCGGCGTGGATGAACGGCTCACTGAACGGCTACGCGGCGTACAAGGTGGCGAACAACGTCACCAGCCACGAAGCCTGGAGAGTGGGCAGCTACTGCTATTTCAACGTCAACCCCGCGGTCAACGCCTACCATGCCTTCGAGGTCCCGAACACGGCAGGCGTCAAGTTCCACGACCTGCTGACCGTGTCCCTCGGCGGCAACGGGACGATCACCCACGTCATCGACGACACTGGCGCCACGGCCCAGGGCACGTCCACCATCCCGGTCTACCTGGCCAGCTACCCGTGAATTGAACCCGCGTTGAGTGCGTCCAGAGGACAACAGAGCAGCGGCTGGCCCGCACTGTCGGGCCGGCCGCTGCTCTGTCGTTGATAGACTAATTCGGGGAGGTTTTGTATGGACACGGTTATCAACGTTCACGTTGCCAAGACGCATCTGTCCCAGCTGCTGGAGCGCGCGCACGCGGGCGAGGAGATCATCATTGCCAAGGCCGGCAAACCCTATGCGCGCCTGGTTCCGCTTGAGCCTGCCACGGCGCGGCCCCTTGGCTTTGTCAGCGCACCCATCAGCGAGGCATTCTTCGAGCCCCTACCGGACGACGAGTTGGCCGCATGGAGCTGAGCGTTTTGCTCGACACCCATGTGCTCCTCCGGGCGTTCGCCAGTTCAGGCAAACTCTCGCCGCCCGCGCGCACGCTGCCTCATGCAAACGCTATGGCGATGCCGTCTGGGCGTGAAAGCCGAGGCGCGAGTCGTCTGCGGTGAGGTCGAGGCCATCCGCGCCGCTGCTCTGCCACGCGCGGGCGCCGATGGCGCGGGCGGCGCGGGTGGCCACCGCGTCGCTGGCCGGGTCGTCGTGGGCGTCGTCGGGCGAGGGCAGCAACACCAGGCGCGGGCGGATGGCCCGCACCAACCGGTCGTAGACCGTTGGGTCGCTCGGACCGGCCGGCAGCAGCAGCGCCGTCGCGCCGCGGGCGCCCGCTGCCAGCACCACGGGGTCAATGTCCAGCGCGGCGCGGTTGAGCGCCAGGATGCTGAGGCGGCCCAGCGTCAGGCGCACGGCGCAGGGCGGGCGCGGCGCGCTCGGGTCGAGGCCCTCCGGCAGCAGCGCGTCCAGCCCCACGCCGTCGCCCAGGCTGACGCGCCGGGCGCCGCGCAGCTTGGCCTCGGGGACGCCGTTCTGGCGCAGCGCCGCTCGCCACGCGGCGTAGTCGGTCGACGGGTAGACCGCGCCGGGATCGAGCGCGCTGCCAAGGCTGTAGCGGTCGAGCAGATCGCGCAGGCCAGCTACGTGGGCACGGTCGGTGTCGGTCAGGATGATGTCGTCGAGGCGCGAGCGCCAGAACGGCAGGCGGTTGCCCAACGCGGCGTCGAGGGGGCTGGGCGCGTCGCCGGCGTCGACTAGCACGGCGCCCCCGGACGACGTGGTCAGCAATAGCCCCTGGCCGCCGTGTAGGGGGAGCACCGCGATCGTCGTGGTGTGCGGAGGCAGGCGCCAGGCCACCGTCGCCAGCAGCAGCGCGCCGGCCCCGGCGACGAGGTAGAGGGTACGCCGCAGGGTCGACTGCGTGCCGCGCGCCTTCTCCTTCCTGTCCGGCTTTGTCCCTTCATCCGCATCCGTGTCCGCATCCGTTCGACGGGGGCGCGACGCGACGACGGCGACGAGGCCGTAGTAGGCCGCGACCAGCGCGAGCGGCCACGGCGCGGCCGGCAACGCGGCCAGCGGGAGGCGCGCCAGCCACCCGACCACGGTGATCATGGCGGCCAGGAACGGATAGACGAGCAGGCCCAACAGGCTGCCCAGTCCCGGCAGCAGCGCGCCGAGCGCTGCGACGGGCAACCCGAGCGCCATGATCGGACCCAGCAAGGGCAGCAGCAGGGCGTTGGCCAGCGGCGACACGGTTGAGATTTGCCCGAAGCCGGAGACCAGCAGCGGCAGCGTGCCCACCTGCGCCGCCAGCGTCACGGATAATCCCTCGCGGGCTACCGCGGGCACGCGCCACAGCCGGCGCTCGATGCGCGGCTCCAGCAGCACGATGGAGGCGGTCCCGGCCAGCGAGAGGCCAAAGCCCAGGTCCCACAGGATGCGCGGCGAGACGGCGCACAGGATGGCCGCCGCCAGGGCCAGCGAGGTCAGCGCGTCGGAGCGTCGTCCAAAGCGGATCGCCAGCAGGGCCAGGGTCCACATCACCCCGGCGCGCAGCCCCGCCGGTGTCGCGCCCGTCACCAGCACGTAGAGCAGCAGCACGGCCAGGGCCGGCAACAGAGCATAGCGCGGCCCCAACAGGCGCCGCGCCAGGCGGTCGGCCGTCCCGGCGACGATAGTGACTTTGAGGCCGGAAATAGCGACGACGTGGATCATGCCCGTGGCGATGAACGGCGCGGTCAGCGCGCCGAGCGCCCGCGTGCGCGTCCCCAACAGGATGCCCAACAGCAGCGCTGCCGCGGGCTGGGGCAGACTGTGGCGGATGCCGCTCTCCAGGAAGCGGCGGATGGTGATGGCCAGGGCCAGCAGCGGGCTGGCGTTGCCTGAACCCAGACGCTTCAACCGGGGATAGTCCAGCACCGCATAGATGCCCTGCGACGCCAGGTAGGCTTTATAGGCGCCCGGACTTGCCCCGGCCAGTTCGGGAGGCGCGGCAAGCCCTCCCGCCAGCGACAGCCGGTCGCCGTAGGCGAGATCGGAGATCGTGGCCAGGTGCACCAGGACCGCGCCTGCGACACGTCGAGGCGCTCCCGAACCGGACGCGGTGAGTGTCTCCACGCTCACGCGCACGTTCTCGCCGCGGTCTAGCGGCTCCGGCTCGGCCACCACGCTACCCACGAGCGTCACGTCCTGGCCAATGTAGAAGGGCAGGCCGGCGGCGCCGGAGGGCGGACGCGTGACGGTGTAGCGCCAGGCGCCAATGACGACCGCGACCAGCAGCAGCGCGGGCAACCACAACGCGCGCCGCTGGCGCAGGACAAGCGCAACGGCCAGTCCCAACGGCGTCACGATCAGGGCAAGACCGTCGGGTAGCGCCAACCCCACCGCCCCGGCCAGCACGCCGCAGACCACGCCGAGGGCGAGCAGCAGCGCCGTGGCCGCCCACACGGTCCGCGCCAGGGAATGGAGGTAGGCGGTCAGGCGGCGGCCCCTCGACCGTGCCCAACCACCTCGACGCGGCGCGACCGGGGGAGCGATGGCTGCCGGTGGGACCATGGGCTATACCTCCGCACGGAAATGGTCGATATGTGACATGGCGCCCGCGAGCGCCGACGCATCCTACCCGTCTCCTGACCAGTGGTCCGCCTACCGGGTCGGGACACCGAGAGCGGCAGGCGGCGTGCCCGCTTCGGTCTGGGTCGGGTCACTGGGAGCGCGGGCGGCGCACCCGCTTCGATCGCGACCACGACGCCGGATAGGAGGACGCACGCTGATTGGCGAACCCCGCGGGCGAGCCGCCCGCGCTCCCAGTAACTAACAAGGTACGAGCCAGTAGACCGGAGCAAGGACCGGGGCCGGGGCGCGACGGGTAAGAGAGGTGGGACAATAGAGGTCGGAGGGGTCCGGGTTGCCGGGCGCGGAGAGGACGGTCTTTGCACGCCTTGCCGTCGCCAGGACTGTGGCGCGGGGATGCGCGTTGACAGGCTTAGTCTAGGGCAGACATAGAGGCGTTGTCAAACGGGTACGGTTGGATGGTAGACGGTTAGTTCTTGGCAGGTCCCTGCCGACAGCGTAGGATTGAGTAGGCGGCCGCATCGTCTACTGGTGCGGCTACGTCACGTTTCTATGGTGATAGGCTCATGCGCCGCTGTCAACTCGTCGCCTGTTAGCGCGTAGGCGGCGGTGATGCCGGTACAAGTAGGCGCTGGTGATGCGGGTCTATGGCATATCAAGCGAAGGCACATGGTGAGGCGATGAGAACAAACGTTTTAGAGGAGCAGCGTCCCCAGCAGTTTGGCGAACCCGACCCGGAGCCGCGGTTTGATGGGGTCGGGTCCGACGATCCGACCGTCGCACAGTGGCAGCGCGATTGGCAGCGGGGCGTGACGGCGGCGGCCGAGGCCGGGGACGACCGCCTGGCCAACCGCCGCAACGACTACGGCAGTTACCTCTTTACCCTCATCGACTGGGTTTTGGGAGTGGTGCTGCAGGTCCTCTTCGCGATCCCGCTATTGATCGGGGCCATCGCGATCTACGCGGCTAACGGACACACCATCGTCGGCCAGGGCGGCTCCAGCGCGCTCAACGCCTTCCTGCAGTCCCTGGCGCACGATCCCACCTTCAATCTAGTCGGCATCATCGCCGTCGACGGCGCCCTGTTGCTGGTGCTCTGGTTTCGCCTGACGCGCGTGCGCCGGGGATGGGACATCTTCGGACTGGGCGCGCAGTTGCGACAGGGAGCTGGCCGCGCCGTCCTCATCGGCATCGGCGTTGGCGTCGCGGCCATCGTCGCCGCGACGTTGGTCGGCTACCTGCAGCAGGTCACGGGCCTGGACAAGGTCCTGACGCGCCTGGGCGGCGACCCCGAGGCGCAGCAGAAGCAGCTGATCGATCCACTGCGCACGGCGCCCGCGTGGGTGGTGGCGGGGACGGTGCTGGCGGGCACCTTCGTGGCGCCGGCGGTGGAAGAGTTGTTCTTCCGCGGCTACATCTTCCGCGCCTTTGCCATCCGCAAGGGCCTGCCCATCGCCTACGGGCTCTCGGCCTTCACCTTCGCCTTCACCCACCTGTTGCCAGACCAATTCCTGCCGCTCTTCGCGGTGGGCCTGCTGCTCTGCTTTGCCTATCAGCGCAGCGGCTCGTTGCTCGGCGACGTCACGGCCCACGCCTTCAACAACGGCTTTGCCTTCGCCGTGGCGTTGCTTCAGATGTACCACGTCATCCACTGAGGCGTGAGTCGTTGGCCACGTCCCAGTGGGGTTGGTTTGCAGCGCCAGGACCTGCGACTGCGGTCGCATGGCAAACCACGCCGACTGCGGTCGGTTGAACTGCAAAGTAAGTCCCTTAATCATGTACTAGTCATCAGTTCATCTGAGATAAGCGCCGGCGCCGGGGGTAACAGGTGGTCCCACAATTCGATCGTCGCGTGGCCTGGACGCAGCGTTAACGGGTAGGCGGGTAGGAGTGTATGCTCGGCAAGACGCATCTTTTCTATGGCGTGACTACGGGGGCGCTGGCGGCGGTGGTGCTGGCGCATGCGCTCGGAGCGTCGGAGGCGATCCCGCTGGCCGAGGGGCTGGCGGCCGGTACCGTCGGCGGCTTGCTGCCCGACCTCGACGAGCCGGGCTCGATGATCAGCAACGCGCCGCGCATCCTGGGCGACATAGCGCGCCGGCTGTTGCGGCGTACGACGCGGGGCACGCTGCTGGCCCCGCTCGGTGCGTTGGCTGGACTCATCGTGGGCTTGGTCGCGGGCATCCTCAACGTGGTCAGCCGCCTGCTCTCACGCCTGGTGCGCCTGGTGGCCGGCGGCCACCGCGAAGGCTCGCACTGGTTCCCCATCTGGTTGGGGCTCTCGGCGGGCGTCTACCTGCTCACGGTCAAGCCGCTGGGTCCATGGCTCGCGGCCGGCTTCTGCGCCGGCTACCTCAGCCACCTGGCCGGCGACGGCTGCACCAAGGCGGGCATCCCGCTGGTCCCGCGCACGGCGCTCCGGCTGCACCTGCTGCCGAGGGTCCTGCGCGTGCGCACCGGCGGCCCCTCGGAGACCGTCTTCACCTTCCTCTACGCTGCCGCGTTGGGCGGCCTGCTCGCGCTGCTGTATCACATGAATCTGGTTAGCGGTTTGACGTAACCTCCCTTCGGCCTCTCCCTTCAGTCCCCTTCAGCTTCGTTGTCGACCAATCCTCTACACACGCGTTCGCCGGGCTGTGCCCGTCTATCTGTATAATCTAGCTAGACTGTCTAGCTGGTTGGAGGAGAGAGACAAATGAAGAATCAGTGGCCGTTGCAAGAGGCGAAGAATCGGCTGAGCCATGTCGTCGAGCAGGCAGTGGTAGCGGGCCCACAAACAATTACGGTGCGCGGTCAGGAGAAGGTCGTGGTGGTAGCGGCGGAGGAATATAAGCGCCTCACCACACCGTCCGTTCCCCTGACGGAGTTTTTCAGGCAATCGCCGCTCTATGGGATGGACCTCGACCTCGACCTCGAGCGAAGCGGCGATACGGGTCGCGACATGGATGGCCCCATCGCCATGAGGCGGGTGACTGTGTCGTAGAGATTGTGCTTCCGTGAGTGTCCGACTCCTCACCCCCTGTCCAGGGCGTTGTCCAGTTCGTGCTTGAGCCAGTCCACCAAGCGGACCAGGTCCGCAAGGGCACGAACATTCCCTATGTGGCGCACCTGCTAGGCGTGGCCAGCCTGGTGCTCGAGTACGGCGGGGGCGAGGATGAGGCTATCGCCGCCCTGCTGCACGACGCCGTCGAAGACCAGGGCGGCCCGCCGACCCGCGCGCGCATCCTTGCCCTGTTCGGGCGGACGGTCGCGGAGATCGTGGACGGCTGCACCGACACCGACGAGACGCCCAAGCCGCCATGGCGGGCGCGCAAGGAAGCCTACCTGGCGCACCTACCGACGGCATCACCCGCGGTGCTGTTGGTCTCGGCGGCCGACAAGCTCTACAACGCGACAAGCATCCTGCGCGCCTACCGCGAGGTGGGCGCGGACGTGTGGTCGCGCTTCAGCGCGGGTCACGGCGAGCAGTTGTGGTACTACCGCGCATTGGTGACGGCGTTCCGCACCGCTGGAGCGCCCGTGCCCCTTGTCGACCAGCTCGACGTGGTGGTGGCCGAACTCGAGGCGCAGGGCAGAGCAACCACATGAAGCGGCGCGACACGCCGCGCCCGCACCCTGATAACCCGGCGTCCCATCAAAGAGATCAGGGCATCCTTAATGTCGCCTCCGATGTACTATTAGGCGACGCGCCCACGGTCTTTGTAGAATCATAGTCCCGAAGCGAGGTAAAGAGAGGCGACCGTCACATCCAGACCAATCGTGTGGAGCGAGACGGTATCGTGGGCGCCGTAGCGATGGTAGAGCCAGTCGCCGTCGTTGGCGCGCCGGAAGTGCTCAACCATGCGACGGCGCCCATCGACAAGCAGGTACTCCTCGAAGACGGCAAGCGTCTGATAGTTGGTGAACTTCTCGCCGCGGTCGGCGGCTTCGGTCGAATCGGAGAGGACTTCGACGACGAGACGAGCGGCGGTTAGCTCCGTGGCCCTGGCCGCGACGGCCTCGTCGTAGGTGACAAAGGCGTCGGGGTAGTAGTACACAGTCGGGCCAACGCGCAGGCGCACGTCGGGGCCGTGGAGAACGCAGGGGCCGGCCCCGAGGTGGATGTTGATGAGGGCACGGACGTTATTCCCGATGCGATCGTGCGCGTTCGTACCGCCGGCCATAGCGTAGAGGCGGCCGTCGACGTATTCGTGTTTCTCATCGCTGGCATTGTCGAGGGCCAGGTAGTCCTCGACGTTCAAGAAAGGAGGGCTGGGTTGAGCGACCATGAACAGGCTCCTTATAGCTTGGCGACCCTACCGGTCGCCCTTAGACACTATGGTTGTCCGCGCCCTGCTGCGCGACTTTAGTCGCAGGCCCCGCGTCAGTTAGGCGGACCCAGGCGAAGGCAACGCCCCCAGGGTATGCTGCCCTACCATGGAGACAAGGCTTGACGAGCTATTAGCGCACGCCGAGCAGAACCTCGGTGGTGAGCTGGTCGAGGCGCTCGTAGCCCAGGCCCTGAGCGGCGATGGCGTCGACGTCGAACTGTGTGTCGAGGAGTTGTTGCGCGGCCTCGTGGCTGTACGCTGTGGGCAGTTGCGGACCTGTTGCGCCACGGTCCTTGATCTCCTTGAGCAGGCCCTGGATCTCGGTGTCGGCGTTGAAGCGGCGCGCCTTCTCTTGCAGGATCTTGTAGGTGCGCATGCAGCCCGCGGCAAAGGCCCACACGCCGTCCTCGTCCTCGGTGCGCAGGGCGTGCGCGTCGTAGTGCTTGGGGCCGCTGTAGCCGGCGTCCTCCAGTAGCTTGACCAGGAAAAAGGCGTTGCGCGGGTCGGCCTGCCCGAAGCGCAGGTCCTGGTCGAAGCGACCGGGCAGCTGGTCGTTGAGGTCGATGTGCACCAGCTTGCCGGCGTCAAGGGCCTGGCCCACCCCGGAGACAAAGTCCAGGCCGGCCATGCGCTCGTGGGCCACCTCGGGATTGACTCCGTAGCCCTCGGGGTGGTCGAGCGTGGCGATGAAGGCCAGGGCATGGCCGACGGTGGGCAGGTAGATGTCGCCGCGCGGCTCATTAGGCTTGGGTTCGAGGGCGAAGGTGTAGCCGTAGCCCTGGTCGAGGTTGTACTCATACAGGAAGTTCAGCGACTCGCGGAAGTGCTTCAGCGCCTCGCGCGGGTCCTTGGCCGCGCCCGTCTCGAAGCCCTCGCGTCCGCCCCAAAAGTCGTAGACTTTAGCGCCCAATTCCGCGCCGAGGTCCATGCTGCGCATGGTCTTCTGCAGGGCAAAGGCACGCACGCGAGCATCGCTGCTGGTGAAGGCCCCGTCGCGGAAAATCGGGTGATAGAACAGGTTGGTGGTGGCCATCGGCACGACCAGACCGGTGGCGTCGAGGGCGCGCTTGAACTCGGACACGATGCGCTCGCGCTCCTGTGGCGTGGCGTCGAAGGGCACGAGGTCGTTGTCGTGCAGATTGACGCCCCAGGCGCCGAGCGCGGATAGCCGCTCCACGATGTAGGGCGGGTCCAGGGCAGGGCGCACCACGTCCCCGAAGGGGTCGCGCCCGCGGTTGGCCACGGTCCAGAGTCCGAACGTGAAATGATCCTCGCGTGTCGGGGTATACAGATCGTGCGGCGCCTGTTGTGCCTGTGCGGTCATCGGGCTCACTCCTTTCCTGTCTACAACTTCCATCCTGGCCATCATTTTTAGCCCGCTGAACTATTATGCCCCATCGCAGGGACGGTTGTCACGCGGGAAGACGACGACAGTGTCGGGACCTGTGATCGACGTGGGCGTGGCGTCATACTGGGAGCGCGGGCGGCCCGCCCGCCTGGGCTGGCTCCACGACGGTCGG
>JAABUX010010575.1_pt1 | contig 10290 bp, 13 predicted proteins | sample 5561851 | NCBI WGS metagenome assembly JAABUX01 (sample SAMN10711883, study PRJNA513361) | rock metagenome | isolation source: Antarctica rocks | place: Antarctica: Victoria Land, Richard Nunatak red sandstone | collected 2016-01-03 | reverse complement strand
TCGGCTAGGCGGGCAGGGCTACCCGGACAGCGGCGGTCACGGTCGCGCCGGCGATCTCCAGAGGGATGGTGCTGCGCGTGGCGCGGCTGAGGACGAAGGCACCTTCGAGGGCGGCGAGGACGGCAATTGCGAGTTCGCGCGCCCTGCCGTCGGGGATGCCGGCCGCGGCGAAGCGCCCGGCCGCCGCAGTGATCCAACTGTCGAAGACGTCCGCGGTAGCCTGCCGGAGCGGTTCGCTGGTGCTGGCGACTTCGAGGGCGACAGTGGCGATCGGGCAGGCGTCAGCGTAGTCGGTCGCGCGCAGCGTCTCGGCGGCGCCCGCAAAGAAGTCGCTGACCGCGGCGACGACATCGGGGGCGGGATCGAATATGGCGTCGATCAGCTGGAGGTAGACGTGGCCCGACCGGCGGATCACCTCTGCGCCCAATTGCTCTTTGCCACCCGGAAAGAAATGGTACAGCGACCCGAAGGGGGCGTTGGCCGTGTCCACGATTTGCTTCACGCCGGTGCCAGTGTAGCCCTGACGGCGGAACAACACGGCGCTGGCGTCCACTATCCGGTCCTTGGTGCTTGCCATGCGGGCTCCTCGTCTTCGCTGTCGCGCGGTTGCGCGGGGTCTCACCAATAGTGTATCATATCGCTAGAGCGATCTATCAACTGTATGGAGTGAGCGTCGGAGTGTGTCATGCCTGAGGTGACGGTGTCGGCGGGGGCCATCGCATACGAGGACACGGGCGGCGGCGGCCCCGTTGTCGTCCTGCTGCACGGACTGCTCATGGACGGCTCGCTGTGGCGCCATGTGGTCGCTGACTTACGCACAGACCATCGCTGTATTATGCCGACGCTGCCGCTCGGCGGGCACCGCCGCCCCATGCGCCCCGACGCCGACCTCTCGCTCCGCGGGCAGGTCCGGCTCGTGGCGGAGTTCCTGGAGCGTCTCGACCTGTGCGCGGTGACGCTCGCGGGCAACGACTGGGGCGGGGCGCAGCTGCTCATCTCCGAAGGACGCGACGAGCGGCTCGGACGCCTCGTGCTCTGCTCGTGCGAGGCTTTCGACAACTACCCTCCCGGCCTCCCTGGGCACGCGGTCGAGCTCGCCGCGACAGCGCCTGGCGGGCTGAACGCCGCGCTGCAGCCGCTGCGCCTGCGCCCGCTGCGGCGCCTGCCGGTCACCTGGGGCTGGATGTCCAAACGTCCGGTCCCGCACGAGGTCATGGATGCCTGGCTGCGCCCGGCGCTCACGCAACGGGAGATCCGGCGTGACCTCCGCAAGTACGTGCGATCCATCCCGCCGAAGGCCGAGTTGCTCACATGGGCCGAGCGGCAGCGCGCCTTCGACCGTCCGGTCCTCGTCGCCTGGGCCGCCGAGGATCACGTCATGCCGCCGGAGCACGGGCGACGGCTGGCCGCCCTCTTCCCGCGCGGCCGGCTCGTCGAGATCCCCGACAGCTACACCCTCATCCCGGAGGATCAGCCCCTAACGCTCGCCGCGCACATCCGCGCGTTCGTCCGGGACACGCAAGTCGTCCCAGACGGGCTATGAGTGCGCTCCGTGACCAGCGGACCCACGACGTCGCACACAAGGAGATAGTGGTCCAATTAAGGCCGCCCTTGGGATCGGGGAGCGCCCGGCCCCGGCCCCGCTCCAGATCAAGGCCAACGGCGTGTTCGTTTCCGTCAGGGGCCGGGATATACTCGACATAACACAGGCGCTCGACGGGCTCCCGGCCCAGTTCGCGCGCCTGGACACGCGGCGGGAGGAACGCCGGCTCGTCTATAGTGAGGGTAGCTGGCGCATCGACCCGTGAACTCGTGACGACGAGACGAAAGGACGCCTATGGAACACGACATAACGACGGCGACGACGGGCGGGACCGGGACAGACCAACGGTAGTCGGCGTGGTTGGGGAGGCTGACGCTGACGTCGGACCGGCTGGTGCCGCGTCACATGAGGACACGGAGGCGCGGGCGCGGACGTCCCTGGTGTATGTCTCCGTGTCCCCCGACGTGTGGGCCTTGGCCCGTGGCATCTCCGCCGTGCTCGGCGAGACCATGCCCCCGCCCGCCCGCACCATTACCCGCGCGGTAGACTGCCTCGGCCCCGACCGGGCGCGCGCCTTGCTTGTCCAGGCACTTACCGTCGAGGCTCAGGGCGGGCTCACGCTCCCCGACGGTCGCCGCCGCACCCTTGGCGGCGTCTTCTTCCACCTCGTGCGCGCCAGCGACAAGATCAGCCGCGAAGATCGCGGCTCCATCTTCCCACCCCAGTTCGGGCGCAACGGGCGTGAGAAGGCGACGAGCGCTGCACCGACGCCGGCCACGCCGGCACCGTCAACCTCTGCACCGTCGCCGACCTGGGCAGGCGACGACTACCGCCGTATCATAGCCGCGCTACAGCACGAGACAGGGAGGGCAACCACCGTGAAGATCACCGTCATTGGCCGGCCGGGTGCCGCCGTCGAGCAGGGCCAAGCCGTCGTCGTCGCGCTCGTCAGCGAGAAGGTGCCGGACCTGCCCAAGGGGCTGCCGGAGCCGCCCGCCGGCACGCGCTACACCGTCGTCGTCGCTCGCAAGCAATGGACGAAAATGGCCGAGGCCCTGACCGCCGACCCCGCGGACGCGGCCATCAGCGAGGGCTACGCCGCCCTCGACTCGTGTGTGGAGGGCATCTCCGTCTATGCCACGTCGTCGTGCTGCGCTACATGCTGCGCGCCAAGCCGTGATGGGGGACAGGGACGGCACGCGAATGGGGCAGCGCTCGGCCGCATGAAGAGGGGAAGTGATGTCCGACAGTGACGCCGCCATCCCGGATGCAGGGGCCGATGACCCGCCGGGGCAAGCCGCGGTGCTGGCTTGGATCGCGCGGGAGATGCGCCGCCGATTGCGGCGGGACCGCCTGTGGGTCCTGGCGGTGGACCTCCCCCTCGAAATCCTGCTTCTGTGGCGGGTCCTGCGGGCAGTGCCCCGCGCGGGCGGGCGGGTCGTGGCGGGGATGGTCGTCGGGACCATCGCGGGCGAGGCGCTGTGCTACATGCTGAGGCGCAAAGGAGGGGACGGGGCATGGACAGAGATGAGCGCCAACAAGAGCGCCAAGAGGTAGCGCGTGACCAAGAACGGCTCCTGCTGCTCGCGCGCTTGCACCGCGCGGGGCCGGTGGAGTCTCTGGTGGCGCGGATCGCGCGGGACAGCATGGGGACGAGCGTCACGCTGACGCCGGGCATCGAGTACGCCCTGAGCGCGTCGGCCGACGAGGCGGCGGCCGGAGGCGAGGACGCCCAGGCGTGGCAGGCGCGACAAGCAGTCTGGGTCAACGGCGGGCCGTGCGACGGCAACTAATAGTAGATAACATTCTCAATTCGAGTAAGCTATGGCTATAGGGGCTGGTGCTGCGGACCGGCCCGACGTCCATCGTTCGCTGAGGAGACGCTCATGTTCCTGCGTGCCGACCGCTTGCGCCGCCATCCGGCTGCCTTCATCGCCATGACCGGGCTGACGACGGTCGAGTTCGACGTGCTGGTCGGCGACCTGTGGGGGCCGTACCGGGCGGCCGAGCGCGCCCGGCGGGAGCGGCCTGAGCGCAAGCATGCCGTCGGGGCGGGACACCCCTTCAGCCTGGCTCCCCACGAGCAGATGCTGCTCACGGTGGTCTGGCTGCGCCTGTACCCCACGATGGAGGTGCTCGGCTTCCTCTTCGGCGTGTCGGACACCACGGCCCAGCGGGCGGTCGGCCGCGTCTTGCCCCTGCTCGAGGCGGCTGGACGCGACTCCATGCGCTTGCCCGACCCTGGGCGCAAGCAGCGGCGCGACCTGGGCGCGGTGCTGGGGCGTGTGCCGGAACTGGCGGTAGTGATCGACAGCCTGGAGCAGCGCGTGCAACGCCCGCGCGCGCGGGCGGAGGCGGATCGGCACTACTCGGGCAAGAAGAAGATGCACACGCTCAAGAGCCAGGTAGCCGTGACGCAGCACGACGGGCGCCTGGTCGACATTGGCCCGAGCGTGCGCGGGCCGACCGCCGACAGTACCCTGCTGGAGCAATCCGGCTTGCTCGACCGCCTGGACCCCGACACGCTGCTCTATGGCGACAAGGCGTACCAAAAGCTGCACTCCTTGTGGGATGCGAACCTGGTGGTCGTGCCCCGCAAGAAGCCGCGCGACAAACCCCGGCCGCCCGAGGATGTCGCCTACAACCGGCAGGTGGCGCGGGAGCGCATCGTGGTCGAGCACACCATCCGCCGTGTCCGCTGCTACCAGGCCGTCACCCAGACCGACCGGCATCACCGGCACGGCCATGACGCCCGCATGCAGGCCGTCGGAGGGCTCGTCAACCGCCAGATTGACCATCGGTGTGCTGCCTAACCCTTTCCTGGGGAGGGGGCTGCCTGTCTTCTCCCCGAATTGTGAATGTTAACTAGTAGGGGCGCTTGTTCGCATCAAGGGCTGCCAGACTCGCACCAATTAAGAGAAACAGGCTGGCACTGACAAAAATCCACTGCACCAAGAGCGGCCCGACAAGCGCGCACATGACCATGACTTTGGCCGCAAGCCGTGGATGTCGTGGCAATAAGGTAACTGCCACAATCCCAAGCACGCCGACAGAAGCATCGACAAGTCCTAACCAGATTACCTTATCGAACACGAGAATCATGGCCATGCCTGCACTGATCGCCAAGCCTAGCACGGCCCCTATCCATCCCATGATCAATGTCGGAACACGCATTTTCTCAACCTCCATTGTGAGTGCCGGCGTTGAAGTGGCACTTACACTCCATTGCTTACATTGCTTAACTGGTTCGGATGGATGCCGCGCTCGGCGGCGAGCTGATTGATCGCCTTGTCTTCACGGAGCACCTCGCGGGCGAGGTGGACCTTGAAGGTGGCCGTGTGAGGCTTTCCCATGGCGCTCAGTCTACATCTTTTTTGTCCCCTCCTTACAACTGCCCATTTCTATGGGTCCGCTATGGTAGGTTCACGCTGCGTGCAAGCGCAAGAGGCCATCCCCTCACTCACGCCGCTCCCTTGCAAGGGAGCGGCGTGAGTGAGGGGATGGCCTCTTGCGCTTGCACGCAGATTACGCCGACAATTTACGAAATAAGTCTGTAGGCTGTGCTCCTCCCATGCATATTGTCTAACAATGGTGAACTGAGAGAGATATGTGTCATCATTGGGCGTAACAAGGCAGGACACCCCCCAGACACCTATGTTGCTTGATCCGTGACTACTGTAAATTCTAGCGAAGAAGTCAGCATGGATTATAGCGACGGAGCAACACATCGCCCGGACCGCGTGCCTGCCTTTTTACGCGCGTAGGCGGCTCTTTCCTCCTTGTGTGGAGGGCCTGAAACCTGCTGCCTTCCCCGCTAGAAAAATGCTGAATCCTCCGATGGAATTTACAACTACTAAGTCGACTGAGTAAACGTGACGGAATGGAGCAGAGCAACGCATTGGGGAGAAGCACTAACCCAAGTATTGACGCCACCGGTATTGTTACCTGGGGCTGCTGTCGCCTGCTGAGGCTGATAGTAGATATCCGTCGCTTGGTTACCACATGCTGGGAAGTTGGGGTTATGGAAATGCACGTACGAAGTTGCTTGCGCCGAGGTTTGTCCCGAGGCATATCCCCAGGAGAACGAATGCGATGATTGAGCCCATCCTGAAGGTTGATAGTAATAGGTCGAATCGCTCCCACCACTACATGAGACATAGTCAGGGCTATACCATTCATCGCATGAGGCTATCTGGGTCCACACCTCGGTCACATGGATACCAGCAGGATCGTACCAGTAGGTATCCTGGGTAACTGTATGATTACCCGCGTAGCATCCGACTACGACTTGTGGGGCAACCACTCCTGATAAGGGTGAAGGGGCCGACGGACATCCACTTGGGGCGAGTGGGTGTGACGAGAAGGGTTGCCTCGTCTGACCAGCAGGGATACGAGCCGCAAACTGCGGGTGTGACGAGAAGGGTTGCCTCGTCTGACCAGTAGGGATACCAACGGCAATCAATTGCGAGTGATTCGCACTGTTGATCGCGACCGACATAGTCAGGATTCCGTTACCCCTGTTAGGAGAGACCTGATAAGGATATGTCCATTGTCCCTGATGCTGCACCCCTTGTACCACGAAATACTGAGGAGCGCTGATGGTTTGAGCGATACGCGAGAGATTAACGAGGGAGCTAGCCCCCGGGATCTGAAACTGCGCCGATGTCGATATGCTAGCCATCGCCCCATAAATCGATCCTCCTGGGACCGAGTATCTTTGGGTATTGAGAGACTGGGCGAGCGTATGACTGGGCATGATGCTCATGGTACTAGTGAGTGCCACGGTAAGCAATCCTAACAAGCAGATACGCAAATGCCGAGTTTTCATGGTAGTGATCCTTTTGTTACATCCGTCACCATTTTGTTACATCCGTCACCATTTTGTTACATCCGTCACCATTTTGTTACATCCGTCACCATTGCTGTCGCACTCAAAGGCCGCGCAGGTCTCCTTGCATTCCTTCCCTCTGTCCTCCTACTCTCTTCTTGCAAATCATGGTTGGACCCGCGACAAGCGGTGAGCTCCAACACACTCGCTTGTGTACCTAACCCGCAACCGTCGGCCGCCAATCTCGGGTTGGCACGGCCGTCAACAGGGCCTCCCCCGCTGCCTACTCCTCACGCTACAGCACGCTGGCGCGCCTGTCTGTGTGTCGGCGCACATGGTTGTGTACTTTCACACAATCATGTGCGCCGACACACATGCGCGCTGGTGTCCGCCGCCAGCGCCAGGAGCCCCGTGCGGTCAAGCACGCGGATGCCGCGTCGATGCCGTTCGTACGCGATCAAGCCACGCCCCCGGAGGTCGGGCAGCACCTCCCCGGTGAGCGCCTCACGGCGGCCGTGTGCCCACGCCGCCAACTCCTCGTGCGTCGCCCACACCGTCCGCTCACCGTTGGCCGTCGCCAGGTGCGCGAGGACGTAGGCCACGCGGGCGTGCATGTCGGGCAACGCGCACAGGTCGTAGGCGTCCTGGACACGTTGGCAGGCTTCGGCGAGGGCGCGCAGGGCTACGGCGGGGTTCGCCAGGAGGAACTCGGCGAAGGGGCGACGCGGGATGCGGTAGACGACGGTCTCCTCAGTCAGCGATTGGGCGACGGTCGTCGGCGCGAAGGCGGCGTCGAGGCCCGCCAAGCCGCAGACCTGCCCTCGACCGAGCAGGGCGACCGTCACCTCCTCGCCGTTGTCCAGATCACGATACAGGCGCACGATGCCCACCGCGAGGACGAAGACGGCCTCGATCGCGTCGTCGGGCTCCCAGAGGACGTCGCCGTGACCGAGGACCTGACGGACGCTGGCCGTCGCGAGGGGGGTGAGGGCTCCCTCGGGGACCTCACGAAAGAAGGGAATGCGGTGTAACGACGCGACCGAGACCCTGCGCACCTCGGTCCCTTGCCTTAGCTGTGCACAGATAGCCCTGCCCCTTCCCAACATGTCATCGCGATATCGTTTCTCTACGATACAGCTGTCTACGCCCCGTCGTCTGTACTATTCCGGTCATTCTTTACGACCAGTTCGGCTCACTTTTTTGACCGGAATCGGTCGCGTCCTGACCACTTCGGATCACCGGTGTGACCGGTTCCGGTCGCCGATCTGACCTGTTCTGGTCGGGAAGGGCGTCGTCCCAGTTCCCCCCTCATCGTCGGCCTGGGGCAGAGGCACGAACCCCAGCCGTCCCGCTTGCCAGCACAGCGCGTTGGTCGTGCGCACGCCGAACGTGGCGCGCAGCGCGGTGACGGTGCGCTTCACCGAGACCTCGCTCATGTGCAGCGCCTCGGCGATCTCGGACTGTGTCCACCCACCGACCAGCAGTGAGAGCACGGCCCGCTCGTCGTCGGTCAGAGCCGGCTCGTCATTGCGTGGCCGCCGACGGCGCTCCGGTGTGGCCAGCAGTTCATCCAGGACTGCTCGATGCCCGGCCAGCACATCGTCTTCTCGCACGAGAGCTAGGCAGTGCACGACCGTTTCCCCGTCCAGCCCCTCCCACAGCAAGTAACCGCGTGTTCCCTGCTCCATGAGTTGCAGCAACGTGTCCCGGCGCAGCATGTCTTTCGTACCGACCACCACGACGCGGCTCGCCGGACTCACGCGCCGCACTTGACGGACAAGCGGGACGAGACCTATGCCGCCCACGGCGGCGTCGATGAGGACATGATCGGGGTGCTGGTTCGTGGCGACTCGTACGGCCTCGGTGGCCTGTGGTATGTCGGCCAACACGCACAGGTCCGGCTCCACTTGCAAGAACGCCCGGAGACCCAACCACTGACAGGTGACATGATCCGCACTAATGAGCAAAACGTTGGAGTGTATAGGTTGCATCTGTCTCGCCTTTCTCGCAGCGGGTGGGGTGACGCCTGCCGCGTCGAGGGCTCCGCTGCATGTCCCTTACTGTATAGGTCCCGCGGGACGCGGTTTTTAGACATGTATTTTTGCGACACTTCCGGTATTTTTTGCGCAGTATGTCCATACGGCCTATAGTGGGAGTAGGCATCCCCCCCATGGCCTGCACGCGAGGACAGCCGGTCGATGATGACCACGCACGGCGAGGACGAGGCGCCGGACCGCACGCTCGTCGCCGCCGCCCAGGCTGGCGACGGCACCGCCTTCCTGCGCTTGGTGGCGCGCTACCGCACCCGACTCGAAGCGACCTTGCGCGATGTGGGGAACCCTGCCCGCGCCGCCGACCTCGCCCAGGACGCCATCGACACGGCGTACGACGAGATCGCCGACCTGCGCGATCCCGATGGGTTCTATCCGTGGCTGCGCCGCATCGCTACCAACCGCCTGCTCAAAGACATCCGCTGGCAGGGGCGACGGCAAGCGGCGCTTGACCGACTGCGCCACCATCTGCCGCGCGCCACAACCCCCCTCGTGCGCGTGCTGATCCGCGAGGCCGCCGCGGAGTTGAGCCGCGCGCTGCGCGTGGTGTTGGTCTTGCATGACGACCTGGGCTACACGATCCCCGAGATCGCCGCCTGGCTCGGCATCAGCGAGGACGCCGCCCAGAAGCGCCTGACGCGCGCCCGCGCGGAGTTCCGGAGGCGGTATGCTGATAAGTAGCTGAGAAAGAAAAGATAGAAAAGGGGGACACGATGCGGGAGGCCACGCTGGCCACGGCGCACGACTTCACGCTGGACGAGCTGCAAGCCTACGACGAGGGGACGCTCGCCCCGGAGCGGGCGGCGGTCGTGGCGGCGCACCTCACCGCCGGCTGCGCGGCGTGCCGTGCCTGGATCGCCACCTCCCACGAGGTCGGGCGCCTGCTCCACGCCGGCACCGACCTGGGCGACGTGGGCGCTGACCCCGATGCCTTCCTGTGGGATACGCCCCGCGCCCGCGCCCGGCGGTGGCTGCGCCGGCGTCTGCGCCCCCGGCGGTTTGTCGTGCTGCTCGTCGTCCTGCCGCTCAAGGGGCGCTTGGTGCGCCACCTGTTCCGCACGCCGCAGACGTGGGAAGCGCGCCTGAGCGCGCTCGTGTCCTTGGTGGCGCTGACCGTGACCACACTGCGCTTTGTCTTCGCGCGCCCCGCAGGGCTGGCGTCCGCGCCCGTGGCGCGCCGCGCCGCCGCGCATGGGAACGGGGGCAGGGATGCGGAGGGGGGACGCCGATGACCGACGGCCAAGGTGAGGAGCTGGATCGACCCAACGCGGCGCGCATCTACGACTACCTCCTCGGCGGCGCGCAAAACTTCACGGTCGATCGCGCCGCCGCCGAGCACGTCCTCGACAACTACCCCGACGCCGCCCTGGCCGCGCGCGCCAACCGCGCCTTCCTGCGCCGCGCCGTCGCCTATCTGGCCGGCCAGGGCATTGCCCAATTCCTCGACGTCGGCTCCGGCCTGCCCACCGTCGGCAACGTCCACGAGGTCGCGCGGCGGGCCAATCCGTGTGCGCGCATCGTCTATGTGGACAACGACCCCGTTGCGGTCCGCTACAGTCGGGAGTTGCTGGCAGAGGAGGGAGAGGGCGCGCGCGGCGTCGCCGCGATCGAGGCCGACCTGCGCGACCCAGCGGCGATCCTGGGGCACCCCACCACCCGCCGCCTGCTCAATGCCCGGCGGCCGCTGGGGCTCCTGCTCGTGGCGGTGTTACATTTCGTCCTCGACGACGACGAGGTGCACCGCGCGCTCCGCACATTCCGAGAGGCGCTGGCGCCGGGGAGCTATATCGTCCTCTCGCACGCGACGCTCGACGGGCTGCCGGCCGACGTGATCGCGCGCTTCGAGGCGATCTACCGTCGTTCCAGCA
>JAABUX010010573.1_pt1 | contig 10291 bp, 8 predicted proteins | sample 5561851 | NCBI WGS metagenome assembly JAABUX01 (sample SAMN10711883, study PRJNA513361) | rock metagenome | isolation source: Antarctica rocks | place: Antarctica: Victoria Land, Richard Nunatak red sandstone | collected 2016-01-03 | reverse complement strand
GGGGAGGTGACGTTGCCGAGCGACTTGCTCATCTTCCGCCCGGCCTCGTCCAGCACGAAGCCGTGGGTCAGCACTGCCTTGAACGGAGCGCGGCCGCGGGTGCCGACGGCCTCCAGCAGGCTGTGCTGGAACCAGCCGCGGTGCTGGTCGCTGCCCTCCAAGTAGAGGTCCGCCGGCCAGGGTTGGCCGCGGTCCTGCAGGGCGAAGCCGTGGGTGCTGCCACTCTCGAACCAGACGTCCACGATGTCCATGACCTGCTCGTAGGCGGCTGGATCGCGGTCGCCGAGGAAGCGGCTGGGGGGGCTGACATACCAGGCGTCCGCGCCTTCAGCGGCGAAGGCTTGCACGATGCGGTCCACGACGGCCGGGTCGCGCAACGGCTCGCCGGTGCGGCGGTCCACGAACACCGGGATCGGGACGCCCCAGGCGCGCTGGCGGCTGATGCACCAGTCAGGGCGGCCGGCGACCATGCTGGCCAGGCGGGTGCGGCCGGCCTCCGGGATGAAGGCAGTCTGCGCGATCTGTTCCAGGGCGCGCTCCCGCAGGTGCTCCGGCCCGTCCATGCGGATGAACCACTGCGGGGTCGCGCGGTAGATGACGGGCGCCTTGCTGCGCCAGGAGTGCGGGTAGGAGTGGCGCAGGGTGCCGCGGCCGAGTAGCCCGCCGGCTGCCTCCAGCGCCGCGCCGACCGGGGCGGCGGCCTTGAAGACGTGGGTTCCGGCAAACAGCGGCACCCAGGCGGCGTAGGTCCCGTCCGCGCCGACTGCCTCGGGCACCTCGATGCCGTATTCGCGGCCTAGGATGAAGTCCTCTTCGCCATGCGACGGGGCGATGTGGACGAAGCCGGTGCCCTGGTCCGTCGTGACGTAATCCGCCGGCAGCAGCGGCGCGTCGTGGTCGTAGCCCTGGCCGCGCAACGGATGGGCGCAGACCAGGCCGGCGAACTCGGTGCCCTTGTAGATATGCTGCACATGGTGCGTGGCGATGCCGACCTCGGCGCAGACCTGCGGCAGCAGGGCCAGCGCGATCAGCAGACGCTCGCCGGGGCGGGCCAGGGAGCCTTCGGCGACGCTGCCGACCTGGACCAGCGCGTAGTCGATCTCGGGTCCGTAGGCCAGGGCGCGGTTGCCGGGCATGGTCCAGGGCGTGGTGGTCCAGATGACGACGCTGGCACCTTGTAGGTCGTTGGACAGACCCCCGGTTGCGAGGCCCCCGCTTGGAAGGATGGGGAAGCGCACGAACACGGTGTCGCTGTCGCGGTCGTGGTACTCGATCTCGGCCTCGGCCAGCGCCGTCCGCTCGACCGGGCTCCACATCACCGGGCGCAGGCCGCGGTATAGCGCGCCGTTCAGCAGGAATTTGCAGATTTCCCCGGCGATGGCGGCCTCGGACGGGAAGTCCATCGTGGCGTAGCGCGCCGCCCAGTCCCCGGTGACGCCCAGGCGCTGGAACTCCGCCGTCTGCACCTTCAGCCAATGGGCGGAGTAGCGGCGGCACTCGTCGCGGAAGTCCAGCACCGGCACCGCGTCCTTGTCGCGTCCGGTCTTGCGATACTCCTCCTCGACTTTCCACTCGATCGGCAGGCCGTGCGTGTCCCAGCCGGGGATGTAGTCCACATTCTGCCCGGCCATGCGGTGCGCCCGCATGATGACATCCTTCAGGATGCGGTTCAGTGCGTGGCCGATGTGCAGGTTGCCGTTGGAGTAGATGGGGCCGTCATGCAGCACCCAGGGCGGGCGGCCCGCCATCTGTGCCTTCGTGCGCTCCCATAGGCCGATGCGGTCCCAGCGGGCAAGCAGGTCCGGCTCGCGCTTCGGCAGGTCGCCACGCATCGGGAACGAGGTGGTGGGCAGGAAGACGGTGGCCTTGTAGTCGGGGGCTTTGTAGTCGGGGATGTCAGCCATTGAGATGGTCCTGGGGGGATGGCCCTGGTCGGCGGTTGCGCGCACGTACGTCCCGGCCTTCTTAGGGAAGGGCCGGGCCTGTAATTCGCAGGGGCAGCGTCTCGACCATGTCCAGTTATGAGGAAGGCAACGCCCCCGGGTCAAGCTGCTTCTCCCTCCTCCGGGCCGCGGCGGCTCCGTACCCCGGCGTGCAGGCTACACATCCTTTGCGCTGTCACCGCCGGTGACCTCTCGTATTCCGCACCCGTCACCATCGCAGCGGCGTCGGACGCCAGGAACACCGCCGCCGGGGAGATGTCGTCCGGCTGCAGCCAGCCCACCTTCAGCGGCACGGTCGGCGCACGCACGTCCCACGCCTGCTGCGGCGTCGGATACTCCGGCGGGGTGCGGCCGGTTTCGGCCATGGTCTCGGCCAGCCGCGTCTTGTAGCGGGTCAGCGGCGTGTCAACCAGGCTGGGGATCGGCGCGTTCACCGTTATGTTGTACTGGCCCAACCCCGTCGCCGCCGACTTCATCAGGCCCAGGATGCCCCACTTGGACGCCGAGTAGCTGGTGCCGTTGCCGTGCTTGGTACCGTGCTTACCCTGCATGGACGACACCAGGATCAGCCGGCCATGCTTCTGCGCCACCATGGCCACCTTGCCGGTCAGCATCGTGCCGCGGCCCGGCGTCACCGGACCTGCCAACTTGTTCGCCGGCGGCTCCGGCATCGGCTGGCCGTCCAGCCGATGCCGGAGCCGTCGGGGCGGGCGTCGGGGCGGGTCTGCGCCGCGGCACCGGCCGCCATGGCGACGCTGGCCGCTACGCCGCCGCCCAGCACGAGGCTGCGGCGCACGGGATCGGAAGTCTTGGGGTTGGGCTGGTCGTCATCGCTCGTCGTGTGGCTCCGGACGTATGCGGAGGAGGCGGGGCCGACCGGGCGGGGTTGCAAGCGGTCTCCGTGGGTCACGCCGGTCAGCCCCGGAACTGCACCAGGCGGCCCAGCGGATGGCCCAGCACTTCGTCGTCGCGCATCACCAGGTTGCCGCGCACGATGGTTGCGATGGGCCAGCCTGTTACCCTCATGCCGTCGAACGGCGTCCAGCCGCAGGGGGAGGCGATCCAGGCGTCCTCGATGACCCGTTGTTGCCGCAGGTCCACCAGGGTGAAGTCGGCGTCGTAGCCGATGGCCAGGCGGCCCTTGCCGAGCGCGCCGTACACCCGGGCCGGGCCGGCGCACATCAGATCGACCATGCGGCCTAGGCTCAGGCGGCCTGCGGCGACGTGGTCCAGCATGACTGGCACCAGGGTTTGCACCCCGGTCAGCCCGGCCGGGCAGTCGGGCCAGGGCTTCATCTTGGCGGCGCGGGCGTGCGGGGCGTGGTCTGAGCCGATGGTGTCCGCGGTGCCGTCGCGCACGGCAGCCCAGGCGGCCTCCCAATGATGGCGGCCGCGGATCGGCGGGTTCATGACGCCCATGCCGCCGAGCTGCTCGTACACCTCGGGCGCCATCTGGGTCAGGTGGTTCACCAGCAGCTCCACCGTGGCGATGTCGCGGTAGCCGGCCAGGTACTCCAGCTCCTGCGCGGTCGAGACGTGCAGGATGTGGGCGGGCCGCCGGGTCTTGCGGGCCAGCGCCATCAGGCGGCGGGTGCCGAGGAAGGCGCACTCCTCGTCGCGCCATTCCATGTGGCTGCTGTAGGGGTCGCCCCGCTTGAACAGGGGCTTGCGGGCCTGCAGGCGGTATTCGTCCTCGCTGTGGTAGGAGATACGGCGGCGGCCGTGGCGCATCACCTGCTCGAGGGAGCCGTCGTCCTCGATGAGCAGGTCCCCGGTCGAGCTGCCGGCGAACACCTTTATGCCGCAGATGCCGGGCTGCTGCTCCAGATCGGCCAACTCGGCGGTGTTGGCCTTCGTGGCGCCGACGTAGAGACCCATGTCGCACCAGGCGGAGTGCTCGACGTAGTCCTGCTTCCAGGCGACCTGGGCGGCGTTGGTGATGGCGGGGGCGGTGTTGGGCATGTCGAACACCGCCGTCAGGCCGCCCAGCACGGCGGCGCGGGTGCCGGTCGGGATGGTCTCGATGGCGGGGTCGCCGGGGTCGCGCAGGTGGACGTGGGGGTCGATCAGGCCGGGGAGGACGTGGAGGCCAGAGGCTTGGAGGGTGGTGTCCGCGGTGGCGTCGGACGGGACGCCGAGGGCGGCGATGCGGCCGTTGCGGACGCCGACGTCGGCGGTTTCCTCGCCCCAGGGCAGGACCAGGGTGCCGCCGCGGAGGAGGAGGTCGTAGTGGCCGGGCATGGGCGGGGTCTCCTGAGCGAACCTGCAGGGGTTCGGCCACGGATGAGGGATGGGGATGGAGGATGGGCGGGCTTGCGCGGCCTGGCGGCTGGACGCTTGGGCGGAGGCAGGCTGCGCGGGCTGCTTAGCGTGCTGGGGCGGCGGTGGGTAGCCTGCCTGGCGGCGACGGCCATCTGGTTGGCGTGCCGATGTGTCCGGATGGTCGTTGCGAGGCGCTTGCGGAGTGACGGCCCTGGAGGCTGATGGGATTGCGGGCCCTGGATCGCCGCGGGGCTGCGCGTCTTGCGATGGTGGAAGGCGGTCTGACCGTTGGTGCGAGCGGGCTTGCGCGGCCTGCCGAGCGCGCCGTTGCGGGCCGTGCGGTGCGGGCCTTGCTTTGCTGTCTGTGCGCTGAATGTCCAGAGAGCTGCTCAGGCGATGGGCTGCTCAGGCTTTAGGCGGCGGGGGCCACTGGCCGCGAGGGCGGGTTGGGTGACGCGGGATCGTGGCGAGTTCTTCCGCTGTTTCCTCCGGCGGGCTGCTGCCGACTTGGATGGGGGCGGGGTGGATGGGGGCGGACCTTGCGCGAGGGATGGTTGCGGGGCCGGGTGGCGGGAAGCCGGGCGGGGGCTGGCTGGCGCCTTGCCGGGGATTTTGTGGGTGGGGGCGGCTGGCGGCGGCGGCGCGGGCGCAAAGCTGCTCGATGTCTGCGGGGGTGCGGCGCTTCCAGGGGTGGGCGCCGGGCAGGGAGGCGAGGCCGAGGTCGCGGCAAATCTCGGTGATGATCTCGGCGACCGGGCGGGTGGTGAGGTCGTCGTCGAGGTCGGGGGCGTCGAGGCGGTCGTGCAGCTCGGCGGCCAGGGCTTCGGCTTCGGCGCTGCCGGGGCCGTCGTCTTGGGAGGTGCGCTGGATGCTGTCCTCGACCGTGCGGAGGATGCGCTTGCGGGCGGCGGCGCGGTGCCGGGCCGGGTCGTTGGCGGGCTGGACGGCGTCGAGGCTGCACGCGAGGGCGATGCTGCGGCGGACGGCGCGGGCGATGCGGTCGAAGGCGGCGGTGATGCTGATGAGGGCGTCTGGGGCGGGCGGCGGGGGCTGCCCGGCGTCCTGCTGCGCGGCCTGCCGTGCGGCTTGGGCTGCGGCCTGCCCGTGCAGGAGGCGGGCGAGGTCGGCGCCCATGTCGATGAGGTCGTGCAGGACGTGGCGGTAGCCGTGCAGGTCCGCGGCCCGCTGGCCGGGGCCGTCTTGGTGAGCGGGATCGTTTTGGTGAGTGGCCTGGGTTAGCTGGACAGACATGAACGGAACAAGAACATTGTTGCCGGCCTGGCGTCAAGGCTGTTGCGGGTGGGTTGGGTGAGTGGCGGCGGGGAGCGCACCGGGCGGAGTGGCGGGCCTGGTTCGAGCCGGGGCGCGGTGGCGGGCCGCTCGGGTCGCCGAGGCCCTGGCCGATCCACAGCCCGACATCCCGCACGAGGAGATGTGCGCCGAGACGCTGGCCGATATCGAGGCTTTGGAACGTCATCTTGCCAGGCCGCCAGCGACGTGACCGAGCCTTCTAGAGTATTGATCCTAGCTATCAATGTTGGATGATATGAGTAAACGGGGCGGGTGAGGTTGTGGCTGGAGGGGTGGGTCGATGTGAGCGAACGGGCAGGCGTGGCGGTATGTCCGGGAGCTGATCGAGGTCGTTGAGGGGCGCTGGGCAGGAGTAGGAGAGAGCCATGCCGGACGGGCTGCATGAGCGCGATGCCCTAGCCTGGGCCGAGCAGCAGGCCACCCTGCTGCGCCGCTTGGCGGCGGGCGAGCGGATCAACGATGCCGTGGACTGGCCCTGGGTGATCGAGGAGGTCGAGGGCGTGGGGCGCCGGGGTTGCGCGCGTGCCGGAGCCTGCTGCGTCAGGCGATGATCAACCTGACTCAAGCTGCACGCCCGGCCGGACAGCCCGGCTGCGGTGCCCTGGCGCGGCGAGGCGAGGGTGTGCCTAGCCGACACGGAGGACTGCTTCACCCCGTCCATGCGCCAGCGGATCGGGCTGGATGCGCTCTACACCAAGGCGCTGGGCTTGGCCCGGGAGGCGGCGGACGCGAACGGCGAGCCGCGCCCGCTGCCGGATGCGTGCCCTTTTACGCTTGGTGAGCTGGTGGCGGGCAACGTGGCCGGGCTAGGTAGCCGCAGGGAAGAGAACGGCTCCTGATGTGCTGCCTCCCGCAACGACCTCGGCAAGCATTCGCGCCGGCCGTGTGCCCTCCTGGCGGGCCTGGATACTGCTTACAGCCAAGTTCCGGCACCTACCCGGCCGCGGGCGGCGCTCCGGGACTGCCCGGGGACTGCCTCACGACTTCCCGGCGCAGTCCATAATGCGCATTGTGCGTTGCTGCAGTGCAGCATGATCCGCACCTAGGGGTACGCCATAGAACGGGGTCTTGGCCACTTTAGTTGATGGGCCAGCGGGACCGCGGCACCGCCCTACAGCGGCGCCTGTGTGTCCAGCCTTGAGTCACCGAAAGTGGCCAACAACCCGTTCTATGGCGTGACCCCGATGCGACGCGCACGAACCGCCACCCCCCCTAGCAGGCCGGCGCCGAGTAGAACCAAGGAGGCAGGCTCTGGAACGCCGGCTGCATCGACCACGATGTTGTCGTAAGCTGCACGGTTATTGGTGCCGAACGCATCAAATGAAACACTGGTCAGGTTCGTAAAGTCCGGGCTGGCTTGCAGGGTTTGAAAACTGCCTCCAGAAAGGTTGAACACGTTCGTGACAATGCTGGCATCCGACTTGGTGCCAGTCAGCGTCAGCATCGAGGCTTGCTGTGAAAAGTCGGTATATCCGCTGGCAAAGTCGAAGCTGTTAAGGCTGAAGGCGTTGCCATTCTGCTGCGTTAGTGTCCAAACGCTGTCATTGCTGGTATTCGTCCAGGAGTCGAGATGGACTGTGCCGTTGGACTGGCCGCGGCCATCTATGGCAACATTGGTGCCAAGGGGCGGGCTCCCTTCGTTGTTGTTTTCGGTCGCCAGGAAGCCATCAGAAACAACGGTTGGGACAAAGTACACCCCATTTCTATTGTCGTTGAAGTCAATGATGCCGGCGTGAGCGGCCGTTGCGGAAATACCGAAAACGGCGACAGTGATCAGCAGAAGATTGCGCATATTGCACCTTATGGATTATATTCAAATGTTCTACAATCAGAACACTGCCGGCATCAACATCTTGATAAGCTGTTTGAACAAAGACTTGGTTAGAAATTGTGTTTTGATAGTCTTTGGCGGTTATAAACAGGTTTACGCTTTTAATCGACTGACGAAGCGGCGTTCCATACAGGTCTTACCATATCGCTTTTTCAGGCTTGAGGCCTCGCCAGGTGCCGGCGAGGTTTTTCTTGCGGGGTTCCATGGGTCAGCGCTTGCTTAGGACCATAGCAAGATGGGCCCGGTGCCCGCGGCGACCTGGTGTTCATGCCCTCCGCATCCGGTGGGCGAGGCCGATCCCGATCAGGCCCATGCCCAGCAGCGCCAGCGTGCCCGGCTCGGGCACGGTGGTGTAGTTGACCGTGACCTGGACGGCGGCCGAGGCCGCGGTATCGACGTTGAAGCTGATGTTGGACGAACCCGAGAAGTTGCTTATCCCGACGGCGCCGACCAGCACGTCCGCGGAGCCATAGCCGATAAAGCTTTGCGCGATGGAGGCGAAGTTGGTGGTCTGGGCGTCGCTGGTGGTCGTGGTGGTCGCACTTGCGGTGAGGCCCAGGCCCGGGTTGGTTTCGGTCGGGTCATAGCCGCCGGCGGTCACGGTCTGCTTCGGGGCCAAGGTGAAGGGCGCGGTGGAGAACAACGGGATGACGACGCCCAGCGCTGTTGGCGTGCCGCCGCCGGCCGGGCTGTACAGCGTGATGCTCGTTGTGATGTTTGCGACCTGGTTGGCGTAGGTGTTGGTCGCGCGTGGGTTATAGGCGCTGTAGTCGCCCGCGACCGTGCCGGACAGGGTTACCACGATCGACGTGATGCTGGCGAAGTGCGCAGGGTTGATCTGCGGCAGCATCAGGTCCGCCGAGAAGTCGGTGAAGTCGAGCGGCAAGGACGCGTTGAACGTTACTGATTGCGCCCAGAGGGGCCCTTCGGGTACGGCATGCGCTGCCCCAGCATTAACAAACAGCGCACAGGCGGTTGCTGCGGCGAGGTGAAACTTCATGGTGCAATCCTTGTTGGTCTGCTTCGCTGAGAATGAGTGTCGCGGGCGGGGCGTGTGGAAACGCCGCTACGTTAAGGAATCAGCAATATCCATGCCACGAAGCAAGTCATTGTAAAAACAGGATATAATCGCCGCCAACAATTCATGTGGCTGCCGGTGTAACTTTTTCCGACAGAATATATAAGGTTATATAACGAGATAAGGATGCAATCTCGTAAAATAACTTACAATAGTGAACAGGAGGAAACAGTTTGGTTGAGGCAGATTGATGTTCCAGGATGCAGTACGATGGAACCGTCAACTTGGCCGCTGCGCAACCCAGCCGCTCAAGGCACCGACGCCGATGAGCCGGCCCTTACATGGGTTTTACGTTCCGTCGCTCCTCAGACCTCAAGCTAAGTACAGGTGCTTTCCATAACTGCACCTTACGCGAATCGCAGAGCGCAACGAGCCTCCCTCATGCATCGGGGAGCTCGGGGGCATTGACCTCGTCATCGCGCAGGAAGTGCTCGCCGCCACGCGCCATCGCCGCCTCCGCCTTCCCCCGCAACAGGCGCACGGCCACGTCCTCCGGCAGCAAGCCTCCTAGCTCAACCGATCCATCCCCGAAGTCGGTGCTGGTCAACAGCAGGGTGCTACCCACGACCGCGTATTCGGCCATGACCGTGGTGCCGTTGACCTCCACCTTGACGGCGGTCAGCCCTGGAACCTTCGCGGGGTAGTCGTCCAAAGGATCGTCAGCGGTCGCCATCAATGCACCTCCTCAGCCAGCGTGCGTCTTAGGCCAGCCGAGCAGCCGCCGCACTGCGGCCGGCAAGTCGGGCAGCGCGAACGACTGGCCTACCTTGGCGGGATCGCGTCAGGCTGACTAGCCGCCGCGTGATTCCCACGGCTGCACGTTCTGCGGAACAAGAGGAACAGCCCCTGCGATGGTCCGCTCTTCCGTTTCCGGCAGGCTTGACCTACCCGCAAATCCCCAAGAGTCTTTTTAGCTGCCGAGAGTCTCGAACACGTCGCCTGACGGCGCCAGGCCCTGGATGTGCGCCCGGTGCCACAGGGCATAGAACAGCAGCGTCCACGCCGCGAACCCCTCATGCCGGCCGGACCCGGCAGCGCGGAACAGCGCGGCGACACGGCTGGGCTCGGCGATCTCCGCCACGCCGGGCTGCGCTGCCACCAGCGGTCCCAGCCGCGCCCCCTGCCCGCCGATCCAAGCGCCGACCGGAACCGTAAAACCCTGCTTCGGGGCAAACGGCCGCGCCTCGGGCATGTGCTGCGCCAGCCATTGCCGCAGCAGCCACTTGCCGCGGCCGTCGCGCACCTTCATCGCGTCCGGCAGGCGGAAGCCGGCGGCGGTCACCGCGGGGTCCAGCAGGGGGGTGCGGCCCTCCACGCCGTGCGCCATCAGGCAGCGGTCCAGCTTCAGCAGCAGGTCGTGCGGCAGCCAGTCCGCCACGTCGGTTGCCTGCGCCACCTGCAGGCGGGAGCGGCCGGGGCGGGTGGCGCTGACCTCCGCCGCGGCCAGGCCGTCGCGCCAGCCCATCGGCCGGGTCCGCAGCACGTCCAGCGTGTCGAAGGCGCCGCGGCTGCGCATCACCCGCCCGCCCTGCCACCAGGGGCGCATGGCACTGCGGTAGCGGCCGTAGCCGCCGAACACCTCGTCGCCGCCCTCGCCGCATAGCACCACCTTCACGTCCTGGCGGGCGCGGCGGGCGAGGAACCAGCTTGGGATGATGGCGTAGTCGGCGGCGGGGTCGTCCATGCAGGCGACGATCTCGGGCAGGTGGCGCCAGACCATCGCCTCGGTGATCTCCAGGGTTTCGTGGTGCGCGCCGGCGGCGTGGGCGACGGCGGCGGCGTGCTCGCGCTCGTCGGCGGCGCCCGGGGCGGCGAAGCCGGCGGTGTAGGCGCGGACGGGCTGGCTGTTCAGCCGGGCCATGACGG
>JAABUX010010571.1_pt1 | contig 10292 bp, 8 predicted proteins | sample 5561851 | NCBI WGS metagenome assembly JAABUX01 (sample SAMN10711883, study PRJNA513361) | rock metagenome | isolation source: Antarctica rocks | place: Antarctica: Victoria Land, Richard Nunatak red sandstone | collected 2016-01-03 | reverse complement strand
TCGGCCACGAGAAGGGCGCCTTTACCCACGCCGTCACGCAACGCAAAGGGCGCTTCGAACTGGCCAACAAGGGCACCATCTTCCTGGACGAGATCGGCGAGATGAGCATGAACACCCAGAAGAAGCTGCTGCGCGTGCTGCAGGAGCGCGAGTTCGAGCGCGTGGGCAGCTCGGTCACCCTTAAGACCGACGTGCGCGTGCTCACCGCGACCAACCGCGACCTGCTGAAAGACGTGACCGTGGGCCGCTTCCGCGAGGACCTTTATTTCCGTCTCAACGTCATTGCCATGACCATGCCTCCGCTCCGTGACCGCCGCGAGGACATTCCATTGCTGGTGGAGCACTTCCTCGATGTGCATCGCTTTGGACCCAACCACGCCAAGGCGCGCATCAGTTCCGAGGCCATGGAGATGATGATGGGCTATACCTGGCCGGGCAACGTGCGCGACCTGGAGAACACCGTCGAGCGCGCGGTGGTCCTCTCGCGGGGCGACGTGATCACGCCCCAGCACCTTAGTTTCGTGCCCGCCACGGGCGCCGCATCCATCGACGTGGCGCAGCGCGTGGCCACCGGCGTCCTCCTCGAGGCTATGCTTGCCGAGGTGGAGCGGACGGCGATCGAGGAGGCGTTGCGCCAGAGCGGCGGCAGCCGCGGCAAAGCCGCGCAACGCCTGGGCATGGACCTGCGCGGCTTCAACAGGAAGCTGCACGACTACGACCTCTCCGCCGCCGACGCGGAGACCGATACCGATACAGACCAGGGAGGATAGAGAACAGTATGAACGAACAGCAGGAGCAGGGGCAACAGGGTCAGGGCTGGTTGCGCGGCGCGATCATCCTGGGCGCCGCCATCGCGACATCGATCTACGCCTTCAGCAGGAGCGGTAACAAACCTGCCGCCGACGCGGCCAACCGGACGGCCGGGGCCGTGGGAGGCGCCGCCCAGGGTATCGCGTCGAATCCCATCGCGCGCAGCGGCGGACGCCTCGCCGAGCACCTGGTCGGAAACGTGGCCGACTCCGCACTGGACGGGGTCAAAGGCGCCCTCAAGGACATCCTGCGCCAGCTCGACGGGCTCGTGGACCAGATCTGACGAGTTGCCAGTTGCCAGTTGGACGGTAGTAGTAGCCGTGTGGCTTGCTCGCGACCGCTCGGCCATTGGCGAAAACTGGCAACTGGCAACTGACAACTCGTTACTTCGTCTTCTCCGTGACGCGGATGGCGCCGATCTCCATGCCCTTGTCCACGGCCTTGCACATGTCGTAGATCGTCAGCGCGGCGACGGTGACCGCGGTCAGCGCCTCCATTTCCACGCCGGTGCGCGCGGTGGTACGCACGCTGGAGCGGATGGTCACGCGGCCGCCCTCCACATCGAGCTCGAAGTCCAGGTCGATCCCTGACAGCGGCAGCGGATGGCACAGCGGGATCACCGTCGAGGTCGCCTTGGCGCCCATGATGCCGGCCACCTGCGCCACCGCCAGCACGTCCCCTTTCGCGGCCCTACCCTCGCGGATGACGGCGACCGTCTCCGGGCGCATGCGCACCTCGCCCTCGGCCCGCGCCTCGCGCGCCGTGACCTCTTTGGCCCCCACGTCGACCATGCGCGCGCGGCCCTGCGCGTTCAGGTGCGTCAACTCTGCCATATGCCCTGACCTTTCCCCCTCACAATCCGTGAATTATCGTTGGTGCGCAAAAGCTCTGGGGGCGCGGGCGTCTCGCCCGTCCCGGGTCCAACGCGAGGACGGGCGAGACGCCCGCGCCCCCAGTTGCCTCGCTACCCCATCCCAGAGCTTCTACACGCCAACGCCAATTCGCGGACGCTACCCGTTCCCACCTCGGTCGTGCTCCGCGCCTGTCTCCCGGTTGCGACGTGCATCCGCGTCCATGTCCATCATGTCCATATCTGGGACCTCGAAAGTGAGACCGTCGTAGGCCAGCGCGACGCCATTGGGCAGTTCGCGGTCGTCGCGGGCGTGCATCACGTCGTGCGTCAAGTGCGTCAGATAGGCCTGGCGCGGCTTGACCCGGGCAATGACGTCCAGCGCCTGTGGGATATTGAAGTGCGTGGGGTGCTCGCGGAATCGAAGCGCGTCCAGGATCAGCACGTCCAGGCCGTGCAGCAGCGCCAGTGACGTCTCAGGGATAGCGCTGGCGTCGGTGACATAGGCGAAGCGCCCGAAGCGGTAGCCGAAGACGGGCAGCATGCCGTGCAGCACCGGGACCGGCGTGACGGCGCGCCCCCGGATCTCGAACGAGCCGTCGCCGTCGACGGCGTGCAGGTCGAGCATGGGCAGACCGCCGCCCAACCAGGTGGGCCGGAAGATATAGCCGAAGCGGGCGTCGATATCGTCCATGCTGGCCCGGCTGCCGTAGAGCGGGATGGCGGCGCCCTGGCGCATGTTAAAGGCGCGCAGGTCGTCGATGCCGTGAGTATGGTCGGCGTGGGTGTGGGTATAGAGCACGGCGTCGACGTGGAGCAGGCCATTGGTCACCGCCTGCAGGCGCAGTTCGGGCGACGTGTCGATCAGGATCGTGGCATCGTCGTAGCGGACCACGATGGAGGGACGGGTGCGCCGGTCGCGCGGGTCGGTCGAGGTACAGACCGCGCAGTCGCAGCCGATCATCGGCACGCCATGGCTCGTGCCGGAGCCGAGAACGGTAATCTTCATAGATTCAGTATAGCCGCCGGCCCGCCCTCAACCGCGGAGCGTATCCGCGGATGATCGGCGGCAAGCCCGACATCGTGAGACACGGCCCGCGACTGAAATCACATGGCAAACCATGGACACTGAAGTGCCTCTGAACTGATTGGTTATCCACGTGCGACGTCAGTCGCCGTCTGTTTGCCAAGCGACTTTAGTCGCAGGCCGCGGACGCTATCGGATCGGGCGTCCTTAGAAGGGCGGGTGATCCGATGGTGAGCCTGAATCGAGCGGTTCGGTACACTGGAGAAGCAGAGCATCATCTTGCACTCCAGCCCTGGCTCATGTAGCGGCGCCTCGATGTGAGGCACCGTCCGTGGTGATAGGGGACAGGGAAGGAGCAGGAGGCCGCATTGCAATGGGAGTACATCTCGCCCGGTGGCGGGTGCGGTCTTCAAAATCGTTGGGTGGCGTCTGACGGCGTCACCGGTGGGTTCGACTCCCATGTGCTCCCGTTTCTCGAAAAGTTATCCGTGGCAGTCATTAACAATTTCAGTGTCGAGACCTGAAAATAGTTAAATCAAAATATGTAAAAAGTGAGTGTATTGCGGCCATGTCCCCTCATGATCAGAAGTGCGTTTGATCAGCTATAGACTCTCGGATAATGTTTCAGACAGGTGGCTCGTGCGGTGAGCGTCAATACCGCACTTGGCCTCTGATTCTTTATCTGAAACGCTGTAGTGCTATACTCGACGATTATTGCCGCTCGTACTTGTGCCATGTGTTATGGGGCGGTCACATTAGATGCGATAGAGACACGCCAAGTCAGAATCCCTGACATAAGGATGCTGGCGAAATGTGACACTATATCGTTGATGGGTAGAAGTGCTAGCGCCCGGAGAAGGTTGAAAGTGGATAGGGTAAGCCGTGCAATCTATCAGATGCGGCTCAAGATTGAGTACCTTGATCGAGATGGCAACTCCTTCCAGGATTTGTTTGCTGCGATCATGGCAAAGCGGTACCCTGAGCATTTCTATCCGGTCCGGCCATGGGGACGTGCCGGTGATAGGAAGAACGATGGCTACCTTGCATCGGAGCGGACACTGTTCCAGGTGTATGCTCCCTACGATATGACGGCGACCGAGGCCGTTGCCAAAATAAACGATGACTTCAATGGCGCTCTCCCTTACTGGCAGCAATACTTCGATAAGTGGGTCTTCGTCCACAATGCCTCCAAAGGCTTGCCGCCGCATGTCGTCAAGAAGTTGCTTGATCTTGGGGCCGCCAACCCCAGTATCACGGTCACCCATTGGGGTTACGAAGCGCTGCGGGATCGCGCCATGGCATTGTCTGAGCACGACCTATCCGAGTTGTTTGGCCCCCCGTTTTCCTATGCGGACATGAGCAGCCTCGGGCTACCGGAGTTGATCCCTGTTCTGGAAGCAATCGAGCGGGGGCGGCCGTTACTCGAGCAAGACATCCGCCCCGTGCCTGCTGACAAGATCGCGATTAACGACCTGTCAACTGACGTGAGGTATTTGCTTACCATCGGCATGACCCGATCGGACCTTGTTGAAAATTATTTCCAGGACAAGGCCCCGGACCCATCATACGGCGATGAGCTGGCCACGACGTTCAGAGGGACGTATCAAGCATTTCGACGGCAAGGACTGGGTTCTGATGACACGTTCGCGGAGTTGGTACGGTTTGCAGGGGGATCGCAACGCGGGACGACAACACGCGAAGGCGCTATCTACGCCGTTCTCGCCTACTTCTTTGAGCAATGTGATATCTACGAAAGTAGCGCGGCCTCGAGAGCGGCCTCAGAGGAGGCGTCGTGATTTTGCCGACGAAGCGTCTCAGTACCGACCGTGCGCTGCTCGTTGTTGGAGCAGATGTGTTGCATCTCCTCAATGAGCCAAAAACCGTCTCGCGCCTATGGGACGAGTTCAAGCATGCCAAAGCGCAGGAATCGGAGTCGTCGGTCATCACGTTCGATTGGTTTGTCCTCGCTCTCGATTTCCTGTATCTGTGTAACGCCGTCGAAGTGGAACGCGGACGTATCTGGAAGCGTGAGCTATGATCCGCCGCATTTTCAGTAACCTCGCTACATTCAAGCAACTCGATTTCGATCCCGGTCTCAATATTCTATTGGCCGATAAGAGCGCAGGCGCATCGGGCCGACAGACACGTAACGGCGCAGGAAAGTCCAGCTTTGTTGAGTTGATCCATCTTATCATGGGAGCCAGTGTTGATGCCAGCTCTATCTTCCGGTCTGAGGCGCTATCTCCCTATGTGTTTGGAATGGACTTCGACCTGCAAGGAACGCAGTACGTAGTGGAGCGGTCAGGGCACGAAGCGAACAAAATCGTGGTGTCTCAGGGCAACCCTATGACCTGGCCTATGACGTCTACTGCCGCGTTGTCGGGCGAGACGACGATCACAAATGCGGACTGGCGTCGGGTGCTGAGTGGGCTCATGTTCAAGTTGGGAGAGACCAATGATGACAGGCAGTTGGCCCAATATAGACCAACGTTCCGGTCATTGTTCTCCTACTTTGTCCGCCGTCAGTCAGCAGAGGGATTCACCTCACCATTTAAGCAAGCGGCGCAGCAGCAATTGTGGGACCAACAGGTGGCCGTCACATTTCTCCTGGGATTAGATTGGACAATCCCTCAGCAATGGCAGGAGATACGGGAGCGAGAGAAGGCGATCAAGGAACTGCGTAAGGCTGCCGATGTCGGAGCGTTTGGCACAATCATCAGCACAACCGCCGAACTGCGGACGCGGCTTGCCGTGGCCCAAGAACGTTCCCGCCGCTTGAGAGAGCAGGTCGCTGGTTTCCGCGTTGCTAACGAGTACCGCGAGTCCGAAGTCGAAGCATCGCAACTGACGGTTGAACTAACGAGCATCAGAGACGACAATGCGGCTGACCGTCAACTTCTGAGGCAACTAGAGCGTGCGCTTGAGAGCGAAGACGCGCCGGTCTACAGTGATCTGGAGCGCCTTTATCAGGAGGCAGGTGTCTATTTGCCCGACACGGTGACGCGTCGGTTTGAAGACGTGCGTCAATTCCATGAGTCGATCGTCCAGAATCGACGCACGTATCTGGAAGGGGAAATCGCGGCAACCCGTCAACGAATCGAAGTGCGTGATCGACGAGTACGATTTCTTGCACCGCAGCTTGATGACATCATGCGCTTCCTGGGATCCCATGGCGCACTCGATCAGTATGCCGAATTGCAGAACTTAGTATCACGTCAAGAGGCGGAGATAGCAGCCTTGCAGCAGCAGTTCGCCGCGGCAGAGCAACTAGAGGGTGGTAAGACGGAGCTAGAGCTTGACCGCAATCGCCTGTTGCTACGGCTCTTGCAAGACTATCGAGAGCAAGGCGATGTCTTACGTCAGGCCATCGTTGCATTTGAGGGCATATCCCAAAATCTGTATGAGGACGCCGGAAGCCTCACTATCAGCGAATCGTTGAATGGTCCTAAGTTCGAGGTAAAAATCCATGGAGCACGGAGCCGAGGTATTAGCAATATGCAGATATTTTGCTTCGATATGATGCTCATGCGCCTATGCCGGGAACGGGGTATTGGCCCCGACTTCCTCGTCCATGATAGCCACCTTTTTGACGGTGTTGACGAAAGACAGGTCGCTCGGGCGTTGCAAATCGGTGGTGAGCTGGCGAACGACCTACGCTTCCAATATATTGTCACGATGAATTCGGACGTGCTCCCCAAAGATGTGCCCAAGGATTTTGATATCGACAGTTACGTCCTGCCTGTCCGCCTTACTGATGCGACAGAAGACGGCGGATTGTTTGGTATCAGGTTTAGCTAGGATACCATCGATCAGAAGGCGTAGAGGCCGCGCGTGCTCTCGGCCGTCTCTTGCTCAAAGAGCGCCTGGATACCGTCGAGCACGCGGATGTCGTATCCCTTGAGCACTCCATCAAGGTTGTTGTCGAGCTTATCCCGCAGGCGCGTCACCTCCGCGATGCGGTGGGACACGTCGGCAGGGTTGACGTCGACGAAGCGGTCGGCGACGCCCGTAAACGCCATGTCCACGTCGTCGGGATCGTCGACAGGCTCCATCAGGAGCAGCTTCGTGCAGCGCATCAGGTCTTCGAGGAACTGAGCGGCCTGTGCGCGTCCCTCGTCCGCGTCGTGCAAATTCAGCCCATAATCGGACAGCCGGCCCTGCGCTTGAAGCTTGAGCACAAAGATGGCTCGGCCAAGGCGGTCCAGCAAGTCCTGATCGGACTGGTGTTTGTACGACGAATAGGCGAACGCGTTCACGATGCACATCCAATGCCCATAGCTGTCCCCCGTGCGCGGCGGACAATGATTCTCCCATCTATTGTATCCCATGTGTCAAGGGGGCGTGGGAAGGCGGCGCCCCAGTATAATAGGCGTTGATGGATAGTTGGACGCCCCTCGCCCAAGCACGGTGGGACCGGGGCCGGCCGCGGACCAAAGTTGGTCGGAGGCGCGTCGAGCAAAGCGCGGTTGGGTGATTGTGCCAAACCAGCGAACCAAAGAGTGGGGCAAAACGAGAGGGCAAAGTTTGATGCGACGCGTTCCACAACCGACCGCAGTCGGCGTCGTTTGCCATGCGACACATGCGGACTGGCCCCCGACCGGCTGCGGCCGGTCCCGGTCCAGCCGGGCAGTCGCAGGCTCGGCCACGGCCAGGGGTCGGAGGGCTAGTCAGTCAGGGGCAGAGCGTGAGGGAAGATCATGAGCGGGTTCCAGGGCAAGGTTGGGCTGATCTGGTCGATCGCGGAGACCTTGCGCGGCGACTATAAGCCGTCCGAGTTCGGGCGCGTGACCCTGCCCTTTGTGCTGCTGCGCCGCCTCGACGCCGTGCTCGCGCCCACCAAGGACGCCGTGCTGGCCGAGTACGACCGCTTCAAGGACCGGGTCCAGAAGCTCGACCCCATCCTGGAGCGCGCTGCGGGGCAGAAGTTCTATAACACCAGCCGCTTCACCTTCGACGCCCTGCTGGCGGACCCCGAGGGCATCGCGGCCAACCTGCGCAACTATATCAACGGCTTCAGCCCCCAGGCGCGCTCGACCTTCGAGCGGTTCGATGTCCACGAGCAGATCAACCGCCTGGCCGAGCGCGACCTACTCTATAGCCTGATGGGCCGCTTCAAGGACGTCGACCTGCATCCAGATACGGTTACCAACCTGGAGATGGGCTACATCTTCGAGGAGCTGATCCGGCGCTTCGCCGAGCAGAGCAACGAGACCGCCGGCGAGCACTTCACGCCGCGCGAGGTCATCCAGCTGATGGTGGACCTGCTGTTCGTCGACGACAACGCCGATCTGACGCGCAAGGGCATCGTGCGCACCCTCTATGACCCTACCTGCGGCACGGGCGGCATGCTCTCGGTGGCCGAGGAATACCTGCGCCAGCTCAATCCCGCCGCGCGCCTGCAATTGTTCGGCCAGGAACTCAACGACGAGACCTACGCCATCTGCCAGTCGGACATGATGGTCAAGGGCTATGACCCGTCCAACATCAAGAGCGGCAACAGCTTCACGCGCGACGGGTTCGAGGGCCGCCATTTCGACTACTTCCTGGCCAATCCGCCCTATGGCGTGGAGTGGAAGAAGGTCGAGGCGGCCATCCGCGCCGAGCACGAGACCAAAGGCGACGAGGGCCGCTTCGGGGCCGGCCTGCCGCGCGTCAGCGACGGCTCGTTCCTGTTCCTGCAGCACATGATCAGCAAGTGGAAGCCGGTCGCGGAGGGCGGCTCCCGGCTGGCCATCGTCTTCAACGGCTCGCCGCTGTTCACCGGCGGCGCCGGCTCGGGCGAGAGCGAGATCCGCCGCTGGATCATCGAGCAGGACTGGCTGGAGGCGGTCGTGGCCCTGCCCGACCAACTGTTCTACAACACCGGCATCAACACCTACATTTGGGTGCTGACCAACCGCAAACCGGCGGAGCGGCGCGGCAAGGCGCAGTTGATCGACGCGACCTCGGATCGCTTCTACCGCAAGATGCGCAAGAGCCTGGGCAACAAGCGCAACGAGATCGCGCGCGAGGGCAGGGAGAAGATCGTGCGCATCTACGGCGCGTTCGTCGCGGGGCCGCACAGCCGCGTCTTCGCCAACCGCGACTTCGGCTACCGCCGCGTCACCGTGGAGCGTCCGCTGCGCGTGCGCTACCAGGCCACCCCGGAGGGCGTCGCCGCGGCGTTGGCCGGCAAGGCGGCGCTCAAGTTCCTCTCCGCCACGCTGGAGGGCGGCCTGGAGGGCTTCGAGTCGCCGCGCAAACGCGAGGAGGACCTGCGGGCGGCCATCGACGCGGCGCTCTCCGCGCCGGCGGACGACGCGGAGGCGGCGGGCAGGAGGCTCGACGCGGCCCTGGAGCGGGTCGGCCTCAACGCGCCCAGGCCCGTGCGGAAGGTCATCGTGGAGAGCCTAACCGTGCGCGACGAGGCCGCGCCCGTGGCGCGCGACGGTAAGGGCCACCCCATTCCCGACCCCGACCTGCGCGACTACGAGGACGTGCCGCTGTCGGACGACGTCGACGCCTACATGGAGCGCGAGGTGCTGCCGCACGTGACCGACGCCTGGGTCAACACGGCGGTCGTCGACGCGCGGGACAAAGGGGTCGGCAAGGTCGGCTACGAGATCAACTTCAACCGCTACTTCTACCAGTACCAGCCGCCGCGCCCGTTACCGGAAATCGACGCCGAGTTGCGAGTGTTAGAGCAGGAGATCGCGGATCTGTTGCGGGAGGTGACGGCGTGAGCGTCGCAGAATCACATACAGCGGCCCCCTTGGTGAGCCAGCGCAAACCCTATCCGGCGTACAAAGATTCTGGGGTGGAATGGTTGGGAGACATACCCCGGCACTGGAACACCGGGCCGCTCAAGTACTACGTAAACCTGGTCAGTCGTGGCGATAGTCCCGACTATGTGGATGAAAGCGACATACCAGTTATAAATCAGGCGTGCGTACAGTGGAATGGGCTACGTCTTTCTAATGTCAAGTTTCAGCGCGAGGCGGACGTCGCGTCCTGGAAAGGGAAACTCATTCCCGGAGACCTTCTTATGAATTCGACTGGTACGGGAACACTCGGCAGAGTTGCCCTTTTTGATACACAAAGTACGTACATCGCAGATAGCCATGTAACTATTGTTCGTTGCCGCCCTACTTTGCTGTCTGAACGTTATTTGTTCTATCTGCTACAAACTACTCTATATCAGGGATACATTTATTCCGCGATAGTCTCTGGAGCCACGAACCAGGTTGAACTCTCAAAGGAGGGGCTACGAGTCACTCCAGTTATTGTGCCTCCTTTATCTGAACAACGCGCCATTGCCGCCTTTCTCGACCGCGAGACGGCCAAGACCGATGCGCTGATCGCGAAGAAGGAGCGGCAGATCGAGTTGCTGCGGGAGAAGCAAAAGGCGCTCGTCAGCGATACGGTGACGAAGGGGCTTAATCCAAGCGTGCCGACGAGGGATTCAGGGGTAGAGTGGGTAGGCGACATTCCTTCACACTGGGAGACCAAGCGTATCCGCGATGTCTCTTTGTCTTTGCAAACCGGACCCTTTGGTAGCCAGCTACACTCGGGCGACTACATTCCAGACGGTGTACCGGTCATCAACCCAAGCCACATGAAGAATGG
>JAABUX010010570.1_pt1 | contig 10293 bp, 10 predicted proteins | sample 5561851 | NCBI WGS metagenome assembly JAABUX01 (sample SAMN10711883, study PRJNA513361) | rock metagenome | isolation source: Antarctica rocks | place: Antarctica: Victoria Land, Richard Nunatak red sandstone | collected 2016-01-03 | reverse complement strand
GCACGAAAGCACCACAACCCCTGTGCCAGTGCGCGCCCGGGTGCCGCGCCGCAACAGGTGCACCCAGACACGCTGCGCCGGGCGCGCGCCTGGATGCTGGGCCGCAGCGTGCGCTCCAGGAACTCCAACACCGGCGCGATGCGCTGCGCCGCGCGCGACAGCGGGTCCAGCAGCGCCCACACCTGCGCCGGCCGCCCGCGTGCTGCAGGCCCTGCCCTACTCTATCCTAATTTGGCCCGACGCGCTGCGCCGCATGCAACAGCGGGCCCAGCAACGCCCACACCTGCGCCGGCCGCCTGCATGCTGCAGGACAAACCCTACCCTACCGTAACAACACAGGCGCGCCAAGACTCGGAGACGTGTTGCACACTTCCCCTCCTCCCCCCGTCTGGCAGCAAGCACAGCGCTGCTGCGCCCGGCCAGGGTTCTCCACTTTGACATGGGACGCAGAAGGATGTCGGACAAGGGGAGCACAGCTTTGCCAATGGCATGCAGACCATGCTGGCGCTTCTGTAGGAGGAGCACGGCCGCGCAGCATTGACAGCAGGGCGCGCGAGCCCCTGGGCGCCACCTCGAGGCCCGGCAGCCCGCCGCTGCCCGGCGCGGGCGCGGACGCAAAGCCACTGTGCGCGCGCGGCATGGCGGCTATCATTGCGGAGACTCGCGCAGCCTGACGCGTGTCTGCCTGCGCGGCAGCGCCTGACTGTTAGCACGCAGGTTATTTCTACAACGCTTTTATTACACACCAGACACCTGTTATGAGATCTGCGCCTCCCCTCGATGCATAGCAGGCTGTACCTTGCAATTGAAGCTGCCTGCATCATCAATCACAATGAACAGCAGACACGGCTCTGCACGCGCAGCAAGCGCGGGGCATATGATGCGCAGGTATTCATGTCCGGGAAGCAAGGCCGCTGCAGCTCAGAGCCATTGATCCGGCTGGTGGCTCTGGCTTGCCCAACCAGGCACGCAGGCAGCCCCGCCCCAAGCGCGCGCGGCGCGCGCGAGCGCCCGCACCGCCGGCAGCTCTGCGGCGTGCGCCGCGAGCACGGACGACACCAGCATCGCCGCGTCGCTCAGCTCCTCCGCCGTCCACTCCGCGTCCGCAGCGTCCTCCTCGCCGGGCTCGTCGCCCTCGGGCGCCGCGTCGCCGCGGCCCACGGCGGCGCCCGCGCCGTGCCGCGCGCGCCCGTCCTCCCACGCCGTCTGCACGAGCAACGCCACCTGCGAGGCGCCAGGCATGCAAGAGATATTCAGGGTTGGGGTCGGGTGTGCCGCGCGCGCTTGTCCTGCCACGCCGTCTGCACGAGCAGCGCCACCTGCGAGGCGCCAGGCATGCAAGAGATATTCAGGGGTGGGGTAGGGTGTGCCGCGCGCGCCCGTCCTCCCACGCCGTCTGCACGAGCAGCGCCACCTGCGAGGCGCCAGGCATGCAGGAGATAGTCAGGGTTGGGGTAGGGTGTGCCGCGCGCGCCCGTCCTCCCACGCCGTCTGCACGAGCAGCGCCACCTGCGAGGCGCCAGGTGTGCCAGAGCTGCGCTGCGTTGCTCGCGCGCATGCTCTGGGGAGCAGTGCTGATCAATGGCTGCATGCTGCTGGCAAAGTGCGGGGAGGCAAGCGAGGCGAGCCCACGCGGCCCTCATGCTCAACAGTGGCTGCAGAGGACCCTGGCAGGCCCTGCAAAGAGCCACATGGAGGCGGGCGCAGGGTCCGAGGCTGTTTGCTAACCTGCGCTGTGCACCAGGCCCCCGCATCACAGGCACTGCGGGAGCAGGACAGGGGCGGCAGGGCAGGAGTGGGGCCAACGCGAGCGCGTCGTCGCGACCCGGCTGCACCCCACCCTACGCAAACCTGGGGCCGCCCCCACCTGACTGGACAGCTGCGAGCTCTCCGCCACCATCTGCAGCAGCGCGAGGTCCTCCGCGGCGGCGCCGTCGGCGACGCCGCCCGACCCTACCCCATCGCGCAGCAGCACGACGCGGCCGTTGGTCACCACCGCCGCGCCGCCCGCCGGCACGCCCAGGCGCGCGCGGCACGCGGCCGCCACGGCCGCCGCCGCCGCCGCGCCCGCGCCGTCCGCGTCGGCCAGCAGCGCGGCGAGCGCGGCGGTGTTGAGCCCGGCCGCGTCCGCCTCGGCCAGCACGTCCTCCTCGCTCGCCTCGCCCGCCGGGAAGCGCTCCAGCAGGCCGCGCAGGAAGCCGGGGACCTTGGCGCGCCGCGCCGGCAGCCGCGCGGCCGCGAGCGCGCCGCGCACCCAGGGCGCCGGCGCGCCGGCGCCCGGGCCGGGGCTGTGCGCCAGCGCGAGCCGCGCGCCCTCGGCCGCCTCGTCCGCCAGGTAGCCCAGGCCCGCGGCCAGCAGCTCGCGGCCCGCCGGGCCGCCAAAGTCCGCCACGAGCCAGTGCGTGACGCCCTTGGCGACATCCTCGCTGCCGGGGCAGTGCAGGTAACCTAGACCCGCCCAGGGCGCGCCGCGCGGGCTCAGCGGGCCGGTCAGCGCGACCTGGTAGGGCGCGGCGGGGTCGGCGGCGGCGCGGCGCGGCGCGGCCGGCGCGAGCAGGCGCGGCCGGTGCCGGCCGACCGCGCGGCCGAGCGCCAGGACGCGCCCCAGGATGTCCGCGTGCTCGTCCGTGAGCCGCCCATAGTACACCGCCTCCTGCAGCCGCTGCTGCTCGACCTGCACCGCGAAGCCCAGCAGCTGCTGCCAGCGCACGCCGGGCGGGCGCGGCGTCAGCGCGCCGTTCAGCCAGAGCGCGGGCGCGCTGTCGGCGACGCCGCGCGCTACGCCGAACGCGGCGGCCGCCGCCGCCTCCGCTGCTACGCCCGCGCCGACGCCCTCGCCCGTCTCCAGCTGCGCCAGCGCCGCCTCTCCAGACAGCCCGCGCGCGCGCCCGGCCGGCAGCTCCGCCCAGGCCGCCGCGAAGGCGGCGGCGACCGCGGCCGGCGATGGGCCGGCGCTGCCGCCGGCCGTCGCAGCCGCGCCGCGCGGCGCGAGCTGCGCCAGGAACTGCCAGGCCGCCAGCGGCCCCGAGGCCGTCTCCAGTGCCAGGAACGCGCGCGCGGCGCGCTCGCCGGCGCCCGCATCCGCCCAGGGCGTCGCGGCCGCGGCGGCCTCGCCGCCCGCGCGCACGGCGGCGAGCGTCTCGCCGGGCAGCAGCAGCGCGCCGACGCGCACGGGCCACTGGCTGCCAGCCACCTGCCGCAGGAGCGCCAGCAGCTCCAGGCTGTCGGCGCGCCCCGGGTCCACCAGGGCGACCAGGCTGTACAGGTTGCGCGCGATCTGGTGCAGCTGCCCCGTAAACTGCGGGCGCAGCAGGTCGGTGAGCCGCGTGCTCCAGGCCCAGTACTGGCGCCCGGCCTCCAGGTTGTTCAGCCAGAGCAGCGCCGAGTCCGAGCGCAGGTCGATTAGCACCTCGGCCGCGTCCAGCGCCGCCGCCTGGCGCGGCAGGCGCCGCCGCTAGGGTCAGGGTAGGGCGCGATTCTGGACGGCTGGCGGCATGCACACGGCTCGCCCGGCTGCAACAGGACAGTCATGGAGGCGAGCCTCATGTATGAGGGGGCTCCTTGCCAGCCGGCCGCAATAGCGGGCAGCATGCGCGGTGGAGGCCGCACTAGCGCCGCCCTCGTCATGCAAGCCCGCGCACGTCCACGCGATGGCGCCCGGACAGTGATGCAACTATTCAGACAAGCTTAATCTCCGCCCGGCCCCTGCGCACCTGCGGGCGCAGCCGCAGCGCGGCGCTGATGTCGGGCGCCTGCAGGCCGCTCGCCTCCAGCTGCTCCATCAGGCGGACCTGCGCGGCCGCATGCAGCCTCAGCGTGTCCCGGGCCCAAACCCCACCTGAAACATGACTGAGCATGCGCCGAAGCAGGCGTCCGTCTCTCAGCTCAGCGCCTGCATGCAGAGCCGACCCATACCCATCAGTGACAAATCACAATGCGTGCAGATGCGCCGGGGGCACAATTCCAACTCCGTCAGCGAGCAGCAGGATAGGGCTAACCCTTTACCCTGACCGGCGCGGGAGGGGCGACCTCCTTCCGCAGCGTGTCCACGAACGCGTACAGGTCGAAGGCGGCCAGGTCGACGATCATGCCGTTGACGAGCAGCGCGCTCGCGCCTGGCGGCCGGCACACGCGTCAGGGACGGCGCCGCGCCCAGCAGCGCTGGTGAGGCACTTGTTTTGAAGTCCGAACGCGTTGCGCTCTTGCACTGAGGTCCCAGCCGCAGCTGCCCGGCCTGCCTGGAGGAGAGGGTGCAGGGTGTGTTGCATTGCCCCCGTTACCACATGCGGGAGCAGACGCAGAGGCGCGCGTCTGCGTGCGGGGGCCGACGGCGGGGCCGCCAGCGGCAACTGCTCGTGCTGCACGGTCGTACCCGCGCGTGCGTGATGCCAGCAACCAGCCCACATGCAATCCTATGCCGGGCCCGCACCGCCCTGCAGCGAGCTCTGCTTCTGCGCGACCTCCACCGCAGCGCGCCGCTGACGCGCTCGCGCGACAGCGCAGGCGCCAGGTTGACGAAACCCTGCGCGACCTCGCGCAGCGCGGCGAGCGGCTGCGGCGCGGCCGCGACGCGCTGCGCCGCCTGCAGCCCCAGGTCCTTGAGGTCCCAGACCTGCGCGCAGGCCACGCACTGTCCGGGACCCGGCACGCTTCTTTGCAGCACCTGGCAGGACGGGCGCATCTGCAGCTGCAGAGGCTCGTGAATCCTGGACCAGCGCAATGACGGGGCGCACAGCAGAGCCGTGCGGGCCCCAGGCGCGCCCCAGCAAGCAGCTTACACAGCTGATGCAATCGCACACCATTGGGCATGGATATATTAGCCGTTCAACATCCGGGCCCCATACAGACTGTGCGCCTGTTGCCGGCCCCGCTCGCGAGAGTGACCCACCAGGAACCACACTGTTCAGTAGCTGAACGCCGTGGTGCACAGCGGGCGCGGACCTTGAGCGCCTCCTCGGGCGCGGCGGCCGCCTGCAGGCGCGCGCGCAGCGCGCGCAGCGGCTCGCGCAGGCCCGGCGCGCGCTCCGCCAGGCGCCCAAACAGCAGCCCGGCCGCCTCGCCGTCCTCGTCGCCAGCGCCCGCGCTCTCCGCGGCCTTGTCCTGCTCCAGCGCAGGCCCGGTCGGTGACCAATCTTTGTCCTAATTTTACCCTACTCCTACTGCTCGCCGCCCTCACTGCCGCCGCCCGCGCTCTCCGCGGCCTTGTCCTGCTCCGGCGCAGGCCGGCTTAACCCCTAACCCTGTTCACAACCCTACCCTAGCCCTTCCCCTTGCCGTCCTCATCGCTGCCGCCCGCGCTCTCCGCGGCCTTGTCCTGCTCCGGCGCAGCCCCGCTCGGCGCGGCGGGCGTGAGCGCATGTGACACCGCTGGGTCCATCAAGCGGATCTGCGGGGTTTTCACGGCAGCCGGCCGGCCTCGCCGCCCCTGTCTGCGCCGGAGCGCTCCGCTTGGCTCGGCGCGGCAGGGTGATCCCGTGCGCATGGTGGCGCCTGTCAGCTGCAGCGCTAGCTCTTCAACAGGCGCAGAGCGGCGCCAGGCCTCCTCGCCGCCCCCATGCCCTCTGCTCCCGGCCGCAGCGGCTGCCTCTTCCGCCGGGCGCAGGCCGCGGCCGCAGCGGCATGAGCGATTCAGGCATGCGCGGGTATAGGCCCAAGCAACTCAGCGCGGATCCCTGCCACGAGGCTCCCCAACCCTAGCACTAACCCTAACCCTAAACAGAGCGCACGCATGCCCGCACCTTCTCGTCCATCGCCTTGTACTCCATGTTCTTCAGCGCCAGCTCCACCCCGAAGCCGCCCAGCCGCAGCGGCCCGCCGGCCCCGTGGCCGCTGCACGGCCCCGCGTCGCAGCCCGCCAGCGCGACTGGGCGCACCGCGAACGCCAGCGCGGGCGCGCCTGCGTGCGCTCGAGGAGCTCTTTCACCGGCGCGCTCACGTGGGCTGCCCATGGCATGATGCATGGCCGGCGCATGCACAGGGCCGGGTCATCCAGCCAGTTGGCGCCAGGTGTCGGCTGTCCGCTGTGTGCCGGCAGTGCTGACACAGGCAGTGTGACGCTGCTTCTGCCTCGACAAGTACCTTCATGAGCCCCGCCGCCAGCGTCCAAGCCAAGCGGCATGCACAACTGGGAACACGCCAGCAGCGGGCCTGGGAGCCAGCAGTCCCCCCGGTGCCGCACGCGGCCGCCGCTGCCGCCGCTGCCTGCGCTCCCAAGCGGGGCGCATCCCACCAGAGCATGGGTGTACGGCTCACCCATGAGCCGTGCACGAGCCGTATACGAGCATGTGTGTAAGCACCTGGCATTTGGGCATAGGATTTAGGGTTGGGGTTAGGGTCGCATGTGTGTACGGACCTGGCATGCTGGCGCTGGCCTCAGCGGCCGCCGCCAGCGCCTCGTACATTTCCAGGAAGCACACGCTTGCGGGGCTACCATACAGCACCGCCGTAAGCGCCGGCCCGCCGCCGCCCGCCGCCGCGCCGCCGCGGCCGGCCACGTGGTCGAAGCTGTGCAGGGCGGGCGTGGCATTGGCGGGCGCGGCGGGCGCGTCGGCGCTCTGCAGCCGCGCCAGCAGCGCAGAGAGCTCTGTTGCGCTCGCCGCCCTGTGGCCGCCCACGTCCACGAAGCAGCACGTCCCCTGCCCGTTTTGCATCCTGGATGTCATGTCAAACCCTCGAGAGTGCAAGCAGCAGCGGGGGTTGTTGTTGAGGAGGGGGAGGGCGCGCGCGCGCGCAAGTGCTTCACGGGGAGCGCGGGGCTTGCAGTTGCCTGTCCATGTCTGAGCGCACATGGGCACACCCACGCGGAGACTCCCTGCTCAAAACGCAGGGCAGGCAGGGGGCACACAGCTCAGCGTGTCAGAGCGGGGCAGGGCCGCGTCGGCAGCAGCCCGCGCGAACACGGAGCGCACAGCAGCTGGGGGCGTGCGAGCGCGGGCGGGAGAGGCGCGCACCTCTAGCGGCAGGCCCGCCTCGGCGGCCAGGCCGCGGAATGCCTCCACGCGCGCGGAGTACTGCCGCACCGCCAGCGCCACCGGCAGCACCTGCCGCCGCCCCCTAACACGCTCGTCGGCCCGCTCAGGCGTGCCATGGCACAAACTTTCCCTTTATCTTAAAAGTTTTGGTGCGCATCATTTCATGTGGCGCCACATGGGCCCCATGACGTCACGCACTGGGCGCATGTTGCTGGACGCATGTGTGCCTCTCAGACGCGCCGCCAGGCAGCGCAAGGTCGCGCCGACGGCCGAGTGCCCGCCGGCGGCCTCGCCACGCACAGCCTCTCAGCAGGGCAGGCGCGCGAGACGGCGCCTGGCAGCGCCGGTGAGCCCAGCACAGCGTCTCGTACTTGACTACTGGTAGGTCTGGCAGTGCCACCAAGCCGCAGACTTGTCAAGACAACGGGATAGTTGGGGCAGCAGTCGGGCAGGCGCCGGCGCCTGCAGACCTGGCGGGCGGCGGGCGACACGAGCTGGCCGGCGACGCGCAGCACGCGCTCCCAGCACCCCTCGCCCGCGCCGGGCGCGTCCTGCTGCCACGCACTGGCGAAGCGCCCGACGAGCGCCGCGTCATTGTCGGCCTGCTCAGAAGCGGTTCAATGAAGTTTCAGAAGCGGTGCGATGAAGGCGCCCGCCGTGCGGTGCAGCACGTCACGTCTGGCACTCTCCACACAAGGTGCCATATGTTCTTATATGTATGTGGTGAACTATATAACGTGTCTCGTAGCTGGCTGTCGATGCTGAGCGTGGTGGCCGCAGGGCACATCTGTACGCACATCTTGTCTTGTAAAACCGGGCATGGACCACCATGCTCAGCTTCAGTGCGGCTATTTGTGTCTTTTGTCTGCTTGCTAAGACACATTAGGGATGAGCCGCGAGTGCCGGCCGCGCACCAGGAACTCTGCCGCCTCCAGGAGCAGCGGGGCGCTGCTCCACTTGGCATCGAGGGTGATCACGGCGCCCTTGGCGCTGGCGCGGCCTGCCAACGCGAGCACGCACAGGGCGAGCAGCGGGATCATGCGGAGCGAGGCCGGGCGGCGCCCGAACATGCCGCCGAGCATCACAGCGCGCGCATACCCCCACACAAGCACCCCGATGAGCGCAGCTGATGGCAGGCGGGCCCCGTGCCTCCTAAATGCCCGACCTCCTGCTGCCCAACACAGGCCATCGACACAACCTAACCGGGGTTGAAGTACAGGCTGCAGGCGCAGGAATAAAGGGGGGACTCTCGCCGAGGCCACCGCCAGCCCAGGCGGCGACTGCCACTGCGCCGGAGCAGCGGCTGTGAGCAGGCCAGCATGGGCATCTTCGGGGGCGGGAAGAAGGTCACGCGCAAGTACCACTTCTACATCCACATCCACAGCGTGGCGCCCTGGCCCGCGCAGTTCCGCAGCCTGTACGTGGCCTGGTCGCGTGGCAGCAGCAAGAAGGGCGTCACCAAGGCGGTCGCCGCGGCGCCCGGCGAACCCGGCCGGGCGCTGGAGACTGCGTTCCACGTGCCGTGCACCATCGTGCAGGCGCGGGCCCCGCGGCCGCGCCTCGCGTCCCCAGTGCCGCGTTGGGTCGCATTGCGGCAAGGTGGCGCGGGCCATCTGCGTCCCGCTCGCACGCAGACGGCGCGCCACAGTGCTGACCGATAATGCTGCAGTTCTGCAGCAGGGGGCGTGCCGCCAGTGGGCAACCTTGCCCGCAACACATCTTGTATATTTGGCAGGCGTTGCCGGGTTTGGATGGACACCCAGCTGGGCTGCGCCTTGCCGCAAGGCCCTGAGCGTGCATATTCAGCGTGGACGCTGCGAGCAGATAGCTTGCATTCACCCTTACGCAGCAGGGGCTTGCTCTTGAAACGGGCTGGGGGTGAAGACTGCTGCGCAGCTGGCCTGCACTGCTGGTTTATTAGCAGACTCAGTGAACCCAACCGGTGCACAATCAGTGTCACTTGGGTGCACAGTGGGGCACGCAGATGCGGGTGTGTTTGCAGACATGCTGCACCCCTGCTGCACCCCGCTCTTTCGGAGTGCGGCTGCCAGGCTGAGGGAAGTTGCCAGCCTTGATCCGGGACCCGCGCCGTGCAAGCGCACAGCCGCCAAGGGTGCCTGCGGCCAAGCGTGCTCCTCGCTCGGCCCTCGTGGCTCTGGCCGCGGGCTGCTTGCGGGTATGGAGAGGGGGTGCGGTTGTTTTTCACGCTAGCCGCGACCACGCAAGCTACTGGTGGCACGCTCTGACGGCGGCGGCGCCGGCGCCGCGGGCTGCGCGGGGGCCGCAGCAAGGCCGCGAGCAGACTTGTCGCTTGCCGCGCGCCCAGCATACCCTACACCTTACCCTCCACCCGGTGCGCCGCGGCCGCAGGATGCCAAGGGCCAGGCGGAGAAGAAGTGGCTGGTGATGGCGCTGCACGAGGCGGCCGCGCCGGGGCCCAAGGGCAGCGCGGTGCCGGGCCGCACCGGCAGCCCGCGCGAGCCGCTGGGGCGCGTGGTGGTGGACCTGGCCGACTTTGCGGCGGAGGACGGGCGCGCGACGCGCGCGCTGGCGGTCGCCTTTGGCAGCCCCGCCACCAAAGCGGCTGTGGGCCCGGCCAAGATGACGCTGACGATCGGGCGCGGCCCCACGCACGCGCCGGCCCGGGGCCCTGCCGCCTGCGTGGGGCCGCCGCGCGTGCGCTGGCACCCTCAGAATAGGCTCTGATAGGGTTTTGCGGCCGGCTAGCGGCAGGGCAACCTGGTCCGCGTAGCATGTGCATGTCCATGGGCAGGCAGGTAGTGCGAAGACGGCGGTTGCAATGCAGACGGGCTTGGGGCGAGCGCCGCAGAGCAGCAGACGTGCATAATGCCGAGCGGTTGCCCGGCGCCAGCAGGTGCCTGGCCAGGCGGGCGGGTCAGAGCGCGGGCGACCTGGCCGCCTTCAGCGCGTCCACCAGCGGGACCGCCTCGCCCATCGCCGAGGGCTCCGCCGATGTTGGCGCGCCCCTTCCCCCCGCCCGGTCCCCACCTCTCGCCCGCTCGCTGCCACTGGCAGGCCTGCGAGCTGCGGGCTCTGCGCGCATGCGCGCACGCATATGCAGGGCGCCGGCCGGGCTTGCAAAGCATCTGCTCCGTCTTGCGGTCACGTTGCCCGGCCGTGATTGCCGTTGCAGGCCCAAAATCAAATGATGCATGGATAGACATGTAATGGTGGACCAGCTGCGTGACAGGTATAGGCCGCGGGGTCGCAGAGGGCGAGGTGAACTGGGACGAGGGCAACTCCTACGCCTCGGCCAGCTCGCTCGCGCTCTCCGCGCGCGACCCCGGCAGCCGGCCGGGCT
>JAABUX010010569.1_pt1 | contig 10294 bp, 3 predicted proteins | sample 5561851 | NCBI WGS metagenome assembly JAABUX01 (sample SAMN10711883, study PRJNA513361) | rock metagenome | isolation source: Antarctica rocks | place: Antarctica: Victoria Land, Richard Nunatak red sandstone | collected 2016-01-03 | reverse complement strand
ACCAGCACCGCCTTGATGCGCCTGCGCACCCTGCGCCTCAACGGCGACTGGGACCGCTACTGGCAGCAGCAGACGTTCCCCTCGCTCCTCGCGGCGTGACCCCGAGACTTCTGCGCGCTAACGAATTTTACGTGCAGGGGACCTGGGGCCTGACCTGGGGCCTGCGACTGCGGTCGCATGGCAGCGGGCGACGACTGCGGTCGGGTGGGAGACGGAGTGGCGTTGGCCGCGCCGCCGGTCTGACACCGTAGTGTCCGTGCGCTGCCATGCGACCGCAGTCGCAGGTCGGAGTCCACAATGTCAAGGCGCACCCCGCGCGTCGTCCGACGACGGTCTGATGCCGGGCTGTCTAATCCGCCCTGCGGTGTCGTCTGTGGGGCGGCGCAAAGGAGGGACGCCACCCTGGCACGAGTGAGCCCGCGAGGTCGCTCAGTTGGCCGCGGACCTCGGGCGATTGGCGCAGCGCGTTGTGTTCCATGGCGTGCAGGAACGACCAGCCCCAGTCGTCGAGATAGTGCGCCTGTTGCGCGGCGCTGAGGGGCTGGGTCCCGCGTCGCATGGCGTCGATGTCGATGTCCCGCGGCCACAGGCCAGCCTCGGCCTGCTTGTGGATGTGCCTTGCCTCCAGAAATGCCGCCAGGGCCGCGACCAACTCCGCTGTGTCCCCGCCCGCGGGGCCCTGGCGCCCGGTCTGCCCGGTCGAGCGATACAGGTGTGCCAGGCGCAGCAAGGCGGCGCCGGCCTCGAGTTGGCAGACGATGGCCAGGTGGCCGGTTTCCCCATCGACCACGCCGTCCATCGCCTGCGTCGCCGCTCGGATCGCCCACCGGGCGACAGCGGCGTCGCGGCCCACATCGCGCTCGATCATCGCCTGGAACAGCAGCGCATGCACCACGCGATCCCACTTGGCGTTGTCCCTGGCCTGCGCGCGGTACACCTCCGTGGCCTTCGCCGCCTGGGTCCTGGCCTGCTGGAACAGGCTTTCCGCGCCAGATGGGTCGCACGCCCGCGCGGCGCGCGCCTCCATGTGCAAGCTCATGGCGGTCCAGTAGTGATAGGTGGCCTGCGTCCGCCCGCGGTCCCAGCGGTCCAGGGCCGGGTAGTTCCAGCGGCGGTCGGGCGTCCGCCCCTTCGCCCGCTCATCGGCCGCCTCGCCCTCGGCCAGCGCGGTCAGGTGGCCGCGCCACCCCGCGAGGGCGCCCGCCAGCGCCCGGACCTTCCCCATGAGAGGATGATCCCGGCTCAGCAACGTCTCCAGCTCGGCGCGCGCCAGCAGGATGTTGTACTCGATCACGCTGAGTTGGGCCGTGAGCCAGCACTCGCGTTGGGCGTCCGCGCGGGCCAGCATCGCCGCGAGGGGCGGGAGCAGGCCGTCCGCGAGCGCGGGCAGCGTGCCGCCGACCCGGCGCAGCAGGGCGCGGGCGAGACGCCTCTCGCCGACCGACCAGGCGTAGAACGCGCGCTCGGCGACGATCAGGGCGTGCTCGGCGGGCAGGTCCGCCCACTCGTGGTCGGCCATCTCGGCCCAGCGCGTCGGCGGGACCAGGCCCAGCACATCGTCGGCGACATGCTGGAGGCGTCCCAACAAGGATAGATGGTAGCTGCTCAGCGTATCCGAGAGAGCGCGCCACATCCAGCGCGCCAGGCGCCCGGCCCCGATCATCTCTTCCCCGGCGGCCGGCCCGTCCGTCGCCGGTCCCCCCATCATGTCGCGCGCTAGCGCGGCCCGCGCTGGCCGGCGGGCGTCTGCGACCCGCGTCAGAAGGTCCATGCAGTCGACGACGAGCGGCGCGCCGATGGCCTCGTCGAAGACGGCCCGCAGCGTTTTGTGCGGCAGCGCCCCCGTGGCGCCGTCGTCCCGCAGACGGGGGATCAGCAAGTCGCGCCACAGGCGTACCAGCCCGGTCAGCGCCGGCAAGCGGGACCCGTTCAGGGCCGCGACCACGCGCCGCGCATCGGGCGGGCAGGTATAGGTCTGCTCGTGTCCCGAACCCGGCACGGCGACCAGCCACCCGCGCTCGACCATGCCCACCACATCGAGTGTCCCCCTGCCCACGGCGGCCAGTGTCTCCAGGCGCGCGACGCTCCACTCGCGGCCGGGAACCGCGGCCAGGGTAGCGATGGCCGTCCGTTCGCCGTCGCCCAGGCTCTGCCACGACCACTCGGTCGCTGGCGCGCGTACGGACGGCCGCTTCCGCGCCGGGCGCGCCAGGTACGCGGCGCGCGTGACCTCGGCCCAGGCCTTTGTCAACGTGAGGGGTACGTCCCAGGCGGAACTGGCAGGGTCCGTGGCGATGGTGCGCCTGACCCAGTCGCGCACGCGGTCCGCCAGCGCGTCGATCTCGTGTGGGCGCCCAGCGGTCAGACACCACAGGCATAGCGCGAAGACGCCCGCTTCGCCCGGCAGCCGCCGCTGATAGGCCAGGGCGTCCTTGAACCGTTGAGCCGTCCCCGTGAGCGAGAGCGGCGCGACGGGACCGGCGGGCGCGAACCGCGGCGACCCTCGCACTGCCAACCGCCGCGCGGCGGCTGACGGAGGGTCGGAGCGCAGGTGATCGAGCACGACGGCCAGCACCGCCGGCGCCAGCGGCTTCGGTCCGTCCCGCCTCAGGGCCCGTTCCAGGTGGAACGGCTCCAGCAGCAGCCCGTGGTCCCGGCGCAACCGCTCGCAGAACGCGGCGCAGGACGCGTCGTCCATTCCGACGCGCAGCACCGCCTCTTCCGGCGAGGCGCCGTCGGCGGCCAGTGGTAGCGCCGTCTCCCGCACAGGCTTCAATTTCTTGCGTCGCTGGCTGATCGCGGGTTCTTTGGGCAGACTGCCCCACCTCTGTTCCCACACACGCGCGACCGCTGCCCGCGCGCTCTTGGTGGTGATCTCAAGGCGTCGTTCGACATACAAAACGGCCAGGACGCCATACTCCGTCGAGCCAGGCGCCAGGCCGGATGCCTCCAGAGCGGCCTTGACCTCCGCCCACATGTCCTCCGATAACGTCGGCGCCGGTACCGCACTCATGGATGGGAAACCTCCAGTGCGTCGGCGACAGCTTGCTCAAGAGACAGTGCTTTACCCGCCAGGTAGGCCCTTGTCCAGGCTGGATTGCCCAGGGCTTTGCGTCCGGCGGCCACGTATCCTGCCTGACGATCGCGCTGCCCGAGGGCGAGGGGCGCGCCGATGGACGCGCGCAGCGCCGCCTCCGCCCCAAACAAGCGCGCCGCGCGGGTCCACTGCTCCCGGGCGCAGGCGACGGCCGCCATCGTGTTGAGGCACGAGGCGATGCCTTGCCGATCCAGCCAGCCTTGCCGCAGCTGGAGACTCTCCCGGCACAGCCGTGTCGCCCGGTCGATATCCCCCCGCGCCAGGGCCAGATCGGCGTGGTGGTTGAGCACGGCGGCGATGGCCCATTGGTTGTCTTGCCGCTGGTACCGGGTCAGGCTCTCCTCGTAGCCGCGCGCCGCCGCGTCGAGCTTGCCCTGCATATGCAGCGCCTGCGCGGTGTTGTGCAGCGCGTCGGTGGCCGCTTCCTCGTTGCCCACACTCTCGAACATGGTATGGCTGGCCCGATAGAGCAACTCCCCGCGCCGGTAGGCGCCCTGGTGGAGCGCGACGTTGCCCAGATTATTGAGCAGGTCGGCGCGATTGCCCCGGTTCACTGCGATCTCCTGAGGCGTGCGGGAGTCCTTGCCCAGCGCTTTGTGCAAGCGGAAGCCTTCCCGGTAGTATGCCTTGGCTCGCTCGTACTCGCCCTGCTCGACCAACGCATTTGCCAGGTTATTGAGCGCGCCGGCGATGGTCGCCTGGTCGCCCTGAGCGCGCCGGAGCTCCAGGTTGCGCGTAAAATGCTCGGCGGAGCGGGAGTAGTCGCCCTGGCGGTAGGCCAGCGCGCCCGCCGCGCTGAGCGCCGCCGCGTACACGGCCAGATCGACGGCCGGCTCAGCCCGCGCGGCGTCCGCCAGCAGCGCCTCCAGGCGCGGACGGATCTCCAGATGGTTATGCAGCAGCAGGAAGCGCCGCAGCGCCCCAATCAGGCGCAGGCCGGTCTCGGTATGCCCGCCGCGCGCCGCCCAATCGACGACCGCGAGCACGTTGCCGTACTCCAGTTCCAGGCGATTCAGGCCGTCCTGCTGCTCGGGACCCAGCAGTTGGGGCGCGATGCGCTGGGCCAGGGTGACGATGTAGTTGGCGTGGCGCCGCCGGACCGCCTCGGCCTCTCCGCTCGCCTCCAGCCGCTCCAGCCCGTAGGCGCGGATCGTGTCCAGCATGTCGAAGCGGCGCTCCGTGACGGTGTCGACGCTAGACCGCATCAAGCTCTTGTTGCCCAGTTCTCCTATGCCCTCCAGCAGCGTGTCCAGCGTGTCCAGATGACCTGGTCCGTCGCTACAGACGGACATGGCCCCCTCAATGGTGCAACTGCCGACGAAGACGGCCAGCCGGCGCAGGATCTGCTGCTCGGGCTCCGGGAGGAGGTTATAGCTCCAGTCCATCGTGGCCCGCAGGGTTTGTTGTCGGGGCGGCGCGGTGCGGCGGCCCCGCGTCAGCAAGCTGAACCGCTCGTCGAGGCGCTGCGCCACCTGTCGCGGCGACAGGATCGCGCTGCACGCGGCGGCCAGCTCGATCGCCAGCGGCAGGCCGTCCAACCGCCGGCATATCTGGAGCACGTCCGCGGCGTCCGCGTCCGTCAGCGCAACGTAATAGGCGCGCCGCGCGAACAGTTGCACCGCGTCATAGTGCGCCAGGTCTTGCCATGACGGCTCGGCCCCGGCTGGCGGCAACGCGAGCGGCGGGACGGGCCAGGGCCGCTCCTCGCCGACCAGGTGGAGCACCTCGCGGCTAGTAGCCAGGATGTGTAACGACCGGCAGGCGGCCAGCAGCGACTCGACCAACGCGGCACAGGCGTCGATCAGGTGCTCGCAGGTATCGAGCAGCAGCAGGGTTGGAGCGGCGGCGAAGAACCCCGCCAGGACCGCGAGCGGATCGTCGCTGCCCAGACTCTCGCCGATGCCGAGCGCGCGCGCCACGGTCGGGACAAGGAGATTCGCGTCGTCCACCGCCGCCAGCGCGACCAGCCAGACGCCGCCGTCATAGCGGCCCCGCAGCTCGTCGGCCGCGCGCAGGGCCAGTTGCGTCTTGCCGCAGCCGCCCGGTCCGGTCAGCGTCAGCAGGCGCGTCGTCTCGAGCTCGCGCGTGACGGCCGCGACCTCCGCCTCGCGCCCCACGAAGTCGGTCACCGCCGGCGGCAGATTGCCCGTCCTGGCTAGCCGGACGCGCTCCCTTTCCCGTGCCTCGTCCTGTCCCCGCTCCCGACGTCGGGCGCGCTCACGCTCGACCGCCGCCTCAAACAGTGTCCGCTGCTCCTCGGACAGCTCCAGCGCATTGACCAGCACGTGGACACTCTCGGCTTCGGGGACGTTTTGCCCGCTTTCTATATTCCTGATCGTTCTGACACTGAGACCGCCGCGATGGGCAAGTTGCTCCTGAGTCAGGCCGGAGCGCCGCAGGGCGCGGGGACCGGTTCCGTGATCGAGCGCGGGTAGCTCATGCGGCCGCAAGGACGCGTGTTTGCGGAAGTAGCGCAGCGCCTCGCCGTGCGAAAGGGCGGAGAGATCGGGTTTGTTCAAGGGGACGTCCTCCTCGTGACACGATCGCTTGAGCAGCCGATGGAGTAGTGGAAAGCGTGGTGTTGACTCTCATGATAGCGCATCGGTGCGGGAAAAGAGTAGCACGTCATCGCCATGACACGCGTAGTGCCGGTCAGTGCCGGTCAGTGCCTCGACAACGCCGATGCGGGCAGGTAGAGTTCACGTTGACGGCGGCTGGCGGCTGGCGGCTGGCGGCTGGCGGCCTGCGACTAAATCGCATGGCAAACCACGGACACTGAAGTGTCTCGACATACCATGGCGCTGCCAGGATATGTTGTTGACGGGCGTGTAGGTGCGCGCCACTTTTTCGCGCTGTAGGACGGATGCGTTTCTACGCGCTGCGGGACAGAGGCGTTTCTACTGGGACCGCCGCGGTCCCCGCGGCACGTTCCCGCGCGGACCGGGCGCCGGTCGTCGGTGGTCGTTTAGCGCGGCGGTGCGGGCGACCGAGGGCCGCAGTCCTCGCGGCGGCTCGCTCCGCTGCCCAAGGGAGACGGCGCGACCCGCGCGAAAAAGTGGCGCACCCCCGGGCGTGTACTGATGTTACGTTGGCCTGCTGGTGGCGCAAGTCGCCCGTGCCTGCGAGCCACGAGTCAGCAGAGGCTGGCTGGGACCGAACAAAGCAGTCCGATGGCGCATCTTTGAGGAGGGTTCGCCGACCAATGCGGACCAAAATTATGCAACTTTGTGCGCGGGCGGCCAAAGTGTGTTAGTCTAGCTTCGCTCTGGCATAGAGCGCAACACGATGTCATACGTTATTAAGCATACGGCTCGATCGACCGTGCCAGGAAAGGGAAGACAGGGATGTACAGGGGACTTTTGCAACGCTGTCTCGTCGTCGGTATGGTAGCGGTGGGCGTGGCGCTCGGCGCGCTGGGTCCTGCTTTTGTGGTAGAAGCCAAGGCTCCAAAGCCACTAACCCTTGCTGATTTCTTCGCGATCAGCAGCCCATCTCAAGGGTCAAGGGTGACCTACAATGACAGTTCGCGAAAGATTACGGGGATCAGTTACGCTCCGAGCTTGGAAATCGACCTAACCTATGGTCACACTGGATTCATCACCCTAAACTCTCAAGCCCTTCCAGGCTACAACGCGATCACTTTCGTTTCGGGTTTCAACGACAGTGATGTCTCAGATGGAGCAAAGGCAAAACTGTCCGTTTACCGAGACGGCGCACTGTATAAGACGTTTATGGTGCAACAAGGGGTTCCAGCGGCTCCAGATGCCGTCCCCTTCGACGGGCACACCATCATTAAACTTGTGGCCACGTGGATCCAAGGGGGTCGAGCGGATCTGCTGCTCGCGAATCCACAAGCCGTGACGCTCTCAGGCTCTACGCCCGCTCCGTCGCAACCTCCTGCGGGCTCCCAAGCGTCCAATCCCACTCTCATGCTGGCCTTCCCGTCCATCGGCGCCGGCGGCGAGCAGACCGCCCTTATCACCACCAAACCCAGCGCCTACGTCACCCTCGTCGTCACCTACCCGAGCGGTGCTCCCCTGGTCACGTCGCCGATGCGCGCCGGGAGCGATGGCCACTACACCTACACCTGGCACGTACCCAGGGGCGTGCATGGCGTCGCGCTGGTCGTCGCCGTGAGCGGGGGCGTGGCCCAGGGCTCCTTCACCATTGGCTCCTGAACGGGCGCGATCTCATCGACATCTACGTCAGCCGAGACGCAGTCATAGACACTGGTCTCATATCTAATGTCAACGCGGGAGGATGAAAGCATGAATGACAAACGACCTGTCCGGCTAGCCAAGAACTGGTCCATCGTTCGAGTCGCTGTGTTGATTTGTGCAGCCGCGTGCTGTTTGTCGCCGGTCGAGGGGAGCTATACCGCCCTATCGATTCAGCAACATGTAGAGAGCACTGACCAGCGGCCAGCCATGTTTAGTACGACCAGTGGGGACGTTCGCGCTAGCTATATCACTATGTCACCACTAAAAGACTCCGCCTCCACCACCATAACACTAGCTTTCCTCCCCTGTCGCAACTTTTGCTACTACGATACGCCGCCTCACAATATCATCACCGGAGGGCACAATGGCCTCGACTTTTTCCCGGATCAATCCGACCCTGCCGTTGTGGCAGCCGATAGTGGAACAATTGCGGATGCGGGAAGCGAAATAGATAACTGTCCATCCTCAATTGATGGTTCACCACCGAATGGACCTATTGTAAGTTACGGTGGGAGTTATGACCAGGTCAAAGTCTGGCGCGTAATCGAGCACTTGGATAGTGGGCTCTATGTCGCGTACTATCATATGGCTGACCAAACATTTCCTTTTTCCAACGGCGACCGTGTTCAGGCTGGCCAATTCTTGGGCCGAGCCGGAGCGACCGGATGTACGAATTCGAGTGCGCCAATCATCTTTCTCGGATTCTACTCTGCTTCAAAAGCCACTCTGGATCTGACCACAACGTCGTTGTCGATCAATGGCTGGGTCTTCGACACGCACGGTAACACAGCCACAAAGGACGGACAGGTCCGCACGGCAAGTAGTGGGCAAAACCCCTTCAGTGCTAGTAGTGAACTCCTCAATTCCGCCACCGGGGTTGACTCATCATTTATTCAGTACAATGGGAATGTTTATCGTATCGCTGGCGGGGCTCCGCTCTACATCGCTGACTGCACTCCACTTGGTGGCTGCCCGTCGCCTATGCCGGTCGCAAATCTCAATGACTATGCATCTGTACCAACGGATGGGACGTTCCTACAGGCTGCAGAAAGCGGCCACATCTACCGAGTCGCCGGTGGGGCGCCACTGTATATCGGCGACTGCAGCCAATTAAGCGGATGCGGTGGCTATGTAACGGTTAACCAGTACACGATCGATAACCTAGATCACTTGCGGCAAGTTCCGTCCGATGGAACATTCGTGCGAGCTGTCGAAAGCGGTGACATTTACCGTATCGCTGGCGGCGCCCCACTGTTACTATCCAGTTGTCAGCCACAGGGCATCGACGGGTGTCCGGGCGCTGTCAACGTTAATGCGGCGACTATCGCCAGTTTGGCGCCGATTGATCCTGGTGTGGCGGGGACAGGATTCGCGCTGAATTCGCGGCCGACTGATGGTACTCTGCTGCGCGCTACCGATCACGATGACGCGACTTACAAGATCGTTAGCGGTGTGCCCGCCTATCTGACGAGCTGCGATGGGTTCAATGGTTGCGCCGCGGCAGTAGACATCACCGAATTCACCATCGACACGCGTGACCACCTGAACAGCCCCTATCTTATTAAGATCGACGCCCCGTCTAACACAAGCCCGTCGACGCCCGATGCTAACGGCACGATTCCCGTGAGCGGATGGGCCATCGACGCCACCTCGACCGGAGGGTCCGGTGTCGACGAGGTGGACCTGTATCTCGATGGACAGGCTGGGCAAGGAGGCGTCCTGGTGGGTTCGACGACTGTCCACGGGCCACGGACCGATGTTGGTAATGTCTACGGATCGCAATTCAACAATTGCGGCTATTCGATCCAGGCGAACATGAATGGCGTCGCGCTGGGAACGCATACCCTCTATGTTTACAGCACGCGTGGGGGATCGCCTCTGACGTATAGTACGCAGCAATTCGTGCTCAACCCACTATCGGCAACATCGACGCCTTTACCTGCCACGGCAACTCCTACAGCAGTTCCGGCGACCAACACGGCAACCCCATCGACCACGGTGGTTCCAGCGACCAACACGGCAACCCCATCGGATACGGCGACCGGCACGCCGATACCGGCAACCGCAACGGTTGCGTCCCCGACAGGTACCGCAAGCCCTTCTGTCACCGCGACGCCGATATCTCCGACGAGTATCGCGACAGCCACACCCTCGAACACAGCTAGCCCTATGCCATCGACGGCCACACTGATTCCGGCGACGAGCACTTCCGTCCCGGCAGTGACGGCGACGCAGACAACGGCGCCCACGGCAACAGCGACTAACTCTGCCGTATCGACTGCGACCGTGACGCCCATGCCTCCCAGTGCAACGAACACGTCCCTTGCAACGTTTACCCCCAGCGCCGCGCCAGTCCCGCCGACCGCTACTGCGACGCCAATCCCGCCGACCGCTACTGCGACGCCAATCCCGCCGACCGCGACCAATACGCTGATGCTCCCGGCCGTTGCGACTGTCACGCCCACCTCGCCGGCAAGCACGGCTACGTCCGTCCCAGCCACGGCGACATCCGTCCCAGCCACGGCGGCATCCGTACCCATCCCCGCGTCCGTGCCCACGGCGGACCCGGCGCCTGTCGCTCCGGCAACGGCGACATCAGCAGGAGGACCAGCGCCGACAAGTACAGGCATACCGATGGCAACGATGACGTCCGCCGCCACCGCGACCTCGCCGGGCGGCAACTCTCAGCCGGCGTTGCCCACGGACGCGCCAGCGCCTCCCTCGCCGGGGCGAGGCACGCCTCAGCCGGTGAGCGCGACGCCGACGCCGGTGACCACGAGCCATCCCTCGATCGCGGTGACCGCGCTGATGCTGCCGTCAGCCCGCGTGCTGAGCGTGTCGATCAGAACAGTTGCCAACGCCCATGTCACCGTCACTCTGCAGGTCTTCGGGCGGCGGACGGTGCTGGTCGGCAAGGGCAAGCACCGCCAGCGCGTGGTCCGCGTGGTCGTGCTGTATGCCGCGACTATGCGCAGCA
>JAABUX010010568.1_pt1 | contig 10295 bp, 10 predicted proteins | sample 5561851 | NCBI WGS metagenome assembly JAABUX01 (sample SAMN10711883, study PRJNA513361) | rock metagenome | isolation source: Antarctica rocks | place: Antarctica: Victoria Land, Richard Nunatak red sandstone | collected 2016-01-03 | reverse complement strand
GCACGTCACCTTTGCGGAGTTGATCGAGCAGCTTCTCAAGCTTGGGGCGGTTGCGCGCGGCGCCCGAGATCTTCTCCTCGAACAGCGTCTCACACCCGGCGGCGGACAGGCGTTGGCACTGGCTGGTCAGGGTCTGCTCGTCCGTCGAGACCCGGGCATAGCCGAGCTTCATCTGAGGTCGCCCGAGGCTTCGCAAAACATATTGCTAAAGTAAGTGCATCCGCATAGATGTTTTGCGAAGAAAAGGGCGTGTGATTTCAGTTGGCCTCCTCTCTGCCGCAAAAGTCCTAAGTTCCGCATGGTATGCCCACCCGCCACCTGTCCGATGAGCAACGGCAACGCTATGCCCGTTTCGCAGCCGCTCCGTTTCCGATTCTCGGCAGTTCGGTCCCTGCTACCCGAAACCGTTCTCAACGACGATTTCAGGCCAGGCAAAATCCTACTTCCGCATGGGACTTCTGTATGGCCTTATGCTGCTTTTCTGTTCCTCTCAGCCGCACAGGCCGGTGGTGCTGCAGTTCATGGAGGACCTGTCCGACCGCGAGGCGGCCGACGCCGTGCGGGGCCGGATCGACTGGAAGTATGCGCTGGGCTTGGCACTCACCGACCCTGGCTTTGACCACACGGTGTTGAGCGAGTTCCGCACGCGCCTAGGTCTCATCCTACCTGTACCGACATCGGAACCCGTGATCCGCTGTTGTGCGCCGCCGTTAGTTTGGCGAGCAGACCAAGGAACGTGCTGCGCTCGTCCGTCCCGAGCGGCTCCAGCAGACGATCGACCGCCACCGCAGCTCGGCCGTGCAGTTCCGCCAAATGGCTCGCCCCGGCCTCGGTAAGCTGCAGGCTGCGGCGCCGCCGGTCCGGTCCCACCAGGCGTCGGACGTGCCCGGCCGCTTCCAGCGTGCGCAGCACGGAGCCGGTGGTCGACCGATCCAGCCCGAGCAGGCGTGCAACGGTGATCTGGTCGACGCCGGGATGGAATTGCAGGATTGTCAGCACCCCATACTGAGTCGTGGTGGTCCGCAGCTCGGCCGAGGCTTCCAGAAAGATGGAGGTCGCGATCTGGTGCGCGCGACGGATCATGAAGCCGGGACGGCCGTACAGTGCGGCAAGTTCATTCGAATTCGGCCGCGGAGTGCCCATCGCTTTCACGCACCTGAATCGTAAGACGTCTGATCATTCTTGACGAACGTGACGGGAGGCGCAAGCATCTCTCGCAGGGCGCCATGCAGTGAAATACTGGCGAGACGGGGGAGGCGGACATGCATCTTGATCCGGCGGGAATAGGCCCAACGGTCGATCTGGCTGCCTTTATCGAAGACCAACCGGTCGGAAAGCGGCAGGTCACGCTGCTTCTGATGTGCGCCGCCGTGCTGTTCACCGACGGTTTCGACACACAGGCGATCGGCTACGTTGCGCCGGCATTGGCGCGGGAGTGGCAGCTGGGGCGGGGAGCGCTCGGGTCGTTGTTCAGTGCCGGGCTGCTCGGGCTGCTACTCGGGTCGCTGCTGTTCAGTCCCATCGCCGACCGCGTGGGCCGCCGGCGGATCATCATTGGCAGCACCGTCGCCTTCGGGGTGCTCACCCTGCTCACCGCATTGGCGCATGACCCGGCGACGTTGACGGTGCTTCGCTTCCTGACCGGGCTTGGCTTGGGCGGGGCGATGCCGAACGCGGTGGCGCTGACGGCGGAGATTAGCCCCCACCGGCGCCGGGCGACCATGGTGATGGCGATGTTCTGCGGCTTCTCACTGGGCGCGGCCGTCGGCGGGCTGGTCACCGCGGCGATGATCCCGGCGTTCGGTTGGCGGTCGGTCTTCGTCTTGGGCGGCGTGATGCCGCTGCTGCTGGCCGTGTATCTCGGGCGGGCCCTGCCGGAATCCGTGCGCTTCCTGGCGTTGAAGGGGACGGAGGACGCGCGGGTTGCCAACATCATGGCGTGGCTGTTCCCCGCTGCGGCCCCCCCGCCGGGTACGCACTATAGCGTGGACGAGCCAGCCCTGCGGGGTGTTCCCGTGCGGGAGCTATTCCGCCACGGGCGGACTCTGTTCACCCTGCTGCTCTGGGGCGTGTTCTTCATGAGCTTGGTCGACCTCTACTTTCTTTCCAACTGGCTACCCACCGTATTGAGCGGACTGGGCGCTTCCGTCTCCATGGCAGCGGTGATCGGGTCCATGCTTCAGGTGGGCGGCCTGATCGGCACCATCGCGCTCGGGCGAGTGATCGACCGCTTTTCGTTCAGCGCCCTGGCGCTCACCTACATGCTGGCCGCAGTGGCGGTGGCCGGGGTCGGGCTGGCGCACCGTTCCGTGCCGCTCACGACACTTGCCGTCTTCGCCTCGGGCTTTTGCATCGTGGGCGGACAGATCGCGGCCAATGCCCTGGCCTCCGGCTCCTATCCGACGGCCGCGCGGGCTACCGGTGTGGGCTGGGCGCTGGGGATCGGGCGGATCGGCTCCATCGTCGGCCCTCTGGTCGGTGGCGTGCTGCTGTCGATGCATTGGTCGACGGAGGCGCTGTTCGGCGTCGCCGCCATCCCTGCCGTGGGGGCCGCACTGGCGGCACTGGCACTCAGCCGGATCGCCGTTCCCGGGGAGAGGTGACGGCCATGGAAGAGACTCAGGTGCTGATTTCCGGTGGCGGTCCCGTTGGGTTGGGACTGGCGATCGAGCTGGGGCAGCGTGGCGTCCGCTGCCTGCTCGTCGAGCGTCATGCGCAGCCGCAGCCGATCCCGAAGGGGCAGAACCTCACTCAGCGCACCATGGAGCACTTCCGATTTTGGCACGCCGAGGCGCAGCTGCAGGCGGCGCGCACCGTGCCGAAAGAGTATGGTATCGGCGGCATGACGGCCTACGGCACGCTGCTTGGTAACTACCACTATGACTGGTTGCAGCGGGAGCTGGTGAAGGCCTTCTACGCCACCGACAACGAGCGCCTGCCGCAATACGCCACGGAGGCCGTGTTGCGCGCCCGGTTGGCGGAGCTCCCCTGCGTCCAGACCCTGTTCGGCTGGTCGGTCGAGATGGTGCGTCAGGGTGGCGGCGTCGAGGCGGTGCTGGCCGAGCGGTCGGGACCGGGGCGCCGGACCGTGTCGGCGCAATATGGCGTGGGCTGCGACGGCAGCCACTCGGTGGTGCGCGAGCAGGCCGGCATCACCGAGACGAAATCCGACCACGATCGGCTGATGGTACTGCTGGTGTTCCAATCCGAGCAGTTGCATCGGTTGTTGTCCCGCTACCCCGGCAAATCGTTCTACAATGTGCTGCACCCCAGCTTGGAAGGCTATTGGCAGTTCTTCGGCCGGGTGGACCTCGGCACGACATGGTTCTTTCACGCCCCCGTGCCGCCCGGCACCACACGGGAGAATTTCGACTTTCGCCGCCTGCTGCACACCGCCGCTGGGGCAGAATTCGACGTCGAATTCCAGTACATAGGCTTCTGGGATTTGAGGGTCGCAGCCGCGGACCATTATGCCGCCGGCCGCCTGTTCATCGCCGGGGACGCGGCCCACAGCCATCCGCCCTATGGCGGCTACGGCATCAACACCGGGTTCGAGGACGCGGCGAATCTCGGCTGGAAGCTCGCCGCCGTGCTCCAGGGCTGGGGCGGCCCAGCACTGCTTGACTCTTACGACGCGGAGCGGCGGCCGGTCTTCCTCTCCACCGCCACCGACTTCATCGAGCGCTCCATCGCCGTTGATCGCGAGTTTCTGCGCGACCACGACCCCGTCCGAGACCGCGAAGGCTTTGAGCGGCACTGGGCCGAGCGGCAGACCGGGGCCAAGGGCGAGGTCAACGCCTTCGAGCCCAACTACGAGGGATCACCGGTCGTGTTTGGCCCATCAGGTAGCCGATCCAGCGCCAAGGGGGCACACCAGTTCAAGGCACGCGCCGGGCACCACTTGGCACCGCAGCCGCTCAGCCGAGGCGGCACCGTGTTCGATGCGCTGGGCGAGGGCTTCACGCTGCTCGCCTTCGGGGCTGCGGAGCACCAAGTGGCGCGGTTTCGGGAAGCGGCCGAGCGGGAAGGGATGCCGCTCGCCATCGTTACCGACACGCAAGCCGATGGAAGGGAGCGCTACGAGGCGCCGCTCGTTCTGGTTCGGCCCGACCAATTCGTGGCCTGGGCCGGCACCAACACGGACGACACTGGTTCCATCCTGCGCCGGGTCAGAGGCGCCTGACGCGTTCAGCCGGAAACCAGCTCCAGCGCTCGCTGGTGATCGTGCAGGATGTCCACCAGGCCCGCCGGCGGGATGCGGCCAAAGCCGCAATAGGCGGCTACCCCGAACTCCGCCAGGAACCGGCGGGCCGTCGCGATCCGTCGCTCAAACCCGTCCATGTGATGGATGGCACCGAGATACACGCGCGCGCCCTGCGGCTTCAGCTTTGCCAGCGGCGCGTAGAAGGCCTCGTCGTCGCGGTCCAGCACCGGGATGTGCGCCCAGTCCACTCGGCGCCCGCTCGCGGCGATGACCGCATTGGCGAAATCGACGACCGCGTCGAGGCTTTCGGGAACGAAGCGCGGCCACCCGCCCAGCGTGCCGAAGCAGAGGTGAAATCCGAGCAACGCCGCCTCAGGCACCAGCGGCGACAGGGCGCGGAACTGCTCGAGGTTACGCTCGATCCTCCCCTCCGCCGGCAGGCCCGGCAGGCTGCCATAGGCGTCCTGCACCTCGGTGGCGCAGTCCCATTGTACCGCCAGGTCCTCCGGCGGGATACGCTGCACGATGGTCTGCAGCTCGGCCTTGAGCGCCTCCATGAAGCCTTCGCGCACCCGCTCGACTTCGCCCGCGACGGGGAAGATGCGTGGCGGCAGGGCGCTGTTGACCGAGGGGAGCGAGACCTGGAACCGCAGGTGCGGCGCCAGCCGGCCCGCCTCCCGCATCGTGCGGAACACGTAGTAGGAGCTCAGCGCCTCCCGCGCGAAGCCCAGCCGCCAGCCGGAATCGCCGAAGCGGATCGGGCCGGTGCCATCTCGCACCCGAAACTGCCAACTGTCCCCGGCATCACGCGGGTTGAGGCGCTCGACCCCGTCCTCCAGTGTCGGCTGGCGCACCACCTCCAGCCCTGGATGGATCGCCAGAACCTGGTAGTGCAGCCGGCTGATCCAGTGGCTGCGTGGCCCGACCTCGCCATCGGGCATGCTACACAGATGCTCGCCCAGCGGTCCGCCGAACATGTCGAAGACGTTCTCCGCCGTTTCGAGCGGCACGCTGCCCACCAGCAGCACGTGGTCATGCTTCATGGCCTGGCTCCCTCCGACTAGGTTTCAACTGTGTCGACTTGGTAGCGGAACAGCCAGTCGTAGCGGGCGCGTACTCGCTCCTCCGACCACTCGCGCTCGACGTAGGCCGCAGCACCCGCCGGCTCGGCAAGGGCCGGGTTGTGGAACCGCTTGGCATTGTCTGCCGAGCCCAGCACCATCCGCGCCGTGCGCTCCTGCCGCGCAGCCTCGTAACGGTGCAGCGCCTCCACCGGATCCGGCCGCTCCGCGACGGCCCGGCCCAGCACGAACCCGTCCTCGATCGCCTGCACCGCGCCCTGGGCAAGCATCGGCAGCGTGGGATGGCAGGCGTCCCCCAGCAACGTGACACGGCCCACGGTCCAACGCGGGAGAGGCCGGCGCAGCATCAGCGCCCATTTGTGCGGCGCCTCAATGGCGGCGATCATCGCCTGCACGTCGGGATGCCAGCCTTCGAAATCCGCGGCCAACTCCGCCGTGGTGCCGCGGGCAGTCCAGCTTTCCACCTGCCAATCCGACCGCTCGACGATGCCGACGAAGTTCATCAGCTCGCCCCGGCGCAGCGGGTAATGCACCACATGGCGACCCGGTCCCACCCAGTTCGTGCCCACCGGCCGGGTCAGGTGCGCCGGCAACCGGTCCATTGGGATCACGCCACGCCAGGCGACCAGACCTGAGAACTCCGCCTCCTCCTGCCCAAACAGCGCGTGGCGGATGCGGGAGTGGATGCCGTCGGCGCCGATCAGCACGTCCCCGGTCGCCCTGCCGCCGTCCTCCAGGTGCAAGGTGACGCCCCCGTCATCCTGCATGAAACCGATGACCCTGGTGCCGAGCCGAATGACTCCTGGGTCCGCCTGCGCCACAGCGGTGGCGAGCGCGTCCAGAAGGTCCGGCCGGAACACGGTGAGGTAGGGGAACCCGTACTGCCGGACGGACTCGGCCCCGAGATCGAACAGCGGCCAGGCCTGCCCGGTGCTCCAGAGCCGGATTTCCTTCCCGCTCGCCTCGGAGGAGACAGCCGCCACCGCCGGCAATAGGCCGAGCCCGGCCAGCGCGCGCGCACCGTTGGCGCTGACCTGCACCCCGGCTCCGACCTCCCGGAGCGCCGGCGCCTGCTCGAACACCTGCACCTCGATGCCCCGGCGCAGCAGCGCCAGTGCGGCGGTGAGGCCGCCGATGCCGCCACCGGCGATCAGCACGCGTGGCGAATGCGCCATCAGGCGGCAGACCCTTCATCCCGCCGCAACCGGTCCAGGATGCGGCGATAGCGCACCGGCCCGGCATCGATGGACAACATCACTGGTTTCAGCCGGCCACCCGCCCGGTCCAGCATACGCTGCTGCGCCTCGATCACCGGTGCGTCCTGCTCCACGAAGGCGAAGCGGCGCAATGTCGACAGCCGCTCCTGGATCTCCGCGTTCACCGCGTCCCCTTCTGTCAACACGTTCCAGCGCACCGCCGCGAACAAGTAGTGGGTACTGCGTCCGGTTTCGGGTGTGAGCAGGTGGACACCGTAGAAGCCGGTGCCCTCCTCTTGCTGGTCGCCCGGACGGCAAACGCCGGTGCGGATCAGCATGCAGCCCGGCGGTGTCCAACGGATGCTGTTCCACTTGTCCACTCGCAGCATAGTCGCGGGCACCAGCGAGCGGAACAGCCCCGGAATGGCGGAGTTGTGGGAGCTGCGCCCGACCGTGACCGTGTCCCCTTCGCCGCTCACCACCATGTCGGCCACCACCGTGTCCTGATTGCCTAGGATGCCGTCATGCAGGAAGGAGGTGTGGCTGAGGTCCAGCAGGTTGTCGGTAATCAGTTCGTAGTTCGCCGCCATAACGATGTGGTCGCGCTTGGTCACATGCAGCGGCGACGCCTCGTCGAAGCAGCTGTAGTCAGGGATGGTGTCCGGCGTGGGGGCGTTCTGGCCCATCCAGATCCAGATCAGCGAGTGCTTCTCCTGCACCGGAAACGTCGGCACCCGGGCGGCTGCCGGGATAGTCCCCTTGCCGTGCGGATTGCGGACGCAGGCGCCATCCGCACCGAACTCCAGCCCGTGATAGGGGCACTGCAACCGGTCGCCTTGCAGCACGGCCCCAGCGCTGAGCGGGGCGAAGCGGTGCGGGCAACGGTCGAGCAGGGCGACGACACTGCCGTCCTCCTTTCGGAAAAACACGACGGGTTCGTCCAGCAGCGTGCGGGCGAGAGGCTTGCCATGCGGCAGGTCCGTGGACCAAAGGGCGGCATACCAAGTGTTGCGGACATAGGACGGGCGGGCGGACGCCGCCTCGGAACCCGGCTGGGCCAGGACTTGATCCATCGCTTCAGCTCCTGATGGTGCAGCCACCCTGGTCGAGCGGGCGGTAGGCGATTGCTTGGGGGATGATCTGCTCCTGTTCGTAATAGTCCCACGGTTTGCTTTGCTGCCCCGGTGCTTTCACGCGATACAAGGAGAGGTCGAACATGACGCGCCCGTCCTCCCGAATGCGACCGTTGCGGCCGAAGAAGTCCACCGGTGTCTCCCGCATGCGCGCGTTCACCGGGGCGGCCTCGTCGGTGCCAGATGCTGCGACGGCTTTCAGGAAATGCGCGACCGCGGCGTACGTGGCCGCATGGGCTTTGCTGGGCATCTTGCCGGTCTCGGCGATGAAGCGTTTGCCAAAAGCCCGGCTGGATTCGCTCTGGTTCCAGTAGAACCCCTCGACCACGTTCAGGCCCTGGGCCGTCTCCAGACCCAACGAATGTATGTCGGTGATGTAGACGAGGAACAGCGCCACCGACTGCTTGCCGCGCATCAGACCGAATTCCTGCGCCTGCTTGACGGTGTTGATCATGTTCTCGCCGACGTTGCCCAGCCCGATCATCGACGCCCCGGATGCTTGCGCTTGTAACAGGTAGGAGGAGAAGTCAGTCGTCTCCACAGGATGCCGGGCCGTGCCAAGCACGGTGCTGCCCGATGCGGTGATGGCCTGGGTCGCGTCCCGCGCGATCGCCCGGCCCAGCGCATAGTCGGGGACGATCAGAAACCAAGTCTTGGCCTCCGCCGTCCGCCGGCCCAGGCCCTGCACGATGCTGGTGGCCAAGGTGTAGCTATCATCCGCCCATTGCGAGGCGAAGGGGGAGCAGGCTTTGCCCGTCAGGTCCGAACTCACGGAGGTGCTGATCAGCATCGTGCGCCGCTTCTCGGTTGCCAGCGATTGCACCGCCAGCGCCGCCGAGGAGATCGGCATATCGGTGATGGCGCTGACACCCTCCTCGTCGAACCAGCGCCGGGCGATGGACACCGCCACGTCCGGCTTATTCTGGAAATCGGCGCTTACGACCTCGATTGGCCGACTGAGCACAGTGCCGCCTGCATCCGCGACGGCCATCTTCGCGGTGAGGATCGAGCCGGCACCGGAAGCCGCGGAGCCGATGCTGGTCTGGTCGCCAAGCACGCCGATGCGGATCGGCCGACTCTGCGCCCGTAAGAAAGCAGGGGCGGCGAGGATGCCGGCTCCGGCCAGCCCTCCGGTGATCAGCGCTGCGCGTCTGGTGAACATTGGCGTCTCCTGCCGCTGGCGCCGTGACTCGGCTGCTTCTGCCCTATGTCTTTAGAGTCAGCTTGCGGGGTGGTCAACGTATCCGGCATTTTGTGGGTAAATTACGGAATGGCGGAAATGATGATCAGGCTGACCGCGACAGCCGTGACACGGACCTTCCAGGTGTTGGAATTGTTCCGTGCCGAGCGACGCCCGCTACGGCTGAAGGACGTCACCGCCTTGCTTGCTTACCCGACCTCCACCACTGCCGACCTGCTGAAGGAGATGTCGGGTGCGGGCTATCTCACCTTCCACACCGCCACGCGCACCTACTTCCCAACCCCGGCCGTGACGGCGCTCGGTGACTGGATCAGGGCGGCTAGCTTCAGCCAGTTCGATGCGCTCGCTGCGGCTCGCCGCTTGAACACCGAAACGGGCGAACTCATCTTCGTCGGCGCCGAGAACGGCCTCCACGTGCAGTATCTCGAGGCGTTGCGGTCCCGGCATCCCGTGCAATATGTTGTGGAACCCGGCGTTCGACGCCTGCTGATCAAGTCGGGGCTGGGGTGGGCCTTGCTGGCGCAGGAGAGCGATGCGCGGGTCGAACAGATTTATCGCAGGACGCTTGCCACCCAAGCCGGGCGAGCTGAGCAGCCGCCAAGCCTGGAAGAGCTGACCCTCAAGCTCACCGAGGTGCGCCGGCAAACCTTCGCGTTCTCGCGCAACCTGCTCTACAGAGGCGCAAGCGTGATTGCGGCCGCCTATCCGGCGCCGGTCCTGGGACGCAGGCTGGCCCTGGGAATCGCTGGTCCAACAGATCGGATCGAGGAGCATCGGGCCGCTTACGCCGCCTTGTTGCTGCGCGAAGTGGCACCATAAACTCATCGCGCAGGCTGGCCTTGGGGTGCATTCGAAAAACATCTAATCCGCCAGAGCTATTCGCTAGAAACCTCGCCGTCACTTGGCGCGGCCGGAACGAGGTAGCTCTTACTGCGACGCCGCACCCGGCCGTGAAGCCAGAGAAACAGCTGCACCGCCACCAGCGACGCGGATAGGGCCATGAACCCGGCGCTGATAGGTCGTTGCAGGAACACAGCCATGTCCCCGCGCGAAAGCAGGAGGGCGCGGCGGAAGTTCTCCTCCACCAGAGGGCCGAGCACGAAGCCGAGCAGGATCGGTGCCACGGGGAAGTCGAGAGCGACGAAGACGGCGCCGGCAATGCCGAACCCCAGCACCTCCCACACCTGAAAGAGGCTATGGTTGGTGCTGAACACGCCGACGGCGATGAAGAACAGGGCCGAAGGGAACAAGAAGCGGTAGGGCACTTGCCAGCGTGGTGCAGGGATCAGGGGTATGCGTGCACTGACCCCAATGCCGTCTAGGTTCAGGCGACGCGGACGTAGCTTGGGCGTCCCAGCTCCAGCATGCGGTTGAGTGCGTGGACAGCGACCGCCGCCTCGGTCCGCCGACGCTCATCGGTATGCGCGCGCAACTCGTCGCCGATCACCTGTTTCCACCGGCTCATAGTGGCTTCGACCC
>JAABUX010010566.1_pt1 | contig 10295 bp, 15 predicted proteins | sample 5561851 | NCBI WGS metagenome assembly JAABUX01 (sample SAMN10711883, study PRJNA513361) | rock metagenome | isolation source: Antarctica rocks | place: Antarctica: Victoria Land, Richard Nunatak red sandstone | collected 2016-01-03 | reverse complement strand
CTGCGGGGCGCGCCTGCGAGGCGCGCGCCACGGCGGCCAGCACAGCGTCGGCAAAGACGCCGTGCCAGGTCGCGCGCAGCTTCTCCAGCGCGTTGCGCGTCTCCGGCGCCGCCTGCCACACCAGCGCATACACCTGCAGGCGGAGCGCGAGCGGGGCGCCTGTCAGGCAGCAGCCCGAGCTCTGCCAACGAGCAGCAAAAGGCACACGGCGGCATTCATCCGCACTCTACGCACTTCCTTGTGACACTGGAGGCCGCACCGCACAGGCATACACCAGCACACTCCTGCACACCTGCGAACCTCCTGACCAGCCTGAGGCTGCTGTACCAGCTCAGGTTGTTCCTTAAGGGTCGCTTGCATATCGGTAACTGCCCTTGTGGCTCCCGCACTGTGCAGGCAGAGGTGTGGCCTCAGGCAGGCGCGCCTGCGGCAGGTTCTGTGCGAAGAGGCTCACGAACGGCTGGCCCACGTTCTTTGCGATGCTGTCCACCAGGTACAGCGCCGGCAGCTTGTGCTTCGCTGGGCACTGCGGGGCCAAGCACATTCCTCAGCCTACCCGCCCTGGCGCGCCACTTAAACAGCCAGCCATGCTCTGCACACAGAGCAGACAATGCTCAGTGAGGCATGTCTGGGATACAGCAGAGCGGCGCGCCGTGACGATGTGGCGCTCGATGGCAGACGCGATGCTGTGCGCAGCAGGCGCGTTCTCGGCCGCCAGCATCGTCAGCGTGTTGATCACCGGCTTGCTGTTGAATGTGAGGTCGGCCAACTCAGACGCGTAGAGCGTGACAAACTCGGCGTGCTCTGCCATGAGCGCCGCGGGCAGCCGAGCGCGCAGGCAAGCCCCGCACTCATTGGGGTCCTGCCATGCGCGCTGGCGCGGTGCGCAACCCCTGCTCGGCCTCTACGCTGAAACCTTCCACGACAACAGCGACGCCGAAGCACAAAGCTACTTTGGTCGCTTCTGCGTATACACTGCCTTCCTCCGCTTGTATGCAGACAGCACTTTCCCCTTCTGATCCAGCGGCACGAACAAGTGTATACAAAAGTTGTGGAGCGAACTTTGCTTGGTAAGAGAGGGTTTCAACCCTGGACCTGTGCCTGGCGGCTTGCTGCGCACTGGATGCAGCAGGCCGTCCTAGAGGAAGGAGCAAGGAGGTGTGTGCAGGCGAAGGCTTGCCACGATGGTGCAGGTGCGCTGAACGCTGCGACGGCAGAGAGCTGTTGATTGCCTGCTGGCAGCAGCGCGGGAGGCACGGCGCCGGCGCGCTGATGCGGCCCTGTCCGCGCGCAGGGCGGGTACAAGTACCACCAGTACCAGGTGGTGGGCCGCCACCTGCCCAGCGAGCGGGAGTCGGAGCCGACAATCTACCGCATGAAGCTCTGGGCGACCGATGCCGTGCGCGCCAAGAGCAAGTTCTGGTGCGCGACGAGCCGGCCTGGTGCAGAAGTGGCTGCTGTGCGATTTGAGCCTGTGTAGGCAGACGCGTAAAGAGCGGCTGCCCGCAGGTACTTTCTGCGAAAGCTGCGCAAGGTGAAGAAGGCGAACGGCCAGATTCTGGCCTGCAACGAGGTGCGGGCCGCAGCTCAGCAGGGAGCGCGCAGATTGCCAGTGTGCAGGGCGAGGCTGGGCCAGAGCAAGGGCCTGGAGCAGGCTGCTGAGTAGACATCTCAGAGCCCTGCAGTGCCTGCAGCAAGCCTCTCAGCTGCTGCTGCCCTCGTGAGAGCTTTGGCACCGCACAGCATCTCCGTGTGGTTATCAGAGCCGATCGAGACCTCATAGGAAACCAGTTGAGCTGCCGACCGCAAACTACCAAGAAAGCCATCAACAGGGCCGGCTGAGCGGAGGGGGCGCGCGGCGGCGCAGCTCTTCGAGAAGCACCCGACCACGGTGAAGAACTTTGGCGTGTGGGTGCGCTACCAGTCGCGCACGGGCTACCACAACATGTACAAGGAGTACCGCGACACCACGCTCAACGGCGCCGTGGAGCAGCTGTACCAGGCGCGCCCGCCCCCCTCCCCCCGCACACAGGGCGGGCGCGTTGCGGGCGGGCAGGGTGCGAGGGAAGGGCGAGAGCGGCGCGACGACTGCCCCGGGAAGCAGCTGTACCGGGCACCAACTGCAGGAATGGTTGCAGCATGCGCAGGGAGCCGTAGCACCCTGCCTTAGATGCGTTGTGGAGCCGGGCACCGCGGCACGCTAAAGAAGTTTGAGCTAGGAGTGCAAGAGATGCGCTGCGCCTTGTCTGTGCTCTCCTGCCATGCACGGACGCTCAGGATAGCGTTAGCACGCAGAAGAGGCTAGGCCAAGGGTCTTGCCGGCTAGCAAAGGGCCAGCGAGTGCGGGCGACTGACCGGGCAACGCGCGGGCGAGCAGGAGATGGCCTCGCGGCATCGCGTGCGCGCGCCGTGCATGCAGATCATCAAGACGGCGACCGTGCCGGCCGCCGCCTGCAAGCGCGTCAACATCAAGCAGTTCCACGACTCCAAGATCCGCTTCCCGCTCATGCGGCGCATGGCGCGGTGGGCTGCCCCACTTGCCTCGCCCCGCGACGGCATACTTGGTTGCTCGGGGTTTGGCAAAGGCCATTCCAACGGGCTCTTGGCCGACATACGCACAGCACGACCTGTCTTGTTGGCTTGTCGCCGCGCACTGCGCAGGAGGCACCGGGTGTTTGCATGTCTGCCTGACGGCAGCTCACGTGTCTGCAAGCGCGAAGGGGGCGGTGTCGGGATTCCGCATGCCGCTGAGTCGCTGCTGTGTGGGCCACGCGCAGGCCGTCGACGCGGGCGTACAAGACCGTCTTCAAGGCCGTGCGCCCGAACGTGGCGATGCACTGAGCGGCGGCTGCCTGCGGCGCGCGCACCGCCTAGGCGCCGCTCCGGCTGTGGCTGCTGCTGCACGCGCACAGTGGGGGGAGCGCGGAGCAGCGGGGCGGTGCTGGTAGTGCGGCGGCTGCCGGGGAGGGCGCCTGCTGGGGGCATCCTTCCGGTGGCCGGGGCTGGGCAGGGGTGGCGCGTCCTTTTCTGGGGGTGCCAGGCAGGGTCGGAGCAAGGACTTGTGGGTGTGCTGTCGCTCGGCAAGCAACGCAGTGCGCGGAGCTTGGGCGGCGTGTAATGTGAGCGTCCTTCTGTGCCTCTGCACTACCCTATCCTAAACTTCGGGGCACCCATTGGATCGCATGTAACATGCGCAGACGATTATGCTCGAGCAGCTGTGGACTGTCAAGCAAACATGTGCATTGATATGCATTGGCAAGTTAAATGTTCACGCCCCATCACTATGCGGGAGACTGCTGCCAGAACAATGCGTTTGCACAGCTTTGCACAAGGCGTGCTTGGTCATGCGCGCACTTATTGGCGAAACCACCATGAGGTGAGGCACTGGGCGCAGAACGAAGGCGTGGCCGCAGCGGTTGCCCAATCGAGCCCTACAAACAGTTAAGACTATGTTTGCAACCGAACTTATAAACCAACGTTGTGAGCCTAAGGCATGCAACACAAGCTTGCCTACGCAGGCAGGCCGGCGTCCTCCTGCTGGCACCAGGGTCTGGCCTAAGCTGTCCCCAGGCAATGCGCCTGGTGCCCAGGCACACACGCGCGGTGCGCGTGTCAGTGATATAATTGTCACAGTGGCTTCAATTGGTCCGCGCATTCTCGGGGGGGCGCACTGGGCCAGAACCAAGTGCCACCAAACCTAGGCAACATTGTGGTCATAGATGTCGCCCAGCGCCTCCAGCACCTGCGTACGCTCATACGCGAATGGCCGCGCCATGGCCACCAGTGCGTCCACGAGCGCCTTGCGCGCGGCCTCGTCCTGTAGGTTCTGCAGGATCCAGGCGTCCAGGGCAACCCCGCCGGCGCCGCAGTCGCCGGCGGTGCCGCCGCCGCGGCCCTCTTCCTCTGCGCCACCGGTCGTGCTGCCCTCCGCGCACTGGCGCTGCCCGTGCAGAGACGCCTGCATGCCTGCCGCGCCGCCGGGCGCCGACGAAGCTTCGCCTGCTGCGTGCACGCCGCCTGCTGGCGCGCCTGCCGCAGACGCGGCCGGGCGCGCTGCCGCGGGGGCGGCGGCGGCGTTGCTAGGGTCCCTGGGCGGCCCAGCCGCGGCCGCCGCGCCGGCAGGGTCTCGGCCGACCCCGTCCCTGCCAGCTTCCCGCGCCGCCAACGCGTCGCGCACGGCGCGCAGCATGCCGACCTGTGTGCGCGCCGGCAGCTGGCGGCCGGATGCGCGCATCTCCTGCAGGCAGACCACGGCATCAACGCAGTCACGATATTAGTGTTACTTGGCACGCACACGCTTGCGCCAGGCTGCACTTGCTGACAAACTCAGGTGACATGAAGCGGCGGGGCCGCTGCCGTCGTGCCGCGCAAAGCTCACGTGCTTTGGAACAAGGCAGCCGAAACACTTGTAAGGACAGCGTGCAATTGCAGCAACCTCTTAACGAGCCAGCGCCGGGATGCTGGCGCGGGAGCCGGCCTGCGCGCGCACCTGGATGGCGACCGGGCTGGCGCTGGCGCCCTCTCCCAGCGGCAGGTGCAGCGTGCCGGCCTGGTGGTTGTACTGGTTGATCGAGCTCAGCAGCCCGGCGCTGGGCGTCCCATCCCTGCGCCGCATCCCGGCTGAGCGCGCCCTCGGTGCTGCTGCGCAAAAGGGGCCGCCGGTGGGCATGGGCTGGGCGCCTACTGCGCCCAGGCAGGGCAGGTCTGCATGTGAGCGCCGCCGCGGGTGCATCAGGCGCGCGTGGCAAGGCAGCAGAGCGGGTCAGGCATGTTGCCAGCCTCTGCAGTAGGCTGCACGGCCTAAACATAATAATATTGCAGGACAAACTTGGAGGTAGAAACCGCATGGGTCTGACCACATGGAGGTGTGAGACTACAGGCCAGGGTACAAAGCCGCAGCGGAGCAGCTCAGGCGTACTTTGCATTTCTGGAGCGGATCGCAGGCCCATCGTCAATGTCAGAGCTGCGCTTCCGACCCACAGGGCGTGGCGGGCGGGCGAGCGGCGCGCGCACCGCCGCGACTCCAGCGAGGCGCCCAGGTGCAGGCAGACGCCCGACAGCCGGCACAGCAGGTAGGCGCCCTCGGTCGCGTGCATGCGCGCCAGCAGGCGCGGCGTGAGGAAGGTCACAAACAGCTCCACCGCGGTGCCCGGCGCATGCTCCAGCGTGGCTGCCGCGCCGGGCGGGTGTTAGGATTGCACCTAGGGTAGGGTGTGAAGCATGAGGAAGGTCACTAACAACTCTGGCGTCATGCGCATGCAGCCACCGGGCTGCCGTGCACGGCCGCGCGCGCGCACGGCTGCCGCGGCGCTGCCGGCCGGAACACAGGAGCAGCGGCGGTGAATGGGCCTGACGTGCTGCAGGCGTGCAGGGTGACAAGATGATGGCGCAGCGTGCGCGGCGAGCAAGCGCCCCGCGCCGCACCGGTGCAGGAGCCGTAGGAGCTGATCAAGGGCGCGTAGACGACGTCAAAGTCCTCGAGCACGGCGCGCACGGCCGGCACGACGACGCCGGCGGGGAACATCTCGGGCGGGAACTTGCGCGCGAGCTGCTCCGGCCCGGCGTTGCTGCCAATGGCCAGCACGGGTGTCCAGGGCTCGGCGGACGGCGCGGGACCGGGCGCACCCGCCAGCACCGCCGCGCCGCTGCGTGACGCCCCGCAGCCCGCTGAAAGGTGCCAGCAATCGGTGCTTGGAGTCTGCATGACAGTGTGGCAGTCAACTCGTCACGCGGCGCGCATCAGAGCCTGCTCCCAGCTGTGCTCGGGTTGCTTGGCTGCCGAGGCAGCGAGGTGCGCGCCTGGTCCTTGCGCCGTCGTGCGCGGTGAGCTGCAGGGCCTCCAGCGCGTTGGGCCCGCGCCACGCGCCGTCCGGGAAGGTGTACACGGCGCGGTCCACGTACAGGAATGAGGACGCGGGCCGCGCATACGGGTAGCCCTGCGCTGGGCAGGCTGATTGACTGCGCCTTCAGGCTGCGGCTGCTCGTTGGGCGTACGGCGCTCACCAGCGCCTCACAATGTAGGCAACACACCACAGGTGTGTCAGGGCGACTGTAAAGATGCGAGTGCATGCAATGTCTGTGCCAGGGGACCGTGAAAGCGGCTTTCAAACAGCACAGACCTTGGCGCGAGCGAGGCGTGCGGCGTCCATCGCTGTGAGTGAGCTCCTGTCCGCTGCGCTGAAGGCCCGGGAGTGAGTCATGCTTGCCTAGGAGCTTACCGCTGGCGCTCTGACACGGGCGCGGCAGGACCGCCCTCAGTGTCACGTTGAAGGGTCTCTCACGCTTGCCTGAAGCTCTGCACAAGGCCAAGGCGTGCAAAAGGTACAAATTGTGTCTGGACAGATAGGGCGGCTAAGAGGGGGTTTTTCAGGATGAGTCGCGAGCAAAAATGGAAATAGAGGGGATACTCAGGGACGCGCCCCACAAGTAAATGCCATACTGAGCCAGACTCAGAGCGCACACATAGAAATATACAGCTATGGCTGCAGGCGCCTGGCTTGCGGCCGGCCATCGCGCCGCCAGCAGCTCTGTGCTGGCACTCCCTCAGTATGTAACAGACTTCAGCGGCCATTACTCACGTGCTGAGAGCACGCAGCACCAGCTGCACCAGCCCCTGGCTGCATGGCGCTTGGCAGCACGGAAAAGGCAGCGGTGTCTGGCGGCCGCTCATGCAGAGGCTGCGCCAGCAAAAGCCGACAGCGCGCTGGAGCATTGGGCTGCGAACATGGGCATCGAAGCTCCACACCTGCGCATGGCCGACTTTAATGGTGAGACTCCTTCAAGGCAGTGAGCCCCTGCTGGTCCGCAACTACCAGCAAAACGTAACAAAGCTCCTGCTCCACAAGCGGTAGGTGTGGCACTCCAGCGGCTCCCGACACCACCACGAAGCTTGCGTGCTGCGTGTGCACTCCTGGCAGGGAACAGCGCGTGGTCAGACGTCGGGCTCCTGCTCCGACTGCAGGGCTGCGCGGGATGGCCGCAACCGCGGACATCGAGGCAGGCGAGGCGCTGGTGTCGCTGCCAATGAGCGCGGCGCTGCTCGTCACGCCCAAGCAGCGCTGCCCATTCCCAGACTTCTGCTCCCCCGCGTTCTACGCGTCCAAGCCCTGGTGCGCCGCTGGCTCTTGTTAACAGCGTGGCGATGTGGTGGGCGCCCTGCTGATGGCGACCCTCCTGCCACATGCCGCCGGTGCACACAGGCTCGCGCCGCCTGGCAGCAACACCAGGACAGCCGACTGTGCTCTCATGCATACCGTGCATGCACTACCTCACCATGGTCTGTGGTGGTTGACAGCAACGCGTAGCGCGGGTTGTGGGAGACCGTCCCAGGCGCAGGCGCGCTGCGCAAGACCTGGCGACAGCGCGTACTCTGCTGCCGGGTACGCGTACTCGGCGCTGCTGCACGAGGTGCAGCTGCTACGCGAGGCGGGCCTGGGTCCGGCGGCGCGGCTGGCGGCGCACGCTCAGCTGCAGCTGCCTAGGGCCGGCCCGGCGAGAGTGGCGCACGTGCCCGGCGCAGGTACGTGCAGATGGCGCTGCAGCTGCAGCACGAGGCGAGCCTGGGGCCGGCGTCGCGGCTGGCGGCATACGTGGCCGCGCTGCCGCGCGGCGCCGCGCTCGACCCGCCGCTGCTGTGGCGCCCGCAGGAGGTGGCCGCGTTGCGCTACCCGCACCTGGAGCAGCAGGTGCTGCTGGGCTCCTGCTCGTTCCTCTGTTTGTGCTCGTAGGCCATGGGCTGTCTGTGTTCCGGGCAGCCATCCTGACGATCGGCGCGACGCCGCTGTTGGGCTCCGGCCAGTGCTCCTAGGCCGTAGGCTGTTTTTGTTCCGGGAAGCCATACTAACGCTCTGCGCGGCGCCGCGCTCGGCCCGCCGCCGCTGCAGCTCCCCCGTGCGGCCGCGCTGCGCGGCCTGCACCCTGTCTGCAGGACGTACGCGGTAGCAGGGTCCCACAGGCGTCTCGGCCTCGCCCAGCTTGCCAGCGGGGCGCCTGCGGGCTCTGCGCGCCGCAGGTGGCAGCGCAGCGGAACTCGTGGGCGCGGCTGCACGCGGACTTTCTGGCGGCGACGCCCGGCAGCCGCGTGACGCTGGAGGAGCTGTCCTGGGCGCTTAACTGCGTGCGCAGCCGCGCATTCAGCGGGCCGTACGGCGGTGCGCGCTGGGCGCGGCGCTCCGCCCCGCCATGCATCTCGGTGTGCTGGTCTACTAGCGATGGTCGCTTGTTTTGTGTGCGTGGCAGTGGAGTCTGTATGCTGCCGCAAATGATGCGCCTCGGACGTGAGACAAGTCTCGCAGTGGTACTGCAGAACATTGGCCACAGGCACATTGGCAGTCCACCGTCAGCTTTTTTGCACCTGTTGGAAGGCCTGATCGCGTGCAACGCGTGTCCAGGGCCACCCTGGCGCAGCCGCGCCAAGCTGGCGGTCGCACTGCTGGCCGCGGGGGCGGGCTCGCTCACGGTCCTGCATGTCCCGCTGGAGCAGGTGCCTCCCCTGCATCACGCTGACCTGATACCAGAAAAGATGCTGTGATGGCGCTGTTCGGTGCCCTCGCGTACATCCATGCTTGCCGTTCATGGCACATGCGCTCTGAACCTGGTTGCATGTGCCTGCTTGGCATGGGAGCAGCGCTGCACATGTTGCGCGGAACGAGCCTGCACGGAAAGCCCGCCCTTCTTGTCCGTTCTCCTCCCCTTCTTCGTCCCTCCTCTCATGCACGCACCTGCGCAGGTGCTGAACGGCGCGATCGCGGCGGCGCTGTTCAACCTGATTTACACGTACCTGCTGTCGCAGCGCGTCAAGTGGTACGCCATGTGCCCCTGGCTCGACCTGATCAACCACCGCGGCACGGTCGAGGCGCGGCCCCGGGGCAGGCCGCGTGCGGGGTCTTGCCTGCAGCAGGTCCGCTGCGGACTCTGGCTTACATGAACCTCGCCATAGTGCGCTCTGTAAATGGGAGCCTCCCCTGCCCCCTCACTGCTTGAGAAGGAGTGCTATTTGGGTAGGGAACAGGTTTAGGGCTAGGGATGTCAACCAGCTAAGGCTGGGCATCCGCGGGGTGCGCCGTGCAGAGCGAGGTGGAGTACGAGTACTTCCGGGACCGGTTTGTGGCCAGGACCGGCTCGCGGCGCTTCAAGCAGGTGCGGCCGGCCGGCTGCCAGCGGCCTCGGCGCGGGCGGCGCGCGCAGTGCAGAGAGCAACTGTGGTGCCTCGTCACAGTTGCAAGCCATCTGTGCTGCCTCCCTCGGCACCATAGTGACGGTCTCTTGCGCAGGGGACATGTCGCCATGCGGGTTGCCGATGTGACATGAGGCATAGCTCGTGCATTGCATGCTCCGTGTATAAGGCCAGGCCCCAGGCTGCTGCCAACAGCACAGGCTGCATGCCACACGTGCGGCAGCCCTGAACCCGGCTCTAAGCTCCACATGTGCCGCACGGGCCGGCGAGCAGGCCTTCACCTTTTGCGCCCTACCTTACCCTGCACCCAGCCCTGAGCGCCTGCAGCCGCGCGCGCAGGGCGAGCAGGTGTTCATCTCGTACGGCCCGCAGGGCAACGACTCGCTGCTGCAGTTCTACGGCTTCGTGGAGGCGGGAAATCCACACGACGCGTTCCGCGTGCCCGGCCTGGCCGCGCGCGCGCGTGCCGCGGCCGCGTCGCTCGGCATGGACTCGCCGCTGGGGCAGGCGGCCGCGGACGCCGCGTTCACGGCGCGCCCGGCGCCCCCCGCTGCTGCAGACCTGCTCGCCCCTGGCAGCTGGACGCCACTGCAGAGCCCGTGCATGTAAGCCGAGTCAGAGCTCACCTGGCACGGCTGGGCGCGTGACAGGGCACGCTGACGCGACGCGGCCCCGACGACGCAACGCTGGGCGTCCTCAGGGCGACGCTGGCGGGCGCGCACGAGGCGGACGCGCTGCGGGTGCTGCCCGTAACCGCGCTTGGCAGCGCATGCTACTCAGCAACCCATGTGCTCAGCAAATCATGTCTTTGCTTAGCACACCACGTCGTCGCTCAGGAATCCACGTCGTTGGCAGGCCGACACCGGGCGCTGCACTGCAGTCTCCGCCCGCATGGCGCCGCAGACAGGCCTACTTGCTGACCCTACCCTATGCTCGCGCAGGTGGCCGCGGCCATCTGCGACGCCGAGGCGGACGCGCTGGGGCCGGCCGGCCGGCCGCGCGCGGCCGCGCCGCAGCTGCAGAGCGCGCGCGGCGCCGCGGCGGCGGCCTTCCGGCGCGAGAAGGCGGCTGTGCTGGCGGAGTGCGCGCGGGCGTGCCGGCGGCAGGCACCGCCGAGGCA
>JAABUX010010565.1_pt1 | contig 10295 bp, 14 predicted proteins | sample 5561851 | NCBI WGS metagenome assembly JAABUX01 (sample SAMN10711883, study PRJNA513361) | rock metagenome | isolation source: Antarctica rocks | place: Antarctica: Victoria Land, Richard Nunatak red sandstone | collected 2016-01-03 | reverse complement strand
CCCGACACCTCCAGCCGATAGTCGGCGAAGTTCGTCTCGACCAGCCTCTTATACTCGGCGGTCTCGGGGGGATAGCCATTGGTCCAGAAGTACGACGAGACGTGCGTATAGTGCTGGCGCGTCGTCAGGCCCTGCATGCTCAACATGCGTATAGGATCGACGACCGCCCCGAGGACGTGTTGCATCTGGCGGCGGTGACCCAGGGTGTACCACGACGCCCAGGCGGCGATGAGCAAGACGACGGCGAAACTGCCGAAGAAGATGACGAGCGCCAGCGTCAGATTCGCGTGCGCGGCGCCGGGAGCATTGCCCCAAATGATGTTGCGCACATTGTCCTGGAAGTGGACCACGAAGACCAGCACGATGTGGACGATGCCGAAGAGCGCCCAGAGCGCCAGGCCGATGAAGTGCAAGCTGCGCGCGCCCTGCTTGCCCCCTAGGAGTTTGACGAACCAGGGGAAGCGCGCCTCGATCGCCGGCGACATGGCGAACGCGGTGATGATCTGGAACGGGGCCAAGAGGAAGACCACGGCGGCGTACGCCAGCTGTTGCAAGGGATCGAACGGGCGGAAATCGCTCACCGGGGGGATGTGGAAGCTGCCGTAGATGAGGGCGGTGTGCCAGGCGCGCGGGACGATGTCCCACGAGGTGGGGATCAAGCGGCTCCACTCGCCGGTGGCGAAGAGTAAGACCACGTACACGAGGCCGCTGAGCATCCAGAACGTGGCGCAGAAGAAATGCCAATGCCGGCCCATCCCGAGCTCATCTTTCCCCGGCAGGGCGAGCCAGGGGGAAATGGACTTCTCATCGTCCATCGCCGTATACAAGCGATCGGTCGGCACTTTGGCCTTGGTGAATTTGAGCCATTCGGAGCCGGGCTTACAGCTGTTATTCCAGTAGAGCCGGGGATGGGCCACCAGGATTTGCAGGCCGGCGCGCATGAGCAGGAACATGAAGAGTAAATTGAGGTAGTGCGTGACCCGTATCCAGAGGGGGAAATCGGATACGGCGAGCACAACGTGTAGTCCCACCATACAAACGCCTCCGGTCCAGCTAAGCGCTCACGCGCGGGTGTGTTAGGCGCCGGCGCCCTACGTCCCACACGAGCCAATCTCTTTTAATGTGCCGGGTGGGGGTCGGGCGCGCCCCCATGCGCGGCGCTCACGACCGCGCACAGGACGACGGCTTCGTTGTGCGCGGTGTCGCGGGCGCCATAGATGAGCGTGACCGGTCCGTGTGTGGCCCGCTCCGCCAACGCCTCGACGAGGTGGCGGCGCTCCGGCTCGTCGAGTTCGACCCGGTAGCGGCGCTCGAACTCATCCCAGCGCGCCGGGTCGTGACCAAACCAACGGCGTAGCTCGGTCGACGGCGCGATCTCCTTCATCCACGTATCGAGATGGGCCTTGTCCTTACTGACGCCGCGCGGCCACAGGCGGTCTACCAGCACACGATAGCCATCGTCGTCGGCGGCCGGCGCGTACGCGCGTTTGATCCGCACGCGCCCCGTCGCGTTACTCTCCGTCACAGCGGTCTGGTGTCCCATGAGGCCGTGCCCTCCCTACGCGTCCCTATCCATGTCGGTGAGGTCCTGATTCGGATTCCGCCCTGTGAAGAACCAATCCAGGAAAGGATGGCCGCCGCCGATGACCAGGTTATCGATGACGTCGACGACGCCATCCGTGGCGCGGGCCAGACAGTATTAGTTGGGGCAGCCTTGGTCGATCCAGGCGCGCAGCAGCGCGACGCGCTCCGGCGGCCACGCGACATCGCAGGGCATGGTCCCATCGGCCACCCGCCCGTAGATCGCTTCGGCGTGGGCCTTGACGGAGTCATAGTTGCTGAGGTCGAAGGCTTGCAGCATCGAGCTCACATCCTTGTCCCGAAACAGGGGACGAATATCCTGGCTGAACGTCGGCATGGTAGTCTCTCCCTTCACGGGTGTCATCGACCGGCTGTCGCGCTCCCGTGGCGGGGCCGGCGGGGCCGGCGGCGGCGGCCAGGTCTTGCCCTCGTCGCTGGGGCGGACGAGGATGCGCCCGTCGCGCTCCTGGACCGCGAAGGTGCGCAGCGGGGCCGCGGCGGGGCCGTTCAGGGGCCGGCCGTCGTCGAGGCGGAAGCACGACTGGTGCCATGGACACTCGACGGTGAGTCCCTCGAACGTCCCATCGACCAAGGGGCCGCCCACATGCGGACACCACGCCTCGACCGCGTAGACCTGGCCGTCGCGCCGCAGCAGCAGCACCGGCACGCGCCCGTCCTCCACGACCCGCGGCGTCCCCTCCACGAGCGCGTCGGAGGCCAGGACGTCGACATATTCGTCGCACGGCTTGGGGTAGAGCAGGAAGGTCACGCCGATACCGAGGTTGTAGACGAGTTCGCCGCCGAGCGCGCCGCCGAGCGAGACGGCGCCGAAGGCAAGCCCCCCCAGCGCCCGGCCCGCCGTGCGGTTCCCCCCCGCGCGTAGGGCCAGTGACGCGCCGTAGAGCGCGAGCGCCGTGCTGTTGACGAGCGCGTGGGCCATCCCGACGCGTCGCTGATGGTCGTAGGTATCGACCCAGTCGGCCAGACCGGCCGCGACCGTCGGGATCGCGCTGACGATGCCGAGCAGGATCGCGGCGTCGGCGGCCGCCTGGTAGGTGTCGTCGGAGGAGAAGCCGTCGAGCACGTCGAGGACCGCCGCTGTCGTCCAGGCACCGATGGGGATGGCCACGAGGGCCGGGTGGACGCGGTGACGCAGCGGCACGCCATTGAGCCAGTTCTTGACCACCCGGCCCGCTTCCCCCGCGCGGAAGACGGCGTAGACGCCCTGCTGCAGCGGCGCGGCCACTTTATCGAGCCACGCGAACCGCGCGCCCGCGATCGACGAACTAAGGGTCGGCGCTTGCTGTGCTATAGGTCCTCCTCTCCATCCGTCTGTCTAGCCTCGACCAGGATCCCGATCCATCATGGGGGGGTTCCTGTGTCTGTGTCCGTGTCAGTCTGGCATGTTTCTTCTCCCTCTGTCAAGGCGCGTGTGGTCGCTCACGCCGCGTGACCGGGAGCCGGTGTGATGAGCTCCTCGTGCAGGAGGCGCCACCCCAGGGCGTAGAAGTACAGGTAGCCCCGTGTGTCCCCCATCTCCGCCAGGAGCGCCTGTTGACCGCCCTCCGGCGCCGGGGTCTCCGCGCCCAGCAGCCGCCCCAGGTTCTTCACGGCGCCCACGTCGCCGGCCGGGAAGATCTCCATCCGGCGCAAGCCGCGCAACAGAATGAGCCCCGCGCTCCAAGGGCCGATGCCCGGGAGCGCCCGCAACATCTCCATGGCTGCATCGCTGGGCAGCGCCTCCAACCGCTCCTCGTTCAGCTCTCCCGAGAGGATGCGCGACGCCACGTCGCGCAGCGTGGCCGCCTTGGCCCGGCTCAGTCCCAGCGCGCGCAACGCGTCGATGTCCACGGCGACGATGTGTTCCGGCCGCGGGAACGCTGCGTACGTCTGGCCGCCCAGGCGCAGGCGCTCGCCGAAGCGATCCACCAGCCGCCCCACGACCGCATCGCCGGCCGCCAGGCTGACCTGCTGGAAGGGGATGACGTTGGCGATGGTCTCGAACAGGGTGAGGAAACGGGGCGGTTTGAGCCCACGCAGAGACGTGGTGACCGCGTGGAGACGCGCGTCTTGCCGAGCCACGCGATAGAACGGCGCCGGATCAACGGCCAGTCCCAACAGACGCTGGAGCGCCGCGCTGTATTGTTCCTGGGTCCGCGGCGAGATCGGTCCTCCGAAGACAAGGCCGCGCAGGTCCGGCGCGTCGATGGAGCCGTGGTTCTCGACCGCGACGAGCCGTAGCCCCTCATTAGTAGGCAGCACGCGCAGATAGCGGCCATCCTCCCAACGGTTGACGCGATTCGTGGGCCGCCGCTGTAGCACACGGACCGTGGCCTCCAGGTGGACGGGCGGCACGGCCGGGATGGCAAACGAGGCGCTCACCTCCGCGGGGCCGGGTCCGCTCTCGGGTGTTCGCTCCATCACTCGACGGCCTCAGGCGGGTAGGTGACCTGGTCTCCCGTGACGTGGGCAAAGGCCTGCTCCAACTCCTCACGATTGAACCGCGGGTTGTGCCGCGAGCGAGGCATGGAGCGGATGTCCACGAGCGTGACGATACCGTAGTGGCGCAACACGGCGATAAATTCCTCTTGAGGGCGCGCCGAGTGACCAATCGTGTCGATGACGGGAGCAGTGTTCACGATGTCCAGCCTTTGCGCCCCTATGAGCCTCTCAGCATGTCCGCTTGCCGCGACACAGCCAGAGCGTAGTCCAATTCCTTATGGGCGTGCGTCTCCAACTCATCCGCGCTATCCATGTAGCGGGCGGCATCAAGCGTCTGGTTGAGGATGACGTACTGGATGATCGTCTTGTACGCGCATGCACGGTTGTCCTGCGGGCCCTTGAGCAGACGCTCCCTGGTCACGGCGGGTTGCTTGCTAGCGATTATGTACACGCTCCTCTCTGATCTGACGCGGATAGGCGCGTGCGCTCGTAGTCCGGCAGGAACTATGCCGTGGCGACACGGGGCGCTGCTCTTATCCTGGCTCCTGGGGCGCCCGCGCGGGCCAGGCGATGGTGAGCAGGAACGCGCTCTCGTCGAGCGCTTCCACGTCATGGGCGACGTCCGGACCGAGCGCCAGGACGTGCCCCGCCGGCAGCTCGATCGTCTGATCGCGCACTCGCAGGCGCAAGTGCCCCGTCAGCGTCTGGATGGAGAGGCGTCCGGGCGCGCGATGCTCCTCCATCCGCCCACCCTGCCGCATCACGATCAGGACGATGCGGAGGTCCGGTTCCTTGACCAGGGTCTTGGCGTTGCGCGTGCCCTGCCGCCAGCTCTCCTCGCTACGCAAGCGCTCCACTTCCGCGGCAAGGTCGAAGGTGAGCAGTGCGCGGGCCACCTGATGCATCGGCCGCTCGGGATTGCCATGTGTCTGTCCGGCTGGATAATCGGTTGAATACGGGCCGCCCGTGTGATCGGTCTCCATGGTCTGTTGTCCTTTCCGTGACTCGGGGTTCTCGATAGAAAGATCGAAGAAATGGCGCTGTGTCACGGCCCGCGCGTCCACGCAAACCCTATGCCCGCGCGGGCGCCGCGCTCTGCCCGCTCCGCACCATCGCCTCCAGGCGCTCGACCACCTCCGTGAGCGTTTTGTCTTGCTCCTGCAGATGCGTTTGGAGTTGCAGGCACTCCGCCAGGATGGCTTCGGCGTCCTTGTACGTCTGGAGCGCCCGCCGGTCGGACGACCCGGCCAGGACCTGCTGACCGACCATGATGACGAACATCAATAGGAGCTGGACGATGTTGCCTAGGAAGAGCAGGAACGCGAAGGGGTAGGGGTCGAAGGTGATCACCTTGAACAACGACAGGACCATCCAGACGCCCATGAAGAGGGCAGCCGCGTAGAAGGCCCACATCGTGCCGGCGGCTTGGGTGATGGCCCGGCCTAGGCGGCCGTTGAAGCCAATCCGCGCGTCGGGAGGCGGGGTCGGCCGCGTCTCTTGGCGTTGCTCGATCCAGGGATGCGGGTGGTGCTCGAAGGCAGGCATGCTGTTCAGTCGCCTCTCATGCGGCGCACGCGTCGTTGCCGCAGGCTGCGCTGCCCCTGCGCCAGGGCGCGCCCGCACCAGTACAACCCGCCCAGCGCCAGGGGCAAGCCCCAGATCAACGCCCCCCAGACGTGATCGGTCAGGGCGGTGTAGATCAGGCCCGTTCCGATCAGGCCGGCCAGGGTGGCGCCCAGCACCAGGGCCATGGACACACCGGCGCGCACGGTGGTCATGGGTAGGCGGGTCATGGACGACCTCCCGCGCGCGCACGCGGCTCCGGAGGGGACGACACGGGCGTCGGGGGGGGCGACGTCGCTACGGGCGCGGCCCGGTCGCGATAGTAGTCACGCCAGATCAGGCGGTAGACGCCGAGCAGGCGCGGCAACCGATTGAGCCCCGGAATCCAGGGCAGCAGCAACAGCGCCAGCGTGAGCACGACGGTCGTGGCCATGACCAGCGCATCCGCGTTCGGCGAGCTGGCATAGGCCGGGACCTGATACCCCAGCGTATAGAGCCAGAGCCAGGCCTGACCGGGATAATTGCCGGTCTCGTTCATCATGCCCCACTGCGAGCCGATGAGATGGAAGCGCGCCGCCGCCGCGGGCAAGGCCGCGGATTGGAGGAAGAGAATGCTCCGCGTGTTGTCCGTCGAATAGATACGCGGGCTGTTGTCCACGGCCGGCTCGAGGAGCCCCGACCGACCGAGGTTGAGCAGCCCGGCCAGCATGGGGGCGGCCGGGCCATAGCCGCCCGCGGGGAGCTGCACGCTCGTCCCTTGGACGCGCGCCTTGGCCAGCGCGGCGCCGTAGGCGGCCTCCCAGCGCGCCTGCCGCGCCGGGGACGCGTGGGTGAAGGTTTGGACGGCGCTCGCCACGCGCGGGTCCAGGCGGCCGGCCATACTGAGCGGCCCCAGCACCATATCCTGGGTTGTGTTGATGGGGATATGCACCCCCGCGAGGCGTTGCAACGAGACGGGACCCAGGGACTGCACGGAACCGCTGCCGTGGTTGTAGGGCGGTCCATACGTGCTGATGCTGTCCGTGCCGTCTAACTCGCCCAGGGCCGTCTGTACGAAGGTGAGCGGATCGGTCGCGGCCACATGCTGCGCCGTCAGGGGCGGCTCGTCGGGCGACGACAATGCCACGGACAGCCCCACTACAAGCACGCCAACGACTAGCAGGCCGATCAGCCCTTCTTTGACCAGATCGTAGGGCGCCAGAGGGATCCCGTGGTAATAGGCGCGTTGGCGCGGGCTCATGGGTGGACCTCCTCGCCGGGGGCCGGATACGGGCGCACCACGCCGCGCATGCGCACCAGGAGCAGGTGCAGGCCGACCAGCGCGCTGACGATGACGGGCAGGATCACGATGTGGAAGCCGTACATCTGCCCGAAGTTGAGCACGTTGAAGAAGGCGCCGACGCCGATGGCGTTCATGGCGTCCTTACCCTACTCGGCGATCCACTGGGCGTCGAAGTTCTGCTGCGAGATATAGCCGGTGAAGGCCGTACCGATGCCGACCAGGAAGCAGAGCACACCCACCACCCAGGTGGCCCCGCGCCCATCGCGCCAGGCGCCCTGAAAGAAGGTGGTCCACAGGTGCAGCACCAGGAAAAAGAAAAAGGCCTGCACCGACCAGAAATGCACGCTGTTGAGGAAGTGGCCGACGGACGAGACGTGCCACCAGGTGGGGCCGGCCATGGCGAGCACGACACCCGACAGGATCAGGATGACCAGGGCGGCGATGGTGGCGATGCCGAAGAGGTAGACGTAGGAGTGGACGTAGGCGGGCAACTCGTCGGGCAGGAGATCGTCCAGCGGCAGGTCGTGCTGGAGGCGCTGGCGCAGGATAGCGGTCAGGTTCATCGCGGACCTCTCGTCGCGCGGCGGTGCGGGTAGGGCAGGACTAACGCCAGCCCAAAGACGACCAGCATCAGCACGATGACCACGAGGTTGGGGACCGAGAGTTGGATGAACCACCACTGCACGTAGGCGGGGATCTGGTCCATGGGGCACGCTCCTTCCTGCTTGTTGTTTAACTGATTGGGCTAACCGGCGGTGCGACCGTCCGGCGCCGATCCTCCATGAGACGGCACATGGCGTCGTCACCGATGTCGTCGGACGGGGGGTACTGGATGCCGTGGTGTATTAGTTCGGCCGGCGTGATCAGGCAGACGACCCGCGCGACCTCTGGGCGCACCGCCTCGACGACAGAGGCGGGGGCCACCGGCAGCGCGACGATGATCTCGCGCGCGTCCATCGCCTGTAGCGCCGCGACCGCGGCGCCCAGCGTCAGGCCCGTCCCCGCGGAATCACTAACGACGATCACCCGACGCCCGGCGATCCGCTGCCGCTCCCGGCTACCACGATAGAGCGCCCCGCGCCGGCGCACCTCAGTTTCGCCCCACGCCACGGCGCCCTCCAGCCACGCGGGCGTCACCTCCAACTCCCGGAGCCGGTCGGCGTTGACCGTGACGTGGCCGGGCTCCGCCACGACGCCGAGGTGCGTGCGGGTGTGGCCGGGTTCCACGATCTTGTGGACCACGAGCACGTCGAGGGGCAGGCGCAGTACCTCCGCGATCTCGGCCGCGACCGTGAGGCCGCCGTCGGTCATGCCCTCGACCACGGTGTCGCTCCCGGCGTACTCCTGTAACCGCGCGGCGAGTTGTCGCCCCGCCTCGCGTCTCGTTTCGAATGTCATGAGATTTCTCCTCGCCGGGTGCGGGCGTGACGACGCCCGATCGCTAGTAGCCGGCATGGTCCCCGTCTGAGCGGTTCACCGCCGTAGCCTCCATCGTCCAGCCACCGCTCTTCGGCCTCCGCGACCGTCTCCTGTCTCCCGTCTCCCGTGGCGGCGCCAGGCGCGGTGGTGAAGCGTCTGATGCGTCGTCGTTGCAGTCATCGTGCGACTCCTTCCGTCCCACGCCAGGCAAACAAAAAACCGGCGCACACTTGTATCAGTCGTGGCCGGTTCGATTCGTCGCGCCCCGCAGCCGGGGGGGGTAGCCAAAAAAGGTGGATGTTCAATTCTCCTTATTCTATTAATCACTATACGGTATACTCTATATATAGGCAAATAAACTGATGGTCTGACCAAAAAAGTAAATTGCCCTGGTTGGCGTGTGCCGGTCAGGGCCACGGGAGGAGCGTTTCGTGGATCAGTTGCAGCCGGTCAAGCCGGTCACGGTCTTTGACGCCGTCTTCGACCAACTCTCCGCCCTGCTCGCAGGCGATTCCTTCGCGCCGGGCGACCGCCTGCCTAGTGAACGCGAGTTAGCAGCGCAGCTCCAGGTCAGCCGCCCCTCCGTGCGCGAGGCGCTCAAAGCTCTCCGTATGCTGGGGCGGGTGGAGGTGCGCGGCCGCTCCACCTACGTCAAGGGCCGCGCGGGCGACGCGGCTGCGCCCCACCTGCCCCTGCCGCTCGCGGAGGTCGAACTGCTGGAGATTCACGAGTTTCGCGAAGCCATCGAGAGCCAGGTAGCGGCCCTCGCGGCCGAGCGCGCCACTGCCCACGACGCGGCGGAGTTGGAGCGCGTCTTCGCGACGATGCAGCAGGAGTTCGCGCACGACATCGAGGCCTTCTTTGCCGCCGAGCGGCAATTCCACCGCACCCTCGCGCAGGCCGCCGCGAATCGGCTGCTTCTGGCCGCGCACGCCCAGATCCACGAGCACGCCCTCCTGCAACCGCACCTGCTGCCGGCCGCGCTGCACGGGGCGGCGGTCACGGGGGCGCTGGAGCACACTCTGGAGGCCCACCGCAAGATCCTGGAGGCGGTGCGGCAGCGGGACGGCCCGCGAGCGCGCCGGCTGATGCGGGAGCACCTCGCGCACCTGCGCCAGTCCATCATCCAGGGCGCCGTCGAGCGGATACCCGCGGAGGAGCGGGCGGCGGTCGCCGCGCCTCGGACGTTTCTGTAAAGTAAAGGCAGCCCTTCAAACGCGCCGGGGAGGCGACCGTGTCCGGCCGCCGAACGGAGACCGCGATTAGAGATAATTCATCCCCATGCCCATGCCCATCCCGCCATACGGTGGGAAGCCGTAGTAGCCGTAGACGCCGCCCCAATAGTTCTCATCCCTATCGTCGACGAGGTCGGGGTCGTAGACCGGCGCGTCGCGCAGATGCTCCCGCCCCCGGTCGATGGACACGGCGTGGGGCATGACGCGGGTGACCGCCTCGACGGGGATCATGACGCGGGTGCGGCCGAGCCCGAGGAACCCGCCCGACTCGACGCGCAGGAAGCGCACCTTATTCTCGTCGTCCACCATGAGGCCATCGACGCTACCGATCTCCTCCCCCGCGTCATCCAGGACTTTGCGGCCCCGGACATCCTCATCGGTACTTGCCACCGTTTCACCAGTGTCGCTCAACTTACGTAGCATCGTCGTCGCCATAAACCGCCTCCTTGTGTCTATAACACTGTCACACTGTCCATTACCCCAATGGTCAGCATATCGTGTGCCAAACGCATCATTGACCTGTCACGCCGTATCGCGCGACAATAGGGTGACGTCTCCGTGGCACACCATGCCCGCATCGAGACGCCGCCGCCTAGCGTCACACGAAGGAGAAGTTTCATGCCCGGAATGATGGATCGTATGTCCGGTACTGGTGTTTAGACTAAACCGGGCCACGGGAGCAACGCTCCGTGGCCCGGTCGGGTATCCTCTGGTTGCACACCATAAAGGAGGACCCGATGGATACTACCACGTCGACACCCCCAACCGCTTTG
>JAABUX010010563.1_pt1 | contig 10296 bp, 6 predicted proteins | sample 5561851 | NCBI WGS metagenome assembly JAABUX01 (sample SAMN10711883, study PRJNA513361) | rock metagenome | isolation source: Antarctica rocks | place: Antarctica: Victoria Land, Richard Nunatak red sandstone | collected 2016-01-03 | reverse complement strand
ATCGACTGGTGCTGGCCCCCCTCCGGCGCCAGCGAGATGCCCGACGGCGTGGACACCAGCAGGAAGCGCGAATCCTGGTAGCAGGCGTAGATCAGCGCATCGAGCCCACGGTTGACGAACGGGTCGTACACCGTCCCAATCGGCAGCAGCCGCGCGCCGTGCAGCGCGTGGGACAGCCCAGCCGCGCCGAGCAGCAGGAATAGATTCTGCTCGGCGATCCCCAACTCGATGTGCTGCCCGGCCGGGCTCATGCCCCAACGCTGGGCGCTCGCCAGCTTGCTGTCGCGGAACACGTCGTTGCGGGTGTGGCGGTCGAAGATGCCGCGCCGGTTCACCCACGGGCCGAGGCTGGTCGAGACCGTCACGTCCGGGCTGGTGGTGACGATGCAGGACGCCAGCGCCGCCAAGTCGCCTTCGCCGCGGCCGATCTCCGCCAGCATCTCGCCGAAGCCGGTCTGGGTGGACAGGCGCCGTCCCGCCGTCTTGGGCGAGGGCAGCAGCGCCGGCACGTGCACCGGCTCGGCCGCGAGCGCCCGTCCGCCCGGAGTCAGCTTGGCGGCGAACGGGCAGCCGGCGATGAACGCCTGGAATTCCCCCGGCGCCACGTCCAACCCCTCCGACGCGTCCCACTCGTGCCCCGGCCGCACGCGCTGCTCGGCTTGGAGCGCCGTCATCTGCTCGCGGCTCATCAGGCCGGAGTGGTTGTCCTTATGGCCGGCGAAGGGCAGGCCCATGCCCTTGATCGTGTAGGCGATGAAGCAGGTCGGCTGGTCGCCCGCTGCATCGGCCGCGCGGAACGCCTCCAGCAGGGTCTCGATGTCGTGGCCGCCCAAATTGGTAATCAGCGCGCCGAGTTCGGTATCGTCGAGCGGGTCCACGATGGCGCGCACCCCGGGCGAGCGTCCGAGATCGGCCAGGAGCACCTGCCGCCACGCCGCGCCGCCCTGGAACGTCAGCGCCGCATACAGGCTGTTCGGGCAGTCGTCGATCCAGTCGCGCAACGCGTCGCCGCCCTCACGCGCGAACGCCGCCTCCAGCTTGCGGCCGTATTTCAAGGTGACGACGTTCCACCCCATGTCGCGGAACAGGCCCTCGATCCAGCCGAACAGCCGGTCCGGCACCACCGAGTCGAGGCTCTGGCGGTTGTAGTCGATGATCCACCAGACATCGCGGATGTCGTGCTTCCAGCCCTCCAGCAGGGCCTCGTAGATGTTGCCCTCGTCCAGTTCGGCGTCGCCCGCGATCGCGATGTGACGTCCGGCCGGGAGGCCTGTGCCCAACCCATGCAGCCGCACGTATTCCTGCATCAGCGACGCGAAGCTGGTCAGCGCCACCCCCAACCCGACCGACCCGGTGGAAAAATCCACCTCCGACCCGTCCTTAACCCGGCTCGGATATGGCTGCGCGCCGCCGAACGCCCGCAGCCCCTCCATCTTCTCGCGTGTCTGCCGCCCTAGCAGGTAGTTGATCGCGTGGAACACCGGGCCGGCGTGGGGCTTCACCGCCACCCGGTCCTGCGGGCGCAGGATTTCGAAGTACAGCGCCGTCATGATCGCCACCACCGACGCGCAGGACGCCTGGTGGCCGCCCACCTTCAGCCCGTCGCGGTTCGGGCGGACGTGATTTGCCTGGTGGATCATCCAGGACGACAGCCACAGCAGCTTGCGCTCGACCTGCCGCAGCATCGCGATCTGCGATTGCGCCTGCTTCTGCAGGATGGCGGGAGCGTTCATGCCCAGCCCTTCGACAGCTTGCGGATGGCGGTCGGGGCGTTGCGCTTGCCGTCCTGGACATAGTCCTCGTGGTTGTCCTCGGTTTTCGCCGGGTCGTAGAGGTAATTCACCATCAGCGTCGCACTTTCCTTGGCGCCCTTTTCGGAGGTGTCGGCACCCATCAGTATCCGCTCCAGCCGGGCGCCGTTCGAAAGGTGGAAATGCGCCACCGGGTCGAGTGCCCGGCCCTTGCCGCCTTCGACCAGCAGGTAGCGCGCGGCGAGGCGGACCAGGATCGGCTCGACCGCCTTCTGCAGCGCCGGGTCGCGGAACCAGCCGCGCTTGGCCAGGACCGCCGCCAAAGCCTGGGTGCCGCCAGCCTCGCCTGGGCTGACTTTCGCCAGGGCGGCCACCTCGTCCGACGACAGGAGGTCTCCCTCGCCAGCTTTGAGCCCGGCGTCCAGCCAGCCCCGGAAGCCCGGGATCGGAGACAGCGTCGCGAACTGCTTGATGTTGCCGTACTCGCGGCCGAGGACTTCGACCACGCGCTTGATCAGGAAGTTGCCGAAGCTGATTCCGGCCAACCCGCGCTGGCAGTTGCTGATCGAGTAGAAGATCGCGGTGTCGGCGTGTTTCGGATCCAGCAGCGGCGCCTTCTTGTCGAGCAAACGCTGCACGCTGCCGGCCAGCCCCTTCACCAGCGCCACCTCGACGAAGATCAGCGGCTCGTTCGGCATCCGCGGGTGGAACAGGGCGTAGCAGCGGCGATCGGAATCGAGCCGGTTCTTGAGGTCGCTCCAGGAGCGGATTTCATGCACTGCCTCGTAGCCCACGAGGCGTTCGAGCAGCAACGCCGGGCTCATCCAGTCGATCCGCCGCAGCTCCAGGAAGCCCACGTCGAACCAATTGGACAGCAGGGTGCGCAGATCGCTCTCGAGCGCCGTCAGCGGTGGGTCGCCCTTCACCCGCGTCAGCAGGGTCGCGCGCAGGTCGACCAGGAACTTCATGCCGTCGGGGATGGTGGTGAACTGCGTCAGCAGGCGCACCCGCGGCGCTTCCAGCGCGCGACGCAGCTTCATGGTGGCGGTCGCCCGCTCCGCCGCATCGCCCGCGGCCCGCAGCGCGTCGTAGGCGACGTCGACCGCCTCCGGGTCGCTGTCGAATTCGGCCACGGTGCGGAGGAAGCGGGTGCGGCCGGCTTCGTCCAGGGTGAGGTAGGTTTCCGCGAGCTTGGCCGCCCGGTTGCGCGCGCTGGCCTCGCCGCCGCGGGCTGACAGGCAGGCCTGCATCTGGGCGGCGAACCCCTGGTCGGCGTCGGTGACGCCGGAGCCCATGTCGCGCCAGACGCTCGAGATGCGCCGAATGGCCCGGTCGAACAGGCCGATTGGGGCGGTGGTCTCGCTCATGGATGCGGTCCTTCGGCGGCGAGCCCCATGATCGCACGGCCGATGGCGGCCGGTAAGTCCTCGGCGATCAGGCTGGGCCCGGCGATCTGTCCGGCGCGCCCGTGCAGCCACGCGCCGGCACAGGCGGCGTCCCAGGCAGGCATGCCGGCGGCGAGCAGGGCGGCAATGAGGCCGGACAGCACGTCGCCCGCCCCCGCGGTCGCAAGCTCTGGTCCGCCGGTGTCGTTGATGGCCGCCCGGCCGTCCGGCGCCGCGATGATTGTGTCCGACCCTTTCAGCAGCACGACGCAGCCGACCCGGCGCGACGCGGCGCGGGCGGCGCCGAGCCGGTTATCCCCGGCCGGCCCGAACAGGCGCTCGAACTCGCCCGCATGGGGCGTGATGACGCTGGCCCCGGCCAACGCCTCCGGCCGCCCCGCGCAAGCCCCTAGCGCGTCGGCGTCGGCCACGACGCGCCGACCGGCCGACAGCAGCTGCGGCAGCAGGCGCGCCGCCGTCTCGACCCCAAGCCCAGGGCCGCACACCCAGGTCGTCCGCCGCGGGTCCTCCAGCAATGCCGCCAGCGGCGCTTCGTTCACGATCAGCCCGGCGGACCCGCCGCGGTAGATGTCGGCCCTGCCCTGCGCCGCGATCGCTACCATGCCGGCGCCCCCCGCCCGCGCGGCAGCCGCGGCAAGCTGGGCGGCCCCCGTCATCTCCGCACCGCCCAGGACCGTCACGTAGCCGCGGGCGTATTTGTGGGTGGACGCCGGCAGGACCGGCAGCCGCCACAGCCCTAGACCGTTGCGGAAGGTCGCCGGCGCGATATCGTCCAGCACGGCGGACGGGATGCCGATGTCGGCCAGGGTGATCGCGCCGCAGAGGTCGCGACCCGGCAGCAGCAAATGCCCAGGCTTGCACCGAAAGAACGTCACCGTTCGCACCGAGGCGGCAACCGTCCCGCGCACCGCCCCCGTCGCGCCGTCGACGCCGCTCGGCACGTCGACCGCGACGATCCGCCGGGCCGCGCCCAGCGTCTCGGCCACGATCCCGTCCACGTCCCGCGACAGCCCGGCGCCGAACACCGCGTCGATCACCAGGTCCGCCTGTGCCGCGGCGGCCGGGTCGAACGGGCGCACCGGGCCATGCCAGCGCTGGGCCGCGGCGGCCGCACCTGGCCCCGGCTGGGTCAAGGCCGCGACCTGTACCGGCCACCCCGCCTCGGCCAGCAGCCGTGCCGCGACGTAGCCATCCCCGCCGTTGTTGCCCGGCCCGCACAGCACCAGCGTCCGGCACGGCCCGAACCGTCGCGCCGCCCGCGCGACCGCCCAGCCGGCGCGCTCCATCAGCACGTCCGGGGCCACGCCGCAGGTAGCGTCGGCACGATCCATTTCAGTGGGCGTTAGCAGAGCGTGTTCCATGCGTGACAGTATGCCAGCGCGACTCCGTCGCGGGGAGAGGGGCTTTTCATGACGGTTGTGATCACGGTAGCCCAGCAGAAAGGCGGCGCCGGCAAGACCATCCTCGCCGCCAACCTGGCCGCGGCGTGGGCAGCCCGCTACCGGGTTGCCCTGCTCGACATCGACCCGCAGCGCAGCCTGACGCGCTGGCATTCCCTCCGCGCCCATACGGCGGCGCCCCGGATCGCCCTGTCCGACGTGTCCGGCTGGCGATTGGCGGGCGAGCTCGACCGGTTGCTGCGCGAGCACGAGGTGGTGGTGATCGACACGCCGCCGCAGATCGACACCGATTCACGCCGCGCCATCCGGGCGGCCGGCCTCGTGCTGGTGCCGGTCCAGCCCAGCGCGCCGGATCTGTGGGCGGCGGAGGGAACGCTCGCTCTCGCCCAACAGGAGAAGCGCCCGGCGGCGCTGCTGCTGAACCGCGCACCCACGACGGCCCGCGCGCTGCAGGCCAGCCGGGCCGCCGTCGAGGCTGCCGGGCACACGGTGCTATCGGCGCATCTGGCTAACCGGATCGGCTACGCGCAGGCCTTCGCCGCCGGGCTGGGCGTGATCGAAGCCGCACCCCGCACCACTGCCGCCGCCGAGATGATCGCGCTGGTCGCCGCTATCGAGGCGTTGCTGGCGTGAGCGTCATGCGCGCCATCACGACGTCGGCCTCGTCCGGCATCCGCTCGACCTGGAATCCCAGCTTGCGCACGAAGGCCAGCATCGGATGGTTATCGGCGAGCACCTGGCCGGTGATCTCCCGCACGTCGCGCGAGGCGGCCCATGCGAATAGGCATTGCATCAGCTTGCGGCCGAGACCGTGGCCCTTCATGTCGCCCTGCACGACGACCGCGAACTCCCCCTCGTCCGGCCCATCGCGGACCAGACGGCTCACGCCCACCGTCTCGTCCGGCGCGTCGGGGCGGGACCGGATCGCGACGAACGCCATCTCGCGGTCGTAGTCCACCTGGGTCATGCGCGCGATCCGCTCCGGCGACAGCTCGCGCAGAGTGGTGAAGAACCGGTAGCGAATGTCGTCGGGCGTCAATCGCAGGAACAAGGCCGCGTGGCCCTCGGCGTCCTCCGGCCTGATCGGGCGCAGGCACAGCGTCTCGTCGCCGGACTGCCAGGTCTCGACCAGTTCCGCCGGATAGGGCGCGATGGCCAACCAGCCCGCCTCGCCGGGGGGCCGCAACCCGATCGACCCGGCCGCGGCGCGCGCGCCGCCGGCCCCGGCCACCACCGGGTTGAGCTCCACCGTCCCGATCTCCGGGAAATCGACGAGCATCTGGCTGATCCGCACCAGCATGTCGGCGATGGCCGCCCGCTCCTCCTTCGCGCCGTCATGCCCGTTGGCGAGCAGGCGGCCCGCCCGTGTCCGCTGGACCAGGGCCTGCGCCAGCGCGAGATTGAGCGGCGGCAGGTCGACGGCGCGGTCGTCCATCAGGTCGGCGGCCTCGCCCCCGAGGCCGAAGGCGATCGTGGGGCCGAACATCGCATCGTCGACGGCCGCGATCCGAGTCTCCAGCCCCGGCTCCGCCCCAGGCCCAGCCGGTGCGATCAGGATGCCGTACGCGCCGAAGATGACGGGCGCGTCCGCGCTCTCGCCCGCCGCCCGCGCCCGGGCAAACTCCGCGCGCACCGTCGCGCGGTCGGGCGCGATGCTGAGCACCTTGCTGCTCGGCAACTCACGCGCGGCGGCCCGGGCGCGGCGGTCCCCAACCAGGTGCAGGAAGCCGTGGACGGCCTGCTCGGGCGAGGCGAACGCCGGCACGCCGGCTTCGGCCAAGGCGTGACGGTGCGCCGCCCCGGTCGTCTCGCCCATGGCGCAGACCAGCAGCGGCGCCTTCATCGCCTTCGCCGCCGCAGCCAGGGCGGCGATGCCCGCGTCATCCTCCGGCCCGGTCGGCGCGAACACCACGATGACGCCGCCCACCTCGCGCGCGCCGCTGAGCAATGCCGCGGTCTCGGCCAAGCGGGTGGGCGCTTGGACGCCGACGTACAGCAGCCCGTCGAGCGTCTGCGTCGGTAGGGCCAACCGCAGCACGTTCTGGGTTTCCGGTGCGAGCTCCACCAGCCGGAGCCCGCCCGCCAGCGCCGCGTCCGCCGCCATCTGCCCGGGGCCGATCGCGTTGGTCACGATGGCCAGCGCTTCCCCGCGGGCCGGGCGGGCGCGGGCCACGGTCTCGGCCGCGGTCAGGAAATCGTCGAAATGGGAGACGGTGAGGATGCCGGCGCGGTGCAGCGCCACGTCGAACACCGCCTCCGCCCGGCCGGTCGCATCCTGCAACCGCCCGCCGGCCCGGATGGCCACGATCGGCCGCTGCCGCGCCGCCGCACGCGCCGCCGACATGAACGCCCGGCGGTCGCGGATGCGGCGGATGTCGAGCAGGATCGACCCGGTGCCGGGGTCGCGCGACAGATAGTCCAGCGCCTGCGCGAACCCGACCCCGGCGTTGCCACCGACGCCGATGACGTGGCTGAACCCCACGCCGTTCGGCTCCGCCCAATCCAACACCGCGCGGCATAGCGCCGCCGACTGCGACACCAGCGCCACCCGTCCCGCCTTCGGCGTCAGATGCGACAGCGTGGCGTTGAGGCCGATCGATGGGCAGGCGACGCCGAACGAGCCGGGGCCGAGCACGCGCACCCCCGTAGCCGCCGACGCGGCCGCGATGTCGGGCGTCATGCCGGTCGCCACGGCCGCAAACGTGCCGCCCGCCGCGAGGGTCGCGAGCACGGGGCCGATCGGGGCCGTTCCGGTCGCCAGCACCGCCAAGTCGGCCGGCGCGTTCGGCTGCACGAACCCCTCGGCCCGATCCACCGCCGTGATGTCGCCCGTGAAGCCGGCGGTCCGCAGGTTGTCGAGCACCAGCGCGCCCTCCCGGGAGGCCGCGCCGATGACGACGAGGGAGCGCGGCCGATACAGGCACTCGGGGTTGTAGCGATTGGGCTGGTAGGGACGGATAAGGGACATGCTGCACTGCAACATAGACCTGGAGGGATAGTTTAGCCAGTGTTGCGGTTACAAAATCAATTTCAGGCGTGCGCCGACCTCGCCGATGACGCCGCGCCGGAACGCCAGCACGCACACCACGAAGATCGCGCCCTGCACGACCGTCACCCAACTGCCGATCCCCGACAGGTAGTTTTCCATGCCCTTGACGATCAGCGCGCCCACGACCGGGCCAAAGATGGTGCCCATGCCGCCCAGCAGGGTCATCAGCACGACGTCGCCGGAGGTGGTGAAGTTCACGTCCGTCAGGGTCGCGATGCCGAACACGATCGACTTGGTGCCGCCCGCCACCCCGGCGATGACGCAGGACAGGATGAACGCGATCAGCTTGTAGTCGTCGGTGCGGTAGCCGAGCGAGGTCGCCCGCGGCTCGTTCTCGCGGATCGCCTTCAGCACCTGGCCGAACGGCGAGTGCACGACCCGGTGGATCAGCAGGAAGCACGCGACGAAGATGATCGCGACGACGGCGTACATCGCGAGGTCGTTGTCGAGTGGAACCATGCCGAACAGCGCGCCGCGCGGCACCTGCTGGATGCCGTCCTCGCCGTGGGTGAACGGCGCCTGCAGGCAGAAGAAGTAGTTCATCTGGGCCAGTGCCAGGGTGATCATGGCGAAGTAGATGCCCTGGCGCCGGATCGCGATCCAGCCGAACACCGTGCCGAGCAGCCCGCCGGTCAGGCCGCCCAGGACGATCGCCAGCTCCGGCGTCAGGTGCCATTCCTTGGCGGCGTAGGCGGTGACGTAGGCGCCCATGCCGAAATACGCGGCATGGCCGAAGCTCATGAGCCCGACATAGCCGATCAGCAGGTTGAATGCGGCGGCGAACAGCGCGAAGCACAGCACGTTCATCAGGAACACGGGGTACAGGAAGGCCGGGCACGCCACGAGCAGCGCCAGCATCAGCAGCAGGGCGACGCCTTGCGGACGGGAGAAGCCGAACACTACGCCGCCTTCCCGAACAGCCCCGCCGGCCGCGCCAGGAGCACGATCACCATCACCACGAAGATCACGGTGGCCGACGCCTGCGGGTAGAACACCTTGGTCAGTCCCTCCGCCACGCCCAGGCCGAACCCGGTGACGATCGAGCCCAGGATCGACCCCATCCCGCCGATGACGACCACGGCGAACACCACGATGATCAGGTTGGAGCCCATGTTCGGGTTGACCGAGTAGATCGGCGCGGCGAGCACCCCCGCGAACGCCGCCAGCGCGACCCCGCCGGCGTAGGTCAAGGTGATCATCCGCGGCACGTTCACCCCGAACGCCTGCACCAGCCCCGGATTCTCGGTCGCCGCCCGCAGCCGCGCGCCCAACTGGGTTTTCTCGATGATCAGCCACGTCGCCAGACACATCGCCCCAGCGGCCACCACGACCCAGGCGCGGTAGTTCGGCATGAACATGAAGCCGAGGTTGGTGCCGCCGGACAGGCTGGCCGGAATGCGGTACGGCAGGCCGGAGCTGCCGTACTCGTTGCGGAACAGGCCCTCGATGATCAGGGCCAACCCGAACGTCAGCAGCAGGCCGTAAAGGTGGTCGATCTGGTACAGCCTGCTGATGACGGTGCGCTCCAGCACCACGCCGAGCGCGCCCACCGTCAGCGGCGCGATCAGCAGCGCCCACCAGTAGTCGATGCCGAGATAGTTCTGCAGCATCCAGGCGATGAACGCGCCCACCATGAACAGCGCGCCGTGGGCGAAGTTGATGATGTTCAGCATGCCGAAGATCACCGCCAGCCCGAGCGACAGCAGCGCGTAGAACGCCCCGTTGATCAGCCCGAGCAGGAGCTGGCCGAACAGCAACTGCGCCGGGTAGCCGAAGATGGTGAACATCAGGCGTGCACGAGCGGGCAGCCGCCCTCCGCCAGCGGCCGGAACGCCTGGTCCGCCGGGGTGGTGGCGATCAGCTTGTAGTAGTCCCACTTGCCGCGGCTCTCGGCCGGGGTCTTCACCTGGAACAGGTATGCCGGGAACATGCCGCGCCCGTCCTGCCGGATGGAGCCGTGGCCGAACGCGTCGTCGTCGGTCGGCATCGCCTTCATGCGCGCGACCGCCGCGGCGCCGTCGGCCTTAGCCTTGGCGGCGCCCATGTCGGCCGCCGCCTTGAGGTAGTGCAGGGTGGCAGCGTAGCAGCCGGCCGGGTCCATGCCGGGCCAGTTGTCGGGCGTCTTCGACTTGACCCGGTCGGTGAAGGCGCGGGTGCGCTCGTTCAGGTCCCAGTAGAAGCTTTCCGTGAGGTTCAGCCCCTGCGCGACCTCCAGCCCCAGCCCGTTCACGTCGCTGATGAACATCAGCAGGGCTGCCATCTTTATCTGCCGGTTGAGGCCGAACTCGACCGCCTGCTTGATGCTGTTGATCGTGTCGGCGCCGGCGTTGGCCAGGCCCAGCACCTTCGCCCCCGACGCCTGGGCCGCCAGCAGGAACGACGAGAAATCGCTGGTGCCGGGGAAGGGATAGGTGGACGCGCCCAGCACCTTGCCGCCCGCCTCGGTCACGAACCGGCTGGTGTCGCGCTGCAATTGCTGCCCGAACACGTAGTCGGCGGTGACGAAGTACCAGCTCGTGCCGCCGGCCCTCGCGATCGCGCCGCCGGTCGACTTGGACAGCATAGGCCGCCGGTCGACTTGGACAGCATAGTAGGTGTCGTAGGTCCAGTGCACCGTGTTGGGCGAGCACTGCACGCCGGTCAGGTCCGACGTTCCGGCGCCGGAGTTGAGGTAGACCTTGTTCTTCTCC
>JAABUX010010561.1_pt1 | contig 10297 bp, 18 predicted proteins | sample 5561851 | NCBI WGS metagenome assembly JAABUX01 (sample SAMN10711883, study PRJNA513361) | rock metagenome | isolation source: Antarctica rocks | place: Antarctica: Victoria Land, Richard Nunatak red sandstone | collected 2016-01-03 | reverse complement strand
TGCTTTATTCCACACTCGACCTGATTCCAGCCCTAGGCTCACCTGTCTGCGCAGCGCGCCGATGCTGAACTCGATCAGGTCCAGCAGCTCGCGCGCGACCGCCACGTGCGGCCCGGTCGCCGCCGCGCCGCGGGCCGCGCCCTCCGCGCCGCCCGCCGCGCCGCGGCGCCGTCCGCCCGACAGCATGCTGAAGAAATCGGCCTGCGAGCGGTGCCGGCCATCACGGAAAGTGCGTAGCATAAGATCAGCAAGCCCGCATGATCACAAGCGCATGCAGCGGCGAGTCTGCCATGAGGAGTGGCATGCTCAGGGTCAGAAAACCACATGACACAGCGGGCTTCATACGGAAATGCATCAGACGGACCCGAAGACAAGAAGCACTGACACAGGCACGAAGCGATGTTCGCTCGGTTCTGGGTATGTGGCGCTGTGTTGATCTGTGACGAGACTCTCATGAAGACATTTCGGCAGCAACATCCACCCGCTGGCTGGGGAGCATAGCATTGGCACAGAGCACCTCATCGTCTTCGCTGGACTCCACTGCTCGCTTCGCCGGGGACTTGGTGGTTCCCGGCTTGGCAGCGGGCTCGGCGCCGTCCTTCTCGGACCCGGCAGACGACGGTACCTGCAGAGGCAGGAAGTGTGCAGCATGAGATAGAGGGGACACTTGCAAAACCAGTCACGTGATGACGTTACCCTGCACAGGTTGCATGATGGGCCTACTTTTCTGTGAAATGCGGGATTGGCAACGATCTGATGGCATCGCTCAGCGTTTGCTGCTCAGGCAGCGTCAGGCAGCAGAGGTGGACCAAGAGTTATAGAGGTAGACCGACAAGAAAGTAACAGCAATTGGCATAGATGCCGCAAGCGCTTGGATGCGAGATGTTCTCATGGCACACGGCTCAAAGCCGCCATGCCGCACCCCCAATGTTGTCGCACCTCGTCATCTGGTATGGCTTTTGACGGCGATGGCGTCAGGCCGAGCACGACGCCCACGCGCATCGTACGGGCCTCCTCCGTGAGCTGATCCAGCGCCGAGGCAGCTTCCGAAGCTGCACGGGAAGCGCATCTTGCATATGTTAGGAGCAAGTTTAAGATGAGGGCGGAGGTGAGAATCAGGGTGAGGGTTTAGGCTTTAAAGTAAGGGCATAGAGTAAAGCCCAGATCTACCCATGCGCGGACTCCATCTGTCACCGCAAAGCTGCAGTCACAAATGATTTCAAAAGACGGACACGTGGCGCCTGACTGCAATGATCCCAATTGCAGACCTGCGGCGACCCAAGCGACTGAGCCTGCCGCGTGTCGCTATGTGCTCTGGACACATTCAACATCCTGCAATCACCTGCGTCGGGGCGTTGCAGGACCGCCGCGGCCTCTATCAGGGCCATGTGCAGGCGGTGCGCCTGCACCGCCGCGGTCTCCACCTGCCGCAGTCGCTCCTGCAGCATCGCGATCTGCGTGCGGGTAGCATTGAGTAGCGTTCAGCGTCACAGCAGCCGTACTTATCACCACAGAAACCTCGTGCAAGGGGAGCGCACTCATCTAACATGTGGTACCCCTGTTGAAGGCATGCGACCAGGGCGCTGAGAGAGACAACGGCATGCCGCGATACTATGCTGCATGCCTTGGTGTGCTGTCGTCCCACATGACGTGTCATGACTGGTGCCAATGCCCCATCGCAGCGGCTTAACCCTCACTCAGATAACGATTCTACTTAAACTCCAGGCTAAACCTTACTCTAAACCCCTGACACCAGCCCTAGTCTTCACTGTCATATTGATCGTACGGCAGATGCTGCAGACCTCGCGGCGGTAGGTGTGGACGTCCGGCCCGTCGCCAACGCCGGGCGTTGCAATTGCATCCGGGTCCTGCTCGATGTTGCGCGCCGCGTGCTGGTCGCCGGTCGGGGCCTGGCCTCCACCGGGCAGCCATGCCTGCCGCCGCCGTTACATAACCCACTTCAGCGAGAAGCTTGATTTGACAGACCGAATCATAGGTCGACGTCTCAACCGTTCGCTCTGCTCACTGGCTCCGGACGTGCCAACACAGTGCTCGCGCGCCCCAAGATCAGCTTGACATCGAGTAAGACCATGGGCGGCAACCCCGCACGAAGCACTCCGCATAATTGCATAACCTGCAATTATATGCAGAGGCTTGGCACGCCAGGCTGCCATCGTCATAAGCTAGGCAGAGCAGAGCGAGATAACAGCATGTTGCAGAATTGCTGGGAAAACACCGCACGCACCTTCCAGTAAGCCCTGCCGCCCGTGCCCTGGCCGCGCTGCGGCTGCTGCCCCTTGTCGCCTCCGGTGCTGCCGGGCGTCGCTTTCCCACCAGCTTCGTCCTGGCTGCTCGGCACTTCCGGTGGCGCCAGTTTGGCGAGCTCCCGTCTCGCCTGTCATAAGCAGCGGAGCATCGTGCAAGTGCAGAATGCAGGCACAGCAGGAGGGTTTAGAGCTATCTGCGTGGCTGTGACCTCAGGGGACAGCTGCGGAGCAGGCAGTGGCCTCAGACATGTCAATGTACTGTTTGTCTAGCCCGCAGGCAGACCTTGCGTGGCTGATGAGTACGCACTTAGCTCGTCTTTTACCGAGTGGGCTGGCGCCCTGAACCCCGAATCTGACTCTGACCTCTCACCTGGTCCAGCTGGGCCCTGAGGCCATCGACCAGGCGCCCCGCACGCTCGGCGCGGTCCTCCGCGCGGCCCCCCGCCATCTGCGCGTCGCTGAGCTGCAGCAGCGCCCCCACCTGCCAGCGTGAGCAAATCTTTTCCAGTGCGCGAGCGGGACAGGCTTCACTGGTCAGTGACGTCACAAAGCTATAGCGACTCGCAAGTTCTCGGCTCGGGCTCAAAAATATGCTGCTGTGTACACGCCCATAGCGTTGCCTGTCCTGTGATTGTTCGGCAGGTACAGGAAAACTGAGAGTATCGAGGCGTCCACCTTTTGCTGCGTCGCTTGCTCCAGCTCGGACCGCGCGCTCTTCAGGGCCTTGCCCTGCGGCCGGAGGCAACCAAAACCCGCCATCAGCATAGACATCTGGGCTTTTCTCTCCGGCATATGAGCTTGTGCGCCTCATGTATTGCTGAAGGCTGAGCAGCAAACACATGTCAACGTTGGCGATGCGCAGGCCGGAGGCATGACATGGTGCAGATGTTGCTCAGCGCACAAGTCACCTGCACATGTCAGGCCAACAACCTGCCATGTTGCACTCACGACTGGCTCGTCTTCCCGCGTGATCCGTCTAACGTGGTACAAATCCGCATTTGTCTCCGAGTGATTCGACTGTCTGGAGAATTACAGCTAATTCTAGTCAACTTGAGCGCTCACCTTCGCATGCTTCCGTGACTCTCTAGACAGATTTTTCGTCCGGTCCAGATTACTCACCTGGACGTCACTGACGCGCTTCAGCTCGGCGACTTCGAGCCGCGCCTCCTCCAACGCATCTTCTGCCGCGTCGCCGCGCTCATTGGCCGCCGCCAGCTGCGCCTCGAGGGCCGTCGCGGCCGCGTCGCGCTCCGCGACCAGGTCGCTCGCCTGCCGCGGACAGCGTACATGATGGGTGAGATGTAGGGTAAGGTAAGAGTCAGGGTCAGGGTTACCGTTAGGGTTAGGGTTGGGGTTATGGTTAGGGTTTAATTTGGGGTTCCAGTTGGGGTTGGGGTCTGGGGTTGGGGTTAGGTTTAGGTACAGTGTGTGGTTAGGCATGGACCCACCAGATCGCTCGCCTGCGGCACGTGTAACAGACCGGATTAGGTTCGAGGCGGGTTTGCGACAAGCATCTGGCGGAAGGTCAAGGCTTGCGGACTCTTGCCAGGTTGAAGACGAGAGCGAGTTTGGAGTCCGCGGGAATGCAGCTTGGCGGCACTCTGCTAGCAGTTTATGTCAGTCGCAGTCATTGCCGCTGATGGATCATCATCATCATCCACTGACCAGGTTCTCACTTGAGTCAAGCATGCCCCGCAGCTCGAAATCGTCAGTGGAGAACAGATGTGCAGACCAACCGGCAGTTCCGCATCAAGCATATGTGGCGGAAAGCTGTGTTCATCAGCGGTGACTGCCAAGCAGACTGCACGGCTGTTCGCAACAGCGATTACACGCTGCAAGGCGTGCGTGACTCGGTTTTGCGCTCTGTTGAGCGGTCCATCACTGCTGCTGTTGTGAGGGTGACAACGTAAGCTGTGGTTGAGAACGTCAGGCGTCTCAAAACATTATCAAGCCTGGATTGTTATTCGCGCCTCTGTCAGGCGGCCCTGCAGGCTGCTGCACTCCGCAGTCGCTGCTTCCAGCTCCGACCGAGTGCGCTCCAGACTCGTTGTTGTCTGGTCGAGCTCCGCCTGTGGCGCAGGCAGCCGTCGATGGCAGGCGATGTGAAGGACGTGTCGCCGGCCTTTTGTGACCTATCCTGCCTTGCCTGCCTCAGCTCAGGCTGTCTGTCAGAAAGCAGTGGTTCTAGAGCCCAAAACAGGTGGGGGAGAGCCGCAGCTACGCAACTCTGCTGAATGAAAGCTGCCAGCGGGGGGTGACATTGCATGGCATTTCAAGCTGTTGCACATGTCGTCATTCGCCGCCACCTTGAGGCCGTCCCGCTGGGAGGTAAGCCGCTCGATGTCCCGCGAGGATGCATCCAGGTCCCTCCGCAGCCCCGGTATGACGTCCAGACCCTTCACCTGCGCCAGCAGGCAGGGGCAGATTTCATGAGGCAGCGAGGGAGTGGAGTGCACGCCACGAAGGTCACGATGAAGGTGCGTCACACACCACCCACCCAATTAGTTGACATGCAGGAGCATGGTATAGCAAGCAGCAACAAGGTCGCTCAGCATTTGGCTGCGACCCTGTGAGTCAGCAGTAAAGCTCTCTCAAGCTACAGTGGTGTCTGATGCAGCACAGCATGAGTGTCAACAGTAATCATGTTGCTGCTGATCTGCATACCTGGCGCCTGAGCTCGTCGATCTGCTGCCGCGCGTCCGTCAGCGCGTTGAGCGCGTCATTCTTGGCGGACGCCTCCGCCTCCGCCGTCGCCTGCGCCGCATTGATGACTGGAACGTCAATGTCAAAAGTAGGCGCACATACCGGCTAACATGTGAAGCTCGCGATTGCTTTCAGAGCCAGATCATCATGTCCAGTCGTTTTGACCAACACGACACGAGGAGATTTCAGGCAAGCGCTGGCAAACCATTCAGGTCGATTCTCCGGCAGAAGCTTGGTTCCCAATGGTTCCCGACTGGGTAAGCATCAGGCTGGAGGCATCCAGGCGTCAGTCGACAGACATCCGAATGTTCGCAACCATACCTGCGCCGCGTTGAGCCCCTGCTCCAGCACCAGGTTCTGGCCGCGCAGCTCCTCCGCCTCCCACGCCGCCGAGTCCCGGTCCGACTGCGCGACACGGTGCGCTCTTGTGGCAAGAATGAGGCTCTGCAAGACTATGTCGCAGGGTTTGACGTCCGCACAGGGGATCTCTGGGCCCGCAGCTCTCCTGTGCGTCGCATGCTGGAAGGTCCTGTCCGACTGCCAAGCACCACATGGCGATGCCCTTCGTGGCCACAGACTTGAGAGTCCGTAACCGTCTGACTGCGAGCTGCATATTGAGTCGAGCAGACTCGGCCATGCTCAGCGGAGGCAGCGTATATGCCACTGCGTGGTTTCAGCACCGCATTTGCCTTGCAACCCATCCTCTGGGATCTGTGTTGATGCTGCGTCTCAGCATGATCAGGGCTGCCGCCGTGCACCGACCCAAGAGGACATGCAAGAAGACAAAAGAGGTGCTGTGCACACGACGGGCCCACAGCAGAGCCAAGGCAAGAGCCGTCGAATGACTGTGATCCCCCAAGTTTCAACAACATAGCCAGCAGCTGAAACACACGATCCTCATGCCAGAGACATGGCGAAAACGTCCCCAGGCATTATTCTGCTCGAAACACAAGGGTTTGTGTGCATGTCACGGTCATTATAAAGCTTTGCGGTCAGGTTTTATTGGCAGTTAGGGCTTAGGGTTTGTGGGTAGGGTATAGCGCTAGGCCGCCAGGCCGCGCGCACCATGGCGGTGGCGCTCTGGGCCTGGTAGAAGGCCAGCTCGCGCTCCAGCGCCGTCGTCTTCTCGCGCTCCGTGCGCCAGCTGCGGTCCGCCACCAGCTTGCTGCGCGGTTCGACGCGTGTTCTCAGAGCACAAGCGAGTGGTCCGTGAGTGCGCATTAAAGGGTACGTCTTTGATGCTGTCGGAGCATATTCTTGTCAGCCGTGAGTATGCTACAGCCCGGAGAACTGACATTTTGTCAGCAGGTATGTTTGCTGGACGGTCTGAGAGCATAAATACCTCTCCCGGACGCCTCGCAGGTCCTCGCGCAGGCCGTTGCGCTCGTCCACGACCGCCGCCAGCTGGGCGCGCACCACCGACAGCTCCCTGCGGATGTGGCAGTGCGCAAAGCTCTGAGCTGCAGCGCCAACAGAGTGGAGCAGCATCCCGCAAAGACAACAGGCACGACGCACACGCCTGGGTGCAACGGCACAGACACTGCTTTGTTGCCATATGTCACAAGTGCTGCCTGCCTGCCTGCCTGCCTGCCTGCCTGCCTGCCTGCCTGCCTGCCTGCCTGCCTGCCTGCCCTAACCCTAACCCTAACCCTAACCCTAACCCTAACCCTAACCCTAACCCTAACCCTAACCCTAACCCTAACCCTAACCCTAACCCTCACAGCAGCCAACCCTGTTGGACGGCTGAGCACATGCTTCCAGCAAATCACTTTGAATAGCACGTAGCCACAGTAAGGCACCTGTCCGCCGCGATGATGCGCTCCGACAGGAGACTGGACTTGTCGAAGATCGTGCCAACGTCTCCCTGCGGCCACGAGCGCAGGGCAGCATGACACCAGCTCATGCATTACTTTGGACGCCAGACGGATCCTCCTCGGGCTGCCATGCTGCGAATGCAAGTCTCAAGATGACAATGTGGACTGCATCGGATGTCGGAAGCTGCGGCCGGCATCGAAGGAGGGCTGGCGGTCGTGGCCGAGTCTGTGGATGCCAACTAAGGCAAGCCTCTGCAATGGAGGCATCGCACAGGGGGCACGCCTGCATGCACAGCGCCTCGACGTCCTTCAAGAGCGCGTCCCTCTCGGCCTGCAGCTCTCGTAGCTGCGCCCTGAGCTCCTTTTCAGACGCAGGCACCTCCACTGCGTACATGTCAAACAATGGCCCAGTTGGCGCGTCAGCATGCCCGGAGTCTACATGTTGCTGCGTGGGTCGTACCCTCGGTAGCATAGCATTGCAGACGAGGATCGCAGTGACGGTGAGGCGCCGGCAGCGTAGCATGGTTGAATGCCAACCATGGTCATGGACACAGCCCCGGGCAGTTGTGCATGCACAGCGGCAGGCGGGCATGCCAAGCACAGACGGAAGCTTGGCTGGTTTGCACACTTTTGCCAAACCCGTGTGTGTCTGCTGACTGAGTGTGGCAAGGGAGTCAGCACCTGGCGGCGTGTGGCTGCCTCCTGCTGTCCCATGCTGTCCCGCAGCATGCCCATTGCCTTGATCAGCATCGGAGCTGCTGGCTGCATGTGCGGTGGGTTGCTGGCTTGCCAGGGCTGCTGCTCTGCTTTCGTCACCACTCTTGCGGTGCTGCGGTGCCACTGCAGCCGGCTGGGCGGTGCCACCGCTTTGCTCTGTGCCGCCATTGGTCAGCCATTTGACTCCCCACATGAGGAACCCACTCCCTCGTACAGATGCGCTGCCAGCGCAGCCTCAGGCAGCGATGCCCTGCGCACCACGCCTTGGCGGAGTCAGGGGCGCTCTGCAACCGTAAGGCTGTGCGTACTCTCTGCGGCGCTGGTTTACCATGGATACGGCTAGAGTGTGCTAAATGGACGGACTAATGCCGAGCATGCCAAAAAGCGCAGCTGAAGGGTGAATTGATCACGCCGCATGATGTTTGGGCGAAGCGCAGGGCCGTACCGCTGGACGCTCCTCGTCTCAAAGGACGGTAGCGCCGGCCGCGGCTGCTACTACGCGCGCCTCTGTCCTGTCATCGACCTGGCCCGAAGGTCGGGGGGCTGCACCCAGCGCGAGGCGAACGTTGCGATCGCGCGCGGGTTTGTGGTGCCGTGTACGCAGCGCCGGAACAAAGTGGCCCTGCCTTGGGCAGGGTGGGGCGGGCCACGAGCAAGCCGCGGTTTGTATCGGGTTTCAGATGATCTGGCGGCCAACGAGCAGTGCTTTCAATGACTACCGCTCTGCGAGTCTGACATTTGCCCAGTTGATCACGTGCATGATGCCGTTCTGCAGCTGGGTTGATTCATTCAGGGTCGCTTGTATGGCGAGGCGAGCACCTCACAGAAAGGCCATCGCCCGGCCTTCGATCATGCATGCGGCCTCGCGGACAAGGTAGCTACAGCGGAGCCAGTCGCCTTGCACTCGCCGAGAGCCGGAGTGTCCGTCACATGCCGGGCTGAGTGAGCGCAGCCTGCAAGGCCCTGGTGCCCCACCTGATGCAAGTGTTCCGAGCCAAGCCGGACTATTACAACTTCGACGGGTGCGTATCTGTAGCTCCTCTGCTTGCCCCCCTCCCCATCAACCGCGGGTTGGGTACATCCCGTGCCTGCGGTGACCATGAGGCACCAAAGCGCCGCGTGGCGCGTTTCTGCTGCTGCTCCGTCGCTGTCCTCGTGCCTGCACAGCGCAAGGAGCTCGCGGTACGACCCGACGAGTGGGATTGATCCAAGATGAGTGCATCAACCCATACACGCTCACGCTGCGGCGTATCCTGCCGCCGTGCTGCGACGTCATGTGCCTGCGCTCTGACATAGGTTTCCTGACCCTGCGCGACGCCATCTGCAGCCTTACGACGCTTCCAGCATAATGGAAGCTAGTCCCGTCGGGGTTCCCAGCCTTTCCCCAGTGTGATAGTTTACTGTGCAGGGGGTCTGTCAGGTTGTCAGCTGACATCAATGTGAAGTCCTTGTTCACTTTCATTGTTCGAATTTGTCACCATTCTCCATCCGCTGTGGCCGACAGGGAAGATGTCGAGGAGCTCGAGCTGGTGGAGCCGGGGCCTCTCGACGGCCGCAGCACTGCCGCGGACGGCGGGGAGGTCCTGCCGGAGGTCAATGGGCACGCGAACGGCGTGGCGGGCGCCGGCGGCGGCGGCAACGGCGGCGGTGCGTGTCGACCCAAACCTCCCGACCTGCCTGCATGCAAGCGGTCAGCAGACGCCCCGCACGTTGCCATGCTGTGGCACGGTCAGGTTTACAACAAGAGAGTGGCATTCGGGAGTTTCGGTATTTAGCTAGTAATTTATCTGCCACAATCAGGGTTCAGCAAGTCGCAGAGTGAGTAGCGCTGCAGGCTATTGCGGCGACAGGCGCATCGGTCGACCATGCTATGGCTGGCAGTTGGCGTCGCGGCTCCGCATTTTCCTGCGTGTAGTCCACGATTCTGCTCGAGTGTTGACCATGCCTCCGAACATCCTCTCGGCAGTGAAATGGGGTCAGGCACTTCCTCATGCATGTTCACAGGTGGCACCGGCGGCAGAGAGTCGCTGCTGGGAAAACACACATATCGAACTGTTTGAATCACTTTCTAAGCATACGAAATTGGCACCGTCAGCTCATAGTCCAAGACTTCAAAAGTCCTGCAATCTTCCAGCATCGCGTTGGGGTTGCAGAATGACTTGCTGAATGGAAGAAAGATGGTATACATCGTGCACAGGTGGGGCCACCGGCAAGGAGGCGCTGCTGGGGGTCGCGCCTGAGTCCAGCGACGGCGGCTGGAAGAAGAAGGGCCTCGTCGGGGCGGCCAACGCCATGGACTTCGGGTTCTGGCGGGACGAGCACCTCGATGGCGGCGGCGGCTGGCTGGACGCGCCGCTGTGCGCTCCCCGACCGTGAACCCTGACCCAGTATAGACCCCCTCACTTGACGTACACCCTACTCAGCAACCTGGGTTCTGGCGGGATGAGCACCCACGGCTGAACGCCCCGCTGTGCGTTTTGCACCCGAGACCCTGTGCTACCCAGCGCAGACTGCTCCTTGACGCTCCAGTTTATGCTCCCAGACCTGACTCTACCTTAAGCTGACGTCGCCAGCGCAGACACAGATATTCCTTTACTATTGATATCACACAAAGTCTGCAGGAGCCGACACCCATTGCTTGACGAAGGGGCAGCACCGTCAAGCTGCGCACATCGCCTCGATCGAGTCATGCACTTGCATGTCCGGCTCCATCCACAGCGATGCTACACATTGCTCTGGCACATGTCCTGTCCAACGTGCGGGCTCTCATTGGCGACTGTAGCAATACAGCGCGGA
>JAABUX010010559.1_pt1 | contig 10299 bp, 7 predicted proteins | sample 5561851 | NCBI WGS metagenome assembly JAABUX01 (sample SAMN10711883, study PRJNA513361) | rock metagenome | isolation source: Antarctica rocks | place: Antarctica: Victoria Land, Richard Nunatak red sandstone | collected 2016-01-03 | reverse complement strand
CTGTAGCCCAGGTTTTCCAGGGTTTCGGCCGCCAGCATCCTGACCGTCGGCTCGTCGTCCACGACCAGCACGGTCTCGCCCTGTCCGGCACGGGGCGCGGCAGCCGCCGAGGCCGGCGTGTCGGCAGCGTCCGCCTCCCCGATGTGCCGGGGCAGATAGAGGCGCATCGTCGTGCCCCGGCCAGGTCTGGAGGCGATGCGCGCCTGGCCGCCCGACTGCCGGGCAAAGCCGTAGATCATGGACAGGCCGAGCCCGGTGCCCTGGCCAATCGGCTTCGTGGTGAAGAACGGGTCGAAGGCGCGGGCGGCCACCTCGGGTTTCATGCCGGTGCCGGTGTCGCTGACGTCGAGCAGGACATATTGCCCCGGCGGCAGCTCGCGCCGGAGGGCCGCGTCGCCGTCGAGACAACGGTTGCTGGTCGCGATCACGAGCCGCCCCCCATCGGGCATGGCGTCGCGCGCGTTGATGCACAGGTTCAGCAGCGCGCTCTCAAGCTGGTTCGGGTCGACCAGCGTGGTCCAGAGCCCGGCGGCGGCGGCCACCTCGACCGTGACTGCCGGACCCATGGTGCGGCGCACCAGCTCCTCCATGCCGCTGACCAGATGGTTGACGTCGACCGCCTTGGGATCGAGCGTCTGCCGGCGCGAAAAGGCGAGCAGCCGGTGCGTCAACGCCGCCGCGCGCCTCGATGCGCCCTGGGCCGCGTTGATGTAGCGGTCGAAGTCCTGGACCCGGCCCTGCGCCATGCGGGTCTGCAGCATCTCCAGGCTGCCCATGATGCCGGTGAGCAGGTTGTTGAAGTCATGCGCCAGGCCGCCGGTGAGCTGCCCCACCGCCTCCATCTTCTGCGACTGGCGCAGCGCCTCCTCGGCTTGGCGCCGCTCGGTGGTGTCGGCCGCCTCGGGCACGATGGCGATGACGAAGCCCTGCCGGTCGCGGATCGGGCGCACCGAGAGATCGTATGAGCGCAGGCCGGCGGGCACCTGTATCGACACCTCCTCGCGGAAGTTCTCGCCGTGCGCCGCGGCCAGCACGGCTGCGCGCACCTTCTCCGGCATCCCTGGAGTGGCGGTGAACCAGGGCGTGTCCCAGAACGGCTTGCCGACCACGTCCGCCAACTCTGCCCCGATGACCGCAAGCGAGGTCGCGTTCGCGTCGAGCAGCGTGCCGTCGAGCGTCAGCAGCCCCTGCATCTGGTAGCTCGTCTCGAACATCGTGCGGAGCTGCGCCTGCGAACGCTCTAGCGCGACGGCTGCCGCCCTCTCGACGGTGACGTGCCGGCCGGTTGCGTAGATCAGCTCGCCCTCCGGCGCCGACACCCAGGAGAGCCAGCGGTAGCTGCCGTCCTTGTGCCGGTACAGGTTGTCGTGGGCCGGGAGCTCGCCACGTGCGGCCTGGGCCAGCGCGATCGTCGTGCTGAGGTAGCGCTCCGGATGCACGAACTCGAAGACGCTGCGCCCCACCATGTCGTCCGGCGCCCAGCCGAGTATCTTCGTGACAATGGGGCTGACGGCGTGGACCATGCCCTGGGCGTCGACCACGGCCAGCAGGTCCTGGGAGTTTCGCCAAAGCCGGTCGCGCTCGCGCTCGCGCTCCCCGGCGCGTCGCTCAAGCTTGTCGTTGAGGTCGAGCAACGCTGCCTCGGCGCGCTTGCGCTCCGTGACATCGTGGCCCTCGACGAAAATTCCGGTGACGCGGCCTGCCTCGTCGCGCATCGGCTCATAGATGAAGTCGAGGAAGCGCTCCTCAGGCGCCGAGCGCGGCGTGGCCTGCAAACGGATGAGGTTCTGGTATCCGATGAACCGCTCGCCGGTTTCGTAGACCTCGTCGAGCAGCTCAAGGAAGCCTTGGCCTTCGATCTCCGGGATCGCGTCGCGCACCGTCCGGCCGATGAGGTCCCGCTCCCCGAGCAGCCGCCAGTAGGCCTGGTTGGCGAACTCGAAATGGTGCTCGGGTCCGCGCAGGATGGCGATGAAGCCCGGCGCCTGTTCAAAAAGCCGGCGCTGCCGGGCCGTCTCCGCCGCGAGCCGTTGGTTGGCCAGCACCTTTCCGGTGGTGTCGGTGCAAAGGACCAGCACGCCGCCGACGCCGCCCTCGGCCGCTTCGTCGTCGATCGGTCCGTAGCTGTAGGTCCAATACACGTCTTCGCACACGCCGGCGCGCGTGATCGGCACGAGTTGGTCCTCGTGCCAGGTCGCGCCCTGCCCGGCCATCACGTATTCGATCTGCGGGGCGACCACGTCCCAGATTTCGCTCCAAACCTCGCATGCCGGCCGTCCGAGCGAGCTTGGGTGGCGCTCGGGTCCGACGAGGGAGCGGTAGGCGTCGTTGTAGAGGCAGATGCCGTCGGCACCCCAGAAGATGTACATGGGATGCCGGGTGTTCAGCAGCAGCCGCACGGCCGTCCGCAGCGGCTGCGGCCATGCTGCCGGCGGGCCGAGCGGCGATGCCGACCAATCATGCGCACGCATGAGCGCGCCCATTTTGCCGCCGCCGGCGAGGAACCCCGGCGTGGTCCGCTGGTCCGTCGTCAACATGCGCCGCGCGCCAGGCGAGGCTGTGCCCCTGGCCCAAGAAACCCGAACGCGGCGGCGCGTCCGGCCCCGGACCAGAGCATTGGCCCCACTATGCGGCTAACGCAGCGCGCCGCTCGAAAGCTCTGCTTTGCTGCTCCCCGCACCCGTTGCCTGAACTGCAAGCCCCTCAATGGAGAATCCCTCGTAACCCTTCGCGGCGACATCGTCGCAGATGCCCCGGTACCGCGCCATGCCGCCCGCGTAGGGCATGAACACGCGAGGTTTTCCCGGCACGTTCGCCCCGAGGTACCACGAGCTCGCCGCCTGCACCATCAGGGTGCCGTTGGCGACATCGTTCACGTGCTCGACCCATTTTTCCGCCGCGTCGGCCTTGGCCTCGATGCGGTCGAGGCCGTGCTCCCGCATGTGGGCGATGCAGTCCGTGATCCAGTCGACGTGCTGCTCGATCGCCACCGGCATGTTGCAGAGCACGGACGGGCTGCCGGGGCCGGTGATGGTGAACAGGTTGGGGAAGCCCGTGACCTGAAGGCCCAGATAGGTGCGCGGGCCGGCGTCCCACACGTCCCTGAGCGCCACGCCGCCGCGGCCGTGGATGCCGATGCGCAGCAACGGGCCGGTCATGGCGTCGAAGCCGGTGGCGAAGACGATGATGTCCAGGGGGTACTCGGCGTCGCGCGTCTGGATGCCCTGCGGCGTGATGCGCTCGATCGGCGCAGCCCGCACGTCGACCAGGGTGACGTTGTCGCGGTTGAACGTCTCGAAGTACTCGGTGTCGATCGGCGGACGCTTCGTCGCGTAGGGATGGTCGAAGGCGGTCAGCTTGTCGGCGACCGCCGGGTCCTTGACGACCTGGCGGACCTTGGCGCGGATGAACTCGACCGCGGTGTCGTTGGCCTCCTTGTTGACGAGCAGGTCCTGGAAGGTGGAGCGGAACTGCAGGCCGCCGCGCTCCCACGCCGCCTCATAAAGCGCCTGACGCTCCTCCTGCGTGGTGTCGAGCGCCAGGCGGTCGGAGACGGAGTAGTCGTGGCCGTTGGTGGTCATGCGCATCTTGCGCCGGATTTCGCCGTAGTTCGCCTTGACCTCGTTCTTGAACTCCTCCGTCAGCGGGCCGTTGCGGGCGGGCACGCTGAAGTTCGGCGTGCGCTGGAACACCGTGAGGTGGGCGGCGGCGGCGGCGATGACCGGCGTGGCCTGGATGCCCGTCGACCCCGTGCCGACCAGCCCGACCCGCTGGCCCGTGAAGTCCACGCCCTCCTGCGGCCACTGCCCCGTGTGGTACCAGCGCCCGGCGAAGCTATCGAGGCCGGGGACGTCGGGGACGTTCGCCGACGACAGGCAGCCGACCGCGGTGATCAGGAACTTCGCCGTGAGCCGCTCGCCCGCCTCCGTCGTGACGCGCCAGCGGTTCGCAGCCTCGTCGTAGTGCGCGTCGGTGACGCGGGTGCCGAAGCGGATGTCGCGCTTCAGGTCGAAGCGGTCGGCGACGTGGTTGAGGTAGCGCATGATCTCCGGCTGTTCCGGGTAGCGCTCCGTCCAGCTCCACTCCTGCTGCAATTCGTCGGAGAAGGAGTAGGAGTAGCAGTGGCTCTCGGAATCGCAGCGTGCGCCGGGGTAGCGGTTCCAGTACCAGGTGCCGCCGACGCCGTCGCCGGCTTCCAGCACCTGCACCGAGAGGCCCAGCCGCTCGCGCAGGCTGTAGAGCTGGTAGAGGCCGGAGAACCCTGCGCCGACGATGATGGCGTCCAGCTCGCCGGCCGGCCCGGCGCCGGTTGGCGGGCGTTCTGGGATGAGGTCTGGCATGGCTCCCCATAACTCCTTGTAATTATTGTATCGACAGAGACGGCAACTCCCTGAAGGTAGCGCGCGGGGCGTTAAGTGGCAAGAAACTGCCATATGCGGCCGTGTCGCCGCCGGACGCGCTTGACGGCGCGTGGCCGCCGCCCCTAGCGTCCGCGTGTTGGAACGGTCCGCCAGCAGCCCAACCAAGAATGGCAGCGCAAGAGCTGCCCGGCCGATGCAGAGGGGAGGCAACAGGAATGTCCAAGCTGACGGGCGGCTTGCGTCGCCGCGGGGTCCTCAAGGCGGCGGCCGGGGCGGCGGCGATCACCGGCTTTCCGCATATCGCCGGCGCGCAGGCGAAGGTCATCCGCGTCGGCCTGCCGACGATCCTGTCCGGCCGGGTGGCGCTGCTTGGCACATCGAGCAAGGCGGCGGCGCAGTTGGCCGTCAAGCAGTTCAACGACGCCGGCGGCGCGGGCGGACGCACGATCGAGCTGGTCGACCGCGACTCCAAAGGGCGGCCGGACGAGGCCGCCAAAGTCGTCCGCGACCTGATCAACAACGACGGCTGCGAGATCATCCTCGACTCAGAGGCGTCGTCCGCCGCGTTCGCGGTGCAGGAGGTGATCCGCGACCTGCCGGTGCTGTGCCTGCACACCGCGTCCGAGACCTCGGCGTTGACGGCGGACCCGAAGCTGCTGGTGAAGACGGCATTCCGTTGCGCGCGGCAGGGCATTCACGATGCGGTCGCCGGGGGCCGCTATGCGTCGGGCATCTCGAAGGCCAAGGGGCTGAAGCGCTGGATGACGTGCTCGCCCGACTACGCCTACGGCCGGGACAACACGGCCGAGTTCATGGAGTTCGCCAAGAGGTTCGACCCGTCCATTGAGCTGGTCGACCAGGTCTGGCCCAAGCTGTTCGCGCCGGACTACACGGAGAACCTCACCAAGATTTTGCAGGTCAAGCCGCAGGCAGTCTACTCGGCATTGTGGGGCGGCGACCTCGTCACCTTCATCGAGCAGGGCAACCTGTACCGCCTGTTCAGCAACATCGAGTTCTTCTCCGGCGGACTCGGCGACGGCCCGGTGCTGACCGCGATCAAGCAACTGCCCACCGGAATGAACACCGCCTACCGCTACAACCGTTTCTACCCGGACAAGCCCGGCAACCTCGCCTTCGCCGAAGCCTACAACGGCCTCACCCACCAGGAGCCGACCAACTGGGCCTGGCAGGCGAGCCTCGCGTGCCAGTTCATCTTCGAGGCGCTGAAGCGGACCAACGGCAAAACCGATGGCGCGGCGCTCGCGGCCGAGATGCAGGGCTTGCAGGTCGCGTCGCCATTCGCCGTGGCGGACACCATCACGATGCGGGCCAGCGACCACACCATCATCGGCTATCCGCTCGCCTGGGGGCACACCGTGACCAAGCTGCCGTTCGTGGAGGGCTTCTCCGCCCCGGACTGGAGCGAGGTCGTCGAGCTCGAAAGCCAGTGGAAGGCCGGCAAGGGCTACGTCTGACCTTGGACCTCGCGGCGCTCGCCGGCTGCCTGGCCTCCGCGTCCTGCGTGGTGACGCAGGCGTCGACCGGGCTGATCGTGGGCATGCTGCTGTTCCTGGTGGCGTCCGGGCTGTCGCTGATCTTCGGGGTGCTCGGCGTCATCAACTTCGCCCACGGCGCGTTCTACATGCTCGGCGCCTACTTCGCCTTCACCGCCTATGGCCTGACCGGCAGCTTCGCAGCGGCGATCGCCTCCGGCGCGCTGGGGGTCGCGGCGTTCGGCGCCGTGTTCGAGCGGCTGTTCATGAGCCGGGTCTATGGCCGCGACATCCTGATGCAGTTGCTGGTCTGCTACGCCTTCATCCTGATCCTGGATGACGCCGTGAAGACGCTGTATGGCGCCGAGTACCTGATGATGGGCATGCCGGACGCCTTCGCCCTGCCGCCGGTCGAGATCGCCGGCGGCTTCGTGCCGGGCTACTACCTGTTCATGATCGGCACGTCGCTTTTGGTCGCGGTGCTGCTGTGGTTCGGCATCAACAAGACGCGGCTGGGCAAGGTGGTGCGCGCGGCGGCGGTCAACCCGCAGATGGTGGGGGCGCTCGGCATCAACACGACGCTGGTCTACGCGGGCGTGTTCGGCGCCGGCAGCCTGCTGGCCGGCATGGCGGGGGCGCTCGCGGCGCCGATTCGCACGTTGACACCGGGCATGGGGCTGTCGATCCTGATCGAGAGCTTCATCGTCACGGTGATCGGCGGCATGGGGTCGATCGTCGGCGCGTTCATCGCGGCCCTGCTGATCGGCTTCGCCCGGTCGTTCGGCTCGATCGGCTTTCCGCTCTTTGTCGACGGGCTGATGTTCGGGACGATGGCCCTGGTGCTGATCGTGAAGCCGAGCGGCCTGCTGGGCCGGCCGATAACATGAGGGCCGGAACGCAGCGCGACCTCTTGCTGGCCGCCGCGGCGTTGGTTGTGCTGCTCATGTTGCCAGTGCTGCTGCCGCAGCCGGCGCTGCGCGACTTCCTTGTGTACGTCATCGCCTACGGGCTGCTGGCGATGTCGCTGAACCTGCTGGTGGGCCTCACCGGCCTGGTCTCGTTCGGCCACGCGGCCTACTTCGCCTCCGGCGCATACACCTTCGGCCTGTTGATGCAGTCTGGGCGCGTTTCGGTCCCCGTCGCGATGCTCGCCGCGGTCGGCGGTACGGCGCTGCTGGCGTTGGTGATCGGCGCGATCTGCGTGCGGCTGCTGGAAATTTACTTCGCCTTCATCACCCTCGCCTTCCAGATGTTCATCCACAGCGTCATCCTGACCTGGGTCGGGCTGACCGGCGGCGACCAGGGCCTGCGCGGCGGCATCCCGCGCCCGCCGTTCTTCGGTATCGACCTGAACGACGCGCGGACGCTCTACGCCTTCTGCGTCGTGATTTTCGTTGCGTGCATGGTCATTATGCGCCAGGTTGCGCAGTCGCCGTTCGGCTACGCGCTGCGCATGATCCGCGACAACCCAGGCCGGGCCAACTTCCTCGGCGTCGACGTGCTGCGGGTGAAGCTGGCGGCCTTCGTCCTCGCCGGCGCCATGGCCAGCGTCGGCGGCGTCGTGCTGGCGCTGTTCGTCTCCGGCGCCTACCCGGACTTCGCGTTCTGGACCACCTCGGGCGAGGCGATCTTCATGCTGATGCTAGGCGGCACCCAGTTGTTCATCGGCCCGCTGGTCGGGACCGTCATCCTGCAGGCGCTGAACCACTACGTGACCATCCTGACCGAGCACCACGGAATGGTGCTGGGGACGATCATCCTGATTTTCGTGCTCGGCCTGCGCCGGGGCCTGGCCGACTGGGTATACGAGTGGTTCCAGTCGCGCCGGACGTGGCGCACGGCCCAACAAATGGAGGCGAAACGTGACAGGCTCGCTTGAAGGACGCATCGCGGTCGTCACCGGCGGCGCCAGCGGCATCGGGGAGGCCTGCGCACGCGACCTCGCCTCCCGCGGCGCCCAAGTCGTGGTGGCGGACATCGACGAGGCCCGCGCCCAGGCCGTCGCGGGCACGATCCCGAACGCCGTCGCCGGCTACCTCGACGTGACCCAGCAGCAGGACGTCGAGGTGATGGCCGATTGGGTCGAGCGCGAGTTCGGCCCCGCCGCCATCCTCGTCACCTCCGCCGGGGTGCTGCAACGGCCGTTGCCGCCGGAGGAGCTGCCGATGGAGGACTGGGACCACGTGGTCGCGGTGGACCAGCGCGGCGTCTATTTGAGCTGCGTCGCCTTTGGCAAGCGCATGGCGCTGCGCGGCAACGGCGCCATCGTCAACATCGCCTCCGTCGCCGGCCTGCGCTCGATGCCGATGCACGCCTACGCCCCGGCGAAGGCCGCGGTGATCGGCATGACGCAGACGCTGGCCGCCGAGTGGGGCCGGTCCGGCGTGCGGGTCAACGCGGTGGCGCCGGGCTTTGTCATGACCCCGGCGTTGCAAGCTGCGGTCGACGCCGGGGAGCGCGACCCGGCGGCACTGGCAGAAAACTCCGCCATGGGCCGGCTGGTCGGCACGGACGAGATCGCCAAGGCGTGCAGCTTCCTCGCTTCGGACGATGCCTCGGCGATCACCGGCATCACCCTGCCGGTCGACGCGGGGTGGCTGGTCGCGGGGTCGTGGCACAGCTACGGCGGGCTCCCGCCCGCGCGGTGCTGAACGTCCGTGCGTGAAGGGGGGGCGTCAAGCGGGGAGGGGCTGAAGGTCGAGGGCCTGGCCAAGTCTTTTGGCGGCGTCGTGGCGATGCGCAACGTTTCGCTCGACTTCCCCGAGGGTTCGCTGTCCGCGGTCATCGGCCCCAACGGCGCCGGCAAGACGACATTCTTCAACTTGATTTCTGGTCACATCCGCCCCGACGCCGGGCGCGTGCTGTTCGGCGGCGCCGATCTCGTGGGCTTGTCGAGCTTGGAGATCGTGCGGCGCGGGGTCGGCCGTGCCTTCCAGGTGGCGTCGCTGTTCCCGAGCCTGACCCTGCGGGAGTGCCTGCTGGCCGCGGTCGCTTCGCACCGCCGGCAGTCCTGGAGCGTGTTCGGCCGCTTTCCGCCGCCGGGTGCGGGGGAGGAGGCGGACGGGATCATGGCGCTGCTGGGCCTCGCGTCCAAGGCGCACGTCAAGTCGGCGAACCTGGCGCATGGCGACCAGAAGCTGCTGGACATCGGCCTGGCGCTCGCCACCAAGCCGCGCCTGCTGCTGCTGGACGAGCCGACGGCGGGCATGGGCACCGAGGAGCGCTGGCAGATGATCGCCAAGGTGCAGCGGCTTTGGGAGATGCAGCGGATGACCTTGATTTTCATCGAGCACGACATGGACATCGTCTTCAAGATCGCGCAGCGCATCCAGGTGCTGAAGTATGGCGCGGTGCTGGCGTCGGGCACGCCCGATGAGATACGCCGCAACCAAGAGGTCGTTGACGCCTACCTTGGCGCCGACCACCAGCTTGCCGGCGCGGTGGGGGAGGGGTAGGCCGTGGCGGCGCCGGTGCCGGAGGCGCCCATGCTGGAGGTCCGGGGCATCGACGTGTTCTATGGGGCGTCGCAGATTTTGTTCGGCGTCGACCTGATGGTGGAGCGCGGGCAGACGATGGCGCTGCTGGGCCGCAACGGGGCGGGCAAGAGCACGACGTTCAAGGCAATCGCCGGCATCGCGCCGCCGCGCCGGGGGGAGGTGGTGCTGGCGGGGACGGACGTGTCGGGACGCAAGCCGTATCGCATCGCGCGGGCGGGGATCGGCTATGTTCCGGAGGACCGCCAGGTTTTTCCGGAGCACAGCGTCAACGACAACCTGCTAATCGGCCGCAAGCCCGGCGTGCGCGGCGGGACGCACTGGACGCTGGGCCGCATCTACGAGGTGTTCCCCATCCTGGCGGGCATGCAGGGCCGCATGGCGGGACGGCTGTCGGGCGGGGAGCAGCAGTTGCTCACCATCGCGCGGACGCTGATGGGCAACCCGGACATTATTTTGTTGGATGAGCCGAGCGAGGGGCTGGCGCCGCTGATCGTGCAGGCGATCGGCGCGCTGATCCTACAGTTGCGGGCGATGGGGGTGACGATCGTGCTGGCCGAGCAGAACATGCACTTCTGCCTGGGCATCGCGACGCATGTGACGGTGGTGGACAAAGGACAGGTCGTCTATCGGGCCACGGTGGAGGAATTGCGGGGCAACGACGCGGTTAAGCAGCGGTATCTGGCGATTTAGGGATGGGCTTCGCCGGTCGGTTCACCAGTTTGCGCCATCAGAGTTTTGGCAATCCGCTGCAAACCTGGGCGAGGAACGAGGTTGGCAGGCTCCTTCACATCCCACACAAGGCCAACCCGCCGCAACGCTGCCCAGCGATTCTAAATGGCCATTGAGGGGTATGGGTTTCGTTCTGGCCTGATGTGTGATCCAAGCCGGCATGGAGATACTTGAGACCCTTTTGAACGGTGTTCGCTCGGCTTGCGCGGCCTTTCCCGA
>JAABUX010010558.1_pt1 | contig 10300 bp, 7 predicted proteins | sample 5561851 | NCBI WGS metagenome assembly JAABUX01 (sample SAMN10711883, study PRJNA513361) | rock metagenome | isolation source: Antarctica rocks | place: Antarctica: Victoria Land, Richard Nunatak red sandstone | collected 2016-01-03 | reverse complement strand
CGGGAGGGCTGGGAGGCGGCGGGGGGGGACTGGGCGGGAAGTTTGACTCCGTAAACACCGCAGTCGGCCCGTACACGAGGACCGGATTGCCGTCCCCGCTTGTTTCCGTGGCGGCGTAGCGGTACACGGACGTAGTGGGATTTGCAGGCGGATCGTAGTACACGAAGCTGCCTGCGGTCAGCGAGGCAATGACCGTCGTGTACGCCGCCGCGTTCTGGCTGTCCCCTGCGCTTGTCTGCCGCTGCAAGGCGAGATTTGTGGCATAAGAAAATGCACCGGGAACAGCGACGGCGACTTGGGGTGCCGCGTAAGCATCCGACGGACCGGGACCAAGAATAGGCGCAGGCGGCAGTGTTCCCGGCGTCGTGTAGCTTGACGCGGGGCCGGTCGTGCTTCCCACGCTGTTCACGGCCACCGCCCGGTACCAGTAGGTCGTGAGCTGCGTCAGGCTGCTGCGGTTGTCGTAGAACAGTGCGCCGGGTCTTGGCCCGGGCTGGTCCGGGTCGGCGGGGAGGTTTGACCACGTTCCCGGCGCATCTGCCGCGCCGCCCGCTCCCGGCACGTTCGGCGCGATTTGCGTGAATTCGCTGGTCGCTTCGCTGGGAAGGTTCGGCAGGTAAAACGGAACATGATTGGGATATGTGCTTCCAAGGAACGTCACGGTGTCAGGCGCGGCAGGTGGCGGCAGCGGGGGCGCTATACTGGAAACTGCAATCGTATTACTGCTTGAAGGTATTGAAATCGTGCGGGCGATTGTTCCGGCGGCAATATTAATCACCTGAATGCTGCCGCCGCCCAGTCCATACGCCGTGCCTCCGTCCGGGCTAATAGACATGGCATAAGCCCCTGCGCCTATGCTGGAAGCCGTTATCTGCGTCGCTGCGCCGGTGGTGAGGTTGATTGCAAAAAGATAAAGTGCGGGATTGCCTGGAAATGAACCTGTCACATACGCCGTGGTTCCGTCCGGGCTGAGCGAAAATGAAGATGTGGCGAAGTTTTCAGCAGGCCGAACCGCAAGGCTTGTCACCGCTCTTGTGGAAGCCGTAATTGCGTCAACCGTATAGTCGGCCCTGAGAGTATAAAGCCTGCCGTCCGGCGAAACAGAGACTGCGGCGACCCCGCCGGACTGCGAAGGAGCGATGTATTCTCCGCTGGTTGCACTTAAGGCAGGTAATACAAGGGTGTTAATCCCGCTGCCGCTGCCGCTGCTGGTTACGTAATATAGCCTAGTTCCGTCAAGTGATGTCGCCATTGGGCCAGAGGAATCACGAGGCGCTGACACGGATTGGGTTGAAAGATTTATGGCAACCGTTCCGTTAATCCCGTTGCCGCTAATCGCCAGATACGCAGTCTGTCCGTCCGGGCTGATAGCTACTCCGTTGGCTCCCGCAAACCCTGTTGCGATGGTCGCAAGAAGCGCTCCTGTTGTCAGGTTATAGCAGAGCAGACTGCCGTTTCCAGCGTTAATATAACCGTAATCCGTCATAGCAAGCATCCTCTCAGGCGGACTTGACCGTCATCAGTATTTGACCGTCATCACAAAGTTCTGCGGCGGCGAGGACACCGGGCCGGGAGCCTGCGGCGTGGCCGAGGCGACGTTAGACCACGCGCTTTGGTTTCCGCTTCCAACCGTCGGCGCTGGTTGGGTGTTCGCGTTTTGAGTGCTTGCCGTTTGATCTGCCATGATACTCTTTGCCGGGCGCGGCGGTGTCCGCGCCCGGTCCCTTTCCCCTTAGTTCGGTCTGGGTTAGTTCAGGTCTGGGTTAGTTCAGGTCAGCCAGCCGGTAGTAGCGCTTGACGCCGTTTGTCGCCGCCGTGTCCGTGTAAGTTCCAACCACCGTGGCGAGCGTGATGAGGTTGTTCCAGTTCACATTGTCCAGCGAATACTGAATCATCTCGCCAAGCGTGCCGGTGTTATTCGCCCATCTCAGCACCGTTTGGTTGTTGCCGCCCGTCGCCGTCAGGTTTGTCGGCGCGGCCACATCGGTCTTGATGTGGACTTCGGCGCTCGTTGCCGTTCCCCCTGCGTCAATGGTGTCCACGACCAGGAAGTAATCCTGATTGTAGGCCGCCTGGAACGCGAACGAAGTCGCCGAGGCCGCAAGCTGCGCCGCGTTCAGCGGGGCGGTGCTTTCGCCGCCGCTCGCGCTGCCGCTTCGGACATTGATGCCGGTGATGGCCTGCCCCGAAGTCGGCAGCGCCCAGGCAAGCGCGATGCTCGGAGCCGTGCCGTTGTCGGTGAGCGTCGCCGTCAGTCCGGTGACTGCGCCCGGAGCCGGGACGCTCGGCGTTGCCGACGCGGTGTTCGAGAAGCCGGATGCCTGGTCATACGCAAAGGCGCTGACTTCCGCCGAGTTCGCCGTGGCTGTGCCGTTCTGGGCTTGCAGAATGTAGAAGTTCTGCCCTGCCGTCGCTTCCTGCCGCATGTAGGAGAGCGTGATGCCGGACGCAACCGGCGTTGTGCCTTCGCCGCCCGCAGTCGTGCTTTCCAGCAGGTTGAAGGTCGTGCCGGGGGGCTGGGACGTTGCGTTCGTGCAGTTGATGACGACGCCGAGGCCGGCTTGGGGCGTGGCGGTGACGCCGGTGGGGGCGACAAGGGCAGCCACAACGTCAAATACGCCACTTGTAGTCGTGCCGCCTGAACTGGTAAGAATGGTTAGACTCGTAGCAACAGGAGCCGATGAAGTTGCCGCCGCTGTTAGAGTAGCGACAAAACCCGGCCCGGTCGTTGTAATCGCAGAAACTGTAATACCATTCTGCGTTGAGGGTAGATCAGTAGTTAATCCCCCTGTCCACAAAAGATTTGAACCGTTGTAAATGTTCGCACTTGGAATTGATTGTGCGCCTGGGTAACTCTGTCCACTTCCTGCCGCCGCTCCCGGTTGGACGTTCGTGATAGCGACCGCCGCGCCGCCTTTGATAAGCTGTTGATTAGCCATTGATTGATTTCCTTTGAGATAAACATGAGCCGTGCCGAGGGGCTGAGAACTAGAAAGCCGAGAACTAGAAAGCCGAGAGTAAGTAACCTGCTGCGGGTGCGGCCTACCCTTTAGAATAATGCCGGTGAGGGCAAGAAGCGGCAGGCAGGCAAGCAGCAGGGCTTTTGACGAGGTCTTCACATGAGTCATGCTCCTTTGACGGTTGCCGCCGGCGCGTCAAGACCCATCACCGCAGGCTGGCCGACGCGCACTCCCGGCGGCAGCAGCACCGCAAGCCGCAGAAGCGGCGCGGCGTTTACCGTCGGCGTCCTTACTCCCCAGCGAAGCCTGCGGTAGCGCGGCAGCGCTGCCGTGTCCGCCTGGCACAGCAGGGCTTCGGCCTGCGTCGACAGTTCCGGTTCCGGGGCAACGACTGCCGACGTTTCATTGCTTGGCCCGCTCCCGTCCGCTGTCACGAAAGCAACATACGAGCCGGGCGGAACGCCGGGAATCAGCGCCGCCGTCCGGCTGCCCGGCACGACAAGAACAGGCCGCTCCTGCCCCGCCGCCGGGCCGAGATGCACGGTATACTGCGCCGGTGGGCCGGACGCGGAAACGCCCCAGGCAAGGGAAAGCGCGGGCCGGGGCGGGAGCATGGCCGCGACCGCCGCCGCCAGGGGCCGGTCACAGGCCACCGCTTCCCCGAAAAACACCGTCCAGCCTGCCGGAACGCGCCCGTCGAACGGCGAAAGCTCTGCGTCCCGGCGCGTTGCCTGCCTCTCCTGCACGGGGACAGCGCCTATCGCTATCGCGTCGTAGTCCGCCTTGTCAAACGTCAGCGAAGTCGCCGGGGCAGGAACATTGTCTAGCACGTAGAAGCCGTTTGCGTCCGTCACCACGTCCGGCCCGGTCCAGCCGGACAGGAATGCCGGGTCGGTGCGCGGGTTGGCCGAGACAAGGCACCCGCCGATCCCCACCCCCGGCGGCAGGATCGCCGCCGAAACGTAGCCGTACACTTCCCCGCCTTGATAGCCGTTCGGGAAGCCCCGCAGCGTCACCGTGCAGGTGTTCGCGCCGGGAAGCACCACCGCCATCGCTCTGCCGACCCGGTAGCCGGGAAGCGTCGCGGAAACGGTGTAATTGCCCGGCAGAAGACCCATGAGGGTCGTCTTGCCCGTGCTGTCCGTCACGCCGCCCGCCGCGCCGAACGCGCCCGTTGTGACGCTTGCCCCGGCCAGCAGGTTCCCGCTCCCGGCTTCCAGTACCGTCGCGGTCAGCGTTCCCGTCGCCTGAAACTCATCAGACAGGCTTGTGAGCGGCCAGTCCATTTCCAGCACCTGCCCCCTCGCGGCTTCAATCCCGGCCACTGTCAGCGGCACGTAGCCGTCAATGCTCGCCGTGCCGGTATAAAGGACGCCGCTCGGAACGTAGGGCAGCAGGTACTCGCCCTGCGGGAACGAGGCGATGGCTTGCAAAAATTTACCGACGCTGATGAGCGCTCCGCCGAGGCGGATGTCCGTGTGCCGGGCGTCCAGCACCAGTCCGTGAATGGCCCCGACAGGCGTTGACGTACTCACAAGCCCGATGTCAAGTTGTACGCTCTCAGAGTAATCCACCGGAACGGCGTCCTGCTCAAACGGGTAGTAGCCTGCGCTGCCGGCCTTAACCGTGTGCGTTTTCGGCGGCACGGGGAAGATGACCATGTACGCGCCGCCTGCCTGTGAAGTCGCAGCCGCTGCGTCCACCGCGACGCTTGCCCCTACCACCGGAGCTGCCGTCACCACGTCTCGCACTTGCCCGTACAGGCAGGCATTCGTTCCTGTCCAAGCATTCAGAGCGAAGCTCTGGCGAGTTGTGACACCCTCAGCAACCGTTACACTCTCTTGTTGTGGTTCGTAACCGTCTGCGATGACCTGCGCTGCCGCCTGCCCTGCCGGAACCGTGTCCAAATTGAAGTAGCCGGTCGTCGTCGTGATCGCCTGCGTCAGACCTGGAACACGAACCGCCGCCCCGCTAATCGCGATGCCCGTCAGCGCGTCCGTCACGAAGCCGTCTATCTCGCCGATGGGCGTTGTGAGCGGCACAAGGCCCAAATCCACCCGCGCCGTCTCGCCTTGATTGAGATAGACCTGCGCGTAGCGCGGATAGTAGCCCAGATTAGAGGCCAGAACCGTCACCTGTCCCGGCGTCGGCAGGAACCGGAAGCCGTACCCGCCGTCTGCCGCCGCCGAAGTATCTCTTGCCCCGGCCATGACGCCTGCGCCGCCGAGAGCCGCATACGTCACCGCGTCTTCCACATACCCAACAATCGCCCCGTCGCCCGTGGGTGGCCCGGACACGCCAATCGGCCCGATGACCGCCGGGCAGGAGTTCTCGACCGCGACCGGCAAGCCCCACGAGAAGATTGGTAACCCGTTCGCCTGCACGGATACGATGTAAGCGCCGACAGGAACTTTGAGAACGAATCCGCCGCCTGCATCGGTGCTTGCGTTAACTAAAGGGAAATTATTGGCACTTCCTGCGAGCTTCACCGAGACCTGCGCTCCGGCAAGCGGCGTTCCCGACACCTGATCTACCGCCCACCCGCAGATGTATCCAAAGCCGTCCGCCGGGTCATGCGCCGTAAGCTGCACGGGCGGGGCCGTCGTCTTCACGTTCGGCGAGAGCGTCACACATTGAAGCACCGGAACATAGCCGCACTGCGAGTAAAGCACGGAATAAAGGCCAATGGGAAGCTGGTCTATCTCGTAGTAGCCGTCCGCGCCGCCTGCTAGGGAGCTGACTGCGCTCCGGCCCGTGTAGACGCTAATTGTGGTTCCGTCCGGCAGGGCTAGGCCCGACAAATCGCCCGTTGGGAACGTCGGCGGAATGAGGTTGACCGGGCCGGGCGCAGGGGGCGGAAGCGGCGGCGGGGCGGGAATGCCGCCGCGAATCGGAAACAGGTAACGCCCTTTGATGCCGTCCGGGGAGCCTGTGTTGTGAATCAGCCCCGTCTGAAAACTGTTATTCAGGAAGCTGCCGGGAATGCGCGAGCCGGGAAACTCCAAAAATGTGCCATACTGCCCGCTGCCGCCGGAATATCCCGCTGCCGCGCTCACGCCTCCCAGCCCGCCCCTGCCGCCCGATGCCTCCCCGGTCTCCCACCCGACGCCGTAAGTGCCGTCGCCGTAATTAAACTCCAAGTCGCAGTCGCCCGGCGCGATGTCCGAGCGGTCTATCAGGAGAAGCTGGAACGAGTTGCGCTTGTCCATCTTCTCCGCGTAGTACCCGACCGCCAGCCAGTTGACGATGAAGACAGGACGCCCGGTGTTTGCTCCTGCCGCCATCACGCCTGTTCCGTACTGCACCAGCGGGGAGCCTTGCGCTCTCGTGTCAACGTCGCAGAGCAAAGGACTGATGATTGGATTGGCGAGCGCCGCCGTCAGCGTGTAGGGCGTGTAGACGCCGTTGGCAGACGCGAATGAACAATTTCCATTGTTATTGACCCAAGTTTTTGTGTACGACGTGCCGAAGAAGTTCAGCGTCAGTCCCATCGGAACCTGCGCCGTGGAGCCGTCGTCATTCGCCGCGAGGCTTTGGTAGACCGCGTTTGAGATTGTGCGGACGGCTGCCATTAAATGTATCCTGGGTCGTCCGGGTCAGGTTTGCCGGAAAACACGCCGAACGGGTCATGGGTAGGGCCATTGTCGAGCGTCTTGCCAAAAATTACAATCTTGTAATCCGCCTCTTTTTCCAGTTCATCAAAAAGGAAGTTCTTCTCCCACACAGAGAAGCGGGCTGATCCTCCGTACAACTCAAAGCGCTTCCCAGTAAGCCCAATAGCGCAACAAAGAACTGCCTGCCCATTACCAGGCTGGTCTTCTAGCCAAAGAGAAACGGCGAAGTTCTCGCCAAACACTTCCACTATCTTTGCGGGCAGTTTTTCTAAGACTGCTAGGACGTTTGGGTGCTGATGAATAAACATCTTTGTTTCGCATGAGGGGAGGTCAGCATACAGCATCGACGTCCAGTTTAGGCCGTAACCTATCATCACCTGTTCGTCCGGCTCACGAGCAGGCGGCGGAACATCCGCAATTTCCAAAACCTCTATCGGCTTCCAGTCAGTCGTCGCCCAGTTTTTCGTGTACTCAAACGCCGCCTGCCAGCCGAGGTTGAAGGCATGGGCCGATACTTCCCCGGTCTGTTCTAGGCGTACCCGTTCCGCTTCCCGCGCTTCGTCTAAGCTAGTTTCTGGCATAGTTCTTTGTTCCTTTCTGCTGCATCTCTCTCCGCGTCTTCCCGGCAAGCGAACCACAGGCAGAACCGAATGCGGTACGGCGGGTAAACTTTGTTTGCATAAACCTGCCGCGCTGCTTCCTGGGCCAGCCGGTCTACAACCCAGTGGCCTTTGAGGAAGCCGGGTTCTACGGCGAAGCGCACCGTCAAAGCGTTCTTGTTCAAGGGAGCGTTGTAGATCATAGTCAGCCAATCCACCCTGTCACTTGGTCAATGATCCCCGGCGTCGTATGCACCGTGTCAATCTTGGTCGGGTCAAGTCCGTGAATGCGAGGGTCGTAAAAATAAACGTCCACGGCAGTCGCAAGGCTTGCAATCAGCGCGGCGTTGGTCAGCGTTCCGTCCTGTACCTGCGCGTAGCCGAGGTCAGCAATCATGCCAAACGACTTCAAGGTGTTGACGCACTCCACGTCTACGACAAGGGGCGCAGGCGTCGGCGGCGGCTGGGCCGGAGGGATTTGTGCGGCGATGTAGGCTGGCAGGCTCGTTGGGTCTGTCAGAGACCGGGCGAGAAGCCCCCAGAAGACCACCAGCCCCGCCGTCGGCCCGCCCAGCCCGGCTTGTTCTAAAGCCGTCAGCCGGGATGTTACCGCATTGGGAATCGCCGCCGCGCTGCCCTGCGCCGGGAAATACGCCGCGCCGATGGCGGCTTCTACTGCCGCAAGCGTCGCGTTGATGGCCGCTATCGCCTGCAGCACCGCCGCGCCGACAAGCACCCGCAAATCAGTCAGGCCGGAAATCACCGAAGCGATGGACGTGCCGGAAAACAGCGGCAGTCCGCCGTCGGGGACCGAGCCGTCAGTCACCACCGTAAGCTGCGCCTGTCCGCTTTCCGCCGTGTCATACGCCGCCGCGCCAGCAAGAGAAGCGACCACCGGCGCGGCGTAGACGACAAATGACGACGAGGCGGGAAGGGCAAGCGTCTGTCCCGCAAAACTGCCCGCCGCAAAGCCCGTGCGGGTGGACGACGCGGGAAGAATGCCTTGCCATGCGGCAACGGGCAGCGACAGTCCCGATGCCTGCCCGAAGGTTCCTCCGCCGTAGGTTCCTGCGCCGATGGCCGCGAGCGCCCCGGCCAATCCGTTTTGCGCGAGCAGGGACAGCAGATCAAAGTCCGAGGCAAGGGGCGACGCCCCGGCGGTGTACCCGGCTTCTAGTCCGTAGGGAACCGGCAGGTTGCCGCCGCTTCCCGGCAGAGAACCGCCTGGCGGCACGGGAACGGACGGAGCCAGCGAGCCGTCCTCCGTCAGCGTGCTTGGATGCGCCGCAAACGTAGACGGGTCGGTCTGCGGCGGCGGCCAGTCGCCCGGCACAAAGGAAACATTCCCAGCGGTCACGGGGTCGGATGTAGACGCCGACAGAGCGTAGACGCCGCCGCTTTGACTCACTGTGGCCGGATACGGACCGTAAGTTACGCCGCCCTCAGTCAGCGTCAGCGCGGCGGTAGACGGGTTAGGAGCGTAGGACACGGGGAACGGGCCGAGCGACTGCGGGCTAGTAGGCATATTCAACCTCTAAGCTAATAGGCATATTCCGTCTCCAGCACTTCTTCCGGCTTGTTGCCTGCCGGGGCCGCATTTTGCAGCTTTGCACGGACCGCGTTCAGGCGTTCCAGCGCAGGATAGCGGAAATCCCTGAGTTCCGTCACCGCCGCCTTCTTTTCGCACACGCCGCAGCGTCCGTGGTGGAACGTCGCCAGGTGTCCTTCGGGCATCCGTCCCCCGGCTTCCTCCGCGCACTCGCCGCACACCCACGCGGGATACTCTGTCAACGGCTCCGTAGAATCTCCTCTACTTGAACACGCTGCCGTCGCCGAACTGAGACACGCCGAACTGGAAGTAGGAAACGTAGGCAGTTCCGTTCCAGTAGCCGTTTCCGTCACCTGTATCCGTTCCCGTGTTGCCGTCCTGCCGCGCCGCGTAGTCCCCGCCAAGCCGGGCATTCTCCACAAGCGAAGTCCGAAGGCTTCGCTCCCGCGTGTTCCCAATCAGTTGAATGCCGCTCGTGTCGTCTGCCATAAATCCTCCAAGCAATAATCCTAGATAACTTCCACCAGCTTCAATCTAGATAACTTCCACCAGCTTCAATCTAGATAACTTCCACCAGCTTCAATCTAGATAACTTCCACCAGCTTCAATCTAGATAACTTCCACCAGCTTCAAGGTTGTGGTGGCTTTGGAGTTGCCGTTGCCTTCTTCCACGAGGTCTACGATGCGAAGCGTTTTGCCGTCCAGGTTCGCCGCTTGCCCCCCGTGGAACGTCAGCTTATGACCCCAGAAAAGCGCGGGGTGCGGGAATGGCGAAGTCGCCTCGTACCGCTCTGCCGCCTTTGCTCCGGCAGACAAGCGCTTGGCAGTCTGCACAAGCTGGCCTGCTACGTCCGGGTCATAGAACATGGCCCCCGAAATCAGCTTCGTTCGCTGCCACGACTGCGAGATGCGAACCGCGTCCCGCGCCCGCGCCTGCACCGGCGGGACACCAAGCTGCGTGGAAGCGTCGCCTGCGCCGGGAGGCCGGCCTTGCAACAAAAAGTCGTTGAAGTCTTTTGCCGTGTCAAACGTGTTCCCGGCCTTTTCCACGATCCAAGTAAGCTGCGTGTCCGAAAGCGGCATGGCGGACGGCAGGCCTGTACCGCTGTCCTGGCCCGTGTAAGCGTCGTGCGCCGGCAGGCCCGCCACAATGAGGTCATACTGCCCGTACACCGCCGTCTCTCCAGCCCAGTAGAACGCGGCAAAGTCAAACGCCTGAATGTCCGCCAGCCACTCGTCGGCAGACTTGCCGTAAGGCGGCGCAAACAAGGGCAAATCATTGGTGGGAACCTCTCCGTTGACCAGCGCGGACACTTTCAGCGCCGTCAGCGAGTACCAGTCTTGCGGCATAAAAACCTTCAGGGCTTGCGCCGCCGCCTGCGAAATGCACTTGCCCAGAATATACTGCACCCCGTGGTAGCCGTACACCGTGTCCGCGCCTGCCGGAAAAAGTAAATCCAGTGGCCGAAACGACGTGTCAATGATAGCCGCCGGTTCGTGGAGCAGGATGGACGCATCGGAGAGCGTGAGCGTCAGCGAGTTGTCGTTAAAGCCCCGCGCCTCAAAGGAAGGCTTTTC
>JAABUX010010556.1_pt1 | contig 10301 bp, 16 predicted proteins | sample 5561851 | NCBI WGS metagenome assembly JAABUX01 (sample SAMN10711883, study PRJNA513361) | rock metagenome | isolation source: Antarctica rocks | place: Antarctica: Victoria Land, Richard Nunatak red sandstone | collected 2016-01-03 | reverse complement strand
TAGGGATGCGGGGGGCGGAACAGCTCCTGCCCCAACGGTAGGACGGTCGTCTCGATGGCGTCGAGATGAATCAGGCGTCGGGACTCTAGGCGGTACGGACTTAGGGCACAATGTAGAGGTGGGGGCCCCTCACAGCTCCTGGCCGAAGGGCGGGACGGTCGTCTCATTGGCGTCACGGTAAAAGAGGCCGTACGCAGACTTGCCCTGGATGCGGCGCGTCTCCGGCAGGCCCGTCGCCTCCTGCAGGCGTCATGCGCACATCCTCAATATCTGCTTGCTCAAAAACAATACGCATCACTGCAGAACCTGTCCGTGCCTTTCGGCTCAAATACTGTGGCAATGTGGCCTGTGCACAACGCAATTCGGCACTGCCGAACATGCAAGGTCCGCACGGTGTGTGCATGGGACGTGCAGGTCGAAGCGTCACCTGAAACAACGACCGGAGGTGCCACGCCGCATCGGTCGGTCCACTGCCGTGCACAGCTGCTGCAATAGCCACACCCGCGCCGGCCCTGTGGCCGGCGGAGGCGAGCAGGGCGCCGGCGACGAACGCCGCGGTCGTCGCCAGCAGCAGCGCGGCCCACGAGTGCATCGGGCGGAGCAGCCGATGGCCTGCAGGCAGCCGCGGAGTGCGTGCGGGGGTGTATGCATGATCGTCACGCGATAAGTGTCCAGTGCCAGCCTTCAACATAGATGAGCGCATGCGACCATCATGACGAGCGACCGCTGATGAAGGCGACACCTTCACGGTCTCTGTCTCCGTACTGCCAAGCTGCATTGCCAGGGTGGACCGCCGCTGGTGCGCACTACCAGACTACCAGTTGCATGGGAGGGGAGGGGCTCACTTCTGCTGCCCTTGGCCACTCCTGCCGGACTCGCAGACTCGCCGACGGTCGCCCTAGCGGCATGAGCAGCCAAGCCTCGTGATCGCGCTCCCTCCACGGCTTCAGTAAGCGGCTATACGAAGATCGCGCGAGTGTGCTCCAGCATCGCCAGCTCGTGCTACCGTACTGCCATGACCATTGCCTGTGATTGCCGGATTGCCGGGTCAAGCTGATTTATGGGTGTCAGTCAGATGCACTGCATTTTATACATTGTCTCCTGCCCACAGCGCTGGTCGAGCACCTCCAGAAGAGGTCAGTGTCCACGCCATCAAAGCAAATAATAAACAGATCGCAAGACGGCTTGACGAATCGGACGCGTGATAGGGCCTGCTGCCATCGTCACCCTCCTCCTGCGAGGCACTTGGAGCGCAGCCTCCAATGGCTCGGCAGACAGCCGATCGTCTCGCGGGCCAGCTGCCGGGGCCTCCGCTGACTGTAAAAAGCACGTCGCACACGTCCGATCCCCTGGCGCATCCCGCGAACGCCGCAGCTGAGCCAAGTGGCACGCTGCAGCGTAGCGTCGCCGGCGTCACGGCCTCACGGTCGTGCCATGGGAGCCATCGCCCAGTTTTACGCTGGCGAGTTTCCATCCCGCATCACCCGCCGCCGCAGTCAGCCGGAGCTGCCTCTCGCAGGGCCTGTGCGACCTCCAGCACATTGGATTTTCGCGCCCGCGCGTCACATTGTGGTCATGTCAGCGTTGGTCGCATTGGCGACGACGCCGCTCCGCTGTGCGTGCTCCTCCAGCACCACCAGCTGGAGGAGCACGTCTCCGGGACCCTGTATAAAGCCCTGGTCAATTGGGGAGCTCCGATAGTTCGCAGAGGTATTGCTACCCTGTTACACCCTGTCCAGCACTGCGTACAGCTCCTGGACGAGAGGGTCAGGACTGGGTTCAGTGTTAGGGTTTATGTTTACGGGTGATGCAACTATCCAGATCTTCGCCTCCGGGACCCTGTCCGGCACCGCGTACAGCTCCTGCAGGAAAGAGGGTCAGGGCCATTTTTGAGTTGTAACGTCTTGCTGTGTCACAGAGTGCGATACGCCTTGCTCCTGGTTCTTTGCGGCGCCAGCCTGCCCGAGCCACTCGCGTGGCGCCGACCATCCCCGCACTCTCAGAGCGCGCCCTCACCTGAACGGCCTCATGATCACAGGACTGCGTCGACGATGGGACGCGATCGTGACCAGGAGGCGGCGCAGCACTGCCGCACTGTCGTGCTAGGATGCAAGCAGCACCCAGGCAGCCTTGCTGACCGCCGCAGGCTACCGTACCAGAACAACCATCGGTGTATGGCTTGCTACGCAAGTGCGTCAGGCTGGATTCTTCAGGCTCCGGAAAACCAACCGGCATAGCCGTCGGCCCTACTTGCGTCACAGCAGGTCTCATCACTGTTTGCTGATTACATCAGACCATTCCTATTCTCTGATGGCACACGCTCACCTACGGCTAAATCAACAGTCGCGGCTACATGAAGACGGGCAGTCTGCCCAATCAAAGCAACGACACGGCACGGTGAGCTGCAAGGGTGCAGCGAAGAAAATAAACCGCACGTGTGCGCCGGCAATTATCACGGTCTGGCAACAGGCAACTATGTTAAGCGCAAGATAGACAAGCGCCAAGCACAAACTGCGGAACCATGGTGCACAGTATTGTGTTGTAGGACGTAGGTTGTGAGACTGTGTTACTGTCACTGCTCCGCCCGCTCCGTGTTCCACTGGCACTGGGAGTACTGCATCCAGTACACGTTGCTCTTGAACGCCGCCACCATGCGGCCGTGCAGCGCGGAGTCGTTCCGGCTGAACACGCCGGTGAGCAGCGACTTGGAGTCGAAGAAGCACGGCTCCGCAACGACGCCCTTCCAGAAGAACACGTGGTCATCCGCCACCCTGCATTTAAACGTGACATCAGCGCTGTGGCAAGTGCAGATGGTTTGAGCATGGGCTGCCCGGCCAGACTCCATGCATCACGGCACAGACCAACACTGCGGTGCGTAAGGTTGCAGGGTCCCGCGGTGCTTGAGCTCACGCCTCACCTGTCCTGAAGCGACACAGCCGCGCCGCCGATGGCTGTCGGGTCACGGTACACGTGGTCCTCGTAGAGGTGCTGCACATAGTACGGCACCCGCTTGGCCCACGCGGTGGCCACGTAGCCGAACGAGCTGCCGTATGTGATGACTGCGATATCAGGGCGGGCCGGCACGTCGGTTTACTGGGTCGATTGGCTACGACCCACCAGCGGGGGTTCCCCGAGTGCCCAACCGCAGAGCATTGGAACGACATGGAAAACTTGCATGCATGATCAGAGGTTCGCACGGCTTCTTCAGTACCAACAGAGCACACTGATCCGTCAAGGTGCTTGAGACTGACCTACGTAGCTGTCCCTATGCAGCAGGGTGCTGCATTAACAAGCGGCATGTTTACACAGGAGTTGGTCGCAGCTGTGCAGCTGCGGCGATCACAGCCAACATGCGCAGCGGCCAGCCGGCTCTGTAACAACAAGAGCTGCCGGCCATAGGCAGCGCCGCCGCACCTGTCTCGTTGGTCATGCCCAGCAGCAGCATGTCCAGCAGCGCGCCCCGCGTGCTCTGGTCGCTGCCCGACCCGAAGACGATGCTGCCCCTGTTGCTGTCCTCCTGCTGACCGCCTGCGCGGCATGCACCCCTGATCAGCTGCGCGCTTGCGCCCCCATCACTGATGACATGGCTGTCACCAATTTGAGTAGCTGCAGTGCTCAGCGGGCAGCTGCGGGATCGCGGTGCTCAGTATGGTCACGCAAATATTACAAGCACGCGGATGTGAGCGTGCCCGGCGCTGTCGGGAAATCGCGCCGCAGCGTCGCCGTGACTGCCTCCGTAAAACCCGCGACAGCCTCGGCGGTGTCCGAGGCGATCAGGAAGCGGAGGCGCTCCGGCGGTGCCAGCTGCAGGCCCACTGACAGGGCGACGTCCGCATACCACCTGCACAGAGACATCTGTTCTGCCGAGCGGGCGTCGACCAGGCTGCGTTTCCGGCATACCATGTGCCACCCGGCATTGTTGTCAATGCAGGAGCATGGCGTTCCAGACTGCATCCCGGCGCAGCATGTGACGAGCGCCGGGCATGATACGGTGGGATCAGGCTGCGGCGGGCAGCACACCGAGGGCACTGCGTATAGTCTCTAATGTCGCCTAGACGCATCCACCCTCGCCAAGCCTACCCCTACTCCGGAGCTGTTCTGCTTGAATGCTTGAGCAAGCCGAGCGACAGCCCGATGCCTGGACACCTGCCGACGCTCAGACCCAGCGTCAACAGCGACACGAGGCTTGAGTAGGGTGCGCCTGAAGGCGAGCTCGCATGCGGACGCTTGAGCGTCGAGGAGTTTTACCCGCGCCTCCGCACGTAAATCCGCCGTCAAGCGCATCTTGACAAGCCCGTAGTCGCCACCGACAAGTTCACCCCGCAGACGGCAGCCCCGCGCTCCGTGCATTTGCAGTCCGCAACAGTCGCACGACCCTTACAGCATCAGGCCTCGCACGCGCCTCGCGATGTGGCCAACACGGCCCGTGGCTGTCGACACTACTCAATTCTCTAAACAGAAGCGCAGGTGGCCCCCACACTTGGGGGCTGCCTGAGCAGCGCATCACCTGGATGGGAGCCAGCGCTACTGCATTGGTTGCGGTTACAGCCCATCAGCTGCCATGAACAGGGTGTAACCAGGCGTATCACACGCGCCTGATGGGCGGGTGGCGGCGCGTCCGCTTCTGGGTGCGCATCTGCACGCCAATCACGAAGTCCCCAGCGACAACGTTGCTGGAGTATATACGCTGTGCATCGTCCAAAATGCCCGGCTTCGGCCTGCGGACCGGTCGCAGGCAATCAGTTCCGAGAATGCTCCTCTCCCGAAGCCCTCAGCAAAGGCGCCGTAGTGTCGTCCTTAGCAGCACGCCGGCTATACCAGCGCCTGCTGCATGTGCATGCTTGCACACGTCGCAGTGAGCATCGAAGAGCATGCTGTTTCACTTCACGACAGCATGCTGCGCTCGCTGTCGCGAAAAAGCATCGGCACTAGTCAGCGTCCTTGGTTTTGTTCCAGAAACATCCTGTGCAGCTGCGCACCGCAACAGGGGTCGCCCGACGGTGGCGAAGGCGGGAGCCACGTCCGCTACCCAGCGCCTGTAGTGCACGTTGCCCTGTAGCAGCGGCATCTGGTAGTCGCAGCACTGGTAGTGCAGCACGTGTTTGTCGGCGTGCCGCTCACCCAGGTCGTCCAGCAACAGGGAATCGACCCGGCCGGCGCCTCGCAGGAAGGAGTTGAAGAGCGTGTCCTGCAACGAAGTGCAGGCGGTGAGCGTGTGTTGCTCAGGCGCAGTGTGTGGCACCGTGGGGTCAGCTAAAGCCTGTCAGCGTGGCCGAGCCCCAAGGCCTGGGATGGGTGCGGACGGGTGGGGCTGCTGCTCTGCATGATGCACGGTCATATCGCCGGTACGTAACGAATTATGGTTTGCGAAGCTGCTGTTGATGTCTATCCCTACTTCGCGGTCAATCACATCCCCGTAGAAAGGATCGATCCGAATTTGGCGATCACAATTGCAGATACAGACTCTCGCAGGTCGTGCCCCACGCGCCCTTGCACGCAGAGCTTGCATCGCGGTGAGCTCGATCACTGTTTACGGTAGCTTCAAACAGCGCGACAGCAGCGCGGAAGCACCAACTGGGGCGGGCCTTCTGTGGCGGGAAGCTCGCACATGCCGGCACTTGGGGACGGAAACGACCGCCTGCAGCCGCCCCGCGGTGCCGTTGAGGTCGAATCCGGGCGTGATGGAGGCGAACAGGTCTGCGCTCGCGTCCCCGTCCGCCACCAGCAGAGCACGGTCGGTGAGCATCGCGATGGCGAGGGCAGTCACTAGACCTGGCACAGAGCAGGTCCTGTGTCAGATCGAGCCATGGCTGCTGCAAACGGAGCACAGCCGTGCCGTTGGCGGGATCAGTTGCTTCTGTGACCGTGGACGCAAGCGTGAAGCCGCACGAGCGTCCCGCAAGCGCTTGTGAGCCCGGGCACAACGTGCGCCACCCATCTTGCGTACCTCGTCCGTGTACATTCGGTTTCCAGAGGCGTCCGCAACAAGCGGCCCGCGCTGCACCGCCCCTGCAGAGCGCTCTTACATCACAGACTCACGGCATGCCGCGTGCCGAACAACCGTGCTGAACAGCAATGGGTCTTCACCTGGCAGCTTGTTGCCCAACCCGTTGGGGCAGACGTAGGCTACCACCGTCCGCACGGCTGCCAGCGACTCCGGCCGCCGGCGCCCCGCCGCGACCTCGTCGATTGTCGCCAGCGCCGCGCTCTGCACTGGCAACCACGCCGCCAGCGCAGCATCGAACCGCTCCGCGGCGGCATCTAACCGCGCGGTGCCCTGCAGGGCCGCTGGGGGGCCGCCTGTGACGGCAGCGTGTGCGGCGAGCCGCACGCGCAGCGACATCGAGCCCAGGCTGGACCCTTTGCTGGCTGTGCCGCTGAAGGATGCCACCAGGAGCATGACGACGAGGACGAACATGCTGACCGTCTCGCACAACCCGCCGGCCATCTCGACGGCGCCGCTGTCGGCTGTGCTGCTCTTCGCTGGGCCGCCCTGAAGTCCCTGATGCTCGCCCCCAGCGGAGCCACTCTGCAGTACAACCTCTCGACTGCCGGCGCAAGCTCACGATATGGCTGAGCGGGATATAAATCAATCCCACGAGACCCGCAGCACCGCGCTGCTCGGGCCGGACGGCTCCGTGAATCCGGGGGTGGAGTAGTCGCAGCCGTCACTGGGATTCCTCCAGCGCGTTCGCGTTTATAGCATGCGGGTGTCCTAGCGAGTAACTGAATGGGTTTCGAGGGATGCCACCTGGCTGGAACCTGACGGGCTCTGGAGGTGCACATGTACCCGGGACGGTCTTCTTTACTATCACGATGCTCAATGAGCTGCTCCTCCATCAGTCATCCAGCGCTAGGGCTGTTCGAGCACACCGGCACTGATCAGGGTGCCGGTGCCGTAGTGGCAACGCCTCATGCGTACAATTGCATTACTTCACCCTGTCACAGAGCGCCCCTTGCTCCTGGTGGCTCCCTCTCTTCGGCGCCAATCTGCCCGAGCCAACCCCGCATGACGCCGACCCTTCCCGCGCTCCCAGAGCGATGCCCTCACCTGAAGGGCCTGAAATCTGCAAGGGATCCGTATCCACGACGGGATACAATCGTGCTTGGGAGGCCGCGCAGGACCTCTACATCTGCCCACTGCGCTGCAAGGCATCACCCAGGCATCCCCGCAGACTGCCGCAGGGCACCGTGCCAGAACAACCAACGCTGCATGGCTAGATACGCAAGTACGTTGGCTTGGATTGTCCAGGCTTGTGAGCCAACCGGCACAGCAATCCAAACTGCTGGTAACACGACGCCATCTGCATTTTCCGACGGCAAACGCTTCTCTATGGCTAGAACAACAATCGCGGCTACATGCACGCAAGGCACTCTGCGTCGATCAAAAGCAACGACACGGCACGGTGGGCTGCAAGGCTGCAGCAAAAATGATGAACCGCACGTGTGCACGAGCGCATATCACGATGTAGCAACAGGCAGCTACGAGCGAGCAACACAAGTGCTACAGCGCGAGTGCAGACCAGCTATCTCTGAGCAACAGACCAATCCCGACTGCGGAACCATGAGTGCACAGTATCAAGTTTGTTGTAGGATGTAGGTTGTGAGAATGCGGTAATATCACTGCTCTGACCGCTCCGTATTCCACTGGCACTGGGAGTACTGCATCCAGTACACGTTGCTCTTGAACGCCGCCACCATGCGGCCGTGCAGCGCGGAGTCGTTCCGGCTGAATACGCCGGTCAGCAGCGACTTGGAGTCGAAGAAGCACGGCTCCGCGACGACCCCCTTCCAGAAGAACACATGATCGTCCGCCACCCTGCATGTCACAGCACAGGTGCCGCTGAATGACGTGTCTCCAGCTGTGCGGCACGCCAGATGTCAGCAGCAGCATCACAGCTTGCCGGTGATAGCCAACGAACCGATATGTCCTCAGCAATCCTCCCATCCCATGTACACAGTGCACAATGGCTCAGGCCTAGCATAGCGCTGCAGGCTTGCAGACCGATGCGAGGAGCAGGCATGTTAAGGGGCTTTGATGGTCGGCAGCTGCTTCATCCAGGTTTACACACTTCAGTATGTCCAGATCACACTCCAGGGCGGCGGACGCTGCACGCGCACCTGTCCTCCAGTGGCACTAACTGGCCGCCAATGGCTTCCGGGTCGCGGTAGACGTGGTCTTCGTACAGGTGCTGCACGTAGTACGGCACCCGGCTGGCCAACGCCGTGGCCACGTACCCGAAGGAGCTGCCGTACGTGATCACTGCAGCAATTGGCACGAGCTCTAGGTCACGCCTGGGGCTTCGAGGCAATGGTAGGTCTCACATGCTGCAGACGCTGCATGGGGATACCAGACGCATGCCCTGGCAGACCGTGCCATTACGAAAAGTGGAGCACCGTTGCCTGCGATGCTGCAAGCGGCTATTTGCGGGCTGTTGGCTGGACATGCCATTGCTGCTCTTCCCTATAGCAATGCAGGAGCATAGAGGGCAAACATGCAGTCAAACAAAGAGACAGGCCGGAAACTCCACATGTGCGGTAACCCTCCGGAGATCGGTGCACAGCTGATTTTGCAGACCTGACTTTGCAGAGCAAGGTTCACACCTGCGCTCCTTGCCCGCACCTGTCTCGTTGGTCATGCCCAGCAGCAGCATGTCCAGCAGCGCGCCGCGCGTGGTCTGATCGCCTTCCGAGCCGAACACAGTGCTGCTGCTGCGGCTCCCGCCGATGCTGATCTGCCGACCGTCTGTGAGGCACGCAGCACACGTCTCAAAGCCACCCACAACATCGACATCAAGGTTTGTGCAATCGAGGCAGCAACAGTGAGACGTTGTGCCCCCGGTGCGCTCCATCTCGACTGACATGCTGGGAAGCCTATCAAGGTATGACCGAGATCGTTGGTGGGGAAACTGAAGGTCAATGATGTTTAATTGAGTGATGCCGCCACCGAGCCACACACCAACGTACGCATCGCCCTTGCAGCCGCCGTGCAACCCTGCGCTTGCAAGCACGAAGGCACAAAATGAGCGCACCGCTGAGCGCCGGGAAGTCGCGTGCCATCGTCGCCGCGACGGCCGCCGTGAAGTCGGCCACGGCTTCCGGACTGTCCGAGGCGACGAGGAACCGGAGCCGCTCCGGCAGCGCCAGCTGCAGGCCCACTGACAGGGCGACGTCCGCATACCACCTGTCAGAGAACATTCGTTGAGGGTCGGAGTGCTAGGAAAGCCAGGGTATCAACAGGACCGAAAGCTGTCATCGCACTGATGCTCGGGCTAGCCTCGCGCGGCCGGCGGCTCCTGCTTCGCTGGCTGCGAGGGCAGGCGTGGGCAACGCAGCATGTGGTCCACGTGGGTCCCAGGTCCCTCCTTTCGAAAGCTGACCTTGCCAAAATGTCACGCAGTTTGACCATGAACCTGCCTGACTCATGCGAGCCAGGCCTGCAAACTGCTGATTGGCTGTCTGCACAGCAGCTAAACCTGATCCTGACCCTGAACAAAACCCTGATCCTGTCCCTGATCGAGCTGAACCCTGATTGCTGAGGCACCGCATCTACAGCACCTGACGGGCGGGTGCAGGCGGGTCCGCTTCTGGGTCCGCATCTGCACGCCGACCACGAAGTCACCCGGCGCCGCATGGTCGGCGTAGATGCGCTGTGCCTCTGCCACGATGTCTGGCTTCGACCTGCCAGAAGCGCAAAAACTTTTCGTGTGCCTACTGGATCACCACAGACCGGCGGTGCATCTCACGCTGTAGCTGAGATGAACATGGCATCAGCTCGGCGAAGGACCAGGGTGTGGCAGAGCCCAGGCATCCAGCATCAAGGCCCCGACATGCATAGCGCGTGCCGGCAGTGCAAGCAAGACCGGCTGTGGGTGTCGTGCTGCACGACGCAGACCCGGATGCTCAGCACGATCCCTCATCGGCTGTGCAGGTGATAGTGTCCTACAGGCGCACACCGAAGGAGGGGTCGCCCTATTGTGGCGAACGCCGGGGCCATGTCCGCCACCCAGCGCCGGTAGTGCTTGTTCCCCTGCAGGAGCGGCATGTGATAGTCGCAGCTGGTGTAGTGCAGCAGGTGCTGGTCGGCGAAGCGCATGCCCAGGTCGTCGAGCAGCATCGCGTCGATGCGCGCCATGTCCCGCCGATTGGAGTTGAACAGGCTCGCCTATTGACCACACCGGAAGCGTCAGTTTTCCGCATTAACGTCCTCGCCAACGGTCCCTTTCAAAGGGGCTGTCGGCTTCCGACATGGAGCCATGGCGCTGCTTTTGCGGCGGAGCGTCGGGCGACAGGCAGCGAGG
>JAABUX010010555.1_pt1 | contig 10302 bp, 10 predicted proteins | sample 5561851 | NCBI WGS metagenome assembly JAABUX01 (sample SAMN10711883, study PRJNA513361) | rock metagenome | isolation source: Antarctica rocks | place: Antarctica: Victoria Land, Richard Nunatak red sandstone | collected 2016-01-03 | reverse complement strand
CCGGGCCGCCTGGACGCGGCTGGCGGCGTGCACGGCGGCCGGCGCGCTGCTCCAGCTCGACGGCACGCTGATCACCGTCGCGCTGCCCTCGGTCGCGCACGGGCTGAGCGTCAAGGGCAGCTCGACCTCGGCCGTGCTGAGCGCCTACTTCGCCGCCTACGCGCTGCTGTTGATCCCCGGAGGCGAGCTGGTCGACCGCTTCGGCGCGCGGCGGCTGGCCCTCGGTGGCCTGGCGCTGTTCGCGGTCGGCGCGATCGCCGGTGCGCTGGTCTCGAGCTTCGGCGCCCTGATCGTCGCGCGGATCATCCAGGGCGCCGGGGCCGGGCTGGTCAGCCCCGCCGCGCTGGCCGGCGCGGTCAGCGGCTTCCCACCCGAGCGACGCGGCAGCGCGCTGGGCATCTGGGGAGCCAGCGCGGGCATGTCGAACCTGATCGGCCCGCTGCTGGGCGGCGTGCTGACCGTGGTCTTCGGCTGGCGGGCGTGCTGGTGGGCGCTCGTGCCGCTGACCGCGGCGGTGGCGATCGCCGTCGCCCGTCTGGTGCCGGCGAGGGTCAGAGACGACGGGGGCGACCAAGGCGACCACCAAGGCGCCGCTGCCGAGGGTCACCCGGCGATGAACCGGATCGTGCTCGCGGCGACGCTCGTGGCCGCACTCACCTTCGCGGTGATGATCGGCGCCTTCTACATCGCCGAGCAGTATCTGCAGCGGGTGGCCGGGTTCTCGGCCCTCGGCGCCTCGGGAGCCCTGGTGCTGGTGGCGCTGTTGGTCGGCGCCGCCGCGCCGCTGGCCGGCAAGCTGGTCGATCGCCGGGGCGAGCAGTTCCCGGCCGTCCTGGGCTTCGTCGGGGCCGGCGTGGGGCTGGCGATCCTCGGGATCCCCGGGGTCTCGCTGTCGGGCGTGGTGACGGTGCTGCCGCTGATACCGGTCGGGCTCGGGCTGGGGATGCTGTTCGTGCCCACCTCGCGCGCGGCGCTCAACGCCACTCCGCTGGCCTTCCACGGGCGCACCTCGGCGGTGCTCTCGGTGGGGCGGCTGCTGGGGGCGGCGGTCGGCGCCGGCCTGGCCGGGGTGGCCCTGTCAGGGACCCTGACCGCCTCGACCGTTCATCACACGCTGTTGGTCGGGGCGGCGTTGTGTCTGGTGGTCGGGATCCCGGCCTCGTCGGCTCTCACCACACGCCTTCGGCGCGCGCCGCGCTGATCTTCGGAGTCCTCGAGCAGCAAAGCCGCCAGCGCGTCGGGCGCGTCCCACATCGGAATGTGACCGGCGTCGGCGAGGATGACGCTGCGGACGTTGTCAGGTAGCCACGGGGGCCGCGCGATCAAGCGGTCTCGCTCGGGCCAGACGAGCGTGACCGGGACCCCGGACCCGCTCCAGGCCGACGAACGCGCCGCCGCGCATCGCGTCGTTGACCGCCCTGAATCCGGGCGCCCGCGCGTAGGCGCGCACTAGCTGGGCCGCCCCTTTGGCCGTCATCCGGCTCGGGTGGGCGACCGAGTTGACCAGCAGCACCCGCCGCCCGATCCGGTTGAAGGCGACCGAACCGACCAGGGGCAGCAGGCGGCCGGCCAGACGATGTCCGACGCCCGATCAGTGCTCCGGCGCCGCCGGCGCGACGATCGTCGCTGCCCGGGCGCGGGAATCTGAATTCGGCCCGCGGTTACTCATCCCGGGCCAGCGAGTCGCCGATCAGCCAGATCGTCGGCGGCCAGAGCCCGACGAAGATCGCCCGTCGCTCGGCGTTGCCGCGTTCGTCCTGATCGACGGTCTTGGCCCGGATCCACAGCCCGATGCACAGCCCGACCGACCCGAGCGACAGCACCTGCATGTGCCAGGCCGCCAAGCCGGCTCGGTGAAGGCGCTTGGTGAGCATCGAGTGGGGGATCGTAGCGAGCGTCCCCAGTGGCCTGCCGGGTAGGCTCAGTGACCGGTGCCGCGACGACCCGCCTTCTCCAACCGCTGGCTGACCGCCGCCACCTGGCCGGTCGGCGTGATCTTGACCTCCTGGGACTACATGTGGCGCTCGACGCCGCTTCACCGTCGAGAGGTGCTCGAATCCGCCGTCCACGATCACCTCGCCCCTCCGTACCCCGATGGGGTTGACGCCGAGGAGGTGATCGGCCCTGATCGGGGCCACGGGCCGATGTTCCATCGCCGTTACCGGACTCGGATTCGCGACACCCAAGTGTCTGAGGAGCAGCTGTTCGAGCGCCTGAAGGCAAACCTCAACCAGGCCGCCCCGACCAAGCTCGCCCGCTTTCAGAAGGTCCTTGGCGATTCCGGTGCGCTGGCGCGGGGCGACGAGTACGTGGTCCGGATGCCCGGCCCCTGGGACGGCCCGGTGCGGGTGGTGCAAGTCAGCGAGCGGTCGTTTCGACTGGCCACCCTGGAGGGCCATCTCGAGGCGGGGCAGATCGAGTTCCGGATCGGGCACGACGACGATGGCTTGATGGCCTTCGAGATCGAGTCCTGGACGCGGAGCGCCGGTCGCCTGTCCAACCTGCTCTATCACCGCGTCCGCATGGCCAAGGAGATCCAGGCCCACATGTGGATCTCGTTCCTGGAGGGCGTCGTGGCCCTGTCCGGCGGACGGATGACCGGCGGCGTCGACCTCGATACCCGCCGCGTCGAGTCCTAACGGTCCGTTGAACCTCTCGCCCCAGATTCGTCGCCGGCTCGCCGAGCTGCACGGCCGCCCGCTGAACTACGACCCGGCCGCGCTCGACCTCGCCCGGTCGCCGCCGGGCTGGGAGGTCGACGATCGCCGCCAGCCGCTGCCCGGCGAAGCGCCGGGAGATCCGGTCAAGGACGGCAGCTTCGAGATCGCCTCACGGCTGATCCGCGGCTACGAGTTTGCCGACCCGTCGATGGTGCGCGCCTTCTACGAGCCCCGGATCCCCCGTCCCGGTCGCGACATGCTGCTCGAGCTGCGCGCGCTCGGCTTGATCCGGGTGTACGTCGGTGTCCGGGTCAACGACGTCTACGACGACACGCGCGAGGTCGACGGGCGCCGGGTGAGGGTCTCGGGCTGGAGCTACCGCACGCTCGAGGGCCACGTCGAGATAGGGCAGATGGACTGGGAGGTGTGGAAGTGGCTGGACTCCGGTGAGGTGGACTTCCACGTCCACGCCGTGTTTCGCGCCGCCCCTGATCCCAACCCGGTGATCCGGATCGGGTTCCGGCTGCTGCGCAATCACGAGCGGGCGCTGTTCCTCGGCAGCACCGATCGCCGGATGAAGGAGTTCACCGAGCTGGGACTGGAGCGCGACGGACGCGGGGAGCGAATTCGCCAGGCCGGGCCGAATCTGACCGCTCGGCGGCTTGCCGCCGACGATCGGACCCATGACGAGTTGGCGCGCCAGGTCGATGAGTGAACTGTCTCGGCGCGCACCGCGTAACGTAACCGCGATGAGCGTTCTCTCCACGCTGCGCATGTACCTGCGCCGCACTTCCAAGCTGTCTGAGCAAACCGACATCTATGATCATCAGATCAAGCTGCTCGATGGCGGCGAGCTGGACCTGACGACACTGCGCGGCCACCCCACGCTGATCGTCAACACGGCCAGCAAGTGCGGCTACACGCCTCAGTACGAGGGCCTACAGGCTCTGTATGAGCGGTACGGCGGCCGTGGCCTGCAGGTGCTCGGCTCGCCGTCGGCCGACTTCGCCGACCAGGAATTCGACGACGCCGAGGAGATCGGCGCCTTCTGCCAGAAGAACTACGGCGTCAGCTTCCCGCTCACCGAGCGAACCTCGGTCCGGGCCGACCCGTCTCCGCTGTGGCGCGACCTGGCGCGCCAGCCGAACTCCGGACCGCCGGTGTGGAACTTCACCAAGTACCTGGTCGGCTCAGACGGCAAGCTGGTCGCGCGTTGGGCGACCAAGGTCAAGCCGGACGACCCGACGATCGTCGCGGCGATCGAGGCGGCCCTCCCGGGCTGAGCCGCGGGACGCGGCCAGGCCGGAGCGCCGGGCGCGCCCGCCGCGCCCAGGTCAGGCGTCGGGAAGCGGCGGCGGCGCGCGGCGATAGCTCGGCGGCGTGCGCGACAACCGGATCGGGTTACGGGTCAAGGCGACGGCAGGACCGCCGTGCTGCGCCGCAACGGCGACGATCGGCTCCAGCCCGAGTGACTGCGCCAGCGCAAAGGCGCCCCGCAGGTCGTTGACCACCCCAGCCGGGACACGCGCCTCGGTCAGCTCGCGCGCCCAGTCGGAGGCCGGCCGGACGGCGAGCCGCGACCGTAGCGCGTCGCCCAGCGCTCCGCGATGGGCCACCCGGTCGCCGTTGGTCTGAAAGCGCGGATCGTCAGCGAGCTCCGGGGCGCCGAGCACCTCACACAGGGCCGAGAACTGACGGTCGTTGCCGACCGCCAGCACGAGGTCGCCATCGGCGGTCGGGTATAGCTCATAGGGGGAGATGCTGGGATGGGCGTTGCCCAGGCGGTCCGGCACGACGTCGGCGATCGTGAACGCCGAGGCCTGGTTGACCAATCCGGCCAGCAGCGCCGAGAGCAGGTCGACCTCGACCCGCTGTCCTTCGCCGCCGGCTTCCCGGTGGCGCAGCGCGGCCAGGATCCCCACCGTGGCGAACAGCCCGGCGAGCACATCGACCAGGGCCACCCCGACCTTCTGCGGCTCGCCGGCCGGGTCTCCGGTGATGCTCATCAGCCCCCCGAGCGCCTGCACCAGCAGGTCGTAACCGGGCAGCCGGGCGCCGGCGCCGCTGCCAAAGCCGGTGATCGAGCAGTAGACCAGCCCTGGGTTCTCGGCCCGCAGCCGCTCGTAGCCGAGCCCGAGGCGGTCCATCACGCCGGGGCGGAAATTCTCCACGACCACGTCAGCCGCGCGCGCCAGCTCCAGTGCCCGTTCGCACCCCGGCCCGCTGGCCAGGTCGAGCACGATGCTGTGCTTGTTGCGGTTGACGGCCTGAAAGTAGGTCGCCTGCCCATGCTGGTCGTAGGGAGGTCCCCAGCTGCGCGTCTCGTCGCCGGTCTGGGGCCGCTCGACCTTGGTCACCGTGGCCCCGAGATCGGCCAGCATCATGGTCGCAAACGGCCCCGCCAGCACGCGCGAGAAGTCCAGGATGCGCAGCTCGCCGAGCGCGCCGGGTAGATCGAGGCCGTCCACGGGAAGCATGATCGACGAGATCGACCGGCAACGCGCCCCCGGCCCTTTGCCATGACCCCGATGACCCCGATGAACCCGATCGCCACCGTGTTCGCCACGCCGAGCGCGGTGACCGGGTACGCGGCGATCGCCGTCGGCGCGCTGATGCTGATCTTGTGGCTGATCAGCATTCCGCTCAAGGACGTCTCGATCGTGGACCCGGTCTGGGGGCCGGCGTTCGTCCTGGTCGCGCTGGTCGCCGCGCTTACCGGCGATGGCGGCTCGGGGCGGCGCTGGCTTGAATTCGCCCTGACCGCGGCGTGGGGCATCCGGCTCGGGGTGCACCTGGGCCGGCGCAAGCTCGGCGACCGTGACGAGGACCGCCGCTACGCCGAGATGCGCGAGCGCCGGGGGAAGAGCTTCATCCCCTGGAGCCTGGTGGCGATCTTCGGCCTGCAGGGGTTGCTGGTGCTGATCGTCTCGCTGCCGCTTCAGGTCGCCGCCACCCGCCCCGGCTCGCTGACGGCCGCGGTGATTCCCGGCGTGGTGCTGTTCGCGATTGGGCTCGGCTTCGAGGCGATCGGCGACGAGCAGCTGCGGCGCTTCAAGGCGCGATCCGACAGCCACGGCCAGGTGATGGACGGGGGGCTGTGGCACTACACGCGCCATCCCAACTACTTCGGGGACTTCTGCGTCTGGTGGGGGCTGTGGCTGATCGCGCTGACCGCCGGAGGCAGCTGGTGGACGTTGATCGGCCCGGTGCTGATGAGCGTCCTGCTGATCCGTGTCTCGGGCAAGGGGCTGCTCGAGCGTGACATCGCCAAGCGCCGACCCGGCTATGTGGACTACATCAAGCGCACATCGGGCTTCGTGCCGCGGCCGCCGAGAAGATCAAGCGGCTGAGCGGTCAGCCACGCGGTGGAGAGCGACCGCCGGGCGCGTCAGCGCCGGTGTCGGCCGCGGCGCGGCGCCGGGCCCACGGCGTTCGAGGGTCGGCTTCAGCCGCGGCGCGGGGACAGCAGGTAGTGACTGACCAGCCAGCGGTTACCGCCCCGGTAGCGCCAGATCACGTCGGTGGAGATCAAGAACAGCCGCCAGGTCCCGAGCAGTCGCCGCGCCTCGGACTCGGAGCGACCGCTGCGGCGCAGGATCGCCAGCGCCTCGTCGGCCCGGGCGTCGAGCTGGGCCAGCCACGCCCGCAGCGTGCGTGCGTAGTGGGTTCCCGGAACGATCCAGTCGTCGGCGAGCGACAGGTGCTCCTGGAAATGGGCCATCAGCTCGTGGCTCGGCATCAGCCCCGCGGTGAAGAACCGCTCGGCGGCCCATGTGCCTCCGAAGCGGTAGGGCAGCGTCCGGTGGCTGAACACGTGCACGAACGCCCGGCCGTCGTCGCGCAGCCAGCCCGCCACCCGTGCCATCAGCTCGTGCCAATTGCGCATGTGCTCGAACATCTCGATCGACATCACGCGATCAAATCGCTCCGCGGGCTCGAACTCGTTGACGTCGGCGGTGATCACGTCGAGGTTGCAGAGCCCCAGGCGGTCACGCTTGGCCTCGATGAACTCGCGTTGGCCGTGGGAGTTTGAGACAGCGGTGATCCGAGCGGCCGGATAGCGCTCGGCCAACCACAGCGACAGCGACCCCCAGCCGCACCCGAGGTCCAGGATCCGCATCCCGTCGGCCACCCGGGCCCGGCGGCAGCTCAACGCGAGCATCGCCTCCTCGGCCTGGGCTAGCGTCGTGACCCCGGGCTCCCACAGGCAACCCGAGTACTTGCGCCGCGGCCCGAGGATCAGCCCGATGAACTCAGCGGGCAACTCGTAGTGCTGCTCGTTGGCCTTCTCCGGCAGCTCGGCGATCGGTCCGTCAGACATCCGCGCCAACAGGCTGCGCAGGCGCTCCTGCTGGGCGACGACGCCGCCCTCTGACTCGCGCCGCTCGCGATCCCAGGCCCCGTAGAGCGAGCCGGCGCGCAGCACCGCATCCGGGATCAGGCGGCGCTCCAGCGCTGAGCCGAGCAGCTCATAGCGGCGCGCCCGGCGGCCCGCAGGGGTTGTCGATCGCGGTGGCATGGGGATATTCTCGGCCTCGTGAGCGCCTTTGCGCACACGTGCATTCGCGTGGTGGACATCGACAGATCAGTCGGGTTCTACGGCCTGCTCGGATTCGAGCGCCGCGGGCGGCTGAACTTCGAGTCCGCCTACAACGTGTACCTGGGGCTGCCGGACGGCGGTGACGTGCTCGAGCTGACCGTCAACGTCGGGCGCAAGCGGCCTTTCGAGCTCGGCGAGGGCTACAACCACATGGCGCTGGTGGCCGAGGATCTGGACGCGCTGCTCGCTCGCCTCGCCGACCACGGGGTCGAGCCCGAAAAGCCGCCCTACGGGGTGGGCGGGACCGATACCCGCGAGCCGTACCGGATCTGCTTCGTCAGTGATCCGGACGGCTACCGGATCGAGCTGATCGACCGCGCGTTTCCGACCCCGCAGGACCCGCCTCATCCTGCGACAACGCCCTGAGCCGCAACCTGCGTTTCAGCTCCCGGCATGCTTTAGACTGACCCGCGAGATGCCGAGTCCGTGGCTGGCCGTCGATGTGGCCACCGTCCCCGCGCAGCGCGCGCGGGAGGTGAGACGGGCCTGGGAGCGTTTTGTCGGCGACGGCTGGAGTCAGTTCGGCGCGCGCGGCGAGTCGCATTCCGTACGCGAGCCGATCGTGGCCTCCTGGCGCCGCTCGGCGGCCGCCGGGGTGGATCCCTCCGGATCGAGCGTCGCCCCGGTGGTCGCCGATGCCGACGAGACCACGGCGCGGTGGGAGATCCATCCGCTGGCTGCGATGGCGCCGCTGATCCGCTCCTGCCTGGCTGCCAGCGCCGACCAGTCCGGTCATCTGATCGTGGTCTCCGATGCCAACGGGGTCCTGCTCTGGGTCGAGGGCACCCCGCGGGTCAAGATGCGCGCCGCGGATTCGATGAACTTCGCCGAGGGCACGCTGTGGAGCGAGGGAGGCGCCGGCACCAACGCGATCGGTACGGCGCTGGCCGCCGAGCATGCGGTTCAGGTGTTCGCCTCTGAGCACTTCGCCGAGGTCGTGCAGGAATGGACCTGTGCCGCCGCCCCGGTCCACGACCCAGACAGCGGTCAGGTGATCGGGGTGATCGACCTGACCGGCGAGATGTCGACCGTACACCCGCACAGCATGGCGCTCGCGACCGCCACCGCCCAGGCGGTGGAGGCGCAGCTGCGCTGCCAGATGCTCGATCGAGACGGCAAGCTGCTCGCCCGTTACGGCGATCAGCTGTCGGTCGGCTCAGAGCCATGTGCGCTGGTGGCCCCCAGCGGCCGGGTGATCGCCAGCCAGCCCCTCGGATGGCTGCCGGTGGAAAGGCTTGCACTCCCGCCGGGCGGCGGCGAGCTGCCGATCGACGAATCCCGCTCGCTGATCGCCGAGGTGCTCGGCTGCGAGGACGCCTACGTGCTGCGTGCCTCGGTCCCGACCAAGAGCTCAGGGCGGCCCCGGACGACCCTCAGCCTGGCGCTGCTCGGCCGCGATCGGGCCGACGCCGACCTCTCGGGCCGCCACATGGCGCTGCGCCTGCGCCACAGCGAGATCCTCACCCTGCTGTGCAGCCGACCCGACGGGATGACCAGCGAGGAGCTCAGCGCCGGCGTCTACGGTCACGGCTCCCGCGGCGGCAGCATCCGGGTGGAGATCTCGCGGCTGCGCAAGCTGCTGGGCGACTGCATCGAGACCGATCACTACCGGCTGCGCGCCGGCGTCTCCAGCGACGTCTCGCAGGTCTGCGGCCTGCTGCACCGTGGTGCCGTACTGCAAGCGGCCCAGTTCTACACGGGCCCGCTCCTGCCCAGCTCCAGCGCACCAGGGGTGGTGCGCGAGCGCGATGCTCTGGAGAGCTGGATGCGCCAGTCGGTGATGAGCAGCGGCGACCAGCAGGCGCTGTGGGCATGGGTGCAGACCGCCGGCGGGACCGAGGATCTGGCCGCCTGGCAGCGGCTGCTCGCCAATCTCGCCTTCCAGGATCCGCGGCGCAGCCTGGCCGCGTCTCGGATCGGGCAGCTCAGGCAGCTGCGCGGGGAGTCAAATCGTGCCCAGCCAACGGCGACGGAGGGCCTCGTGTAACGCCTGTGTAACGCCCTCGTCACGGGCGGTCCACTACTGTCACCAATAAGGTCCGGCGACCATCCCGAACCCGGGCTCGGAGGTCACTTCGGGCCGACGCAGTAGGAGAGGAACCTGGCGTGAAGAGCGATTCCGTTCGCGCGCTGGCGCGCGCCTCCGGCGTGGCGTCAAGCCGCAGCCTGACCACCGCGCGATCGGTCCTGCGGGTACTCTCGCTGCTGATCGAGCGTCCGGACGGAGTGCGAGCCAACGAGGTGGCGCAGGCGCTGGGCAAGAGCGTCTCCACCGCGTACTACCTACTGACCAGCCTATGTGAGGAGGGCTTCGCGGTCCACGAGAGCAAGGGGATGTACCGTCCGGCGCGAGGTCTGGAGGAGCTGAGCTCGGCCGCCGAGGAGACCAGCGCCCTGCACGAGGGCATCGAGGCGACCGTCGATCAGCTGTTCGCCGCCACCCGCAAGCGCTCCTATCTTGGCGTCGTGCGCGCGCGACGGATCGAGATCGTCGCCTTCCACGGTCGCCAGGGCGTGCCGCGGATGCCCGGGCTCGGCTCGGAGATCAGAGACAGCGCGCACGCGCTGGCGATGGGCAAGGTGGTGCTGTCGCTGTTGCGCCCGCGGGCCCGGACCCACTACATGGCGCGCGGACTGAAGGCGTTTACGCCGGAGACGATCATCGATCCTGACCAGCTCGAGGCCGACCTCGAGCGCGTGCGGCGCCAGGGGTTCGCCGTCGACCGCGAGGAGTTCGATGAGAACTTCTGCTGCGTCGCGGCTCCGATCTTCGATGATCACCGACGGTTCGTCGCCGCGCTCGGGCTGTCGACCACCCGCCACGTGTTCGACGCCGAGCGCGACCGGCTGTCGGAGTCGGTGATCGAGATCGCCCAGGCGGCGACGGCGGCCGCCACCGAGCAGACAGCCATGCGTGCCCCGGCCGGGCGGACGCGATCCCAGGCAGCCCGGCGACAGCGCCTGATCCCGGTGGCCTGAATTGCAAGCAGATGCGAAAAGATCAAGGTTCTTGCGAGCGGAGGCGTCGAAACCTAGCCTCGA
>JAABUX010010553.1_pt1 | contig 10302 bp, 12 predicted proteins | sample 5561851 | NCBI WGS metagenome assembly JAABUX01 (sample SAMN10711883, study PRJNA513361) | rock metagenome | isolation source: Antarctica rocks | place: Antarctica: Victoria Land, Richard Nunatak red sandstone | collected 2016-01-03 | reverse complement strand
GGGCTGATCTCGCGAACCCCCGGCGCAGCACGCGCCATCAACGTCCAGGTGGACCGCAGCCAACTGCCCGCCCTACAGCCAGGATACGCGCAAACCGTCAAATCCACTGTGCAGAGGTACTAGTGACAGGTGTGGCAGCCGCAAATCCTACCGAACCTGTCATCGACGAGGAGGAGGACGGTGAGGGTGAAGAAGAGGACGGTGAGGATGATGCCAAAGCGGCAATCGAGGGTGTAGCCCCGCGTGCTGTCCTCATCACCGAGTTCTCCCCCATGCTGGGCCAGGCCGAGGAGACGCCTGCGGCCCAGCCAGCCTCGCCCAGCAAGCCCCAGGAGCCTGTGGACGCGAAGCTGCTGGCGGGTCTCGCCAGCATCGAGATCGCGGCTGGATTGCCAAGGTCCGCCGCTCGGGCAGCGGCGGCAGCTACCCTGGGAGAACGGGACGCGGCGCTGTTAACCGTCGTGTTCCTCCGCAAGCCCCCCATGCCCGAGGCGGACCTGCTGAACTGCTTGGAGCAGTTGACAGCAGGGTTCGCAGCACTCCATCCGGCAGCGCAGGAAGTTGGCTCCTGGCAGGACGCCGCGGAGTGAAGAGGCTGATGGTTCGGCCTGAAACTGGAACAGGAAGGAGAGTGACGATGCAGAACTGGACGTTGCATTACCGGGGCTTGGGTCGGGTTGGCCTTACGGCGGCCATGCTGGCCGTTGCAATCTCGGGCCGGCCCGCGGGAGCACAGGAGATCGACTACACCCAGCACACGCCGAGCCGCGCCAATGGGTCGGGGCTGGAGTGCCGGCAGACCACCCATCCAACCTTCGCCTTCGCGTCGCCATCTCCGTCGGCGCCGCTGGTTGCCCGCATCATAAGCGTCATGGCGGTATCTGGGCCTGCGGTCGGCGACTGGGTGCCTGTGGAGCTGGATGGCAGGCGCAAGGCCTGGGTCCTGGCGTCCGACACGGTGCGCAACTCGCACGCAAAATCCTGCTTTGTGGGACGCGCGAAGGACGGGCACCTGATCTACTCCACGAACAACCGCATCTCGTAACGCTGTTTGCGCCACACGGTGGGATGCTGGGCTTCCCTGCATGGAGGCTGCGGTGTCCTATACCAGAACGCGTCTGAGCTTGGCGGTGGTCGCTTGTGGTGTCCTGCTGTCCGCTTCGGGCAGCGTCCAAGCCGACCCTGCGGCGCCGCCGGCCCAGGCGAGACTACCGCTGCCGGCAAGGTGGACCGAAGCGCCCGAGGCGGTCCGCACTGCTGCTGCTGCGCTCCGCGGCGCCTGCACAGCCTGGCTGCAGACCGTCGATGTTGACCCAAGTTCCATCCCGACGACGCCTTATGTCCCCAAGCCGGCCGAGGCCGAGAGCTGCGAAATGATCCGCGACCCTCAAGGCGACCATTTCATGTACATGGGGTTTGGTGCGCTGGCTGCCGCCGCCCTTCTCGGCGCGGCTGTCGGAACCTACGCGACCGTGGCCATGCTGCTCCGCCTGCTTGCCGGCGGGGTAGTGACGATGCTCGATGCAGTCCGCGACCGCCGATCATCGCATCGCCGGAGCTGGCCACGGTAGGGCAGGATGGCCCCGGGCGCCCTCCCCCGCGTCGGTGATCAGCGCCCTGCTTTGCCTGGCCAGTCCGCTATGTCGGCTGGATTGACTGCGGCCCAGGCGCAGGCCGCTGCCCATGACGGTCCCATCCTGGTGCTGGCCGGCGCCGGGTCCGGCAAGACCAAGACCCTCACAGCCGCCGTGGGATGGCGCATCGACGTGTTGGGCGTTCCGGCCTCGCGCATCCTGGCCGTGACGTTCACCAACAAGGCCGCGGCCGAGATGCGTGGCCGGGTCCAGGCCATGCTTGGCGGCGGCCCTGCGCCCCACTGGCTCGGCACCTTCCACGGCCTTGGGGCACGGCAGCTGCGTTACGAGCCGGAAGTCGCCTCGCTGCGACACGGCTTCGAGATCCTGGACGCCGCGGATTCGCAACGCCTGGTCAAGCGCAGCATGGCCGCACTCGGCATCGATCCCCGCCCTGGCGCCGAGGGCGGCGGGTTCTCACCCAAGGAAGTCTGCAAGACGATCAGCCGGCTCAAGGACAAGCTCGTCACCTCGGATCAGGTCGTGGCCTACATGGAGGCCACGATCGCCAGCGCAGTTGGGGCGCAGATAGACGCCACGGGCGCGAGGGTGATGGCCGTGGTTTACGTCGAATACCAGCGCCGCCTGCGTGAGGCGAACGCTGCGGACTTTGGTGATTACCCAGAATAGCGCGGAAAACCTTTGACTTGTTCGGAACGAAGCACGCACGCTCCCGCTCGTTATGCGACCACGCTCGGACGTTCGCCGCTCCGCAGACACCCGCCGAACACAACGCATCCACTCGGACGAGAACTTGCGCGTGCGGGTGATCGACCTGGACGCGACCAGCGGCAAACGCGAGGTCGCGTATCCCGCCGTCCCGTTGATCCTTGTCGCCGGCCAGCTGGAGCCGGCACCCTCGTGGTGGCTGCTGGATCTGGTCAAGCGACGCACCTCGACGGACACCGTCGAGACGTACTCGAAGGGCGTCGCGCTCTGGTTCGGTGCGCTGCATCAGAATCGCACCACCTGGGGCGAAGTCGATGCGAGAACGGCCCAACAGTTCGTCGACGCCCTCGTGCGCCGCGGGAACAGCGCAAGCACAGTGTCCACACGGATGGCTGCCGTGCTGGCCTTCTATAGGTGGTCGGTGGCCAACCGATTCTTGCCGGCCATGCCCTTTGGACCGCAGGCGCTGATCATCCCGAAAGCCCATGTTGCCGCGGTTGAGGCGCACTCCAAGGGGGAGTTCGAGCGCATCGTCGCCAACCTCCCCCGCGTCGGGCCAGGCGCGCGTCGCCGGGACGAACTGATCTGCGAGGCGGGGCGCTTCCTGGGCCTCCGCCGCAAGGAGATCGTCGGCTTGACAAGGGACCAGTTCGACGCCCTCGACCTTGAGCTTCCGATCAACGTCATCTGGACCGATCCAGCCCACACCAAGGGCCGCAAGCGCCGGGCAGTCCTGGTCCCCCGCCTGTTCGTGGTCAAAATCCGGAGCTACATCGCAACGTATCGGCAACAGGCTATCGACAGACGCCGTGTGCAGCACCCCACCTGGACACCGTCGGCATACCTGTTCCTTACCGAGAAGGGCACGCCCGTCGCCGAAGGGTACATCACCGACACCTGGAAGAGGGCAGCCAAGGCGGCAGGAGTCGAGTCTCGGTTCCACAACAACCGCTCCAGCCTGGCTACGCACGTCGCCGACGTCTCCATGGAACTGGGCAGGCATCCGCTGCCCATCGTCAAGGACATCCTGGGACACGCCCATGAGGCGACGTCGGACCGGTACGTGACGCATTCCAAGCTCCGCAATCGCCTCCTCATGGAAGCCCACATCATCAACGACTTGTACAGGCAGGAGCTGGACCCCGAATGACCGCACGTCTGCTGCCCGATGCGGACGAGGGGTTCGCTGGACCCGACCTGCCCTTCCAGGGTGCGGGCACCGATCCTTCCTTCTCCGGGGCGGGTGGCTGCGTCGTCGACATCGACGGCCGGACCTGGGACTTCGACCTGCCTGGCCTCTCGCCCACTGTGGCGGTGCCCATGGCCCATGCCTTCGCCGCCATGCTGTCGCGCAACTCGAGGTCAGCAAGCCGCCTGCGCACGAACAGGCTGTCCCATGGCCACGTACGCAGCTTCCTGAAATTCGTGGCCGACAAGCCTGGGCGGGACCAAGATCTGGGCCGCGGCCTCCTTCGGTCCTACAAGGACCACCTGTTCCGCAGGTACTCTGCGGTGACCGCCTACGGAAGATACAACACGGTCAGGCGGTGCGTGGCACACCTGATCGACAAGAAGCTGTGTCATGAGTTTCCCATACCGCGCAATGAGGGCAAGGCCCGGGTCAACGCAGCCGCCAAGATCAGGTCCGGCCACACCTTCGCCACCGTTTTCGCCGCCTGGGCATCCGGGCCGACCCCGGACGCGGAGAGTACGAACGAGCGTCTCCTGCGCGGCCTGTGCGACCTTTTGTGGGAGGAGCTGGAAGCGTTGCAGGCCCGCCCCGACATCGGTAAGGCGGGCCCCGCAACGAATCTCTTCATGGCTTGCACCATAGGCCTGCTGGCCGCAGCTTGCGTGAACCCGTTCTCCATCGCCACCCTGGAAGTCGATAACCTCCGCGTCGATGACCGCAACCCCGCCCTGAGGCGTCTTGTCTTCGACAAGCCCCGCGCGGGAGCCGACGTCCCGCTTCCTCCGTTTCCCCTTGGGGGAGCGAGCGCCCGCACTCTTCCGCGGTTGTGGGAGCGGGTAGTGTGGGTCAGCGACGAGATGCGGAGGAGGGCTCCAGCCGGACTGAAGGGAGTGCTGCTGCTTCGCTACGACCGATGGGGAGGGGTGACCTGGTTCGATGATTGCGCGCTTGCGAAATCAACTGGTCTGCTCCGCAAATGCATCCTCGGAAGCTATCGCGTGGCCGACGGCCCGGAATGGACCTGCTTCCCGTCCGCGACTGCCGGGCAGGGGCGCTACGCCGCGTTCCGCGGAAACGCGGGACGGATCACCTACTCCGTCATCCGGAACACGGCCATCAACGTGGCGAACGCGCGCCTCGGACGCAATGCGGCTGCGACCCAGAGAGCGGTCGGCCACAGGCCCGGTAGTTCCGCCACGGACGGCTACCTGAATAACTGGCACAACCAGGAAGACCTCGACCGCGAGCTGCGCCGCGGCCAGGCGTTCATCGGCGCCTGGGCCGCCAAGCCGGCAGTGGTACTCCCCCCGGACCCGAACTCCATCGCCTCGTCCACCGGTGCGGATCCCGAGACGGCCGAGAAGGCCGCCCGGGATGACCTCAACCTGGGCATGGGAGCAAGCCTGGTGAACGGCCAAACGGTCGTGATCGACACGCCATTGAACGCACTGCGGATGATGCAATGGCTCGAGATGCTGAAAGCGGCGGAACAAAGGCTGTCGAGTGACAACCCGGAGCGCTGGAGGAACGTGTACGAACCGCAGCTGGAGTTGTTCGAGCACGCCCTGCACGACTTCAGCTACCGGAGTATGGAAGAGGCACGTCGGCTCTCCGAAGAGATACAATTGCCTTTCCCGGCGGTGGTCTGATGCCTGCCGCCGCAGCCTGCATCGCGCCCATGGTGGGCGCGTATGCGAGCGCCGGTATCGACCTCAGGATGGAAGGGACGCCGTTCGGGGCGTCGCTGCCGTTCGACGGAAACCCGCCAGTCGGATGGACGGACGACGACTTCGCCAACAGCGGGTGGCGGATCCGCGCCCCGAACCCTTCCGAGCGCAAGCACAGGATCAGGTTCGACAACCTTCCCGACCCGCACGGATGGACGGCCCGGTTCTTCCTCTGGGCGCTCGGGAGCGCGGAGACCGTCCAAGGCCACATGTTCCCCGCCAGGCGGTCGCCTCCCTTCGCGGCGATGAGCCACTTTCGCTTCCTGGTCGCACTCGCGGAGCGTGCCGGGAAGAGGCGGCTCATTGATCTCACGAAGGAAGACCTTCAAGCCTTCCTCGCAGGGCACTGCCGCGATAGGCCGCGCGGCAAGCCGCGTTCGCGGCACGCCGTAGAGCAGGTGCTGCTGAGCTGGAAGCAACTGTTCCTGCTCGGGCCGGCAGCCGGCTACTGGATCCCGGACGGGCTGGCGTTCGATCCCGAGTCTGCCGGCTACGAGATCATCGAGAACGCCGACCTGAGCGAGATTGAACGAACGGCCGAGATCAGCGAGGACACCGCGCGCCAACTGCTGTGCACGGCCATCCAATGGGTCGAAGAGTTCGGGCCTCAGCTCCTCTGGCTGCGCGACATCGCGGTCGATTTCAGGAGTTGGGTGGAGGCGCGCAAATCGGGAAAGGCTTACGTCGAGAGCGAGGCTTACCTGGAGAGAAACAGGCAAGTCCACGATAGGTACAAGGAGTTGCAGGATGCCTTCCCCTTCCCACTGGATTTTTACATCTTCAACCAAAAGCTTCTTCCGGATGAGAAGGCTGCTCAAGAGGTGATCGGTGCGGTCGAAGCCCTCCGAAGGCAGACGCTTGCGGAGATCGCATCCGATCCGGATCCAACCCTCGGGTATCGTTCGCGGTTCAACAGGGCGGATCTCTCCAAGAAGTTGGGAACGAGTATCGACTCGTTTCTCAAAACCTCCAGCGCGGGGCGGCGGGTCATCGCGGCGTGCCGCACGGACGTTGTCGACGCAATCGGGCGGCGCCGCGCGGAATTGGGCTTGGATCCGCTAAGATTGTGGCCCGGCCACCGGCGTTCCTGGACCACCGGTCGTCAAGGAGAGAGACGCACCGATCCCGCCGGTTCGTCGGAGTTGGAGGGTTTCAGGAGGGTGCAAGCCCAATACGAAGGGCTGGCCTCCACGATGACCGGCATGTGCTACGTCGTGGTAGGGGTGTTCAACGGGTGGCGTGTCAGCGAGATTCTGTCGGTGGAGGAAGGCTTTCTCCGGGAAATGGCCGCGGGCTTCGAGCTGGGCAGCAAGGTGCGCAAGACGGGCGCGAACGTGGACGCCGTCGCTTACCGTCCTATCCCGCCCATAGTGGCCCAGGCCGTGCGCTTGTTGGCGGCCCTCAACGCCCGACACTTCACCGGGGGGGAAAGGCGCCTATTCCGGAACAGGGTAGGCACGCCCAGCGACCGTCACAACATAAACAACAACGTTCACGACGCCTGCAAGGCGGCAGGCGTCGTCGAAGAAATCGACACCCACCAGTGGCGCCGCTTCTTCGCATACTTCTACCTGCGTCGCTTCAAGGGCAGCGTGGACGCGCTGCGGCGACACTTCAGGCACGTGTCCCGGAACATGATCTGGGCCTACACCCAGGACGCTGCGAACGCGGCGTATCTGGCCAAGGAGGAAGCGGCGCTCGCGCGCGAGATCGCGGAGGGAATCGTCCTCGGCGAAGGCTACCGCTCGCGACACGTCGCGCAGGACGTAAGGGCCCAGTACAACGCGCTTAACCTGCCGCTGAAGGAAGCCGAGCGCTGGCTTCGTGGCCGGATCGACGAGTTGAGCTTACGCTCCGTCCACCCCACCCCCTGGGGCTACTGCCTGTTCCAGCGCGGCGGCGCCGGCGCGGCCTGCGAGGCCAAGGACGGACCGGTCATGTCCCGCGCGGAGCCGCTGGCCTGTGGAGGGTGCAAGTTCCTCGCCTCCGGAGACGAGAATGTAGAGTTTTGGCAATCGACGGCGCTGCTGCATCAGGAGATCGTTGCGACTGAGCACCACGTCCCCCTACTCAAGGACGCCAGCCAGAGGATGCTGCGGATCTGCCGTGCCATCCTGGCCCGGCACGGCCTCGCGCAATCCACGACCGGCGAGGACGCGGAAGACGCCTGCGAGACGGAGATCGCGGATGCCGCCTGACCCCACGAGGCTCGTCTCGCTTGAGCAATTCCGTCGCGAGAAGCCCAGCACGCCTGGCCCCAATTCCCACCCCGTTTCTCCGCCGAATCCACCCACGCCGACCGTGGTGGAAGGCGCCAAGGCCTGGGAGCCCACCGTCCACCCAAGGACCAGGCGTCGCGTCGCCGCGGCGCTGGGGCGGTAGACAGGCTCAAGCGGCAGGAACTCGCGGCGGTCGCCGCCTGCGGGCATCCCAAGAGCCATCGCGTCAGGTTCAGCGCCGCGGGCGTGGCACGTGAGGCGAAGGTGGGCCGCACGCAGCTCTACGAGGGAAGCCCCATAGTCCGTGACGCTGTTGCCGCCGCGCGCGCCGAGATTGAGGCCGCGCTGGAGGCTCGCTGTGACGAGCGCCGCCCGGCGAGCAAGCATTCGCTGGAGGCGAGGATCGCCGCGCTGAAAGCCCGCCACGAGGCGGAGATCAAACGCTTGGCGTCGCAGCAGATGTCCGACCTGATCCGGCGCATGGGACCGCAAATCGAGGCCGTGCAGCGCTTCGGAAACCAAATCGCGGCCCTCCAGGAGCGCGTCCGCCAACTGGAGGACCAACTGGCCGCGCAGGTGTCCGCCAACAACATCCTTCGCGCGGCCCTGGAGCGCTTGAGCGAGATCGACCGGTGACGAACGCCAGAAACGGGCCGGAAGTCTGAGCGGTGGTCCGGTTATGCCGACCCGCACTGGCGGCCGGGCCACGAGGGCGCGATGGCATGGTCGGGGCGCTGGCCGTGGTCGCGGCCGTCCTAGACGGCGTCGCCGCCGGCGGCGGAATCCTGGGCGGGAGCCGGCGATGTTCCTGGCCGCAAGCGACGGCGGCTATAGGCTTTGACCAAACAGCGCAGTCGCGAGCCGCTATTTCGGCCGCCTCTGTACTATCGCCTGTTCATTGTTCGCTATCGCCCGCGGAAGGACGAAGCGTCTCTCGAACTGTTCGGTTGCCGAGCACTCGGGCACCCCGGATAGACTCCTCATCGAACAACAGGTTCCTCGATCGATTACACACACGAACAGATGGCCGTTCGGGGTAACGGCGATCTCCTCCTTTGGCCCACCGTAGCGATGCAGGCCGATGAAGAATACCGGCTGCGCTGGGCTGGCCGCTTCGACTGCATCCTGGCCGACGAGTACCAGGACGTGAACGGGGGTCAGTATGCTTGGCTGATGCTGCTTGGGCGGGATCATCGCCAAGTGTTCGTCGTTGGCCACGATGACCAGAGCGTGTATTCGTTCCGCGGATCGAATTTACAGCACATCCGTAACTTTACACGGGACTTCCCCGACGCCGTCCAGGTCCGCTTGGAGGAGAACTTCCGGTCCACCGGACACATCCTTGCCGCTGCCAATGCGGTGATCTCCTGCGACGCCCTGCGCCTGGGTAAGACACTGTTCACCACCAAGGTGCTGGGCGAGCCGGTCGAGGTCGTGGCCTTCCGGGGGCCGGACGAGGAGGCGGCCGGGATCGCGGCGGAGATGGTCCGCCGCAACGCCGCAGGTGTCCCCTGGGACTGCATGGCACTGCTCTACCGCGGGAATGCACTGGCACGGGGCTACGAGGAAGCCTTGCTGCGGGCGCGGGTGCCGCACCTGGTCGTGGGCGACACCAGTTTTTACCAGCGTGTCGAGATCAAGGACGCGCTCGCCCTTCTGCGCCTGGCGACCACCCCCGAAAGCCGGCAGTGCGACGAGGCGTTCCGCCGGGTCGCCAACGTGCCGGCCCGTGGGTTGGGGGCCAAGGCGCTGCAGGCGACCGCGCGCATGCCGTCAGACCGGGTGACCCTCCGCTCGTGCGTGTGCCTGTGCCCGCAGGCGCGCGGCATGCCGCTCGCAGACGGCCGCGATCTCGTCATGGCAGCAGGCGCGCTGTTCCAGGCCGGCGGCCTTGCAGCGGTCCAGGAAGTTGTCGATCACGTCCGGTATGCCGCTCCGGGCTTCGGCCGCACGGCGGTGGTGCGTCGCCGCGATCGACAGGGCCTCCTCGGGATCGTGAACCCGCCAGCACAGCGCCTTGCAGAAGGGCGTCGCCGCCGCCGGCTCGTCGGCGGCCGTCGTCTCGTCGGCGATCGTCGTCTCGGTTGTGCTCATGGCGGTGCTCCGGAAACGCCAAAGGCCCGCGCGATGGCGGGCCTTCGGGGAAAGGGGCGGAATGGACGGGTCGGTGTCAGGCGGCGATCTTGCCCACCCGTTTGGCACAGGCCCGGTGCAGGTCCAGCACCAGGGTGTCGATGTCCTGGACGGCATGGCCGTAGTCGCCGGGATCGATCCTGTGCCCGGCCTCCAGCGTATAATGGAGGCTGCTGCTCTGGCTGGTTTCCAGCAGCACGATGCCGCCTAGCTTCAGCACGCGCGCCAGGCGGACCACGAAGCGGCCAGCCCCCTCGGCTGGACCGTCCTCGCGGTGCATGCGGTCGAGGCCGCGCTTGATCGCGCCGAGAGACGGGCCAAACTGCTCCATGTCGCGTGCACCGAAGATGCTGCCGCCCTCGGGTTGGTAGCCCCACTGCCAGGCATAGGCTGCGGACCTACGGTCGTCGATTTGGCACTGGAAGCGGAAGTTGTTCAGGCGCGGCATCCGCGGCTTCTCATCTGCCCAGCCGAGCAGGACCGTGTAGTCGCCATAGCAAACGCTTGGCAGATCCGGCTTGCGCTGCATGACGATCGCGTCGAAGTGGGCGTAGGCGTCGCTGCCGCTGATCGTGCCAAGCCAGGGGCGGATCATCAGCACGACTGTCAATCAGCGTGGAAACGGGACCCGGGTTCAGCGTCCAATAGGGACCCGTCTTTGCTGACGGGAGCACCTACCTGAGGTTGTAATCGGCGCTCAGCTGTGGGTCTTGCTGCGCCAGCTTTCG
>JAABUX010010552.1_pt1 | contig 10302 bp, 7 predicted proteins | sample 5561851 | NCBI WGS metagenome assembly JAABUX01 (sample SAMN10711883, study PRJNA513361) | rock metagenome | isolation source: Antarctica rocks | place: Antarctica: Victoria Land, Richard Nunatak red sandstone | collected 2016-01-03 | reverse complement strand
CACATGCACACTAATGCTGACCTTGTCTTTGAAATGTCGCCCATCACGCTTGTGCGCGGATATGGCAAGACACCACGATACTCGTTAGCGATCACGACAACAACATGACCTCTTATAGCCGGTCCGATACTCCAGCAACCACACGCGCCCAGATCGAAAATCTCCTTGAGACATTACAAGGGATTATTAGTTCCAACCTGCACGGCTTCTATCTGCACGGCTCGCTGGCGATGGGCTGCTTCAACCCCAACTGTAGCGACCTCGACGTGATCGCCGTGACGGCGGAGGGCATGGCGGTGGAAACAAAGCGCGCCATCGCCGCCATTCTGCTGCAACAGTCCGGCGCGCCGCATTCCATCGAAATCTCCTTCTTGCGCCGCCGTGATCTCGCGCCGTGGCGCTACCCGACACCGTTCGATTTCCATTATAGTGAGACATGGCGCGCACACTTCGAGGATGATCTAGCGAGCGGGGCCTGGCGGCGCTGGAACGAGCAGCAGCGTGAAGACTCCGATCTCGCCGCCCACATCACGATCCTACAACAGCAGGGCGTTACCCTCTTCGGGCCGCCCATCGCGCGGACCTTTCCACCCGTACCGGGCGAAGACTACCTCACCTCTATTTTGGCTGATTACGCGGCGGCGCGCGACGCCATCGTCCGGCGCCCGGTCTACGGCGTCCTGAATCTCTGTCGCGTCTATCGCTACCTGCGCGACGGCAGCATCTGCTCCAAGAAGGCGGCCGCGCCAGTTTCGGCTATTGGGTCATTCCGGCGGCGCGCGGGCAGGGCGCCACGACAGAGGCCGTACATTTGCTTGGCGCCTGGGCCTTCGCGGCGCTCTGTATCGCGCGCCTGGAAATCCTGGTGGAACCGCACAACGTAGCGTCTCAGCGCGTGGCCGCGCGCGCGGGCTTCCAACGCGAAGGGCTGCTGCGCTCGTATGAAGAGTTCCACGGGCGACGGCTTGATCTCATCATGCACTCGCTTTTGACGACCGACCAGGAGCGCGCATAGCGCCATGGATACCGATGGCTACGCGAACACGAGGTTGAGCGGGAGGGCGAAGCCGGGCAACAGGTCGTCGTCCGTGAGGCTGTCCGCGCCGCTCACGACCCGCGTGGGGGCCTGCGCGTCGTGGACGTGCACGCGGCGTTGCGCCGGGTAGACGCACCATACGCGGCGCGCGCCGCCCATGAGATAGTCCTGTATCTTCTCATTGACCTGATCGGCGCGGTCCGACGCGCTGATGACCTCGATGACGAGGGCCGGGACCGTGGGGAAATACTCCTGGCCGTCCCAGGCAACCTCGGCGAGCTGCGCGGGCGGGACGTAGACGCCGTCGGCCCCGCGGACCATGCTCGGGTCGTCGGGGACCGCGAAGCGCAGGCCCAACTCGCCGCCGCCGACGCGCCCAACCAATCTGTTGCGTGCGCCAATGCCTTGGCGCGGCTCCCAGCCCAACGCGATCGCCCTATCGTACAGGTAGCGTCCGATGGCCTCTGTGATAGCCGTCTCGACAAACCCGTGTTCCCCCTTCGACGGCGGCATGACGCGCACCTCTCCTCTCACCAATTCGTGCTTGTTGCCGTCGTCCGGCAGCGCCATAAATTCTTCAACGGTCATTCGCTTGCGTTGCGCTACCATAGCATCCACCTCCATCACCTTCGCTATGTCCATAGTGTAGCGCGTCGCGCCTCCACCCGGCGCTCCCAGAGGCGCGACAGCCGCTGTTATGTCAATTATCGTACGGTTTGACAGCACGCCGGCATCGTGCCATGCTATCTACGTTGTCGCACCGTGCCGCGCTGCGCGACCGGGCACGCACGAGTGGAGACGACGACCCATGACCATGATACGCACGAATGACGTGTGGGGAAGGATCTCGTCGGTGGTGAGCGCGTCGCGCGGGAGCGGAGCAATGATGCCTCAGGTACAGGTAGAGGATGCCGCCGGTCGTAACGAGGCCGCGCGTGACCCATCCCCACCTAGCACACGCCCCCCGATCGCCGGTTGGCCCCTCCTGCTACTCGCTCTCATCACGCTGGTCGGGCACCTGGCCATCGCGGGGCGCTACGGCTGGATGCGCGACGAATTGTACTACATCGACGCCGGCAAGCGTCTGGCCGGTGGCTACGTCGAGTTCCCGCCGATGGTCGCGCTGCTCGCCGATCTCCAACGCGCCCTGTTCGGCCCGTCCCTCGCCGCGCTGCATGTGCTGCCCGCGGTGACCGGCGCTCTGATCGTTGGTGCGACCGGCCTGATGGCGCGCGAACTCGGCGGCGGACGCCTAGCGCAAGGTATCGCGGCCCTGGCGACGCTGGCCGCCCCCGCGTTCGTCGGCGCCGATGCCCTCTTCACGATGGACGCCTTCGATGAACTCTGGTGGGCCCTCGCCACCCTCCTTTTGTTACGCCTCTTGGCCACGCACGATCCTCAACGAACGACCGGGCCACGCGGCGTGCGCCGGGAGCGCGGTGGCCTCTGGCTGGTGTTCGGCCTCGTGTGTGGCCTGGGACTGCTCACCAAACTGACCATCCTCGCCTTTGGGTTCGCGGTGGCGCTCGGTCTCCTCCTGACCCCGGCGCGCGTCGAGTTGCGCACCCGCTGGCCCTACCTGGCGGCCCTAGTAGCCTGTGCGTTACTCTTGCCCTACATCGCCTGGCAGGTCGGGCACGATTGGGCCACCCTCGCCTTCTGGCGCAACTACCACCACGGGCAGGACACGGCGACCTTCCTGATCCAGGTCGTCCTGCTAATGCAGCCGCTGGCGCTCCCGCTGTGGGCGGCCGGCCTCTGGTATCTGCTGCGCGATCCGGCCGGCGCACCCTATCGCACCCTGGGCTGGGCCTTCCTGATCCTGTTCGCTCTGTTCCTGCTCGGCCACGCCAAGTCCTACTTCCTCGTGCCGGCCTTCCCGCCGCTGCTGGCGGCCGGGGCCGTCGCGCTTGAGCGGCGCGCGCGATTACAACGACGGCGACGACGCTCCGCCCTACTCGTACCGCTCACCGTCGTCGCCTTGGTGCTGGGAGGGGTCGTGCTGGCGCCCGTCGTCGCGCCGATCCTGCCGCCACGGACGCTGGTCACCGTCATGCCGAGCCCCATCCAGCCGGTCGCCGATCGCTTTGACTGGCCACAATTCGTGGGGACCGTGGCCGCCGTGTACCGGCGTCTGCCTGCGCGTCAGCAGGCGGAGACGACGATCCTGGCCGGCAACTACGGCGAGGCCGGCGCATTCGACCTACTTGGTCCTGCCTACCATCTACCGGCGGCGATCAGCCCGCATAACACCTACTACTTCTGGGGACAGGGTGTGGCGCCAGGCTCTGTGGTGATCGCAACCGACTTTCAGCGCGCGGAGTTGACGCCCTACTTTGCCTCAGTGCGTCAAGCGGCAACTGTCCCCGCCCAGGACGGCATTCAGAACGAGGAGGTTGGCCGCCCCGTGTGGATTTGTCAGGGCCTGAAGATGCCGTGGGCCTCCGTCTGGCCGCATCTCAAAAACTTCTCCTGACAGGCCACGCACTAGACTAGGGATGACAACCGATGACGACCGCCGACACGATCCTGACGTGGCTCGATCCGCTGACATATGACGCCCGTATGCGCGAGATTGGCGCGCTCGGCCGGGCCAGCCGCGACGACGTGGATCTCGCGGCAGCGCTGGCCGACCTGGCGGGACGCGGCTTCTATGAGCGTCACCTGGCGTTGATGTCCTGCTACGGCAGTGGCGACAGCGCTCACGCTCTCCGCGCGCTGGCCGACCCGTCGCGCCTGCTGCGCGGACTGGCTATCGCGCTCGTCCCCCGCGTCTGTGACGACGCGCAGGCGGCCCGCGCCCTCGATACCCTCCAACCACGGGATCGCCGCCGCCTGGCCAAGCGCTTGTGGCTGAAGCGCCGGCTTGGTCCCATCGACGCCGTTCTGGAGCGACTGGCCGCGGACGGCCACACGCGGCAAGTAGCTGACCTGCTACCGTTCGGCTCGCGCGACGCCGTCGCCGCACACCTACCACAGGTACAGGACGGCGCCGACATCCACTTCTGGGTGCGGCTGGCGCGCCTGCATCCCGACATGGCCGTCGAGACGCTGTCGGCGCGCGTCGCCGGCATGGACGACGACGACCCGCGCCTGCTGTGGCAGATCAACGCCGTAGCGCCTATCCTGGCCCAGTCGCGCCCCGACGCGACGCTGGCGCTGGCCGCGTCGCTGGACGGCCGCGTCTCCCTGCGCAACCTGGGCGCGGCGCTCACCCCGCTGCTCATGCGGCGCCCGGCAGCGGTCGTCGACGTCGTGCTGCGCGCGGACGACGACGTCGCGCTGCCGCTGGAGCGGGTCGCGCATCGCCTCGACGCGGGCCGGCTAATCGCCGCGCTGGAGCGGATGCCCGAGGCGCGCTGGGCCGTGGCGGACCGTTTCCGCCGCCTGCGCCCCGAGGTCCGCGCCGCCGTCTTCACGGCCGGCGAGCGGGGCTGGCGCGACGGAGGCGGCGCCGTCGCCGTCGAGACCCTGCGCGACTTGCCCGCCGCGCTGCGCGTGCCCGAGGCGCGGCGTCACCTAGCCCTGCCGGCCCTGGCGACCCGCCCACTGCAACGCTTGCCCTACGCCGGATTGCTGCCCTGGGATGAGGCGCGCGCCCTGCTCACGCCCGCCATCGGTTCGCCTGATCCCGACCTGCGCGCCGCCGCGCTCGCCGCGCTCACGGCCACGGTGCGCTACGAGAGGGGGCGCGCGGGGGAGATCCTGGCGCTCGTGCACGCGCGCCGCAACGAGCAGGACCCCGTGCGCCTGGCCATGCTCGCGGGGCTGGCCGGCCTGCCGCCCGGTACCTGGCGCGCCCCACAGCTCGCCGACCTCGGGGCGACTATCCGCGACGCCCTCGACGCCGCCGATCTCTCGGGCGGCACGGCGGCCCAGGCTGGCCGCCTGGTCGCGTCGCTGTTCCCGTTTCACCCCGCCTGGGCCGCCGAGTGGATGGCGGCTCTGGTACGCGAGCGCGGCGACTTGCCGGTCGACAACCTGGAGGGGCGTCTCACCGACGCCGATATCGCCCGCGTGGCGCCCATCCTACTCCCGGTGCTGCGCTCGTGGGAGACCCGCGAGCGCGAGTCGTACGTGCGGCGCGTGGCCGTTAGCCTGGGCCGGCGGCTGCGCCTGTTCGACGAATTGGGCGAGATCCTGGGGCGCATCGCCGCGACCACGCTCTCCTCGTACACCGCCGACCACGCCTTGCGCCTGCTGTCGCGCTGGCAGCCGGAGCGCTTCCATGCGCTGGTCCCGGCCCTGTTGCGTGAGGACGAGAGCGTGGTCACGCTCGGCAGCGTATGGTCCTACCTGAGCCGGAGGCGGCAAGACCTGCTCACGCCGTACCTGGGCCAGCGCGCCTATCGCGGACGCTTCGCGACGGGCCAGACGCGCATCGCGCTGCCGTTTAGCGATGGCTTCCATCGCTGGACGCCGGCCCAGCAGGCGATCTTCGCCGCCACGCTGCGCGAGATCACGGGCCGCGACCCGACGATGCGGGACACGCCGGCGATCCTGCGCGGGATCGCGCAACTGTCCGGTTTACAGGCTGTGCCGCCGGCGCAGCTGATCCGGCTGGCGCGGCGCGAGAACGAGCATCTGGCCGTGCGCGACGCCGCGCTGCGCGCCCTGGGCAAGCTCGACGACGTCACGGAGGCGGTTCCCGTACTGTTGGGCGCGATGGACGACGACCGCGCCCGCGTCGCCGTCTACGCGCTGCGCCGCGCGCTACGCGCCATGCCGGTCGACCAGGCCGTCGCCATCCTGCGGACCGTCCCGCTCGATCGCGTGACGGTGGCCAAAGAGGTGGCGCGGCTGTACGGCGACCTGCCGGGGCCCCGCGCCTTTGACCAATTGCGAGAGTTGAGCCGGCGGGAGCTGCACCGCGACGTGCGCGTGGCGCTGCTGCGCGCGCTGTGGGGGCGCCTGGAGCAGCCCGAGGCCTGGGCGCTGCTGGAAGACGCCGCGCGGTCGCCGGACCCGACCCTGGCGCGTAGCGTCATGCGCCTCCCGGACGACGGGCTCTCTCCCGCTGGGCAGCGCCGCTTAGTCGCGCTGCTCGCCCGGTTGCTGGAACATCCCGACCCGGTGGTGCGCCTCGACGTCGCGTGGCGCTGCGCGGCGCTGCCCGTGGCCGACCCCGACCGCGTACTCCTGGCGCGGCTGCTGACGCTCCTGAGGTCGCCGCTGCGCGACGAGCGCGACGCCGCGGCCGGCGCGGTCGTGGCGATGGCCGTCGAACGCGACGCCGCGCGGATCGGCGCTACCGTCGCGGCGCTACTGCCGGATCGGCGCGCGCTCCTGACCTTCATGGACAAACTCACGGTGGCTGCAGGCGGTGAGCGCGCTCGTCCGTCGCACGGCCGGCGCGCCCTCGCCCCAATAACGCGCCCCGTCGTGGCCGCGAGCGGCGGACGCTCACGTCTGCTCCCGGTGGTCCACGTCGTCCTAGACGCGCTGGCAACCGATCGCCTGACGTCGTCCCTACAGATACGGCTGGCGGCGCGGGCGCTGCCGTGGGACGAGGTCGGCGCGCTGCTCCTACGCCTGGCCGCGGCGGGCGACCTGCACTCCGATGCGCTCTCCGCGGCGTGCCAGGAGTTCACCGCAGCCAGGGCGACGCTCCGCCGGGACGAGGCGTCCGATCTCGCCGCGCTCGATGAGCGGTTCGGGGTGAGCCCGGACCGCTACGTGCGTCGGCTCGGCTTGGCCGCCCTCGTCGGGCTGGCCCGATCAGCACGCGGTTGGGACGCGGATCGGCTGGCGCGTCTGAACGCCTACCGCGGCGACCCCGCCGCGCTGGTCGCCGCCGCCGCGCAATTTACCCTGCCGGCCGAAGAGCTCGCCGCTGAATAGAGTCGATAGCCCCCTTGACCTTCGTCTTACACCAAAGTGTATGGTGTCGAGGAGGGCTTTCATCCCTATGACCATCGGCTACCGAAAGGGGAACTATGCTCCGCATCGGTGAGTTCTCACGGCTCGCCCAAGTCTCCGCCGACACGCTGCGCTACTACGACGAGTGCGGGTTGCTCCGGCCCGTCCACACCGACCGCGCCAGCGGCTACCGCTACTACGCGGTCGGCCAGCTCCCGCGCCTCAACCGCATCCTGGCGCTCAAAGACTTGGGCTTCTCATTGGACCAGATCGCCCATGTGCTGGACGATGGCCTACCGGCGGCCGAGATCCGGGGGATGCTCCGGCTCAAGCGGGCCGCGATCCAGCAGGTGGTGGCGAGCGAGCAGGCACGCCTCGTGCGCATCGAGGCGCGCCTGCGCCACATCGAACAGGAGGACATCATGCCCGACTACGATATCGTGATCAAGGCCGTCGAGCCGATGCTCGTCGCGTCCGCCCGCCAAGTCGTGGCCCTCGACAAGCTGGACGAGCCGTACAGCAAAGTGTACGCCTACTTGGCGGAACACGGCGTCCCCTGGTCGCTGCCCAATCTCATCGTCTGGCATGGCGGCGAGTATCCCGACAGCGTCGACGCGGAAACGGCCGCACCCCTTACGACGGCGCTGCCCGGAACCGCGCGGGTCCATGTCTCCACGCTGCCCGGTGTCGAAATGATGGCCAGCGTCATCCATCGCGGCGACTACACGAGCATCGCCCACGCGTATATCGCCATCCAGACGTGGGTCGAGGAGAACGGCTATCGCCTCGACGGGCCGACCCGTCAGGCGCATCTTCAGTACGCGGACGACGCCGACCCCGCGACCTACGTGACCGACGTACAGTACCCCATCGTAAGAGCGTAGAGGAGGACAGACTATGACAACACTAAACGGGAAAGTGGCGCTGGTCACGGGCGCGAGCCGTGGCGTGGGCAAGGGCGTCGCCCTTGGCTTGGGTGAAGCGGGCGCCACCGTGTACGTCACGGGCCGCACCGTCGACGAAGGCCAGGGCGTCGGGAATCTCCCGGGAACGATTCATCAGACCGTCGACGAGGTGAACCGCCTGGGCGGCCATGGCGTCGCCATCGCCTGCGATCATCGCGATGACGAGCAGGTCAAGGCCGTGCTCGCCCGGATCGAGGCCGCGCACGGACGCCTGGACATCCTCGTCAACAACGTCTGGGGCGGCTACGAGTTCTTCTGGGACGGCACGGAGTTCTGGACGGAGCAGGGCTTCTGGACGATGCCCCTATCGCGCTGGGACGCCATGTTCCAGGCTGGTGTCCGCGCACACTACGTCGCTAGCGTCCTGGCCGCCCCGCTCATGGTCGCGCGCCGCGCGGGGCTGATCGTAAACATCTCCTTCATCGCGGCGGCCAAAGACGACAGCGGCGTGTGCTACGGGACAGCCAAGGCCGCCGACGACCGTATGGCCGCCTGCATGGCGCACGACCTGCGCGCGCACGACGTCGCGGCCGTCGCGCTCTATCCGGGGCTGGTGTGCACGGAAAGCGTCCTGCGCGCGGCCGCGCACTTCGACCTGTCCAACGCGGAGTCGCCCCAGTTTATCGGGCGTGCGGTCGCGGCGTTGGCGGCGGACCCGCACATCATGCGCAAGTCCGGGCAGGTCCTCTTCGCGGCGGAACTCGCGCTGGAATACGGGTTCACCGATATCGATGGACGGCAACCAGCGTCCCTGCGCGGGACGTAGAGCCATCGCATATATGTATACTTGGGTAGACTATGAAGACGATTGACCACGACCGATGAACAGAGGACACGATACCCATGACCGCACTCCGCGCCTTCCCACCAGACTCTATCGCGCCGTGGGCCGAGATCGTGCCCGACGCGCCGTACCCTATGACCGTCGCGGACCTGCTAGACTGGCCGGATGATGACGAATACCTTTATGAAGTCGTGGAAGGGGTACTAGTTCGCATGGCAGGGACCTGGCCCGGGGCCGGGCGCGTCACGCGCCGTCTTCAACTCCCACTCGCACTCTATGTCCAAGCCCACGACCTGGGCACTGTGACGCTGCCCGATGAGGTGTACGACTTCGAGCACACGGGACAGCGCAACACGGGGCTACTCCCCGACCTGGGCTTCTACCCGCACGCGCGCGACGCGTTGGTAGAACCGCGCAAGGCTATCCCGTTCGCCCCCGACCTTGCTGTCGAGGTCGCGGGGTCCTCGCAGAAGCAGCCGGCTATGGACGCCAAGGCGCGACGATACCTCGCGGCAGGGACAGCCCTGGTGTGGGTGCTCTGGCCCGAAGGGCGGCGGGTCGATGTATGGCGCCGCGGCGAACGCGTCCCTGTCGCCACCTTGGCGCCCGGCGATACGCTCGACGGTCTAGACGTCGTGCGCGGCTTCACCCATCCTGTCGCGGACCTCTTCGACTAGCCCCCCTACCCTCTACTCTTTATCCCTCGCGTGACGGGCTATTGGCGCCCCAGTCCTCAACCCGGCCGCCCGTCACCCGCGCCCGACCCCGCCAGCTTCACGCGCCGTAGGGAACGGCGCTAACGGCTTCCCATCGTGACCACGATCTGTATACAGCTATTCCTGATGGCCGCGACAGCTGCCTCAATTGGTTGTGACAAGCGGCGCGTACATGGCGGGGACGCGCTGGCGCAGCAATTCTTTCACGCGCACCGGCGCGGTCGGAAACCGCTCTGAGTCTGAGCGCGTGTCGACATCAAGCGCGGCCACGCCGGGCGCGGCGCCAGGGACCAATGCGTCCGCGCTCCCCCATTCGGGGCCGAACACACCGCTCTCACCCATGCCGTGCGGCGCGCCACGGTTGGCGAACGCGACGACCGTATTGTTCTCGTGCGCGCGCTGGCGCCACAGGTGGAAGTGGCGCGGATCGGCGGCGCGCGCCGGTGCGGCGGCGAACGGGATGTCCGAGGCGGGCAGGCCGCACGGGAGCGGCCCCGCGAGCGCCGCGACCGCGCAGATGACGTCGGCCCCGGCCAGGGCCAAAACGCGCGCCGGCTCGGGCAAGAGCATGTCGCGCCCGTACAACAGCCCGATCCGCAGCCCCGGCAGGTCGAAGACGGGTAGCCCCAGGTCGCCTGGCGTGGCCCAGGCGTCCGCCGCTCGGCCGGGGTGCAGGGCGCGGTAGCGGCCCACGACACCGGCGCCGTCGACCAGCGCCACGGTCAGGTAATAGCGGTCACCGTCGCGCTCGACGAACGAGCCCACGACGTGGGCGCGCAGGTCCCCCGCCAGGGCGCACAACCAGCGCGTCGTAAGGCCGTCCATGCTCTCCGCCGCGCCCTCGGCCTCGGCGGCGTCGCGCGGCGGTCGTGACAGGAGGGGGAGGGCCGGCAGCACAAGCAGATCGACGCCATCCGGCGCCGCCGTCGCGGCCAACCGGCG
>JAABUX010010551.1_pt1 | contig 10302 bp, 10 predicted proteins | sample 5561851 | NCBI WGS metagenome assembly JAABUX01 (sample SAMN10711883, study PRJNA513361) | rock metagenome | isolation source: Antarctica rocks | place: Antarctica: Victoria Land, Richard Nunatak red sandstone | collected 2016-01-03 | reverse complement strand
GCTGCGCGCGCCTCATCTTCTTGACGGATGAGGTCAACCCCAAGCACGTGATGAAGCAGGAGATAGCGGCGGCGCTGGGCCGTCATCGTCTTGCCCTCGGGGGTAGGCGTGGCCCCTGGCTCTCCCGTGGCGCCCGCGTGGTCTGTCTGTGTCATCGGTCAATCCTCCTTCTGCCGCTAGCGTCCTGGCCCATGGGTGCGACCGCCGACGACGGTGCGACCGGGGGTCAGTCTTGACGACGCCGGCGTGAGTGTGTGCGACGTGGTAGCGTGACCCATCTGCCGGCCGCTCTGGTCGCGGACCGTCACCGTGATCTCCAACCGCTGGGGCGGGGGCGTTCCTGCTCCCCAGGACCCACCACCACCGTCCGTTTGCCAGTTGCCCGGCCCCCCTGCCGCGGTGACGAGGGAGGCGTAGGGGTCAGTGGCCGAGGCCGAACCCGGCGCGGTCGCCGTGCCTCCATGGCCCGCGGCGGTGTAGGCCGCGATCCCCGCCCCCGTGAGCATCCCGCCGTCCCGGACCGGTCCCAGGCGGGACGGATTGCCCGTGGCCACCGCATTGAGCGCCCGTTGCATTGAGCCATAACGGTCGCGGTAGTCCTTATCTTGCCGCGCCAACGTTTCGATCTTCATCGCCGGTGGCGTGACGTTCATGCTGTTGAACAACCCCCGCGTTGCGCCCGGCGCGGACAATTGGGCTTGCAGGTCGGCGGCGGGGATGCCGTACTGCTTGGCGGCCGCGGCGATGTTGTCCCCATAGAGGCGGGGCCACGACGACGGCGCGGGGAACAGGTTCGTGGAACCCGCTGGCAGGTTCGTGCCATGCCGCATGGCGTTCTGGAGGTAGATTTGGGCCATCGTGGTAGCCGGCGTCAGCCCGATGGACACCGCACTAGCATGCGCTAGATACTGGCTCGCCGACGGGGCCGGCGTCCGCATGATGCGCTCGTAGGTGGCCTGGGCCTGTCCCGGCGCGGCCGTCCGCATCCCGTTGATGACCGCGGCCAACTGCGACGGTTGCAGGTTGTTCGTGTTCAAGAGGCCTGTCTGCTGCAAGACCGCCTCTGTCGTCGCCAACCCGTTCGGGCCGGTGTCCGTCCGCTTCACGAAGCGGGCCACGGCATCGTATAGCCGGGCCGTGCCACCCTTTCCCGTCTGCGCCGCCTGGAATTGGTCGCCGGTCATGCCCAACACGGCGGCCTGTTGGAGGGCCGCGCCACCCGTGGATGTGAGCAGGGGTTGCAGCAACGACGCCCCGCTGACGCCGCTGGACGGCCCCACGAGGCGCTGCACCGCCGCGAGGCCTCCGACGTCCTCGGCCGCCCGCGCGTTGACTTTGCCTAACTGCTCCATACCGTCCACGACCTGGCTGAGCGGGACCCCCGCGGCCTTCGCCGCCGTCTCTAACCGTGAGAACAGGGAAGCGATGCCCGTGCCGCTAAGACCACCCGTCGTGCCCAGTTGGGTGGCCAACCCCGTCACGCCCGCCTGGTCCAACTGGTTAGGCTTGGCGAGGCTGTAGACGCTGGCCAGCGTCGTGGTCAGGTCCGCGCCGCGCACGCCGCCCTGCGCGAGCTGGAGGGCGCGCGCCTGCGTGGGGTCGGAGAACTCCCCATAACTGGCGCCCGTGGCGTCGAACGCATACTGCTGGAACAGGGCCTGATTGCCGAACGCCGGACCGCCCACCAACGCGCTACCCATGGCGGCGATGCGCTGCTGCATCTCAACCTGTGATTGGTTGACGGCCAGGGCGACGCCGCCCACGGCCGCGACCGCGGCCCCCATCGGGCCGGCAACGCCAGCCATGCCAGCGGCGTCGCCCATCATCCCGAGCATGTCGCCGACCGCGCCCAGACGCCCGCCCGCCGCCCGGGCCGCCAGGGAGTTGAGGCCCGAGCGGACGTTGGCCCGCGCCAGCCTATCAAAAAAGCTATCCGGCGCGGTTATCTCCAGGGGACGGCCCGGAGACGACGCCGCAGGGGGTGGCGCCTGTCGCGCCGCCGCGCGCTGTTGCTCCTGGAGCGCCCCTAAGCGCGACTGCGCCGCCTGCCGCTCGGTCGGGGGTAACGTGGGATTGCCGGCGGCCGCCTGCTGGTCAAGCTGCTGAAGGCGACGCGCGTAGGCTTGCTGGGCCTGGGCCAGCTGCTGCTGGGCCTGCGCGAGGCCGGGCGCGGTCCGCTGCAGGATCATGTCCGGCGTGTTCGCTGTCGCCTTCTGCACATCGGCGATGCCGGCCGCTTTGCCTACCCCACCCGTGCCGGCAAAGCCCGACTGGTTAAAGGCGCGCACGGTCGTCTTCTCCAGTTGGTTCACGCGCGCCTGGAGCTTGGCTAGCTCCACGTCCGCGGTCTGGAGATCACTCGAGAGTTGTGAGAGATCCGCGCGAATGGGGATTGTGTACTCGTCTCCATTATCGTTACTCATCGCTACACCTCCTCTAGGGTGCGCTGCTCATACGCGGTCCTCGCCTCGTTATAGAACGCGCCGAACGCCACGTCCGGAGCCTCGTCCCGGAAGAAGCCTCCGGCCGTCGTCCCCGCCGCGGCAAGCTGCTCCATACGGTCCTCGTCGGTCGTCACCGCCGCAGAGGTCAGGCCCAGGGCGGCGCGGTCGATGGGCGCGTCGGCGTCCATCAAGTCGGACGCCTTCTCCGGCTTGTGCAGCGCCGTGGCCAGAGCCGCCACGAGGTGGCGACGGTCGGTCCTCGCCCGGTCCTCGCGGTCCAGGGCATCTTGTGTGACGTGGAACGTCCCGAACGCCCACTGCTCCGGCGTTAACTCTCGTCCATGCCATAGGCCAGTGTCTCGGACGAGAGTCCATTCCCCGAGGCTGGCTGCTCGAAATCCGGTGCATCCTCCAGCATCTCGCTGAGCAGCTGGAGGGGCTCCTCGCGGGCGTCGCCATACTCGGAGATCAAGGCGTCAAGCAGCGGTGACCCTAGCTCGCCGACCATCTCCAGCCGGTCGTCGATGGTCGGGCATTCCTTGGCAACCACCTTGCCGTCCACCACGCGCAAGGAGTAGGCAAGCCGGGCGATCGTGACCGCCATCAAGTACTCCTGCGAGGTCGTCGCGCCCTCGGCGACGACACGGCCATAGCGTGTGACGCGCTGTTCTTCCCCGGCACTTAGAAGGTGGTAGGAGACAGTGTTGCGAAGGCCGCCGCCCCACTCGACGACACGTTCGATGGGGGCCAGAGTGCCAAAGAGAAAATGAGCCGCCGCCTTTGCCGCGCTGGGCGCCTGCGTCGTCGTGTCTACCGTATTCATGTCTGCGTGTTCCTTGTCCTACTCTGCTCTCACGTCTCACTACCCCCGCTGCACACATGGCGGCAGGGGCTCCTACCGCTGCGCTACCCGATCCTACGCGCCGTCTCAGCGATCAGCGTCTTTAGCGCCTGCTCAGCGGCCTGGAGCTCGACCTGCGCATCCGTCACGTTACGGGCGAGGGTCCCGACCTGGGCGGCGGCCACGGTGTGTGCCCGGCGCAGGTCGAGCTCCAGGCCGCCGGCGGCAAGGTTAGTGTCCGCCGCGTCCTCGACCGCGCCCCTGGCGGCGGCGACTGCCTGCTCGGCCTGGGCTACCCGGGCCTCCAGGTCCTGGACCACAGCAAGCTGTCGCCGGATCGCGACCGCGGCGCGCAATTCGTTCAGTTGGCCCGCGGCCTGCGTCAGTTCCTGTCGGCGTGCCCACATCTCCAAACCGTCCGCGGATTCGACAGCGGTGGCGTAGCGCCCCCTGAGATCGGCCACGCGCCGTGTGGCGTCCTGAACCTGCTGCTCGGCCTGCTCGACGGTGAGGGTAGTGGTTGGTGTGGGGTATCCCGTGGTGCTCATCGTCCTATCCTTTCAACTGGCCAACGAGTAACACGCCGTACTCGGCCTGGCGGTCCTGTGGCGTGTCTGCCCTATTCATGCGTGCATGCCCTCCTTGACGACTCTTGTACGGCATGGATACCCAGCCGTGCGCCTTTGTATCGCGCGGGCGCGGGTAACGGCCAAATCTGCTGATCGGGCCTGAACCATCGGTTGGCCCAATCCCGGAGTCGGTCCTCGTCCTGGACGGGCACGCGCCACATGGCGCCCATGTCGCTCTCTCGACTCATCGGGAATGTGGCGTGCCACGACACCGTGGCCCACTGACAATCACACCGGTTGTCCAGGCCCCAGAACACACATAGCTGGCCGTCCGTGGGTCCAAAGACGTACAGCGCGCCCTCAACGGGCTCATACAGGGTGGCCGGAGCAGCCTGTTTTGTGTCTGTTGTACTCATGCTGTGTCCCTCCTATGCGGTCTTGGTCTTGCGCGCCTGGGCGTCGCGGATGAGTGAAATGGCCGCATTGACGGCCACGGCCTGAGCGTGCGTGCCGCCGGCGTCGGGGTGCGCGGCCTTCGACATCGTGCGCCAGGCCGCCTCGCAGACGGCAAGCGGCGCGTCATCGGCGAGGTGCAGCGTGCGGTACGCCTGGCTGAGACTCGAGAGTGGCTGACGCGCCTTCGGTGGCTCCTCCTGTCGCTGACTACTGCTACCGCTACTGCCGGAACGGTGATCAGCGCGGGGCCGCTCGTCGTCGACGGCGCCCTCCTCAAAGGTCCTGGCCAGCCACACCTCCAGACGTTCGGTGTAGTCCTCGTCGACGAGCCACAGCTTCCGGCTACTGTCGTAGCGCCGGGCAAACGGCGGCATTATCAGCTTAAAGTCGCTGAGGATCGCGTCCCAGCAGCGCCTATCATCGGCGTACAAGCGCAGTGCGATGTACCCACCGGTGTATCCGGCACGACGCGCCGCCCCCACCCAGCATCGGGCCTGATAGCGCGAGTACGTGTTGTGCTTCACGTCGCTGCCCCTCCGCCCGCTGCTCCTGGCGGTTGTGGCCGCTCCAGGCGCCGTAGGCAGGCCAGCAACTCCTCACGGGGGACGCGGTAGACCTTGCCCAGCCGGGACGCCTTGAGATCGCCCCGGTGGACAAGCGCCAACGTCGCGCCTTTACTCAAGCGTAGTACTTCGGCCGTCTCATCTACCGTCAGGAGATCGGGCAGCGGCTGGGCTACTGTCTGGCTCATAGACACCCTCCACTTCTGTTGATTGCGCCCCGGACAGGAGGGCAAGGAGGACCTCCCGTCCGGGGACTGGCACGACCGCGCCGCCTGCAAGTGGGGATGTCCACCGGCCGGGCACTGCATCACGCCATACCATAAGTATCCGTCTCTATTCAATAAAGTCAAGGGCATACTTAGGGGGTTATCCACTTTTCTGCACCATTCGCACCTATCACGTGCAAAGTGCCCTTTAAGCGGTGGAACGTGGGCCATAAGGCACATGTCAGGGGCCGGGGGAGCGGTGCAGGAATCGGTATGTGCAGCGGTAGATGGTCGCTGTAGGGTCATGTGCTCGCTTAGAGAGGATTCGCGTAACGACGATGAGGGCGATTTTCCAAGATACGGAAAAAGTTCCGTATCTTGGCGAGGCGCGGCAACTAGCTGCCCAGATGGTGGGTGTGAACCCACGTTATGTCTCGGATGCGAAGCGCGTCAAGCATGCGGCGCCGGAGGCATTCGAGAAGATGAAGGAGGGGGCGGAACCGCCGCGTGCGAGCAGCCGAAGCAGGATAAAGCACTCTGTCGCACCGACAGACTCCGGCCCGCCCACACACGGACGACCGACACACAACCGACAGACGAGGGATTGGCCAATAGCGGCCCGCAATTGGTCCTGGGGGGGGGCTCAGCGCCTATCGTCGGCGAGGCCTTTACATCGTGTCCCACAACAGGTCGTCGTCTACCTCGGCCGGCGGCGCGGCGGTCGGCGCGGCGGGGGCGTGCTGAGCGGTGTAGGCGGCCAGGGCGTCCATGGACGCCGCGCACACCCACAGCCAGCGACCGTCGGACTGCGGTGTCTCTCGCAGCCGCCAGGTAGCGCAGCCGCAGGCAGGGCACACCCTTCCCCGCGGTATCACGTCGTCGCAGAAGTGTTCGACGGGCGTCTTCGGCGCGGGGCGCCACGACGTCGGGGGCGGCGCGGCCTCTGGCAAGGGCGAGGCCTCCATCGCCGGCACGAGCACGATGCCGTGCCCTAAACGGCCACAGGCGTCATGCAACGCGGCGAGGGCCTGGCCGTACCGTGCCACTGCCCCCTCCTCATCCCGAGCGGCTGCCTTGGCCAACTCGCCGGCGTCCTTCGCTCCCTCACCGAGCCATCCGGGCGGCATCACCTCGACGGCGATCCCCGCGACCGCCAGGTCGACGCGCAGCTTACGGGTGGCCCTAACGCCGGCGGGGTCACTATCCAGGGCCAGGATGACGCCGGCAACGCCTTTTAGGGCTGCCATGGGTAGCACCGAAGCTGTGCCGGCGAGGGCCACAACCTCGCAGGGCACAACAGGGTGCTGGAGCAGTGCCAGGGCGTCGGCTGGCCCCTCGACGAGGACCACCGGGCGATGATGTTCCCGCGCGGCCACGAGGCCCTCCACAGGCCACACGCCGGCAGGGCAGCCGGTCAGCTTGCGCTGCTTCAGTTCCTTGAACCGTGCCACCGCATCCTCGGGCCACGCAGGATGCAGATCAGCGCAGAGACGCCCCAGCGCGCTCACCGTGCGCCCTGTGGCGGGATCGGCAAGCGGATAGGCCACACGGCCTGTGATGATCGCTTGACCCTGGCGCGCCTTGTAAGCGTCACCGGGCCACACGTTAGCGGCCACGTATCCGACTCCTAAAGAAGCCGCTACTATCGGGTCGAGGCCTCGCCCGCGCAAGTAGGTCGCGCCTGGGCAGGTGGTGATGCGCAGCTCGTCTACCATCGTGTTGAAGGTGGTCAGGAAGGCCGAAGCATCGGCCGGGATCTCGGCGGCCAGGCGCTCGGCCCGCTCGGTGTCAGCGCGCGCCTTCACCTGGATCTCGCGCCGGCCGCGATCCACGATTGAGGGCGGCGCGGCCCGCTTTATCGCGCCGCTTTGATTGGGCCAGTGTTCGTGCAACGTCCCCGACGCCTTGCAGGTGTGGCACGTAAACTTGCCAGTGTCGGGATGGACCGAGAGGGATTGGCTGTGATCGCTGCCATGAATCGGGCAGTAGTAGCGATCGCGGCCGCCCGAGCGCATGGGCGATGGGTCGTAGGCGTCGAGGTCGGCGCGACTGAGGATGGCGCGGCCGTCTTTGGTCCGCGGCAGGTCGAGGGGCGTCCCAGGCCCGCCGCAGCTCATCGGTCCTCTTCTTCGACCATACATAGGTCGCCATACAGCAGAAGTTTGATCGGCTTCCCGGTCATCCCCTGGCGGTTCTTGTCGACCATCAATTTTAGGGGCGTTGTACCGGGATCGTGTGTGAGGTCACTCTGCCACGTTTTGAGTTCCTCCTTATCGAGTTTGGATAAGGTCAGGACGGCATCGGCGTTATACTCGATGTCACCCGATTCCTTCATCGCGGCCATCCCGCCAGCCACATATCCCGCGCGGTTCTGCGAACTGATGGCCAGGACGGCTGACCCGTATCTCTCCCCGAGCGCGCGCAACCGTGGGGTGAAGCGGTCGACGCGCTCGCGCAGGTCGGCCGTCTCGGTCCCGGTTCCCATGCGCTTGGTGAAGGCTTGTAGATAATCGATCACGATCAGCGCCGGCGCCGCGCCAGCGCGCATCATGACGCCCTCGATGAGCATCTCAAGGTTGGGCATCGTCGCCCGGGGAGTGGAGAGGTAGAGGCGTCCGCCCAACTTGCTGAGGGAGCCCACGGCGGTTGCCCACTCCTGCCGGTTCAATTTACCCTTGAGCGCACGGGCATACGACACCTCGCCCAGGCGGCAAGCAAGTTTGCGCCCCAGGTCCAGACCGTCATTTTCCAGGCTGATGTACAGCGCCGGCGCGCCGGCCTGCGCCACGGTTGCGGCCCACTGCAGCGCGACCGTCGTCTTCCCGGCGCCGGGAACGGCGGCCAACATATAGAGCTTGCCCGGCTCGAAGCCGTTGAGCGTCTCGTCGAGGTAGTTGATGCCGCTGCGCACGCCGACGACCCCACCGTTCGCGGCCGCGGCCGCCTGGCGGTTGTCGAAGTCGGTGAGCAGCTCGCCGGTGAGAGCGTCAGCCTGGTCGAAGAGAGGGGCGTCAGTTGGCGGGCGGGCGATGGTCCGCAAGGCCTCGCTGGCCTCGTCGGCAAGGGTGCGTAGCGCGTCCACCTCGACGCCGGTCTGGTTGGCCTTAGCGGCAAGGCCGCTCACGACGGCGAGCAGGCGCTCGACGATCTCGTCCGCAGTCTCGTGGGTGGTAGAATCCATAGCGTCGCTTCTCCTTGGGTTGCGACCGGCCGGCGCGCTGGTAATGACAGTGCGCCGGCCATTTTCGTGGCGGGCAAGGCACCCTTTCACTTGCAGGTTCCCAGGGGGCGCGCGCGGAAGCAAGCGCGCCCCCTGGGCGGTTAGGCAATTTATCAATTACCTAATTACCCCCCTCTTTCGCACGTAAATTCCCCCTGGGTTCCGTAGGTATTCCCCCTGGGTTCCGTAGGTATTCCCCCTGGGTTCCGTAGGTATTCCCCCTGGGTTCCGTAGGTATTTTCAAGACCGTTGCCCTGCGGTGCTGGTCTTACGCGGACGCCCCGACTTGCGAGCAGGCTTAGGAGTGGCTGCTAATTGTCTGGCACGCTCCGCAGTGCGCAAGTTGCTCTCCGCGACCTTGCTTGCGATGACAATGTCTACTTTCAGGAGGCGCCACTTATCGATCCACTTATATTTAGGGAGAGCAACTGCTTTGCTTTCTTCTGCGTAGTTCCAACTTTCAATGATCCCATGCTTAACGATGGTATCCATCGCTTGGTTGTAGCGTTTGCGCGTTTCGCCAGGGTTGCGGCCATCATGAAAGTCCCAAAGGCCGGTCGCATCGAGGAGTTCACCAATGCCTCGCCTTAAAACAGTTTTCTTATCGATGTGGGCAAAATCCGATATGTATTCAGAGAGCCGCTTCTCCCATCGTTCACGCACAGGGTCGAATTTGTATACCCATTGATTGGTAGGGGCGAACTGAGGCGTTCTGATAATTCCGGCCGTCTCATCACGCCACCGTCCCGGCTTGATTTCGACCTGCACGGGAATCATGTCTTGAGGGTTCTTCAGGACATCCATCATCAACACCGAGGTCTCCCGCACATAAGCGTCCGGGTTGTCTCTATCGATAACTTCGACACGCAGCATGGCCAAGCGACGTAGCGCCTGAACGACTCGGCGTTTATCCTCCGAACGGTGCCAGGTTGTATTGCCCTCGCTGATAGGAACGAGACCCCGTGCGTCGAGAAAGACATCGACGGGGACGCAAATATACCCATCGCTGCCTCGATGTGCGGGATTGGATCGAGCGTACAGCGCGAGCGCAATGCGTAGTAGGTCGGCCTCGTAATCGCCTAGCTGGCGGGCGACCGTCCAATACATCTCCTTTTCTTCTTGCGTCAGGATGGTGGTTGAAGACAGTTCCCGGATGCTGAGCTTCGTGTCTAGTCGTTCCCTCCTGGTTGTGCTGACGGGATAGCCTATATCCGACTCTTTAAAGGGGCTGACACCACGGATAAGGTTGGTGATTGCTCGCGTGTATTTATCCGATGGGATAGGAGCGATGGGGCCGAGCTCGAAGAGTCCAAGGATTGGCGTCTCTGGCTTGCGTACGGGGCGCGTGGGCAAGTCGACCAGGTTCGAGGCCGCTGAGGTGTCGTTGCCAAACCCAAAAAACTCGAGCAGCCAGGCGGGCGGATCTTCCGACACTCGGAAGGGAATCCAACTAAAAGATAGGAGGCGCTCCCTTTCCCAGGCCCATCGACGCACTTGTTGAACGCGCTGATGGGTGCGCAAGATGGTCTCTGCAAACTCCATCCACGGCACGTCATTGCTTCTAAGTCCCTCTGCTGCTTTCTTCCAAAAGTCTCTATCGTCCTCTGGTTTCCATGCAGTACCCACGCTGTATTTGAGGTCGGTGTAGCGTGTATGGATGGTTTGCGCCTCAGGACTGAGGACAGGAAGTGGTAGTAACGCATCAAGATCGTTGCTCCACTGAGCGGCGAGATGATCGAGACTAATGGTCGTCATGGTCCCATACGTTCGCAACCACTCGTCGGCGCGTTCAGTGTTATGCTCCCACTCAAGCACTTCAGCGGGGTCATCTGTGATGGTCGCACGGTCATGCTCGTGCATGCCATACCCGATGAAGTCCTCAGTGATCTCCCACAATTCGCTATCGCGATCAGGGGCCGGACGTTTCCCATCACTTTTCATCACCACTCTCCTCTCGTTTCCCTACAGGCCCACGGCCTCCATCACAACGCTACACATAGACG
>JAABUX010010549.1_pt1 | contig 10303 bp, 16 predicted proteins | sample 5561851 | NCBI WGS metagenome assembly JAABUX01 (sample SAMN10711883, study PRJNA513361) | rock metagenome | isolation source: Antarctica rocks | place: Antarctica: Victoria Land, Richard Nunatak red sandstone | collected 2016-01-03 | reverse complement strand
TCTGCGATCCAGTGAGATGCGTACGGTGCGGCCGTCTGAAAATGTGTGAGCACCCCTCGGCAACTTGACACAACGCGGTGTTGGAGACTGGCAACAAGCTTCACATCACGGCACACTGGTTCCAGCAGACGGGGCCTTGAGCTCACCGCCACAGCGCATGTGGCGTCCCTACAGGGTGTTGGGGTGTTGCCAGTCAATGAGGCTTGAGGCGACCTGGCCAGCGATGCGGGTGCGCGACATTACGGAGCAACAGTCCTGCTGGCTGTCGATCAGCAGTGGTGTTCAAACCATCAGCAGTGGTGTTGAACATCCGATAAATCATACAGAGCAAAATATGACAGGAGAAGGACGCACTGCAGGTCCTGGAACCGTCGTAGCTGCAGACGGTGTTGTCGGGGCAACAGAAAGCGGGGAAGTCGCTGTTGCATACTTGGGTCCCCGGCTTGCAGCACACCGAGCCATCTACCTCGCCGCAGGTGTACCCTGCACGAGGAGCTCGTGTGTTGAGCGCCGTGATCAGGCGACAGGAGCCATAGTGCTACATAGGCGACACCAAAGCGTTAGAACAGCATTCTAGTGCTTGTGCGACTGTTTGACTTTCTTGCTAGCAACCGCCAGCGACCTCCGCAATTATCTGGGTGATGCAGCGCATGCGCAGTTATCTCGACCATGAGATGCATCGCGGACTATGGGTACTGTCATGGGTCGAAATTTATGACGGGGTCAGGTCTATGGTCAGAGCAAGAACTGCCGGCCTTCATGACGCCATCTGGACCGTTCCGGTCGCAATTAATTGTGTCAAAGAAACACAACTGAGCCAAGCGGAGACATGCAACTACCCATCAGCACACCTTGGGGGCAGCAGCCAGTGCCGACATGGCCGTCAATGTTGCACACCACTGCGTACTTTTCGCAGCAGAGGCCCTCCTGGTCCTGGTTGAACGTGCAGTAGTCGCAGCATCTCGATCCCTTCATATCGCCTTGGAAATACCCGCAACGCTCCTGGTTGGCATTGCCTGCACATGGCGCTTGAGCAGCGTGAGACCTGACAGTACCAACGTGTCGTGAGAGCAGCGCTGCATGGCTCCGGCACGCACAGTGTCAGCCGGGTGCAAACGGAGCTGTCATGTCACCCTAGGTTTCGACTTCGTTTTCGTGGTAACACCCACCCCTGCGCATAATGCGGGTCAGTCACTGCATGGGGAATGATCAACGGGCAAACCCCAGATGATGACTACAGCATAAAGCATGATATGGATCTTTCCGCGACCCTGAAGCACTGCCTGCTGATCTACAAGGTATGAAGCCCCAGTGGAAGAAGCGCACAGCAGCCAGGGGTCCCGAAGTCGAAGTCGGACACACACTCTTTGGGTGCGCAGCAGGGCTCGTCGGTTCCCGTCGTGTCAGAGTGGCACAGCGGGCCTGCAGATGCAGGGAGACGTTAGAGATTTTGATTTGTGTTGTATGACGCCTCTGCAGCAGCATAGCTACTTGGGCTGATACCTGCCTCAACCGTCTGCATGCAAGTTTTGAACGCAACCCCACCAGAGCAACTTGAACACCGGCTGCAAGCATCGCGTGGGTATGGAACATGCCAGGCATGAATGCAGCGCACATTCGTAGGGCGGCGGGGGAGGCGGCGGCGGGCTGGGAGGCGGCGGCGTCTGCAGCGCCTTGTGGGCGAACCATGACGGGGGCACGACGAACGACGGGCCTGGGGGGCCGGCTCCATAGCCCTGGAGCGAGACGTTGAGGACGAGGCCAGCGAGGCCCGCTTCCTGCCGCAGGGTTAGGGTTGTTAAGGTGAGCGTTAAGGTTAGAGTTATGGTAAGGGTTGGGGTTTAAGATTTAGGGTTAGGATGAGTGTTCGGGTTCGGGTTAGAACTGGGGATGGCACAGCAGCGTGCAACCGGTGGCGGTCCGCAAAGCATGCAGACTGCCGAGGAGCGGGGCAAACAGGAGCGTGCGGCATCATCGCCGGCGACCCATGACACTGGGTCTGCGCCCGGCCCAGCCTGCCATTACATGTATACGCAGAAGAACACCCGCCATATTGCTACATGCCGTTGCTGCTGCAGCGCGTCATCTGGCGGATTGATATGATGGCGACCAACGGACACCATATGTAGGAGATTTCGCATGGTGAGCGGGCAATGTGACCAGACCAGATGCCTGGCAAACGTCATACTCTGAACTGCGCTGTGACAACTCGCAGAAGCACTTCAACGTGAGGGCGATGACTGCTGTGTGAGAAGCAAACGGGTGCTGACCTCGCCCTGTATACGTCTGCACTGGCGACGGCGAGAGCGTGTCTCCTGACCCGGTGGCGGTTGCCGACACGCTGCAAGGGGGCCGACCGCCTCAGGCCTACCAGGACCGGAATTGGTCTCACCTGAGAATAATCGATGGCGATGGCGATCAGGTTGGGATTCGAGAACTCGACCAGCGCGCCGCTGCTTTTGGTTCCTCCACTGAAGGCGTGCCTCCCTGCAGTAAACATCATGACAATGCTTAACTCACAGCATGACTGGCTCCCGGTGTTTGCTCATGAAGTGGCGCCCATGCACCCTCGGCTCCTTCGCATGCCTTCTCGAGGAGCCAGTCCCTCAGTGACCGCACGAGTCGTGTAACCTTCATATTTACCGACCTGAACTGCAGGAATTTCTTGCACGATCGAGAGTTTGTCACCGGGCAGTGCGTTGCAAAATGGATCAGAAGAGCGCGTCTGAAGGGTAAGCCATCACCTGAGTTATCTATGAAGATGTAGGGGCTACTGCTGTTGCCGGGGTTCCCCGACAACAGCATCGAACCGTCGTCGCTCTGTAGTGTAAAGTTGTAGTTGAAGTACTGGTACTGATTCCTTGGGACGGCCTGGTAACCTAAGTTGAGTACCCCTGCAGTCATTTAGCAGCACAGACAGTCAGCGCACATCGAAGACATCAGCATAGTGCCAACAGCAGTGACACATCTGCCGGTGACCATGTCACGACAGCACTTCCAATGGAGCTGCGTGCAGCGTGTATGCTGGTGTCCATGGCTACTGACGAGCGCAAGACTAGCATGCACAGAGGGACTTTCTAGTCCCCCTTGCAGCTGCTCTGCAACAATTCGCAGACGCCGGAGCATGCTGCAGTCGGGTGGTGCAACTACCCACGAGTGCAGAAGCATTGCAAGGTGAACCGCAGGGTGGCCCCACGTGAGGCATCGTGATTGCACTGTCACAGCGTGAGCTCTCACCCACGAAGCGCAGAGCAAAGTCGGTGGTCGCATTCGCCAGGGCCATGACGCCGCCGCTGCTGACGTCAGGGTAGTTCACGCTTGAGGCGCTGGTGACGGCGCTCGGCCGCGCGTCCTGTGGGATCGGCATCGTGTACGGGCTGCCGTACGGGACGAAGGTCTGCATGAACAGAGTCACCGTGTGAATCTTGACTAGGGCTCAGGGCATCCATCCCTAATGATGGCCGACGACCAGATGCATGGACACACTCCACCACAGCTAACGGTGCTCGGGTTTCTAAAGGACTGCATGTGCGGGCGGACACAGGACTTCCGGAAATCAAGCTGTAAGGTGCAATTACCTGCACTGCCAGACCCGGCAGATAGCCCGGTGGCAGATGTGTAAACCACGTCGATGGCACGACCGTTCCGTTGGCTGCTGGATAGTATGGCGTGCTTGCCGCCGAGTACTTGAGGACGATGCCGGCGAGACCGTCTCTCTGCGGTGACGAAGGCAGGCCAACGGGGTGAAGTCGCTCTTCTACCGGCGGTCAACAAGCATGCCATGGACGGTTGCAGTTAGGACAGCGGCCGCTGCACGATACCAGGTGAGAGGTCGTACAAGAGAAGGAGCACTGTAACAGGAACAGGCACATTGACTTCCGCGTGCAGTTTAGCGTTATAGACAGATGATCTCATTGCTCGCAGCGCCCTGATCAAGGTCCTCACTGAGGTTGGAAGAGGGAGGAATATTATGCCCGCCGCAGACTGGGGCATCAACTGCAGTCGCAAACCACACGTAGAAGGGGAGGCCGCGGGTACCTGAACGTAGTCGATTCGGATGTCATGCACGCCGGGCACCAGAAGAACCGTGGCGGACTTGGGGCCGTTGAAGCCATGCTTTCCTGTACGCACCAGACCACCACATAGCGTCACATGGCAGAGCCTGCCCCGCGGGGCATGCGCAACTTCTGGCTTGTTCCAGCGGTCTCATGCAAGGGCCATTGCACGCGGGCGCTCCGCGTGCCATGTGCGCTTGTATTGTGGCAGTACTGCAGCAGTGATCGCACGCGTCGCTTTGTGAGGACATGCAGCAGGAAGGTCATCTGCAGGCAAGTGTGCGAGCACTACAGCTCGTCACTGTGGGCGCTTGCCGGCGAACCAGAGCACGTCGTCATCAGGACATGACACAACGACCTCATTTTGGAACTCGGCACCTGGGTCGGAGATGACCACGTTGCCATCGAGCATCAGCAGGGAGCCATCGTCACTGTCCAGCAAGAATGTGAAGTTTGCTGGCGCGACGCCGGGTATGTTGAGGGACCCTGCGTCGAGCATGTCCGAAGTGAGTGGCAGTGACATGGGCCCCACCACAATTGGTCGTGCGACATCAGCACAAATGACTGCACGGCATCAGTGCAAGGCTTTGCCTGAAGCGTGTGGTTGCAGCAAACCTTCGGGCCGCTGTGCACTGTGCTCATCAAGCGTGCAGATCAGCGGCTATCGTCAGCAGGCAGCAGCAAGGCATGACGACGTTTGTGTAGTTACCAGCCGAAGCGGATGCGTAGCGTTGAGATGACCATCTGCAGATGGGCCTATCCCATACGCATGACCAGGGAGCACAAAGAAACTGGGTCATGCCATCCCACCTGAGAAGCGCAGGGCGAAGTTCGCAGTCACGCCGGCGCCGGCCAGCCTGAAGACGCCGCTGCTGTTAGACTCAGGGTAGTTCACATTGGACGCGGTTTTGACGGCGATCGGTGCCGCGCTCGGCGGGATGGGCAGCGTGTACGGGTCGTTGTACGGACTGAACACCTGCGGCGTGCTCGAGCCGACACGCTGTGAGGAGGAGGAGGTCCGCCTTGGCTCAGGCCACAGGCGACCACGTGCAGCCGGCACTGCCAGTGGCATGCAAACCCGTGTGCATGCGTCGGGCAGCATTTCTCAGCGCAAACCCATGGCCACCTTCGTGCACAGCCTGTGGCTACGCTCGCAGGTCATGTGTCGCAGCTGGCCGCCTGGCGCGCAGAAGCACACCACGGAGCTCTGCCAGGCACGGGGCGCAGGTCTGCATGGTGCAGGGACGGCCCTTCGGCAAGGTGCAGGGCCGGACCGCAGGGCACCTGGACTGACAGACCAGCGAGCGGTACGTCGCTGGTGTAGGTTTGCAGCAGATTCCGGCGGGGAGACGCAGACGCCTTGTCCGACGCCGACTGAGCGCGTCGACGGTGTGCACCGCTGTCGCCTGCAGCAGTTGGAACGCAGCGCGAATCACGGCGATCATCAGTTCGGTCATGTACTGTATGGCGATGCAAATATGTGTCGCCAGACTGCCACGGCTGTGGCCAGCCATAGCGATCACAGCTCTGTGTGCTGAACGAGTGCACGCAGGCTGCATGTCTCATGCTGCCGTCTGCATGACACGCCCGCTTGCGTCGCGGCACACTTGAACATGACGACGCAGGCGCCGTGCGGGCGGCTTTGCGATCACAGCCGGGTTCTGCAGCCCTTAATCTGTCATCGCAAGGCAATAACGGCACAGCTCAAGCCGCGTGGGTGCCCACCTGAGCCGGGTAACGTCCACGCCGGCAGGCCCGCGCCGACCGCCGCGGCGACGTGGACCATGCAGTAAATGGCGAGCAGCAGGGTCGTCGAGCTATTGCGCGAGGACGCCATGACGATGCCGCGCCCTGCCAGAGCGCATGAGTCTGTTAGGGCGCAGTGCAACCACAAGAAGCATCCGAGCAGCAGGGATGCCTGTGTGAGCGCAGGGCGAGCCTGGGAACCGTTGAACGGAGGAGCTGCTCACGGCGTTTGCGTTGGCTGCCGCGGATGTGCAGAGGGGTGGGGCGGAAGGGGGCCCGGCGAAGGGGGGCCTACAGCAGCCATGGATGCGGCATAGTATCGGTCTGTGACGAGAGCTGCGACCCCGCTGCCTCGAATCTATTCGGGGGATATGGATAGGTGCCTTGCCGTGGGCGATCCCGGGGACTGCCGCAGTGGTCCACCGCACATCACGTGTTGACTGGTGCCGTCGTTCTCATTCATAGTATGTCTGGTAAAATACCCACTGTGGGCCGCGTCGTCGTAGCATGGATCAGGCACGCCGCAAACACAGCAGAGCTCACGTCGATGCATGCGCATGCGCATGCGTTGACACCCCGGCATCGGCCTCGGAGGGCAACAGTCGGGAATAAGTGCGCGGGGCCCTGACATTAGCAGCTCGTGTGAAGCCTTGATGACCATCGGCAAGAGCCGGTACCGCGGTCGAGTCCGCCGAAGAACTCTGGAGGGGAGTCAGCATGCCGTGATGAGCGCACCGGTGATCAACTTGACGACCGTGAGCGAGCCAGGCGGATCTTTGTCGTGGTCGGCGGTGCCGCAGTTATCGAGAGCTGGCACTGTCTCCCATCGTGCGCCAGCTGGGTACCCGTCAGGGGAAAAATTGCGTGTCTTCTCATTTCTCCCATATTCCGCGGAGCACATACGTGCTGCCCGGCCTGCGCCTACGTCCCCAGGTGCGCCTGTGCTGTCCGCACTGCTGCTTCAAGTGCTGCAGGGACACCGATCGATCCGTGACTTGCGAGCACGAGCTAGCCGCTTGGTGCCGCTGCGCGAGTGGTACTGCTTGGCAGCCGCTCGAGCGCAGGCTCGAACCGTGCTCCATGCTGGGGCCTGGTTGCCCGTGACGTCACGCAACGCTGCTTTTATCAGGCCCCGAGCGAGCCCGTGCTCCGGCCCGCGACTGCTGCCCTCCGCTTTCCGCTGACAGTGAGCTGGCGTCGGAGCGTCACCTAAGCAGATATGATCATGATGCTGGTCCAGATGACTGGGGCTGCTCGCAAGTGCTAAGTTGGTGCCGTCAGACACACTTTGGTCGGAGCCGTCCCAATTCGATCGACTTTCGTAGTTTGAAATGCAGAATGACCATCGCGGCAATGTTCTGCAGCCACACGGCAAAGACGTCTTATCCGTATCCCCACACTGGGCCGGGGGCAGGCTCACAGCTCCCTTTACTGATCGGTCGCAGGTCCGTGGCGATTGCTCATGCAGCCGCTGTTGGCGCCCCACCCCCCTGCACGTCCGCCAACGCACGCGCCGTGAGCAGCATCGCCAGTTCCCAGGCTTCTGTGTCCTCACGCGCTCACCCGCTCTTGCAAAGTGTGGCGCCGTCATGGCATCCCTGCGCAAGCGCTCGGCGCCCCTGCTGCTCGCCGTCTGCTGCACGCTCCTCGTGGGCGCTACCGTCGGCGCGACTCTGCCGGCGTGGACTGCAAGCGCCTCAGGTGTGCTCGGACAATTGCGATCGAGCATCAACCGCCATTGACGTGACACAACACGAGCTGCAGACGCGGACATGATCGTAAAGCCGCCCACACGGCAGTCGAGTCCGCTGCACGTATGAAATGCAATTGAGTTTTGTGCCGTCGGCATCGTCCAGTAACAACGTCGCTGGTCGGAGTCATGTCAGTCTAGCCACACAGCCATTTGTCACCAGTCAAGTCGTGTTCGCGATGTCTGCGCTGCTCGCAGCCGCCCAGCGTGCGAGCCCTCGACGTGCGCCGGCGACTGCGGGCGAGGACTTGCCGCCCCGCCGCGCTCCTCGCAGGCTGCAGCAGGCGTCGCTGCGCAGCTTCTCCCCGGCCGCCGGTCTGGTAGTCCAGGTGCATCGCATATCCGCTCCCTCACCCTTACGACGAAACTCCTTTCTGCTCTGCAAGCTCCTGGCCAGCAGTGCAGTTCTGTTTGCTTCCAAGATGCTCGCACCGTCTGGATGCTTGCACCTCGTGGGTGCATCGCGGAGAAGTGCAAGAAGGTTTCGGGCAGAAGTTGACAGCAACTTGCACCGCCAGCCTGTTAATCCGACCATCAGCACACCTGGGGTCGCATGCTGGCTGCTGTTGATCGGTCACTGGGTGGATGGCGTTCTCCTGTCCATGTGAACCTAGGGGTAGGGTTATGAGTTAGGTTTATCGTGGATGGCTTTTTCTCACTGATCTGGCACGTCGTGTCTTGCAGGTGTTCAGCCCGTACGGCAGTCGGTACACGCTGCCCATCCCGGCGAGCGCGCGACCGAAGGCCACCACCACTGCGCTGAACGTGAACTTCACTGAGGCGACAATGGGCGGCATCTTCAACCTTGCAAATTCGACGACCAACTTCGCCCTGCGCTTCACGGGTAAGAGCACGTCACAGCTTCCACCACCCACGAGTCTGGTGCCTGTGGGCCATGTGCAAACATCTCATTACTACGCTGTGAGCTTGCTATGGCGCATGTGCCCAGTTTCAGTGGCCTCCTGCCTCGACAAAGCCTGCTGTCTGTGCTCAACCAGCTCAGACGAATAGCAGCCCTGAATGTGCCCTGCACCCCAATGCCTACAGCTGCATTGCTGCCTGGCTTTTTTGCTGTGCTGCCATGGGACAACTCAACAAGGCGCGGCCACGTCGCCGTTACTCACAGTGTACCTGCTCGACGCAGGTTTCTTCAACATGCCTGGCTACAAGCCGACTAACATTACATTCTTTTTGGAGAGTGACGACGCTTCGCTGATGACGATAGATGGCAATGTGGTCATCTCCGATTCAGGTACTCTGCTGCGAATGCAGCACAGTAACGCAGTATGATGCCATGCTCTGTCGTCACCAACATGAGCCGAACCTGACGAGCTTTAATTCATTCGAAGTGCTTCCATCTGTCATTGATGCTGCGTGTCCGTCCGATGTACACGCCAAATACCTTGCGGCAGTACTGCCATGGCACCAACTCCTTGCATGTAGACGCCAAGATAGGCCCGATGCTGCGCAAGCCCTGCAAGGCGGGCCGTGTCATGCAATGCTGACCTGCCGAGGTGCGTGCAGGCGCGCATGGCTTCAATGGGCTAAGTCTGCGACGGTCCTCCTGGCGCCCGGCGTTGTTCCCATCCAAATCGATTACTCCCAGGTGCCTGTGAGGTTCCCATTGAGCTTCATGTGTTGTTGACCACCGTGATCAGCACCAGGTTTTGTGCAGGGTGGATTATCCCTCCCTCTGTTAAGCGAGTCTGGCGACCTCATTGCGCATCAACAAGTGACCACAAAGGATCAGTCTGCCAGCCTCTGGTGACTCAGCGCTGGGCACGTCACAATGCATAGCTACGCCGCAGTTCCCCTGCAGTACTAGTACGGTTGCGCAGTAAGTGTCATGCAGCTGCAAACCGTCCATAGCAAGCGTGTCCTCCGTTATTAATCGGGTGACAGCAACCGATCGTGCCGTTGTCACTTGCAGAGAAGCGGCCTCGCTGGCATCGTTCTCAAGTACACAATGCCAACCCTCTACGCTGGCACGTGCTGCGACGTCGACCAAGAGGTCGTGCCGCCTCAGTTTTTCACCCACCTGCCGGCTGGGTTCCTGCCTGGCCTCAACGTACAGGTGTGGCCGCGTCAAAAGGTGAATGCAGATCCTCGACCTCGGTCGCACTCTGACCCGACCCAAAAATAGGTCATGAATGGTGCTGTGCATGTGTGCACCTGGCTATCCGGCGGCCGTCATCATCGTTTACATGGGCACTGGCCGGAACTCAGACTGCAACTGTTTGTTCCCGCAGACCTTCGTCCCGTTCGTAGCCAATCAGTCGGAGCCATACGGCAGCCCGAACAAGCTGCCCTTGCTGGGGAATCTACGACCGACCGCCACCACCACAACACCGGACGTGAACTTCCCCGACGTCAGCAGCGGCGGGCTGATGGCCCTCGCGAATGCGACCACCAACTTCGCTCTCCGCTTCGTCGGTGAGCGCCCATCTCTCGACGGCAACGCCTCATTGTCGCCCGGGGGCTTTTGGCCAACGGTCGTTGCACTGTAGACTGCGCCGCGTTCTGGCAAAGCTCGATCATGGGCTCTGCACGCCAGCTGCATCAGGAATGGTCGACCTACGAGCATAGGCTCCGACTTTACTTTTAACAAAGGTGGTCACGCTGTGGGTTGCTGCCCAACCATAGGCGTAGGTCTTGCATTCCAACTGCACAGCTGCAGTGTGCCTGTGGTCTGAGCTGCAGCGGCGCCCTGCCAACGTGTCAGCCAGTGCGACCTGCAGGTGTTCAGTCCGTA
>JAABUX010010548.1_pt1 | contig 10303 bp, 15 predicted proteins | sample 5561851 | NCBI WGS metagenome assembly JAABUX01 (sample SAMN10711883, study PRJNA513361) | rock metagenome | isolation source: Antarctica rocks | place: Antarctica: Victoria Land, Richard Nunatak red sandstone | collected 2016-01-03 | reverse complement strand
TCATCGGCACTGGAGATTTCGCAACCACTGGCTGCCGTGCGTGCAGTAGATTCAGGCTTGAGGACACTGGGACAGCACTGTCGTCTCAACATTGTGCAGGTGTAGCCTGTGACGTGGCTGCACAGTGCAACAGTGCATGTCAAGCTGAGACAAGCAGATTCGCCTGGCTGGGGTTCAAGCCCAGGTGCTTCGTGACCGCGACCGAGTAGATGGAGAACGAGTATGCGAGCCCCGAGCACGCCTACGCGCAAACGGAGGTTGTCTGAGTGCTCGCTCGCGCAGCGCATGCAGCCACGAATTAAGCCTCTGCCCCAGTCATGGGCAGCCATGGCCGATGCGCAGCGAATTCTTTATCAGCGACACAACAGTCGACCTGGCAGCATGACAGAGCTAAATGCCAAAGGGGAAGCATGCATCCTGACGCCAGCGAGCTACGAGATGCGCTCATCGTTGCCGCCAGCCTGCTCGCTATGCAGGGATTCTGTAAGCTGTCGGCGCACCTCCACATAGACGCTTGCCGTGAAGCAGATCCATTTGTTCACGTACATGCCGGCTCTGGCAACGCCGCTTGCTTGGCTGCGCTGCCTGCTGCCGCCCGCCGATTATTCGCTTTGTCGCTGCATGTCTTGCTTCCAGGACATCATGCATCCTTGCGGGATTTGCTCCAGCGCCCAGCAAGCGCCGCATACGCACTGATGGGCCTGCATCGCCCCTTAGCTTGCTACAGCTTGCGGCAGAAGAGGCAGGTCAACCCTGAGGCCGCTGAAACCGTGAAATAGGTGCTGAAAAAAAAACACAGCAGGCCTGCCCATGGCGACCCAGGCTTGATCTGGGCATGACTGTGCTAGTGCAAGCTGGGTCACTGCCATATATCATAATCTGTGCTGACGCCAGCAGGCGAGGGCGCACTACAACAGACGGCGACTGGCAATCGACGGGTTGCAAGGACGCGTTCAGGTGTCTCAGAGCAATTGATGCTTTCCCTTTTTCTTATTCATCGTCGCTTCGCACTTCCCCAAAAGCCGGTACACTCATGTGAAACATCGAGTGGGCTGAACTAGACAGCAAGGTCATCGGCGTCTGGTCCTGTGCGCAAGCTCAAGACATCCTTCGAGCGAGCCCGACCGCAAACCGATCCACGTGCAGATCAATTTTCGTTGGTTAAAGCTGCGAGCGATATTTCCAGCCTCGAGCCGCGCGACGGGCGGCACGGTGTGACATCCAGAGTGCCCGGGCGTGCTGCCGGAGGCGTGACACTATCCACGTCGGGGCGCGCCGGCTACCTGCCGCCCCGCAGGTGCTCCCGCGCTGTAAGATGACGTCCAGAATCGGCACACGGCCGTCGGCAAGGCTCGGCACGCGCATGCACCGAGGCTCCGAGGACGCTCGGCCGGGCCTCTCGCGTCACGGCACACATGTTGTGTGAAGTTTTGCTCGACCGTGGCATCCCTCAAACCGCCGTGCGGTCAAATATGTGTCGAGTCGTGCCAAGGCGTGCCGCGGCGTGCGGCGTTTGCTCCCAATTACTATAACGTCGCTACTCGATCGCACGCCTCCCCTCCAGACGCCATGTGCTGACACGGGCTGCTAAAGGCAGTACGAAACGTGCTCCAGAGGCGCCCCGCATGAACTTGCTCCTGCGAGGATGCTATTGCGCGGTCGCTGAGCACACCTCTGATTGACAGCAGCCGCTGCTATGCTACAGGGTGCTGGAGTGCTGCACAACGGGAGTGGTGGTGAGGCGGTGACGCGATGGGCAAGGCGCTCAGGCTCACGCGGCGGAGCCGGTCGAACAGCCTGCACGGGCTGAGCACGTACCCCTATGCGCCCAAGATCGTGCACCCGCGCGGCAAGCCGCTCCAGAGGACGTGCGCTCTCCAGTTCCCCGGCTCTTTGTGTGCCTTTGTCAATCTCGGTCTGTGCAGACCTCCTCGGTTCGATCGTGGGCGCCAAGCACTCTCGCAGTGCCAGGCCTGGTCTGAGAGCGCTGCATCGCACTCATTTACAGACGAGGCATCAATCAAACATGGTCGGTTCTTTCCAGAAGGATCTGGTTGACAGAATGACCGGGCCCACAGCGGACAAACATACACAGCCCCACGGCAGACTCCACAGTAATTTCAGCTGACAACCTGATGGCCCCCATGCAGCAAATTACCACATAGGGGATAGGCTGGGAAACCGAGACTAGCTCGAGCGGCACGCATGGGATGAGGCACTTGACCTGTGCGTATAGGCCGTGCTCGGCGAGCGACCTGCGACGCCTGTTCGCCAGCGTGAGCGTCGGGCCGAACGGCACCGGCGGCGGCGCGGCCGCGCGGGCGGACGCGTCGTTCGCGCGGAGAGCCGCGGGCAGCCTGGAACGCCTAATTGCCAGGTACTTCTGCGTGCTGGCGACCTTCAGCTGTGGTCGATGCCGCCTTGGCAACACGGCCACAGCACTCGCAAGCCAGTGGCGAAGGCTTCTCTGCAGGGAGCGCGCCTTGCAGGATGTTCGCCACGCTGTTGTCTGTATCGACGTCGCGTGATAGCGGACGCTTCGTGAATAAGTGGGTGCCGTGTGCGCGGCTGACGTGATTGCAGCTGAGTGCGGCTGAGCGATCAGGTTAGGATCGTAACCTGAGGCTGATCCTAATTCAAGCCCTCATCCTTCCCTGTAGGTTGCTCCATGCGGCGCCGACGCCGACATTGATGGCGGACGGCAGTCGTGAGGTGGTGCTGGAGCCAGCTCTGCCGCTGTCGAGGCCCCTGAGCGACCAGCATGACGATGCGGACTCGCACTCTTTGTGCGCCCTCACCGTAACCCTTACCCTTGCGCTAAGCCTGACCATCCTGAAAACGACCTCATTGCTCCCCGTCCCTTGCACTGCACCTGGCTCAGTGACCCTCCTGATGGAGAGACTCCGAGAGCTCGACTCGCGCCAGCACCTGTCCACCCCTTCGGTAGCCTCTTCTGCCGATAGCCTGGCGCACGGCTGGAATGCGAATCTCCATCACGTCGTCATGTTGCATCGCTCCCATGCATAGAATGCAGCATGCCGAGCTACTTTCCAAAATGCCGAGTCAGTACTTTCCGCACGCCGCAGGTGGTCCTCTGATAGGCAGCTCATGAGCAGAGAGCTGCACCTTAAGCGCCTGGGCTTCGTGTGGACGTACAGCGAGTATTACTTCAACTGGGTGAGCGCCTCACACCCACCGCCCTCCTCCTATCCCTGCTCGGCCATCCATGGCATGGCGGAGATGCTTCGCACTACACTGCTCCTGCTCTCCGCTCGTTATGGTGATCACCTTCTGCAGGGCGAAATCCTGGTGCAGCGGAGTGGTATCATGAGTGGCAGGACTGCATCGCTCCTTGCATACTGTGGCTCGAGTGTCACTATGCTGACCCTGTCCGCGGCCGCGCAGACGTTCGGGCTGGTATCGTCCGTGTACGCGACTGGCCGCGCGCTCATGCCGGCGCCGCTGGCGGGCGTGGCGGGCAGCCTGGAGCACCGGGTCACGGAGCTCAGCCTGCCGGTCATCAGCATCGTGCAGGACCATAGCGAGCGGGTGCGCCATCATGCTCTGAATGCTGACTTCAGGGTTCGGCTCAGGATACGAGGTTAGGCTGGCTTCAGGTGGAGGGGGTCGCCCAGCAGGAGAACCCAACACACGGCAGCTGGCTCATTCGACACACGCTGCTGCTCCCCACCCTTCCGCTTTGCTTGTAACGTGCACCCGCAGCATCGGCGTCGCATGCCGTGCAGCCAGCGCGAGCCAGCCGTCGCATGCCGGAAGCCAATGCTGCGTTCCTGTATCCATTGCCATCTACACCGGCTGTCGCCTTGCCATCTTCGGAGAAAACGTAGCTGCGGCTCGGAAACCTTTGCATCCAGACGTTCACACCCTACCCGAGCCGCTGCAGGTGCTTACGGCGCTGGACGCGAAGCTTGATGGCGTGATCAACACGGCGGCAGGGGTGGCCGGCGCGCCGGCAGCTTTCCTGTCAGGCAAGCAGGCGGGGGCTGGCGGCGGCTCGGAGCTGGACCACGTGGTGGCCGCCAAGCACGCGTACCTGCGCGCCATCGAGGACGCCGTGCTCCTGGTCAAGGTGCTGCGCCTTGTCCTGGTCAGGGTTGATGCTACGGGTCAGGCCTCGGTTGACAGCTATCCAGTCAAAGCGTTCTGGTGGTCGGGTCATGTGTCATGGTGTTGCACCACAGCACCGCAGTGTTTCTAATGAATTATGCTGCTGCCCAAGTACTCGTCAGTGTCACCGGTTAGCTCGTAATGACCCTCTCTACATGGCAATGTGCCTCCCCGTCACTGCCGCGTGGGAGATGTCCGTCTGCGTGCCCTTGTTGTGACTAACCAATACTCCTGGGTACTGGCGCATGCACCGGACCAACAGCACCTTTGCTTGACGTGGCGCACTGGTCACCGGCAAGATCGTCTGCAGCGCGACGGTGCGTGGACTGGGTAGCCTGACACCGCGTAAGCTCGTGCGCCACCCAGGAGAAGGGCGTGACGGGCGCGGCGCAGTGCGCGGCCGACGCCGTGATGGCGACTGTGTCCAGCGCCAAGAACATCCCGCCGCTGCTCGAGGTGGAGGCCAAGCAGCTCCTGGTCAAGGTGCGCACCACGGTCGCCCATATCGTCTCAGCATAATGAAACGATAAGCTCGGTTTCGGCCGAGCCAACGCTAGTATTGCTATGGTAGGAGTTTTGGGCCGTGGGTGCAGCTCTGCTTTCCCGAACCTGGCCAGGTCATGCACAGCCACTCTGACAAGAATGCAGTAGACAAGCACTGGTTTACAAGGCGAGGTTTGAGTTGTTTTCCAGGCTTTGCCTGACAGACGTGTTATAGCACTAAAAGTGACCGGAGCATCCACAGGTGGGCGACGCTGGTTTGTACGCCGATTTGTGGGCTTTATTCGAGCCACGTGCGGAACGTATTGAACATCACCGGAGCGCTCCCAGGTGGGCGACGCGTGGCGGCGGCTGATCCAGGTGCCGCCGGTGAGCACGGTGCTCGCCGCCGCGGCGCCGTCCGTCGACTTTGCCTGGCACAAGTACCTGGCCGCCCACGACGCGGTCGTCTCCGCGCCGACCTACAGCAAGTGCGAAGCGTTCCGCGCCTAGCACCAAGATATAGTCATCCGGGCTGTCAGCGATGCGGGGCGAACGCGCATTGCCCAAATTTGCATGGTGTTCCTCTTCACTGACCTCGTGTCTGGGAGCTGCAGTGACCCAGTATGCGGTTTCAGCGGATGCCGCCCTCCCTTGACATCAGTCTAATTTCAGACAGCAGCTGCATCGATGCGCATTGCAGCAATCTGTTGCACGAGGCCAAAGCTCTAACCCTTGCAAGGTTACGTACTTTGATCCAGTTGGCGCTTTCACTGGCACAGGGCGGTGGGCATGGGCGCGGAGCAGCTGGAACGGGTTCAGGGCAGCTTCGTGTACCGGGCACTGTACCCGCGCATCTCGCCGTACGCGGACCCGGCGCTGGACGCCGTCGCCGCCACCGGCACCTTCACCGCGCTGGTCGACCACCTGCGCCCCGTGCAGCAGCAGCCCTGCGTCGCGGCGGCCTAGACCCTGACGCGCTACGCCCTCGGCGCCATGGGCGCGGCAGCGAGGTGACCACCCAGGCGGGGGCAGAGCAGCACCGGGCGCGAGTGGTGCAAGCCAGACAGGCCGAGACAGACCCTATGCTACACCCCGCCTCCGCGCACGGGCGAAGCGGTGAGGCGAGCGGCATGGCAGTGAGAGAGCAGCTTCGGGCGGGCTACAGATATATATACATATATAGCCGGCTGTGCGTGACGGACCAGCGCGCAGCAGCAGCAGCAGCGAGTGCGGCATGATTTGCCGCCTGGCAGCCCACTCAGCAGACCATAACGGGTCGCCTACCATTTTGATGTACATACGAGCGGATGAGGAGACGGAGCGTGAACATTCCACGTGATGATGGAGCAAAACGGCGGCTATCAGCACCAGCCGCGAGCGTGCATCGACATTTGTGTGGGCCAAATACGTTTGCGTGGCAGGCAGCAAGTTGCAGCGGGGACAGAGTCGAGACCCTTCATCTGGGCAACTCGCGCAGTGATCATCCAGACCACGGAGACCCGCGATCAGCGTTAGCCCAACGGCAGCCGACGCGCGTGAGACTGTACTGCGATGCGTGCCATCGCGCCTGAGAGAGGGAGGCGAGAGTGCGAAATCTGAGGGGGATCATCCTGAGGGCACAGTGTGCATGGCCTGGATTCAAACCCCATTTTGATGAGGGAGCAGACTTGAGGCTTCGACTGAGAGCGTGAAGGGCGAATGCAGACGCAGTGTCAACTGGTATCGTGACTGCAGCATACGACGCAGCAGGATGCAGTCAGCCATAGCCATGCAGCGCTGCGAGGTTGCGTGCGTGATGCGCCGTCTGTTGGAGGCAAGCCTCCGAGCGCGCAGTGACCGCAGAGAAATGTTTGAGTGTGATTGCGAGGAGCGAGAGCAGCGAGATCATGTCAATTTGTAAAGCATCAGACCATGCGCGCATGGCAAAGCTTGCACAACAAGGAGCTTGCACCCACAGCCCCTCTCTCAATCGACGACAAAGTACAGCTACTTCACGCTGAGCCCCAGCCAAGGACGGCTACGCGTGCATCTGGCGCCGCCCTCTGTTTTCAAGCTGAGCACTGCAGGCTGTCAAACCTCGCTTGGGTTATACCCCGCGTCTGCTCGCAGAAGAGGCCCTTGACGCTCCACGGAGTGCTGGCCGATCCCTCCGACTCCCAGTGCTTGCGGCGGCTGCAATTGCGATCAACAACTCGTACGCGGAAGCTGAACGTGCAGCCCCTGCCAGGCCACCCCCTCTCGACATCGCCCGGTGATGGAGGGCGCAGCTCTGAGCAACGTGCGGCATTGCAGCGGTCAGCTCCCAGGTATGGTTTCTCGGCCTTGAGGCTGCATCAGCACCAGACGCGTTGCCAACCGCAAGTCCTGTTGCGCAGTCCGGCAACATGCCGTTTGCCTCTGTGGCCCCCTCACCCCCTCCCCATCCTGACATGTTTCGAGCCGATCCCGGAACTGCTCGGTGCTGTGATGCAGGGCACGCGTTCAGGAGGCCTGTGCCCGTGGCGAGGCGGCCTCAGCTGCGCGTGTTTGCCGCCGAGCCTGCCCTGCAGAAGCCGCTGGCACGGCCGACGGCCCCCAAGCCGCCGTCTGAGGACGGGCACGAAGCAGCTTCGAAGGCGGAGGAGCAGCAGAAGTCAACGTGCGCCGTGTTTCGTGACCCGGATGTCGTGTAGGTGCAGAGCCAAGAAAGCGGTTGGCACGGTGGTGTACGCAGCGCCAAGCCCGTCGATGGTCTTACACAATGGCTGGCAAAATTAACTGAGGCAGTGGCAGTCGTTTGTATGGGGGGGATGGGTTCCAGGGCGGGCGCCATTGCACGTGCAGTCATGCTATACAGCTATATCTGCGAGTGATTTACATTTTTGTACGTGTGAGTGCATGGGCAGTGAAGGCGCGCAGATAGGAGTCGGCGCTCCTCAGGATGGCCCATTTTAGCTGCATCGAAGGCGGGAACTCATCCTACGGGGTGGCAGCATGCGCTGCAGCACGGTCGACGGCATTGCGATACCCGCGCTGAGCCAGCGATCAACCTTGTTGTGCCATCGCAGGGGCGTGTCGCTCAGATTTCAGCGCGACCAGGCGAAGGCGATGCAGCGGTACTTCCAGCAGCAGAAGGCGGCGGAGGTCGCCGACCGCTCCCAGTGCGCATGCCCTGCCTGCCCCTCTTGTTGGCCCCACCGTAGTGCCTACAGTCATTCCTGACTGCCTGTACCCTGTCACCTCCTGGAATGCCTTCTGTGTTGTCTCACTGTGAGCAGTGCTGGTGCTGACAGTTGGCCGTGCATCAGCAGCCCTGCTCAAGAAGTGTCCGTTCTGGTTGAGCCAGCCATTAGTGTTGTCGTGCGAGGTCGCCCGGTATGGGGACCGTTGCGGTGTGCGCATCAGCCCCCGTCTTTACCCCGACCCTGCGCTGTTGCAGGTTCTTCGGGTGGACGAAGGCCAACGAGATCAACAATGGGCGGTGGGTGATGTTCGGCTTTGCGGTCGGCCTCCTCACGGAGTTCGCGACAGGTGCGAGGCAGCTGGTGTTCCCCGTCAAGAATTTTAGCTGTCATCCAACCAGTCAATTAATAGGGTCCAACACCTATGCGCCTTTATCTGACGGTCGCTGAGAATGAGCAACAGTCGGCAATGTTCAGCAACGAGATGCATCACCGCGCGCCTCCGTGCGGCGTCCCTGACGGATGGCACTGCATATGGCAGGCGTTGATTTCCCGCATCAGTTCCAGCTGATGACGTCGTATCTGGGCATCTTGGACCTCGACTGAGGGGCTGGCAGTCGTGCTACCTGCGGGCCGGGCAGTCAGCGGGCTGGATACCAGCCTGGAGTCCAGAGCGAGACTATGCTGCAGTCATCGCAGTGCCGCTTGCACGCCGCGACTTGCCAGACCGGCAAGGGCTCCTGCTGGCAGCCAGCAGTGGCAATGCCCTGACTGTGGTCTTGACTTGCGCCAGCCGCACGCAGTGAGACCTGGACGGAAACCGCTGAGAGCCGTTGTTCAAGAAGTGGCGAGGCAGACATGGCACCGCAGGAATCGGGTTCGAGCATACGCACATGTCAAGGCTGTGAGAGGCGCACGATCCTGCTGTGGCATATTTGCTTGATGTGAGAGGGGAGCAGTCGCTTTGCGGCCACTGGGCGACTACGTGTGTATCGAACAGCAGTTGCTGAACACAGCGCGGCGTCTGACATCAGCACCGACACAGTGCGTCATGTCATACCCTGACTATCTGCTTGCATCAACAAAGCGTCTTCTGTGCATCAGAATGCACAGCATAACAGCAGCAGCACCGCCTTGCGTGCACACAGACATCGCAGCTGTATTGCTTCTTGCTAGCAAAGCCTGTTGGGCAAAGCGCTTGAAGCCTTGAGAAATGCGTGCAGCGTTGTCAACCACGGCGATGGCCCATGAAGAGCCGATGTGCATGCTCGCACGAACCGAAATCACTGAAGAACGCCCAAAATCGGGTTTGCTCCGCGTCCCGTGCAGCGGGCGGAGGTAGCCTGCCAACCAGCTCTGCAGCTATGAGTCGGCGAGAGTGCAGATCTGCCACGACAGGCATGCTAACTGGGCCCCGGCTCGCCGCTGCCGCTGGGCACGCCGCCGCCGCCGCCTTGATCGGGAGGCCCGTTGCCGCTGTCCGGCGGGTCCGGTCGGCACTCCGAGTCGCTGTCGTCGCCGTCGTCCCACTCGCCGAACGGCCGGTTGGCGTGGAATATGCAGCACTCTGCGCACAGCAGGCACGATGAAAGTTGAAAGGCGCTGCAGCAGCATTGCTGGATATTGCCACAGGATTCCGATGGCACCAACACCTATGAGAGGAGGTACCAGACCAATGCCGATCGCCTCTGCTATCAGTCCTTACCTAAAAAACCTTCGTTTTTCTGCTTCGCTGGGAATGACCAAAGGGTCTGCTTCGCGGTGGCAGGTGCTGCGCTCTCGCAAAATTGAGCCCTTGAGCGCATGGAAGCTGCAAGATCACTCACGAGTGACCGCCGCTGAGCGTGGCGCGCACTTTTGGAGCTCTTCCTGCCCATGCCCTCGTTGTCCACCGTGTCGTCGGTCCAGGACACTGCCTGCAGCGCAGGCTCGAGGTTAAGCATGTGGCAGAGCATTGGGTTCCCGGAGCGCACGAGCAACGGCAAGGTGGGCAAGCATGCGTATGTCGGCGAGACCTGCGCATGGCCATGGTGCAGCCGAGTCACCTAAAGCCTGCATGCAACGATGCGTACGTGAGAAGACGTATCGTGTAGAAGTGCCATGCACCTTCTTCTGTTGCTTCTTTCTGGGGACCAGCCTCAACACTAGCCTCTCTGCGCCCACCACAGTATCCTGAATGAGTCTCCATAGTCTGGGGCTTCGCTTGGTCAGGGCACCAGCAGGGGACACACGACGCAGAGCAGCATGGTGTCATGCTTGGGCCTGGGTGCCTGGGCATTTCCTCGACTTCACAACATAGACCGGGCATGGGCTCAGCACACGCACCATCCGCGGGCTGGTCGCGGTCGCTGCCCGGTTGCTGCGCGGGCTGCTGCTGGCCCGGGTGCTGATCTGCCTGCTGCTGCTGTGGCTGGCTGGTCGACGCTTGGCTGCCGATCACAACAGCCGTGGTGCTGCCCGACACCGCGCTTGCCCCGGCAGCCATCCGCGACCTCCGCTTGCGCGGCTCGTCAAAGGGGTGGAAAGCTCGG
>JAABUX010010547.1_pt1 | contig 10304 bp, 19 predicted proteins | sample 5561851 | NCBI WGS metagenome assembly JAABUX01 (sample SAMN10711883, study PRJNA513361) | rock metagenome | isolation source: Antarctica rocks | place: Antarctica: Victoria Land, Richard Nunatak red sandstone | collected 2016-01-03 | reverse complement strand
ACAAGTACTTTCTCGAGTCTGTTGGGACCGTCGACGCGTCCGCGTGTTGCTCATTGGCGCCGTTATCACGCAGCTCAGCGGCATGCTGAGCGTCAGCGCAGGAGGGTCTGGCTGGGCTGCACTGCATCCGCATCGGCTGTTCTGCCGGGTCTGCCGAGCTGCGCAGTCGCTTCGCATCCGACCCGACTGCTGCGCTGGCTGAGGTCGTGGCCGCAGCGCGTGCTGCCGCGCCGTTGGCCGCGGCCGCAGCGTCGCACCCTGACAGAGGGGTCACCGGGGACGGCCAGAGGCCGCGCGAGCTGCGTCGCTGGTCACCAGGCGTCGTCGGAGCGCTGGACGGCGCAGCTGGCTGTCCAGGATCCACCTGCATGCGCTCGATGCGCACTGCGAGCGTATCGATGCGTTCCGGAGTGGGTGGGGCGGCGGCGGGTGAAGATGCCTCCATGAAGATGGCAGTCTCTTTGCTGAGCAACGCGGCGTCTGTCAAGATTTTGCCCTTTTTCCCACAACCAAAGCCCCGGCATCGGCCCTTCAGCTTTTGAACGCCATCGCATTGCGAGCCTCACCGCCTGTAATCTATCAGAGCTCATCTCCAGTAAGGTATCGACGCTGAGCTGCTTTGTGCGTTCCTTCGTTTGATTGTTCAAAGCATGCATGCCACGGCGGAGGGTCACTAGCTGTCAGGAGAGCACGGACTAGGCGTATGTGAGCATCTCAGATCCCGGCATGGACATCAACCGCGCCGAGTCGGCACCAGACCTGACCGTCGACGACAGGACCAAAGCAGGCTTCGCCAAGTGGTTCAGAGCGCTGGAGGAGAAAAACCGACAGCAGGGAGTGCGCTCAGTGCTTCAATTGCGCTTTACATCGCCCGTTGCGCTGCGCGGCTATGCCATGCTGAGGAGCTGCACCGGATGGCATGCAGGTCGACACGCATCGTCTGGTCAGATTCTTCGACCAGAAGACGTTCTACACAGTGCACGGCGAGAGCGCGCTGTTCATCGCCCGGCAGTACTACAGGACAACGGCGGTCATCAAATACTTCGGCAGCGTGGACACTGGCCTGCCGGGTGCGCCCACTGCCTAGTCCGGACATGCGCAGCCTATATGCAGTGCATCAGCTGTGTGGTATCTCCTCGCGCAAGGGTGCCTCGCCTGATGCACTACACAATGCGACCAGTGGACTGCCCGCCGTGGAAGGACGCTTTCAGCCATGGCATGGCAGGGGTCACTCTGAACCGGTCACTGTATGAGCGGGTGCTGCGAGACCTGCTGGTGGAGCGCGCCGAGCATACAGTCGAGCTCTACGAGGGTTCCGGCGCATCATGGACGCTCGCCAGGTGCCCCAGGCAAACCGGCCGGTATCACGGTTGAGTGTTGAGCTGCTGGAATATGCTTGAGGTCGGTCACACAGGGTTTGGCGAGTCTAACGCTACGTCATGCCTTGCAGCTGCCGAAATTGCCTGACGGAACGCCTAGCGACTGTCAGTGACGGTAGCACCACTGTCATACCGCCACGTTCGCCCAGTTGCTTACCAGCCGGTGACGCGGCCTGACATTCGGTCGGTGACCCGCGTCACCGTCTTCGCACTCTTTCAGGAGCGCCTCGCCGGGCAAGCTGGGCGAGTTCGAGGAGGAGCTGTTCCGCAGCGCGGAGATGTCGGAGACGCCCGTGGTCATGGCCGTGACCGTGGCGCTGGTGGAGGGCGCCCGCATGGTCCGTCTCGTTGGCTGGTGGCAATCCTCCAACTGGCATGGCATCCGCAGCGTTTGGACAGCTTTGTGTCTGTCTGCAAGACGATGCACCATCGCTCTGAGCGTCTGCTGATGTGCAGATCGCAACGGCTGATGTGCGTCACGTACAACGTGGAACCTTTGCTGGACTATGCGCCTCGATGGCATTTTGCCTTCCTGATCGCGCCCTCTGCACATGACAGGTCGGCGTCGCCTTCTCAGACGCGGCTCTCAGGCGGCTCGGCGCGTGCGAGTTCGCGGACGACGAACACTTCTGCAACCTGGAGGCCGTCACCACGCAGCTTGGCGCCAAGGAGTGCGTCATGCCCAAGGCGCGCTGTACGCTTGCCCTGATCCTTCACCCCTACAATGCAGCAGGTTATGCCAAGCATTGCTGTCTTCTTCGGTGCAATCATCGACAAGCAGCTGTACAAAGTGATGCTCTGTTCATATTGAGTTTTCTAAATCTCTCTTCATAGATTCTGTCTTCATGTTGAGTTTCCTAAATATAAGAGCAAACTTAAAAAACAGAGTTCGTCAAGAAAAGACATATCGTGTTTTCTCAGGTTTGCTGGGGTAGGAGTTCAATAGTAGCACGCTGCGATGGTGACAGGAGGGTGCCGCGTCCGCCAGTGCGGCGGACTACCGCCGGGTGCGCGACGTGCTCAGCCGGTGCGAGGCGCTGCCGACGGAGCGCGACAAGGCGGCCTTCACGGCGAAGAATCTGGAGCAGGACCTGGGCCGCCTGCTGCGCGACGCCACCATCGAGCAGCACCGCAACGTGCTGGACCGCCCGCTCGCCAAGTCGGCCCTTCGCGGGTGAGGGTCGTCCCACGTAGTGCTTTCAAGCAGGGCAGATGAGCAGGGATGTTTGGAGCACCGGCCACAATGCCACCACCACTGCAGAAGCAGCCTTCTGGCATTCGGTACCACTATTGTTACAGGTCCCCTGCATGAGCAGAGCGCGTTGGCCATCCAGCTCAGGACAGAGCGCCTCTCCGCTCTCGGTCACTTCAGCTTAGTGACGGTCTTGAAGCAGTGCGGCGGGTTTGACGTGACGCCATGCACGGGTGGCAGCGGTGACGGCGTTCACGGAGGTCATGGCGGACCGGGACATGCATGGCAAGTATTCGTTGGAGCTGTACGACACGGGCCGCTACATGCGCCTGGACGCCGCCGCGCAGCGCGCCCTCAACGTGCTCAAGTCCAAGACGGACGCCAACGACAACTTCAGCCTGTACGGACTGCTCAACCGCGCGCGCTCGGCCATGGGCAAGCGCCTGCTCAAAGTGCGCTTGACAGCCTAGTATGTTGCTGCGGGGAGGCACTGCTGTTTCTATCAATGGTCTCGTGGCACTGCAGCAGTGCTCCCACAGAGCCTCGTGTTGAGTCTGGCAGCGCAATGCAGAGGCGGGTGCGTGCGAATGGAGTGCATGTGGAGTCAGTGCATGGCTGCCTCACGGAGAATATGACTTTTGCCAGCTGGATGCGCGTCTTCCTTGCTGCGCACATTCTGATGTGGTACCGCTACTATGCCGTAGGTGTGGCTGAAGCAACCGCTGGTTGTTCTGGAGGACATCGTGGAGCGCCACGATGCGGTGGAGGCGTTTGCAACAGACCCAGAGCTGAGGGAACGGCTGCGCGACCAGAGCTTCCGAGGTGCGCTGCGACTACCATCTGTCGGCATAGCTCCTCATGTGCCATCTCTGTGACTGCTGCGGCCATCATGCGACGCTGCTGCCACCCTGTCTTTAACCTGTACCCTGGTTGCTGGCATGTCAGCAGCAGATCCACTACCTTGTGCTGGAGGTCATGCATGGGCCACAAATGTGCCAATCGAGCATGACCCACGAGTGGCTCCTCATGGCGCCCTGACTGCTCCCAGGAATGCCCGACGTGGAGCGGCTGACGCGGAAGCTGGAGCGCAAGCGGTGCAGCCTGGCGGACCTGTGCCAGCTGTACCGCGCGTCCTCGAAGCTGCCCCAGATCTGCGCCGCGCTCTCGGCCCATCAGGGGCCGCAGGCGGAGCTCCTGCGCACCAAGTGCGTCGATGTGGCGCGTTTCCCGCGTCCACTAGCAGCAGAGCATGACACGGAGGTGGATACGTACCAGGGGTTGAGGCAGGCTAGACGCTCTGGTGGCATCTAGAGTGCGGAGTCTGGGTCTTCAAGCGCTGGCATCGACACGCCTTACGGCCGGTCGACCGTATACTGCATGGTCTTGCGACGGTACGATGTGATGCCTTGCCTGCTGGCGGTGGGTATCACTCGTACCCTGATGGTCTGACAGGATACCAGCTATGCAGGTTTGGGGCGAAACTGGAAGCCGCGCACGACGAGGAGCGTCTGGTCAAGTTCGAGGACCTGCTCGAGGCAGCGATTGATCTGGACCGCATCCCTGACGAATACATGATCTGCGCATCGTATGATGCCAACCTTGAGGTGCGGGCTCCAAGCCGGGGCCAGCTGATGCAGCGCTTGATGCGAGGCAGCAAGGTCGCGGTAAATTCACCTCGACCACACCACACCACCACCACCACACACTGTATCTGTTGATCTGCCGTGTTCCTGAATGATGACGGAAGTACAAGATTATTGTTAGCAAATCCACAAATGCTGGAATGCGCAGGAGATGTGGGCTGACAAGGATGCGGCGGAGAAGGAGATTGAGAAGGAGGCAGCAAACGTAGCACGTGCGCCGCCTGATCACGCAACTAAGAAAAACGGCTTCTCAGTCGCGAAATCTGACGTTGACATTCCCACTGACCGCGAGAGGCAAGCTTGTTCCGTAATCGGGCGTCGATGCAGAAGGGAAGTCCTACGTGTTCTTTGGTCATCCAGGAATGCTGATTTTAGGTGACCTCGGGCTGGAGCTGGGCAAGACCATCAAGCTGGAGTGGCACAAGGCCGCCAACACGCGCCTGCGGTGCCTGCGCATCACCAGCAAGGAGGAGAAGGCCGTCCGGAAGCAACTCGGGGTGCGGGACCACTGCCAGCTAGAGTCTCGTGCACACAGTCGCATTATTGCCGCGAGCTCATGTTCACCTCAATGGTTGCTACATGAGGAAAGCTCATCAGCTGCTATAAGCTGTCTAGCGTCCACATCAGCGCTGCATGGGTGTGCTACAAGTCCCATGGCATATCAGCTCACATTCTGTGGTGGGATGTCGCTGCAGAGCATGAAGTACGAGACGCTGGAGACTCGCAAGGACGGCACCAAGTTCCTGAGCCGCGACATGAAGCGCGCCGCCACGCGCCTGCAGCAGCTGGCCACCGCCTACGACTCCAAGCAGCAGAAGCTGGTCGAAGAGGCATGCGCCTCGTCCCATCGACCTGGCTAGCACCGTGCGGGCACTGAAACAGCAGATGGGACGGCAGGTCGTCCGTGAGCTTTCGATGGGTAGTGCTAAGCGATCTGCAATCAGTGTATTTCCTGGATGTACCTTAAGCCACTGAATGATTCGTCAGTCCCAACAGGCCAACCCTCAGCTGCATCTGCGCAGGTGGTGGGCGTGGCGCACACGTTCGTGGAGGTGTGGGAGCAGGTGTCGGCCGTGCTGGCGGAGCTGGACGTGCTGTTGGGCTTCGCGGAGCTGGCCGCCAACGCGCCGACGCCGTACGTGCGGCCCACGATGCTGCCCACCGATGCCGGCGAGATCGTACTCATTGGTGCGTGCGCTCTCAGCCCATAGCCAGATTGGAGCCCAAATGTCTGTTTGACGTCGAGGACTGATCTGTGATGAGATATACAGTGTGACCCTTTGCCGAGCATGATACAGAACACCAAGAACATGAACAGTCTGGTCGTTTGGTGCAGCGATATCTAAGGGTCATCAGCGCTGCTGCACACTGACGTCAGTACGCACCCCGCTGCAGGCAGCCGGCACCCGAACGTGGAGGCGCAGGAGGGCGTGGACTTCATCCCCAACGACTGCCGCCTGGTGCGCGGCGAGTCGTGGTTCCAGATCATCACCGGCCCCAACATGGGCGGCAAGTCCACCTACATCCGCCAGGCGCGCCCCGGCAATGTGCCCAGGTTTTTGGCTTGAGCCTCCATAGCTCATGCTTGCTCCGCAGCTACAAACTCCTGTGGTGCGCATTTGCTCAGGCGACCGAGTGACGGCCTGCGCGCGTGAATCTCGCCTAGAGCCTGCCGCGTGATTGGTGTGTCCAATCTGGGAGCCATGAAGCGACAGGTGGGCGTGGTGGTGCTGCTGGCGCAAGTCGGCTGCTTCGTGCCCTGCGACGAGGCGCGCATCGCCGTCCGGGACTGCATCTTCGCGCGCGTCGGCGCCGGCGACTGCCAGCTGCGCGGCGTCTCCACCTTCATGGCCGAGATGCTCGAGACCGCCGCCATCCTCAAGGTCAGGCCACTGATGCGCATGCGCCTACTGCATGACCAGATCCAGACCTTACATGGCTTTGGGCGAGCTGCCATGTCACCTACCGCAAGCCTGCTTCTGATTCACAATATTTGAGCAGCTGATATGCCAGTCAAGGTTTCAACCGCACGTGCATGGCTGCAGGGAGCGACGAGCAGCTCCCTGGTGATCATTGATGAGCTGGGCCGCGGAACCTCCACCTACGACGGCTTCGGCCTGGCATGGGCCATCTCCGAGCACCTCATGCAGGTCCGGCACTGCATGCGGGCCATCTCGGACCAGACCCTCGGCCTAATCCTCGGATCTGATGCTAAGCAAATAAGAGGAGTGGCATTATCAGAACATGGACCTTCTGCAACCTGCGTGTCGACTGCATTGGCCCGGTGTGTGTGCCGCGAGCAGGCCTCGCTGGCACAGGTGACTCTTGTGACGTTTCGTGTTCCTGATGCGAGCAGGTCATTGGCGCGCCGACGCTGTTTGCGACGCATTTCCACGAGCTGACGGGGCTGAAGGGCGACGTGGGCGTCGCCAACCTGCACGTTGAGACCGCCATCGACCAGGACTCCGGCAAGCTCACCATGCTGTACCAGGTGACGAGCTTCCAATAGTGATGCCGCTCGTATTCATTGAAGTGCCACGCAGCGATGCATTGATGTACAGGAGATCAACGGTGATCCACAAGAAGTCCCCGCCCTGCAAATGGCACGGCTGTCAAAATTGCTCAGAGGGCGAACATAACATATGTGGCTGCAGGTGCAGCCGGGAGCCTGCGACCAGTCGTTCGGGATCCACGTCGCCGAGTTCGCGCACTTCCCGCCGCGCGTCGTCGAGTTGGCCAAGCGCAAGGCCGAGGAGCTGGAGGACTTCTCCGAGCCCGGCATTACGCTCCCAGAGGTGCTCTCACAAGGGGCTGCTCGACCGCAACGCGATCGCCGCGGTCTGACCTGCGGCTGCGTCGTTGATAATCAGCATTCCGCTGCACTCTGCGAGCCACCAGCCCTGCACAAAGGTTTCTCAAAGTTGCGCTGAATGTGGCTGATGCTGCCCTGACAGGAGGTGTCCGCGGCAGACGCCAAGCGCAAGCGCGTGGTGCCGGACGACGAGCAGAAGGGCGCCGCGCGGGCGCGCGTGTTCCTGCAGGAGTTTGCCGCCCTGCCGATGGACACTATGGACAAGGACGACGCGGTGCGCAAGGTGCGCTGGCGGCGCGTCAGGATCTGACTCTGAGATGTTGTCAACTTGTCAGAACGAACGGCGGACGACAGAGGCTAAGGTGCTGCAATCAATTGTAGGCACGGGCCCTGCTGGAGAAGCTGGAGGCCGATGCTGCTGGCATCCCGTCTCTGAGGGCTATCCTGCAGGCGGCGAGCTGAAACGCTTTTGATGCAGCTGCAAATAAATCCAGGACAAAACCGAACGGCAAGGGAGTGTAGCGCAGAATAGTACAGCTCATCGAGCTGTGCAGAGTCTCGTTGCAACTACGAGCTGGTGCTGATCACCGCCACCGCCGTCACGGTCCATACCTCCCCGTGCGGAGCTGACAAATCCTGCAGCGGCCGTGCGTTCGGTCACGCCACTTGGGTGAGCTGGGAGGATATGGCAAGCAACGAGCTGAACTTTATATATAACAGCACGGGCTAGGAAGGTCTTGGGGTGCAGGTCAGGATGGCTACCAGCGGCAACGCTGATGCAGGAGAGCAAAGCTCGGAAACGATGGCGCCGCATCCGGTTATCCCTAAGGACGAGCGTAACCTCCTCTTGACGGCCAGGGCACAGCTGGCGAATGCCTCTTATGCTGCGTGGAAGCTCACGAGGTACTGCGACGTGTGCTTGCGTGTCCGCTCGCACATTTGCGGGCAAACGATCGTTGTATGTTGCATGACCGGCCCCACCCTGACTTTGGCCACTCGCCCCCTCGCAGGTCTACGGGCAAGGCGGCCTGGATCGCCGGCACGACGTTCCTGGTGCTGCTCGTGCCGCTGATCATCGAGATGGACCGCGAGCAGCAGCAGATGGAGTTCGAGACCCAGCAGGTCGCCGCGCTCACTGGCAAGTGATTTGGCGAACCCAACCCACACCACACGTCACAGCCGCTTCGCCGCTGCCAGCCAGTCAGTCAGCCGCACGAGGCTACATCGTCGCATAAGACATCGGTGTCGCTGCGCTTGCGTTGCCGGCGATGGCGAATCAGGGCGCCGCAGCAGCGCTGCTGGCCGGCTATCGCAGCGTGCTGCGTGTGCACCGCGCGCGGCTGCCGCCGCCGATGCGCGAGCTGGGCGACCAGTACGCGCGCACCGAGTTCCGCGCCTGGGCCGCCAGCGCCGCCACTCCGGGCCAGTGGCGCGAGTTCGGGGACCAGTGGCGGCGGTACGTCGACATGCTGCTGGGGGTGGCGGACACGCCGGAAGCAACCAGCGGCGACATCCCGGCGCAGATGCTGGGCTCGCTGACTGACGAGCAGAAGGAGCAGCTCGAGAAGCTGCGCCTCGCGGTCATGTCGGACGTGTCCCGGAACGACAACTCAAGTTAGAGTTTGGCGGTGGCATGGTCATGCGCAGTCAGCGCAGCAGAAGGCAGCACCTGCTGTGTTGAGTCAGCGGGCAAGACTTCGAGCTTGTGTGGCTGTATGCCAGTGTCTCAAATGCTTGCAGGTTCAAGGTTGGGTCAAGACAGAGGTTGCTGATGGAGCGCAATGCCTTTACTTACATGTGCTCTGCTGTCAAGACGCAAGTGCAGTCACACTTCGCAACATGCATATGGTATAACAGACGACGTTGCATGTTGCAGTTCAGGCGTCACTTAAGTCTCACTTGACTCGTGCAAACACCTCGAACTCCGGCTCCCCCATGAGCTGCTTCTCGTCAACCGCGGACAGCACTTTGTTGGCCGTCGAGTCCTGAAACAGGGCCCACGTGATCAGGTCCGCCGCGTCGTCCCTGTGGATCGCGCCGCACACGGCCTTGCTCTCCGTCAGCACGCCGTTGCCGGTCGCCGGCTCGCTCTTCAGCCCGCCTGGCCGGATGATGGTGTACTCCATGGACCCGGCGTTGTTCTGCCGCCACGGCACACAGCGAGGTCGTCATACGGGTTGGGCGGTCAAATTCGCAGGAGTCGCTTGACATCAGACACCTGCAGCTCGCCTTCACTCAGCTCATGCATACGAGAGTGCCACTGCATGACGGCTGAGACGGCGTCAGTGCGGCACAGAGCGCCATCGGGATACCCATGAGCATGGCATTGGCTTCAAACTTGCTATATCGTCCGAAAGTTTGCCAGATCCATCAGGACCGCACCATGAGGTATTCCTCGGCCTTGGCCTTCTGCACCAGGACCTTCTCGAGGACGTCATAGACCTGCTTCGGCGGCGCGTCCTTGCTGTCGCCGGTGCCGATGCTGGTCACCAGCACGAACCGCTTCACTCCCTTCGCCACCGCCGCCTTGATCAAGTTGATGTTGCCCTGTTCCTTAGCAAACACACACGTCGGTTTGTGTGCAGTGCAAGTGCCTTCTTCCCTGCTGCTGTTGATGCAGGCCACCGGATGTGCAGGGCTGGGCACAGGTCTGGCTGCCGTTGCATATTCCTGCTTTGCATACACCCGGAGCTGGACTGCATGCTCGCGTCGACTGTGAGCAAGAGCGCACGCCTCGGAGTCCGCGCGGGCGTCGGCCGGCGTGCCGCCGACGGTGGTGACGACCGCGTCCACCTCTTCGATCTGGTCGAACGCCGCCTTGACGCTTGCCTCGTCCAACGCGTCGCCCTTCACCACGATCGCCATCATGCCCTCGATCTCCGCCCTGCGCACGGCGCAGTTTAACTCTTAAATCTGATTTCCATGACAATCTAATGTTACCTGCTCATGGCCTCCACCATCGGTTTTTCTAGAAGCAGTGTGGGCGTCGCTCATTTTGCAGGAGATGGTGGTCTTGTTGTTGCCTCACCGCACCGGTTGCCGAATCACATCTAGGGAGAAAGGGATCATGTCGGCACAGCGCTAGCGCAGCCGGTGTCGCAAGTGCGCTAGTGTTTAGAATCAGAGCCGTGGCCGACTCCATGTCAGCTCCACCCCAGTGGTGGGAAGACGCGCCTGCGGGACTCGTTGCGCTGCATCATCCAGACCCAGGCGCCCATGTCCTTCAGCCGCCGCGTGACGTCCAGCGCGATCCCGCCGCCGCCCGCCACGAACACGCT
>JAABUX010010545.1_pt1 | contig 10305 bp, 21 predicted proteins | sample 5561851 | NCBI WGS metagenome assembly JAABUX01 (sample SAMN10711883, study PRJNA513361) | rock metagenome | isolation source: Antarctica rocks | place: Antarctica: Victoria Land, Richard Nunatak red sandstone | collected 2016-01-03 | reverse complement strand
CGCGGGTGCGCGGACTGAGCTTCATGCCCTAGGGTCTACAGACTGTTGCCAATTGGTGCGGGACACGTGGCACAGACAGTCTATTGTCGGTCATGAAGCTTGTGCGATATTTGTGATGGCAGGCCTCAACGGGGACGCAAAGCCGCCGGCGCGCAGCCCCTTCGCAAACTCTGAGAAGTTTCCGGCAAAGCTGGACAAGGGCGAGGCCTTCAAGAAGCTCAAAACCCTTGTGAGCACTCAAACACGCTTAGGCATGCGTGAATTAGATTACTTGCACCAGGACTCCGCATGCTGTGCTCCACCACCTGAGTACGTGCTGCACATTGCTCACCGCCATGGCACCAGTAAGAATATTGAGCTATCCGCGGGTGTCAGGTGATGACGTCCGAGCATCTCGATGCCGACCGGCTGCTGCGGATGCTACCGTCAGCGGCCTGGTTGGAGATACGAGCTCTGCTGCTGGAGCGCTTCGGGCGCCACAACGAGATCCTCAGGTCTGCGCTATGCTGTATATTCACTGCTGGCAAGCGAAGCCGTGGTCACGCTTGTGTCGTATGGCAATCTTGCTCTGCGCCAAGCCTGGTTCGAACATCGCGCATGACAGCAAATTTGCTGCTATGTGGTGTATGCCGTGCGTTTGAGAGCAGCAGCGCACTAGGCTCCCGTAGTCCCCATGGCAACACTATGGAAGCCACTGTCGTTGGCGTGGTCGTGGCATGAGGCTTTCCTGCAGCGTTTGTAGCAGAGCGGTGACACAAGGGCAGACGGATTATCAATTCAGCGCCGTTAGTAAATGTGCTAAGCGACGCTTTATTTTTTTTGTTATTATAAAAAACTTTTTGTTGAGTTTTGTATTCTAGTTTTATTTGACTACCAAAATTAAGTTAAGCTTAGGTCTTTAAAAACGAAGTTTTACTGCTTCGCCTAAGCTAATAATGGAATTATTAGCAAGGTTAATCAACAAAGTTGATTTTACCCTTTGGTCATTCCTTTAAAAACGAAGTTTTTTGGTAAGGACTGATAGCAGATAGACAAAGTTTAGAAAGCTAACTATAAAAATAATTTTTAGTCCTTTGGTAGGATCTACGTGGAGAAGATGGGCAGCCCCCAGCTGGCCGAGGCATACTGCGACCGCGTGTACGACAAGGCGCTGCGCGAGCGCGTCGCCGCGGCGGCACCCGTCTCCCGCGGCATCGAGTCGTTCCTGCCGGGCCACGCGGACCCGGGCGACTACGACATATACCTGAAGCTCGTCCAGGTGTGCCGCATGCAGCAGCTCGGCATACGGTCATGAAGACGTAGGGCCGATGGGGTGTTGTTACTCTGCAGCTGGTGTGGGCAAAGTTGATGGCTCACAGTGCCTGACCAGAACCTCCGGTTATGCCACTTCTGACTATGCGCAGCAGCACTCGAATGCCTGATGCTGAACGGATGGTCGTCTGGGTTCAGGGCTGTGCAGAAGCTGTAATTCGCTCATGACTTGCCAAGACCTCAGCCAGTATTTGCGTTTGCAGGTGTATCTGCACCAGGGGCCGGGCTCCGGACCAAGCGCCGCTGACGACAGGGCGGAGCTGGACAGCGAGCGGTGGACCGAGATTGCCAAACTGCTGAGCCGCAAACACGACCGCATTGACCCGCTGCACGCGCTGTCCCTGCTGCCGGATGGGGTGCGTCGCGCTGTTGCCATGCAGCTGCAACACAGGAGTACGATCTCGGGAAACGGCTCGTCGTGGCCAGCAGTGAATGCGACGGCTGTGATGCAGGTACCGCTGTCGGCCGTGCTGCCTTTCCTAGAAGGCGCGCTGAGGGCAGCGGGCGAGCGGCGGCGAAATGCTTCTGTCATCAAGTCGCTGCGAAAGGCTGAAAACCTGCAGTGCCGCGAAGCTGCCATCCGCTGCCGCCAGAGGTAATTCTCCGAGCTTGAGGTGTCGACCCCATCACTGTGCTATGCTTACAGATCCTTACCGAAACTGCATGTTGTCTGTGCTCATGCGACCAAGAAGAACGCTGTTCTGTCACAGGCGGGTGATTGTCACAGCAGAGCGGGCGTGCTCCATCTGTCACAAACGGATCGGCAGCTCCGTGTTTGTGGGTCAGCCAGCCGGGGTCCTCCAGCATTACAGCTGCTTTCAGAGAGCGTCCGCAAAGACAGGGCAGGGCGTAGCTGTGCCCGCACGCTGACTTGGGTTTATATGTACGCATGCGCTCTGCATGGTCATGTACAAGTGCCAGGTGTGTACAGAGAAACCTTGTGCAGGAACAGCTGCATGTCAGCTATATGTGGTATTTGGGACTCGAGAAAGCCTATGGTTTTGTCAAGTCAAGTGAAAGTGAAAGTGACAACGCCACCTAGGGCGTAACTTGGAAGGCACGAGACCTATGGCCGCTTCTGTCATCTGCACGTCTCACGCCTCAGCCTCCAACCATGATCCGGACCGTCCACGGATGCTGGTCCTGCATGCGCATCCATGTGTCGTCCCTATTCGCAGCAGAACGACCAATTGATTGAGTGTCAGCATGCACATACGCTCCCGTGCAGCCGGGACTCCATCTGCGCCAGCAGGCTGTGCACCTGTATTTGTCCAGAAGCTGCTCGGAGTGTTCCAAGAAGTCTTCCCTGGACCACACGACTGCCGTCACCTATGTGCATGCATCAAAAACCGGTACTGCACAGCATCAACACAACACGCGGGGACGGACGCACGCACTTTTCCTTGTTCATCTTCTCGCGGCGCGCCTCACCCTTGGCTTGCAGTCCAGCTAGCTGCCTCTTCAGCCCCTCGGCCTGCTCCTGCACCTTGACCACTCATCTGTGAGTCATGCTGGGGCCACACAAGGGGCATGGCAGATCGCCGTGCTGTGTTACCATGCTGACAAAGTAAAATTGGCATCAAAGATGACAAGCATGATGGGCGCATCAAGCAAGAGCCATCCGGAGCCTGTCAGCTCCGTACCTGGAGCCACATGTCGGGGCACGGAAAGGTCGAAAGGCTGCTTGTCGAGGAGTTAGCTGTGGGCGTGAACAGGCGACCAAAGCACCTTCTTAGCCGCCAGGTCGGCTTGCAGGTGGCGCAGCTCCGCCGCCATGGTCGCGACCTCACCGGCCGCGGAAGCCGCTGCCGCCCGCGCCGCCTGCAGCTCCTGCTGCGCCTTCTCCTGCTTCTGCGCACTCACATGCCAGGCCAGGCGTAGACTCTTCAAGCACTCGTGCGCTTAGCAAAGCTGTCAAGAGCGACACACGCGCCGCAAAAACACAGCCACCGAGCGATGCAACTGCAGTCCAAATTGTGGACATACAATGACCAGAACATGCCTTGTCAACTTCCTCGCGCTGGCGTGTCAGAGACTCGACCTCGGCCTCTGCAGTGCGCATGACGATGTCAGATCCCGTGTCGTGCATGCGGCACACCAATAAGTCATCCTTTGAGGTTGAAAAGTGCCAACGCCACAGGCTCATACGCCGTGACCGTCGACTGCATGCCTCCTGGATCCGTCTCACCGGCCTTGCTGATGTCAGCAGCGTAGTTGTCCAGCAGACGGTAAATGTCAGTGGCAGGGTCCCGTGCGGCCCTCTGTGGGGGAGGTATGGTCGGCCTGATTGAGCTGCGGAAGCCGGACAGCAGCCTGTCGGTCACCGAGGGGTTGCCAGTGCCAGGCATGATGGTATGCGCTGACAACTACTCCCTTCTCAAGTGCTGTCTGACGAGTCTCGCTCACGATGAGTGTGAAGCACAGCTTGTAATCATAATCTTTGGCAATCTGCCATGCATGTGTGACAAGCTGTCGAAACCCGAATCAAATTGGCTACTGAGCAGATCGCCTCAGACTGTTCACATACGCGAGCAGCAAGCAAGTCACAGCATTCGGCGTCCATCGGCTACCCTGCTCCAGTGACCACAGCACGCGCAGCACGCACTGATCCACACTGGTACGCAAGGCGAGTTCAAGCTGCTTATGTGGTCCTTACCAGCGTGCTCCACTCGCAAAGCACATTTGCGTCGCCTGCAGCATGCAGGTGCAAGCAGATCATGCATTTTGCTCGCTCTCATGAACAGATCACGCGGTCATCACTGAGCTTCCTCTGCTGCCAATAGAAGTTGTCCAGATGGCCAGTCAGACGACCTGCAGCGTCAAGGAGGCGCCGGACGGCCTGTACGACATTTCGCACAAGCTTGGGGAGGGCGGCCAGTGCTCAGTCTGGCTCGCAACGTACAAGAGCAACGGTGCGCTCCCTGCTGGTGTATAGCGCCATGCGTTCCACGTGTAACTATTATCGTCGACAACGCATGGAACAGAGCGACTACTGCGGTGACTCGCACCTTAGCCGTCCGCGTCGGATCGTCTGGCGACCATGCGGGGATGTCGGCGCATGCGCTGCAGGCAGGCAGGTGGCACTGAAGCTGGGAACTGCCTTCGAGACGGATGACGCGAAGCACATGATGCACGAGGACACGCTGGCCGGCCACTACCAGGTAACGTGGAAGGCACGATGCGCGGTCTTACAGCTGGCGTACCTGCTCCAGAATTAATATGTGCATATGCGGCAAAACTCAGCTGTGCTGACGGAATTGGACACTGAACCACACGTGTCACCCCAGGAGTGGGAGCTCTACAAGCGCCTTCGGGGCATTGCCGGCCGGCTGTCCGGCCTCCCATGTGGTGCGCGCCTCTGCTTGGCCTCTGCGTTGAGATCAGGGCGTATCATGCCACAGCACTCATGCTCTGAGCGCCAGCACATGACCATGGCAGTGTACGACTTTGGCGTGATTATGCTCAAGGACGACGACAACAGGGAGCTGCGCTTGCGGCCCTACATGAGTATGCAGGTCTGGCCTCGCGCTGTGCACGCCATCCCGTGTCGCACAAATGATCTGGTGCAGTGCGGCGCACAGCCAACAGAGGGAAAAGCAGCAATACTCTGCTCAACACTCGTGCTTCATCCTTGTGATGCAACTACTGTTGTGCTCTTGCTGCTGCAAACCTGGCATGTGTGCAACGACTGCATGGCCATTAGTGTGCACGTGGCGCATGATGATCACGCACTGCCTTGTGCCCCACGCAGCTCCTCGGGCCGGACCTCATCACCCTGATGCAGGAGGGCCGCATCGGCCTGCACAACTTCTTCCAGTTCGCGGAACGCATGCTGACGGCGGTGGAGAGCCTGCACCGCTGCGGTCTCGTGCACCGCGACATCAAGCCTGGCGCGCTCACCGTTTGCGCTGTGTGCTCGGCTCTCAGACTCTATGATCGGTGATGTGCCCTCTGAACTTCAGCATACGCGCTGCTATTCACCCGAGGTAGGCTCGCAAGGGCATGACCTCGTGTTGTTTGCGGGATCACTGTTTCAACGTGTTGTGGAGTTGGGCTCAGCACACTGTGCTGCGATAAAGCATGACCGTGCGCGCGGGCCTGCAGATAACTTCTGCAAGGGGAAGGGTCGGCACTCCCAAGATGTGTACCTTGTGGACCTTGGCTTCGCCAAAGTCTACGACAGCGAGGCAGCGGTCAAGGTGCGCTAAGCTGTACTGACTGCACATGTGACCTGTGCATATTGACGTTATAACGCACTCTCGTGGTTGATGAAGCAGGTGCAAGTTTCATGGGCCAACACTCCTTCAGCCAGTGCCTGCGCGAGCCGTCTCAAGCCACCTGCGGGTTTCTATGCTTCTTGTGATGGTATTGGTGTCGAACTATTGATGTCGAACCCACGACCAGCGGCATCTCTGTTGCCCGTGCAGGCAATAGTCCTTGCCGCTATGGCCGGCCTTCCCGGACTGACTTGGCTCCATACATCCTGTGCAGGAGTTTGAGCCGTTCGGTGGCACACCGGACTACTCTTCGGCGACCCAGCTCTGCGAGCGCACTACCGGGCCTGCAGATGACCTCGAGTCGCTCGGCTACACGTGGCTGAGCATGCTGCACCCGGGAGGCCTGCCGTGGAATTTCGTGCGCGACGTCAGCGACCCCAGCACGCCGTATTCATCCCGTGCGGCCTTAATCGTTGGACCATTCAGCAGCTCTGCCGAACACGATGCCTTCTTACAACGCCAGTCAAGTACAGATGCCACTGTGCTTTGCGTCGTGCGGCCTCAAAATTTACAGGGTTTATTGCTCTTGAAAGCAGTAACCACGTTGCTGAGCTGCAGCTGCGCATGACGCGGATACTTGGCTCCACCTCAATCGACTAGACGGGATGCGACGCGATGCTAAGACTTTCGCAGGTGCGCTGGGACAGATGGTGCAGTCGCGCGAGCGGATGATCGGGATGCACATGGATGACATCCCTGCGTGGCTCATGCACTGGCGGGTGCGCAGCATGCTCTGGCTGATCGCTCTGCTGCAGCGACTGATGCCGTGGTGCATAAGTGCTGGACGGACTATGTTTGAGTCCGCAACGGCAGGTGCTGGCGCAGTCATACAGTTGCAGGCAAAGCCCCGACTACACCAGACTTTGGCGGCTCTTGCGGAACGCCAGGGCGGCTAGCGCTTGCCAACCAGAGGAGTAATTGGTTCCATGACGCAGCAAAAGTCCCGCGTGACAGTATAGCAACATTCAGGAGATTGCGCAGAGTCCTGAAGTCCGCCTCCGCATCAGGCCCTCCGTAAGAAAATGCTGCTGGCAAGCACACTGTGAAAGCCTAGACGGACGCAACATTGCGGGGCTAGCCGAAACCACAAGCCTGCTGAGGTCAACGAGGGTGCGACACTAAACACACATGCACGGAGTTGACGGCACGATCCGTTGGAGTTAGCTACATGACATCGCTACGCAATTGACGCGCCGACTGCCTTCAGTGCAGCAGCGGCCTCACTGCGCGCATCATCCGTCTGAAAGGTGCCCGCGTCAAGTAGAGCCTGCGTGCCGTACATTGCGTTGGTGTTCAGAGCAACAGCGCACCACGCCAGAATGCCTATACAGCATTGAGCAAGCTCGATATCCTGCATATGACTTACTTGTAATCGGATTGCTGCACTGGCCCCGGTTAGCGCTGCTCTGAACTCTGGGTTCTGAGCGGCGCGGACCACAGCACTGAGCAAGCATCGATACACCCCTTGGCGGACGCCGTCCGGCGTTGCTGAGTTGCCCTGCGTCACAGACACACCATCAGGATACGCCGCACGCTGCTGCATCACTGATGACCTTGATCAAGCGGGTGCGTGCTTGGACCTTTTCAAGGGCAGCGAGCAGCTGTTCTGGCGCGCCGAACTGAAGCAGCTGCCGGGCAGGCGCCCCTCCGCCGGTTGCCAGTGCACCTGCACATGACAAGCAGGCCGATTTTCCATGACGCATACCGCCATCGGTAAGTGCCTCCATGCTGTCGCAACGCGGTGCAACCATCTAATGAATGCGTTTGCCGCGCACCGATCGCCTTTGCTGCGTAGCACTGCGCCTGACCGTCCGTAGAGCTGAGAGCTGCTGTCAACGCACGTAGTCCGCCTGCATCGGCTACAATCGCTGCGGCGGCGGCATCCGCAGTCGCCAGCCGTGCGAGGGCGCCGACCCCGTACCGCGTGAGGATCGGATCGTTTGATGCTGCCCACGCAGCCATGCCTGCACAGGAGGGGAATCAGGCTCGAGAAAGTTCGTGCACGCGGTCGTGCATGATGAATACATATGCACAAGCTTGCACTGGCGCATAACGGCAAGAGTCAACTACAGTGGACTGCAGATCCTGCTACCAACATTATGACGAGGGTGGGTTGGATCATTTCGCTCAGTGCTGGAAGTTCTCGAGGGGTGCACGGCCGAAGCGAGTTTTGGGCGCGGCCGTGCAGACACGCGGTCAGGACGGCGCGTGACCAGAGGATGGGCTCTGTCTTATGCCTGGGATCACAGCAGGGACGAGGAAAACACACCTCTGATGGCGGCGGGGTGTTTGAGGATGACGCCCCGGCCGCCGGGCGAGCCGGCGAGACCGAACAGCGCGGCCGCCAGGTAGCGCTCCTCCTCGACGGCGTTCACGTCGATCAGATTGCCCGGCACCTCCACCATCGAGCTGTACGTCGCGTTGCGCTCCGCGCTCTCCGTCGCCTGCCGTCGTGCGCGGAGGCACGCTGATGTCCCAAACCAGATCGAAGGGTGGGTCATCAACGTGCTCGCGGCCCCTCGGCAAGCCGTCCCACATGGCGTCAAGAGCGCTGCACAGGGATGTCAGCGGTGAACCATGGTGTTGCCACGACAGGGCCCCAACACTTGCTGCAGTCCTGGGTTCCCCAATGCGTGGAGAACACCGTTGCTGCATGTTGAATCGCGCCATGCCGTGCTGGCGGCACACATCTGCGCCCCGCTCAGGCAACACAGTTTGTTCGCCTCAAGTCCGCCAGAGCACGCGAGCACCCACTGAAGGCTGCGCGTGACCAGGATACGCCACATCTCGTACCAGCTCCGCAGCTTTCACCGCCAGCGCCTCTGCGAGGCCCGACTCCACGAGCGCCAGGTGCACGGCGCCGTCGCCAGCCAGCTCTGCGGCGCAGCGCGCGGCGGCTGTTCGCGCCGTGCCGCCATCCTCGGGCCCTTCCGACCACCGGTCCTCGCCCTGCGACGCCTTTTTCTGTTTCAAGAATTTGTACAATGGCTCGCTGCTGCAAAACAATGCGAGCAAGCCGCTCAATGCTACTGCATTGCTGTGGTGGCTCTCAAGCCTGCTCTTGGTGAGCCTTTTGTCACTCCGCAGGAGTGACGGCACCCAGTGAGTCGTGCAGCGGCAAAGCCTGCGAAGCCCGCGATAATCGATGCACATGCAGATTGCGCAGCCTCACAAATACACACCTTGAGCACCGCTTGCAAGGTGGCCAGGAACCGCTGGTCGGCTGTGGCCACGGCGTGCGACTGCTGTGACTTGAGGATATGCGCCGTGCAGTCCAGCGCGATCACCCTCACCTGCATCAGTGCAGATGACGTAGCATCATGTGCATGCCTGTGAGACAACGCAATTTGCCTGTCAATGGCGCACATCAGATACTTGTTCCGACCCACGCCAGACCGTGAGTACGGCACGGCTGCTCACGGTACTGTCAACGCAGAGCTTCCAGCTCTGAGAGGCTGCATATCCCACCTGAGGCACCGATGTCTGATCCTCGACGGTCCGCAGCAGCGCCGGCAGCACACCCGCGGCGAGCATGGCGTCGTGGTGCTCGATCCACATGGTCAGGCTGCTCAGCAGCGCCACCGCCGACTCCCTGTCCGAGGAGCTGCCCTCCTGGAGATTGCGCGCCAGCTCTTCCAGCGCCCCTGGGTGCGCAACAGGCAGGGTTTACCTTCGCTTGAGTGCGTCAGCAAACGGCGCCATGCACATGCGCGGTGCGTGACGGACCTGGCTCGAGCTGCTCATTGCCGGCCAAGGCGGCCACTGGCGCAGCAGCGAACGCCGCGGCGGCTGCCAAACCCGCTATGGACCGTAGGTCACGCTGGTGCAGCGAATTCCAGCTCGCTTGCCCCCCAAAGGTAGCCGTGCTTATGGCATGCATGCCACCCTGCGTTGAGCGGAGGGTAATGGGTGGTTCGTCGGCAATGTGGATCCGCTGTTATGCACGCACATCGCATCGCAGCGCAACGCGCCTGTCCCTGCTGCACTCCTTTCGCCCACAAGCCGGTATCTGTCATGCATTGCCGCAGCCGCTGCAACAGCAGTCGTGCGGCTGCTCGCGACATGACACAAAGAGTATTCTCCGGTCACTCGCGCCGGAACGGTGCACCAGCCGTGAGGCAGCTGCTGTGCCTTAACCAACCAAGGGGCCCCAGCCACCTGCAGAAGGCTCCGATGACAGGCAAGGAATGCTTGGACGAGATCCCATCATGCGCCCATCGAGGGCGGCACCTCCAGAAACCTGTCCACTTCTCGATCAGCAGTCAGCATGGACTCAACTTGCGGCCTGCAGTTGTTTCATGTGCAGCAACAAGTCACATCGCGACGCTGAGGGGGACCCACTCCGATGGGCGTGCAAAAACAACTTCTTGTCAGGTGGGTGCACTCTGTGCAAAGCTCACCACCGCCTCGGGTCACACTTACGCAGCTCAGCGCCGAGACTGCTCTGATTGTGCAGGCTGCCGACTGCTGCCCACGATCATGCCTGCGGCCTGCTGCGCAGGGATAACTTTATCGCCATGGCTTCAAATCCTGACATTCAACAGGGCCTACATAGACTGGCGGCTGTACTGGCACCGCGTGCTCTTCCTCACGGGCATGGCGACCCTCAACTCCTCGGTTGCAGCATGGGAAGCCTTACGGCATGGCCGCGCCATTGCACAGCAGCGTCTGCACCCAGAACCTGTCTTCATCTTGGGTCACCCTCGAACAGGAACCA
>JAABUX010010544.1_pt1 | contig 10305 bp, 8 predicted proteins | sample 5561851 | NCBI WGS metagenome assembly JAABUX01 (sample SAMN10711883, study PRJNA513361) | rock metagenome | isolation source: Antarctica rocks | place: Antarctica: Victoria Land, Richard Nunatak red sandstone | collected 2016-01-03 | reverse complement strand
AGGTGGAGGAGATGCTCTACCGGCACCCGGCGGTGGCCGACGCCGCCGTCGTGGCCACGTTCGACCCCTACGCCGGCGAGCGCCCCATGGCCTACATCGTGCTCAAGCCCGGCCAGACCGCGACCGAGGAGGACATCATCGCCTACAGCAGGGCTAACCTGGCCACCTTCAAGGCGCCGTCCAAAGTCGAGTTCCGCACCGAACTGCCCAAGCTGCTGACCGGCAAGGTGCTGCGCCGCGCCCTGCGCGAGGAGGCCGCGCATCCCATCCCGGTCGGGGACGAGTGACGAGTGACGAGGACTTGTGGCAGGAATGCCAGCCCTGGAACAGCGTCGGGCCGACCTGGAGCGGCTAACCGGCGCGGGCTAATGGGGATGCCACTATCAGGAGAGGACGCGCATCCTATGATTCCGAAGCCAGCTCATTTGACGGCGGACAACGCGGCGCGGTTCCAGGATGAGAGCGTGGTGGGCCTCTACTACTTGCGCCTGCCCTATCCGCCCGAGGTCTTTGACATCCTGACCGGCCTGATCGCGGACGAGCCCCGCGTGGTCCTCGACGTGGGCACGGGCAGCGGTCCTCTGGCGCGTGGGTTGGCGCCTTTTGTCGATCGCGTCGATGCCGTCGATATCTCGGCGGCCATGATCGCGAAGGGCAAGACGCTGCCCGGCGGCGATCACCCGCGCCTGCATTGGATCGAAGGGGCCGTCGAAGACGCGCCGTTGCGGCCCCCGTACGCTCTCATCGTGGCGGGCGACAGCATCCATTGGACCGTTTGGGACATCGTGTTCCCGCGCTTCGCCGACCTGCTCACGGCGCACGGTCTCGTCGCCATCGTGGAGCGTACCGAGTTGGCGTTGCCCTGGCAAGAGGGACTGGACGGGCTGATTCGGCGGTACTCGACGATGCGCAATTACGAGCCGTTCGACCTGATCGACGAACTGGAGCGGCGCCAGCTCTTTCGCGTCGTGGGACGGCGCGAGACCGCGCCCACCGTGTCGCGGCAATCGGTCGATGACTATATCGCCTCGTTCCACTCGCGCTCGAGCTTGTCGCGGGACCACATGCCGCCCGCCGACGCCGACGCCTTTGATCAGCGCCTGCATGACCTCGTCCGTCCATGGGCCACAGAGGACATGCTCGAGATCCACACTGTCGGCAGCGTTGTGTGGGGAACACCGCGGCGTGGCACATCCGCGTAAAAGCCGTGCCGTGTATGCTGGAGCGAGGAACTCTAGCTAACGGTGGAGGAGCACAGTCTATGGTCTCGGGGGTGACGGACGTTCAGGGTGACAGCAGCAGGGGCAGACGTCCGGCCGCGACGTCACGTCGCGCCGCGTGGCAACAGGCGGCGCTGTCTCAAGGGACGCCGCTGATCCTGGCGCTGGCTGTCGTCGCGCTAGTCCTGCGTCTGTGGCCGCTGGGCGGCTACGCCACCGATTACCAGGACGAGGGCGCCTACTGGCAGTCGCTGCGGTCCATGGCCGCCGGCCACCACCTGTTCAGCGAGGTGTTCTCCTCGCAGCCGCCCTTCTTCCTGCTTGGCCTGTTCCCCTTCTACGCGCTGTTGGGGCAGACCCTGGTCGCGGCGCGGCTGGGCGTCATCCTGTACTCCCTGCTGGGGCTGGCCGGCCTCTACTACATCGCCCGCGCTACGGGAGGACGCGCCGCCGCGCTGCTGGCCCTGGCCCTGCTGATCGTCGATCCGCTCTATCTCAACGCGTCGTATAGCTTGCAGGCCGAGGGGCCGGCGGTGGGACTGGGCGCGGCGGGCGTGACCCTGGCCGCCGTGGCCTCGCGCGTGATAGGTCCGCCACGCCGTCTGTTGGCTCTTGCCGGCGGCATCGTGATCGGGCTGGGCATCATGGCCAAGCTGTTCGACGTGGTGGCTGTGCTCCCCGCCGCGCTCTACTTGTTGCTGCCGGCCGACCACTCCTGGTTAGGGCGGGCGGACGAGGACATCCCTGCCCCCGTTTTCTCTCGTCTGGAAACATGGCGAGCCCGCCTGGGGCGCTACGCGCGGCGCGCCCTGCCCGACCTTGTCCTGCTGGGCCTCGGGGGGGTGGCGTCCGTCGTTGCCCTTTTCCTGCCGTACAAGCTGGCCGACGCCCCGGCCTACGACCAGGCGGTCCGTTTCCATCTGGTGGTAGAACAAACCCATCTCAACTTCGGTTTGCAGCACAACCTGCAGTTAATCCAGACGACCCTGCAGAACACCTATTCGTGGCCCTACGCCCTGCTGGCGCTGGTTGCCTGTTTACTGGCTATCTGGCGACGCGCCTGGACCGTCGTGCCGCCGCTGGCGTGGCTGCTCGCCTCTTTGATTGTGCTGGCGCGGCAGCAGCCACTGCTGGGCCACCAACTCGTGCTTATTGCTCCACCACTGGCCGTGCTGGCAAGTTTGGTCTTGCCGCTGATCGCCGGACCGAGGTTAGGCCAACGGTTGCGCGACCGGGCGTCGCCGATCAAGCCCCTCGCCGCGGCGCTGCCCGTGGCCGCCGTGCTCGTCGTGGCCGCCGCGGCCCTTGGGCTCGGCACGGCGCGCAGCCTGAGCGCCGACGTTGCGCGCTCACAACCGATCCCGGCGATCGACACGGCCATGGCGCGCGCGCTGGACGCGACGACAGGACCGAACGAGGTCATCGTCACCGACCTGCAGTACGTGGCGGGCCTGGCCGGCCGCAGCGTCCCGCCCTGGCTGGTCGACACTTCCCAGGTACGCATCACCGTGGGCTACCTGGACGGACACTTCCTCTCTACCGGACAGGTCCTCGACGCCATCGCCCACGACCGCGTGCGGGTGATCCTCTACGGCGGCCTCTCCTCTAGCCATCGTCTCAGCGAACTGCCCGGCTTCCTGCCCTGGGTGCGCCAGCACTATCGGCCCGCCATCCGCTTTGGCCCGGACCAGGCGCTTTACATAAAGAACGGTCAGTAACCCCCTGTTCTATGCTCCGCCGATCGCCTCGACGACCTTGCCCGTGCCACTGCAGGTAGGGCACTCGCCGCCGTCGGGCGACGCGCCGCTGCCGCTGCAGGTCGGGCAGATGTTCTCGCCCGTCCCCGGCGTGCCGGGCGGCGCTTCGTCTCCGGGGCTCATGTCGTTCGACGTCCCGGCCGCCGCCATCTCGCGTGGCGCGTTGGTGGTGTTGCCCACAATCTTTCTCCTCGCTCAGACCAGCCCTTCACGATGGCCGTCCCGCCGCTACGATCCGCGCCGAGGCGATGACGAAGCGAGTGAAAGGTAGATGGTATGCGTATGGGGCACGAGCCATGCCAGGGCGCGTATCGCGCGGCGACGGCTGATAGGGCGCGTATCAGGAGCGCACGATGAGGATGACCGCCACCACGAGCAGCGCGAGGCCGATCGAGCGGCCCGCGGTGAGGTGGCGCGTGACCACGCCCAGCAGGCCAAATCCGTCGATGACCGCCGCCGCCATGAGCTGGGCCACCACGATCAACCCCGTCGTGGTAGCCGCGCCCAGCCGCGGCACCGCGATGATCGAGCCGATCAGCACGATCACGCCGAGCATGCCTCCGATCAGCGTCCAGCGTGGCGCCTCGGCCAGCCCGCTGTACGCGCCGCCTTTGTGATAGACCGCGAGCACCACCAGCACCGTGACAACGCTGACCAGCAATGAGATCGACACGGCGCGGATTTGTCCCACATAGCGCGACAACTGGCTGTTGATCACGCCCTGCGTCGCCAACGCTGACCCCGCCAGTAATGCGGCCAGCACGGGTAGTAACTTTGCCATCGGTTGTACGTTCTCCTTCTCTTTGCTCTGCTACCATGCAGTAGAACATACCCGACAGAGGGAACAAGGCTACATGAGGGAGGATAGAGTCGTGTCGTCCGAAGAGAACAAGGCTATCGTGCGCCGCTTTTTCGAGCAGGCGTGGAGCAAGGGCGAGCTGGACGTGGTCGACGAGGTGGTGGCGACGGCGGGACAAACACCGCCCGATCAACTGCCCGCGGCCGCCGGAGTGAAGGAAACGATCAGGCTCTATCGGGCCGGCCTGCCCGACCTCGTCATGAGCGTGGAGGATCAGGTCGCCGAGGGGGATAAAGTGGTGACGCGCTTCATCGGCCGCGGTACGCACCGCGGCGAGTTCATGGGTATCGCCCCCACCAACAAGCTCGTGACGGTGCACGGTATGAGCCTCTATCGACTATCCGATGGCCGGATCGTCGAGGGTTGGGACAGTTGGGACAAGTCGGAGCTCACGCAGCAACTCGGTGCGACCCCACATCTGACGAATACCGCCGGCGGTTCGGCGTAGCAAATCCTCACCCACCCCTCCCGCTTGCGGGAGGGGTGGGTGAGGGACTCTATACCTGTCGGAACTCGTCGAGATAGCGCCCGATGTCGATGAAGACGTCGGCCATCTGGATCAACTCCCAGGAGACGTTGGAGGCGAAAGACGCGACTTCCACGCGCACGCCGCGGCTCTGGATGAGCTCGATCAGGCGCGTGAAATCGCTATCGCCCGAGATCAGGATGACTACGTCGAGGCGTTGCGACATGGTCACAATGTCGATGGCCAGCTCGATGTCGAAGTTACCCTTGGCCGTGCCATCGGGGAACCGCTTGAGCGGCTTGGTTACCATCTTGTAGCCCTTGCCCAGGAACGGGGCCACGAATCGCTGGAGGTCGGGGCGATGGATGTTTTCCTCGGTGACCGGCGCGTAGACGATGGAGTGGACCATCTCGCGCCCGCGCCCAAGGAAGTCGAGCATGCGCCCGTAGTCGATGTTGACCCGCGCGTTCTCGGCCGCGTAGATCACGTTCGGCGCGTCCACAAAGAGCCCGGCGCGCGGCATTCCGGCGGCGATCCCCACCGTGGACATCCGTTCGATCGTGTCTTGCAGCGACGCGACCGACGAGGCCAATGCCTGCAGGGTTTGTTGCTGCTGCTGGAGCAGGGCCGTCTGACCGGCCAGGACGCGCTCCAGTAACTCCTCCAGGCCTCTCCCAGTGGGCAGGGACGTCCCGAAAGGCTGCGCGGCGGGGAGGGTTGCGCCGGGTGTCGCGGGTGAGCGATACGATGCCGACGCCGTCCCTTCGATGGTGGGCGCAACCGTCGCGGGTGAGCGGTACGACGTGGCCGCCGGCGGCTCGACGATGGATGTCGTCGTGGCCGGTCCCATGCCGGCGGCGGGCGACTGCTGTTGAGGCGCCGAGATGGTGGGGATCGCGGTCGGGATCTCCGTGACGATCTCCGCCGGCACGGGGTCGGACGAGCCACTTTGCGCGGCGACGACCGCGGGCTCGACGTAGGACGGCTCACGGCGCCGGTCACGGTCGCGATTGCCGAAGCGGCGTCCCCGCTCCGGACGCTCGAATGGGACGGGGGTCGGCGCCGGCGCCTCCGGCTCCGTCACGTACGCAGCCGCGGCCGGTTCAAGCGCCGTCGCCGCCATCAAGGGCGTCGGGGACGAGGACGTCGGTTCGCTGATGGCCGTGGCCACACTCGGAGTTGGACGATCCGAAAAGGGTTGCCGGGACTGCTGGGGCTGCCGGGGCTGCCGGCGCCACTCACGGTGATCGAAGCGGCGCAGGATGGCTGGTGATAGCGCGACAGCGGGCTCCGGTTGGATGGTCGCCGCCGGCAGGTCGGACAGGTCGGGTTGCGGCTCCATGGCCGTATCGTCGGGTGGAGCGGCCGAGGTCGGGCTGATGACGCCGACACCGTCGTCGCCCTCGAAACCGTCGGTCGTGGCGTCGAACTCCGTCGTCGCGTCGTCGGCGGTCACGGCGTCGGGTTCGCTCGCGTCGGCCATGCCGGTGCGGTTGCCGCGGTTGCGCCGCCGGCGTCGCCTGCCGCTCGCCGTCGCGCTGACTGTTTCGGGGAAGGGTATGGTGTCCCCCTCCGTGTCCCCAAACATGTCGGCGTCGTCCGGCAGGGTATCGTTGGCGTCTTGAGCCTCCTGGGCGTCGAGCAGGGCGTCGGTTGCCGCCGACAGGACGTTCGCCTCTAGCAAGGCTCTGCGCGCGTCCGCCGAGACCTGAGCAGTGTCCGAGGCGCCTGCCGTCGGCGTCGCGCCCTCGGCCGCCATGTCAGTGGCCGTATCATTTGCCGCGGCGCGTCCGCGGCCACGCCGGCGGCGTGATCGCGAGGCGGGAGCGGTTGTATCGTCCGTTCCCGCGTCTGGCGTCTCTCCCACCGCATCCAGCAGGAGGGCAGTCCTCTCTATCACGGGAAGAACGAGGCCTTCCGATGGCGTCTCTCCCACCGCATCCAGCAGGAGGGCAGTCCCCTCTATCACGGGAAGAACGAGGCCTTCCGACACCGGCGCCGCAGTGGTGTCGGCGGCCGGTGAGCGAGACAGGCTGCTATCCGGGGCCAGGATCGTGGCATCTACCAGAAGATCGGCGGACGCGGCGGACGCGGCTGCCCCGCGTCGAGATCTCTGAGAGCGCGCGTCGCCGTCCGTGGCTGGCGACGTGGTCGGGGTCGGGTCCGTGGGCGGCGCGGCGGCGCGGCGGCCGCGCCCCCGGCGAGAGGCAGCCGCCGGGGCGGTCGGATCGGTGGCGGTTGTGGGCGGCGGTGTCTGCGTTTCGGACGCCCCCGTATCCGAGACATCCGTGGGGGATATGGCGGGTGGAACTAGATCGGAGTTCATTGTCCTCCTTTATGTAGGCTTCGTGAAGACAGCGTACTGTTTAAGGGTATATCATCCGACTTTTCATGCCCATGGGACAGACGCCAGAGCGCCAGACGATCTGGTTATCAGTGCAAGAAGACCTGAGTGACGACAACGCGTAGCCCATCGGGGCCGAGATCCGTTGCGATGCCCACCCCGACCTGCGTATAGCTGCCCCGCAGGATGTTGTCACGGTGCTCGGGATGATTCATCCAGGCCGTGACGACCTGCCGCGGCGTCCCATCGTCGAGCGCGTAGCCGCTACGGTCGATCAAGTTCTCGCCCACCTCGGCATAGGGGATGCCGTTGCGCGCCAGCAGCTCGACCACGGCGGCGGCATGGTGTCCATTGCCGTCGAGGGGGCCGGTCGGGTCGAAGTGGTCGAAGTAGTGACGCTGGACCATATCCTCGCTACGCGCGGCCGCGATGATATCCAGGCGGTCGTTCTCCGTCAGCAGCGCGAGGTTGTCGTTGGCGCGTTGGTCGTTGGTGAGGGCGATGATGTGCGTGGAGAGGAGGCGCAGGTCGTCCGGGGCGAATGCCGTGTTGTTGGCATAGGCATAAAACAGCCCGTAGTGCGGCGGGGTCGTATCTGGAGCCATGACCGGCGCCGGTGTGGCGCCGGTCAGCCCCGTCGGAGGTGTGGCGCCCGTCGTCGCCGTGACACTGGCCGTCGCCGCGGCCGTGGCAGTCCCGGTCGTCGTGAGGGTTGCGCTGCCTGTCGCGGCGCTGCTCGTCGTCGCGGCGACGGCCACGTCCGTTGCCGTTGCCGTGCCCGTGGCCGCGTCCGTGGCCGAAACGGCCGCGAATGTGACGGTAGGAGATGTCACTGCGGTGGCGGCCAGCTGAGCGGAACTGGGGGTTGAGGGACGTGTCGCATTGGCGGCTACGACCGAGGTGGAGACGGTCGCGACGGACGGAAGGGGTGGAGCTGCCGGCGTTGCGACTGCCGGCGTTGCGACTGCCGGCGTTGCGACTGCCGGGGCGGACACGGGAGGTGTTAGGGTATGTAAGGGGACGCCCGTGCCGGCGTCGAGCGCCAGCAACAGGATGGCCAGAACGGCAAACGCGGCCAGCATCGCCAGAAGTGAGCTAACGGATTGGCCCAAAGCGGCGCAAACCCCCTATCTTCAGTGTCGTGGATGAATGGGTGAGTGGATGGGTGATTAATGGTTGTACGCGCCCGGCGACAGGCAGGTCAACCGCTAGTAGTGCCGCCGCAGGCCGTCCCGCCTCGGCCTTTCGGCTCGTGGAGCGGCCGGTGGCGGGCTGATGTGGGACGGCGACGCCGCGCTATGGGACGCCCCTAGACGGACTCGAACCGCCGACGCAGCGCTTAGGACGCGCTCGCTCTATCCATCTGAGCTATAGAGGCCTGTTTAACTGAACGTCTGGACGTATGAGGGCCACGTCAGCCCTACTTGTGATGACTCCCCAGGGCTACAGCCAGGGGCTTTTAAGGTCTTGCACCCATGCATGCTCATCCACATGCCATTGCGTGTGACGGATGTGCGCCCCTTGTGTGTCGGAGCCTGGCAGTAGCACAGCCTCCTGCGTCGCAGGGTTGGATATGGTTCATTTCGGGTCCGACGAGCACCCCTTATCAACCGTAGTGTAACACATCGCCGCCGCCGCTTGGCTTTATCCCCAGCGCCACAGCGAGGGCCTTCGCCAAGGAGGAAGATACAGGTTGCGGTGGGCCGGGTGGAGATGTATACTGCCGATGGTTGTTTTCCTTCGGGGCGTGGCTCAGCTTGGTAGAGCGCACGGTTCGGGACCGTGAGGTCGGAGGTTCAAATCCTCTCGCCCCGACCAGTTTCCCGCCGCGGACACAACGGTCTGTCTCTTTAATGATGACCGTGTGCGTGGCGGGTTTATTATTATGTGGGGCGGACCTATGGTCGTGACCCTACTCCGGGCGGTACCTGTTGGTGCGGCTGGCCATCAACGCGGTCGCGCTCTACGTCATCGCCCGTATCGTGCCAGGCATCCACGCCGGCCCGTCTCGGCCGTCGCCGGCGCACTCGCCCTGGGCTTCTTCAACGCCGTGGTGCGCCCGGTGCTGATCGTGCTGACCCTTCTCCGTGGGTCGGGCTCAGGGTCATTTAGTTCTCGCGATAGGACGGCCAGACCGGGGTAGGGGCGTATGCAATACGCCCAAGTCGTGCCACCGCCGGGCGTATTGCATACGCCCCTACCCTCAAAAATTGCCCGCACAATCGAGAACTAAATGGCCCCAGGGTCTGTGAAAAGTCGGCGACGGGCGTGTCCACTGGGACCGCCGCAGTCCCTGCGGCAGTGTGCGCGGGCGCGGTTTGCCGGACTCGGACAGGCGTCCTGCGACGGCGTGCCGCAGGGACTGCGGCGGTCCCAGTGGATGACCGGCGTCCGTAGCGGACAATTCACAGACCCTGTAAATGGCCCTGGTCAGGCTTGACAAGCGTGCGCGATGCGCGTAGGCTAAAGATAGATCGCGATATATCGTGATATGTCATGAAGGAGGCGCGGATGCACACGGGAGGGTTCGGCGGTCCGGGCGGGCCGGGTCTGTTTGGCGACGAGGGCCGGCGCGGATCACGGGGCGGCGATGGAGATCGGCGCGGCGCGCAAGGCCGTCGCGGACGCGGCCAGAAATACTTATTCAGTCCGTTTGGGCCGTTCGGCCCCTTCGGACCGCGGCGCCGGCGCAGCAGTTGGAAATATCTGATCGCGGCCGCGGTTGCCCGCATGGCGGCCGAGCGCGTCCTGCGCGGCGTGGCCAGGGGCGAATTTCGCCGGGGCCGAAGAGGCCGGGGCCGTCGCTCTCGCAACTCCTGGTTCGGAGCCTCGCCGGCCTGGCGTCCCTGGTGGCGCCGCGATGATCTCACCAAGCAGCGCGCCCGTCGCGCCGAGCGCCTGCTCGAGCGCGCCAGGGGCGAACGCGGGCGCGATGACGGCGATGGGGATCAAAACCAGGAACAGACACAGAAAAGGGAGGGTTGGATGCCTCGTTTCGATAGCCCCTTCAGCGGGGCAAAGGGGCCGCGCGGCCGTCGCTTCGACCGCGGTGACGTGAAGTATCTCTTGCTTGACCTGTTGCGCGAGGGGCCGCGCCATGGCTACGACATGATCAAGGAGATGGAGAAGCGCTCCGGCGGTTTCTATACGCCCAGCCCCGGATCGGTCTACCCCACGCTGCAGATGCTGGAGGACCAGGGACTGGTGACCTCGACCACCATCGACGGCAAGCGTACCTATCGCCTGACCGACGCGGGCTATACCTTCATTGAGGAGCGGCCCGAACGCACCGACGATGTGCGCGAGCGCGCCTCCTGGCCCGAGTCCGGGGACGAAATCCGCGACACGATCCACTCGGTGGGTCGCGACGCCGGAGACCTGGCGCGTTCGCTGCGTGACGCCATCCGCGCGCGGACGCCCGACACGCGGCAGATCAACGAGATCCGCGACGTGATCGGTGAGACGCGCCGCCGCATCGAGACGATCCTGGCCGAGCGCCGCGAGGCCGAGCGCAACGAGCGAGATCACGACCGGGACCGGGACCGCGACCGGGACCGCGACCGGGACCGGGACCGCGATAAGCCGACCACGGTCTAACCCGCGGGCACGGGTACAAAGAAAGAGGGAGGGGCCGGCGCGCGTCTCGATGACGCGCGCCG
>JAABUX010010539.1_pt1 | contig 10309 bp, 12 predicted proteins | sample 5561851 | NCBI WGS metagenome assembly JAABUX01 (sample SAMN10711883, study PRJNA513361) | rock metagenome | isolation source: Antarctica rocks | place: Antarctica: Victoria Land, Richard Nunatak red sandstone | collected 2016-01-03 | reverse complement strand
GAGCAGTAAAGCGGCCGCGGATGGCGCTCAGATCGATCATCGCGACAGGATACAAAACCGCTCCGTGACCGGGAATCCCCCTATGGCGAGAAGTCCCACCCGATTCGGCTATTTCCTGACGGGCCCTTAGGTCGAAGAACACGTCGTCCGCGTCGCCGCACGCCGGCAGGCGAGCCGTCACCTGGCCGGTACCGCCATCGAGGACGAGAAGTTCGGGCGGGCTTCGGGTCACGATCGCGACCTGCCGCCGATCCGCATCGTAGGCCATCGGGAAGTTGCCGAGCGTCCCAGCCACCCGCCACACCGTCGGCTTCACGCCTCCGAGATCCACCACGGCGACCTGCCGCGCATCCGGCACGTTGACGAAGGCGCGATTGCTCGCCGGGTCGAGCTGAAAGCCCTCGGGATGGCCGGGCACGGGAAGGTCCGCCACCTTGGTGCGGGTCACCGGGTCGATCACCGCCAGGCCGCCGCTGCCGTAACCGACGACGACGTTGCCGTTTCGGGGATCGATGCGGACGTTGTCGGCGTCGTCGCCGAGCTGGAGGGATCCGGCAGGCGCCAGGTCGGCGCCGCGATAAAAGCGGACCGAGCCATCCCCTGCGCTCGCTACCACGACGAGATCGGCCTTTTCTGAGTAGCCGACGCCTTGCGGCTCCTTGAGGCCGTTGATCCGTGCGGCGACTTTGCCCGTGGCCAGGTCCACGATGTCCACAGTGCCGTTGCCGAGTTCGGCCACGAACAGGTGCTTGCGCCGAAGGTCGATGGCCATGTGGTCGATACGGCCCCCGGTATGCTCGAGCGGGATCGTCGTCTCGAGCACCAGGGGCGGCATATCGGCCGCTCTAGCCCACGACAGGCAGGAGGCCAGCGCGAGCGCCGACCTCCCGATCCAGCCGTGGATCGTCACCGCCCCCTCAGCTCTTGGCGACGTTCACCTTGTCGAGCGCGGCGCGGATGCCCTGGGCGAGCTTGGCCGCGTCATCGTTGGCCCAGAAATGCATGAAGAACAGGCGCGGCTCGTCGTCGAGCATGTGGTTGTGCACGGCGGTCACCTCGATGCCGTTCTCGCTCAGTGCGCGCAGCACCGGGTTCACCTCTTTCGCGGTGAGCACGAAGTCGCCGGTGATGGCCGCCTTGCCGCCGCCCGTCGGCTGGAAGTTGATGGCCTCGCCGGAGCCCATCGCGACCGGCACCTCCATGCCGCCGTCGCGCACGGTTTCGGCGCGGGGAATGCCGAACTGGTAGACGCCGCCGACGATTTTTCCTTTCGCGCCCAGCGTGCGGTCGATCATGGCGGTATCGAGGTCGATCTCCGGCGCGGGCGCGCTGGTCTGGGGCGCCGGGTTGCCCATCGGCGTCTTGCTGAGCGCGAGGCCCTCGTGCATTGCGGTGGCGAGCTTCACCGGGTCGCCGTGGCCGAGCACGTGCATGTAGAAGGTGGCGGGCTGTGCGCGCAGCAAGTGGTTGTGCAGCGCGGTAATCTCGATCCCGGCCTCGGCCAGCTTCTTCATCACCGGGTTGATCTCGCTCTCGGTGAGGACGAGGTCGCCCATGACCATGCCGTCCGAGCCCATGCGCTGGAACGCGAGCCAGGAGCCGAGTGCCAACGTCGGCTTGATCTGCACGCCATCAAGCGTGACCTGGAGGTCGGTGCGCGGCATGCCGACGCGGTAGACGCCGCCTGGCATTTCGGCGCCAGACTTGCCGAGCGCGGTGGCGACCGGGGCCCAATCGGCGTCGGCAGCGTGGGCGGCCATTGGGCCGAGGACGACGAGAGCGGCGGTGGCGAGCAGTTGTGCGATCCGCATGGATTGTCTCCCTTGATTGATGCCCCGGGGGGCTATAGCGGCCTGACCTGCAGTTGATCGAACCGCGTGACGCTGTCGGCCTTGGTCCAGAGCGCCACCTTGCCGGGGCCGGTGAAGGTGGTGTCTTCGGCGGTGAACAGAGGCTTTCCGTCGTACGCGATGCGAAACGTGGTCCCGCGGGTCTCGAGGGCTAGGCTGTGCCAATCGCCGGACGAAACTTTCACGGAAGCGCCTCTGATCTGCTGTCGTCGCCCTTTCACGACCCGGTAGAAATTGACGTTGTCCTCAAGCGCGTTGGCGCGGACGACGTAGTAGTTGTCGGCATCGGTCAGCCGCACGGCAAGCCCGCCCGCCCGGTCGCTTTTGCCGCCAATGGCCTTGAAGCGGACGCTAGCGGCGACGTCCTGCGCCGTCAGCTTCTGGTAGACGGCGAGTGGAAAGCGGTAGTCGGTCCCGTCGGCACTGGATTGCTCGATAGCCTTGCCGGCTCTCACGCTCGCATCCGCCACGACGCGCCAATCGCCGAGCGCGCCGTGTCCAGTGCGCCAGGTCGTCAGGAACTCCGGCGGCAACGGCCCGACTTCAGTGCCGGAAAGGTCGGGCGCGCTCAGGACGCCCTGCGCTCTGGCCGACGTCCCGACTGCGCCCGCGAGCGACAGGGCAATGAGGCTGCGTCGGCGCATCAGACGGCTCCCACCAGATGGAGGACCACGCCGAGCCCGGCGCAGGCGAGCAGGGTCGGGATCATCCCGGCCTTGAACCGGAAAATCGCCACGACCGCGGCCAGCGAGAGAGCAAGAGCCCAGGGGTCGAGGCTGGCGGGCAGCGGCGCGTCGAACGACAGCGGCCCAGCGCCCACCCGGGTCGTCTGGCGGAACCACGTGTGCAGCGCGAACCAGACTGCGAGGTTGAGGATGACGCCGACCACCGACGCGGTGATCGCGGACAGTGCCCCGCTCAGCGCCTTGTTGCCCCGCAACCCCTCGACGAACGGTGCGCCGAGGAAGATCCAGAGAAAGCAGGGCGTGAAGGTGACCCACGTGGTCAGCAGGCCCCCGAGCGTGCCCGCAAGCATCGGGTTGAGCGCGCCCGGGTCGCGGTAGGCGGCCATGAAGCCCACGAATTGCGTGACCATGATCAGCGGCCCCGGCGTGGTCTCCGCCATGCCGAGACCGTCCAGCATCTCGCCGGGCTGGAGCCAGTGGTAGTGCTCGACGGCTTGTTGGGCGACGTAGGCGAGCACCGCGTAGGCGCCGCCGAAGGTAACGACGGCCATTTCGCTGAAGAACAGCGCGATGCGGCTGAAGGTCGCTTCCGGGCCCAGTGTGGCGAGCAGAAAAAGCACCGGCACCAGCCAGAGCAAGAGCCAGACCGCGGCCGCTCGCCGTGCCGTCGCAGCGGTGGCCCGCGCGTGCTCGGGCTGGCCCTCGCCGAGCAGGCTGTCGGCGTCTGCGAGCGCTTGCGCGGCCTGCTTGCCGTGTCCGCCGCCGATCTGGAACAGCGTCGAGCCCGCCCGTGTCCCGAACCAACCCAGCAGCCCGGCCGCCAGCACGATCAACGGAAACGGCACGCGGAGGAAGAAGATCGCAACGAAGGCCGATGCGGCAATGCCCAGCATCATGCGATTCTTGAGCGCTCGCGATCCCACCCGAACGACGGCTTGCAGGACGACGGCGAGCACCGCCGCCTTGAGCCCGAAAAACAGCGCTGCGACCGCGCCGACATGGCCGAGCCCGGCATAGATGTAGCTCAGCGCCATGATGCAGACCGCGCCGGGCAGGACGAACAGCGTGCCCGCCGCGATCCCGCCGCGCGTGCCGTGCATCAGCCAGCCGATGTAGATCGCGAGCTGTTGCGCCTCCGGCCCCGGCAGCAGCGTGCAAAAGGAGAGCGCGTGCAGGAAGCGCGCCTCGCCGATCCAGCGCTTCTCGTCCACCACGATGCGGTGCATGACCGCGATCTGTCCGGCCGGGCCGCCAAAGGAGAGCGCGGCCACGCGGATCCATACAAGCAGCGCGTTGGCGAACGTGACGCCATGCGGTTTCGGCAAAGCCTCCCGGCCTATCATCCCGGGCACGGCGCCCGGACCGATCGCGCGGTTGCTCAAGTGGCGGCCTGCCGCGTTGGGCGCGCTGGAACGTGCCCGGCGGGCCAATTATGCGTCTCGTCGACCGCATCCCGGGCCCAGCGGTAGAACGCGTCGTAGAGCGCGAGCCCGGCGGCGAGCTGTGCGAGGTCGTCGGCATACATCCGCGACAGGCCGAGCGAGGCGGCCAACAGGCCCGGCGCTTCCGGGGCAAGATCCGGGCGGGCGGTGTCGGCCGCCCGCACGATCAACGCGAGGCGGTCGATCGCCGGGCTATGCAGCCCAAACTCCTCAACCATGACGTCGAAGGTGCAAAGCTCGCCGCGGTGGCTCCAGAACACGCCGTCGATGTCGAATGGCGTCGCGCCGAAACGGTCGCCGACGAGTTCGACCTCGGAGGGGGCCACGAACAGGAAGACGGCGGCCGGGTCGATGAAGCGGCGGATCAGCCAGGGGCAGGCAATGCGGTCCACCTTGGGGCGGGCGCGCGTGACCCAGACGGTGCGACCCTTGTCGTCGCGCGGCGGCACCATCTCGGGCCTGACCAACGGGCCGCCGGCGGCGACCCAGGCTTCGAAACCGCCATCGAGGGATTCCGCATGCACGCCTTCATGCCGCAGCCAGGCCGCCGCGCCCTGGCTCAGCTTCTCGCCGCGCTGGCAGACAACGGCGACGCGCCGGCCGGTGAACTCGGACGCCCAGACGCTCGCCGCCTTCAAATTCTTTCGTATCGCGCCGGGCAGCGTCCGCGGGTCACGGGCGTGGTCGTCGTCGATGCGGCCGTCGATGATGACGGGGGCGTCGGGCAGGCCAACGAGACGGGAAAGTTGCGACGGAGCAATGGCGTTCGGCGATGGCATGACGCGTCCGCTCCTCCAAGGAGTGATGGACGCGATACTTCGGCCGAAGCCTCGAGGGGTGATCGCGGAAGACCCCCTTCAAAGCGACGCTGACGTCGGACTCGTCCCACGTCAAGCCCTTCGCCGCCGTGGTCGATTTACGTCCGCGTGAGCACCTCGATGGTGACGTGGGACAGGCTCCGGAAGCGAGCGAGACGCTGGCGGTAGAACCCCGCCCCTCGTGCCTCGGCTGTGGCGGTGGACAGGATGGCGCCCAGATGCCCCGGGCCGAGCCGCCAAAGGTGCAGGTCGGTGAGCCGATCGCCGTCCGCTTCGATGGTCGAGCGCAGGATGTCGGCCATGCCTGGGTCCGGGTTCATGTCGAGGAGGATGGACCCGGTATCCCGGACCAACCCATAGGCCCAGGACGCAATCACACACGCGCCGACGATGCCCGCGAGCGGATCCATCCAGAGCCAGCCGAAGGCGCGCGCGAGCAGGAGCCCGACGATCACGAGCACCGAGACGGCCGCGTCGGCCACGACGTGGATGACGGCCGCGCGCATGTTGTTGTCGCGGTGAGCGGCACCGTGCGCATGCTCGTGCTCCTCGAACGCCACCTCATGACGAGCGCCCGCCAGGGCCACACGCGCGATGAAGGTGTGCGGCTCGGGTATTTCGTCTACGGACTCTAGGTAGCCGCCGCGGTTGGCCATCGCAAAGGTCTGGCTCGCGCCGCCCGGACGCACGGTTTCGATCGTCGTAGTGGCCTCGTCGAGCGAGGTGCCACTTTCCGCGTGCAGACGGAAGACGGGCGGAACGCCATCCTCGAACACGCTAAGGACGACGGGGCCGGCCGCCGTCTCGATGCGGTGGACGTCGTCATGATCATTCCCTTGGCCGGAATGCCCGTGTGCGTGACCGTGGTGATGTCCGTGGTCGTGGTCGTGGCCGCCACCGAGCAGCCACACCGAGCCGACGTTCACCGCAAGGCCGAGGCATGCGATGGGGATTGCTTCGCCGAAATGGATTGGGACCGGCGCGAACAGGCGAACGACGGACTCGTAGCCGATCAGGATGGCGATCATCGCCAGGATGATGGCGCTCGTGAATCCGGCGAGATCACCTAGCTTGCCCGTTCCGAAGGTGAACCGCGGATCCGCGGCGTGACGCCGCGAATAGCTGTAGGCCAACGCCGCCAGCAACAGCGCGCCCGCGTGCGTCGACATGTGCATGCCGTCGGCGATCAGCGCGATCGAGCCGAAGAGCAGGCCGCCCACGATCTCCAGTAGCATCATGGCGCCGCAGAGCCAGATGACGGCCCATGTGCGACGCTCGGATTTTTCGTGGCCTTCCCCTAGGAAGACGTGGCTATGCCCCATTGGAAGCTGCGTGGTCGCGTCGGACATCGGACGTCTCCTACTTGAGGTAGCTGCGGACCACTTCGAGCAACTGCTCGACGGCGTCCGTTTTCAGCGCGCCGGGGTGTGTCTCAGCGTCGACGAGATGCGAGCGCACATGGTCCTCGACGACTTCGGCCATCAGCCCGGCCATCGCGCCGCGGGCACCCGCGATGAGGTGGAGCACCTGCTCGCAGTTCGCCTCGCTCTCCAGGCCCCGCTCGATTGCCTCAACCTGGCCCTTCAACCGGCGGACCCTGGCTAGCAGCTTCTGCTTCTCGCGAATGGTGTGAATAGGGGGTTACCCTATTTGGGACCATCGGTCGACGCAACTCGCTCTCCTGAGCGGCCATGTCCCGCCGTCCACGGCCGTGCTAGGTATGCGGTGGCTCAGCTATAGGGAGAGCAAGATGAAGATCGCGACGGTCGGCAAAGGTGGATCCGGCAAGACGACCATCGCCGGCTTGCTGGCGCGCGTTCTCGCGAGCCGTAATCAGCACATCCTGGCGATCGATGGCGATCCGAACCCGAACCTGGCGCTTACGCTCGGGATGAGCCGCGCGGACGCGGACCGCATCACGTATATCCCGGCCGACCTCATGCGCCGGGTCGGCGAGCAGGACGGCGTCAGCATTCTCAAGCCCAACATTCCCGAGAACGAAATCATGGCTCGGTTCGGCCACAAGGCGGCCGAGAACGTGGATTTGCTCGTGATGGGCAAGCCCGGCCACGGCACGGCCGGCACCGGCTGCATGTGCGCGTCGCACCGGGCCGTGCGCGGCTTGATCGCCGAGCTGACCGATCTCGGGGAGCATACGATCACCGACATGGAGGCCGGGCTCGAGCACCTCAAGCGCGGCACGGCCCGAAACGTGGACATGATGCTCATCGTCGCCGAGCCGTATTACCGCTCGCTCGAGGCGGCGATGCGCACGCAGGAACTGGCGGAAGAGCTGGCGATCCCGTTCGTCCGGGTCGTCGCGAACAAGCTGCGTAACGAAGCGGATCGCGAGGTCATCGAGGAGTTCTGCGCCAAGCACGGCATGACCATGATCGGCGCCGTGCCGCAGGACGAGGCGCTGGCCGAGGCGGAACGGCACGAACGCTCGCCGTTCGACTTCGCGCCCGACAGCCCGGCGGTGATCGCCGTCCGGCACATCGCCGATGCGATCGAGACGCTTGCCGCCACCCTTCCGCCTAGCGCAGCGGGTGCCGCGGCCGCCGCTCGGGCCTGACGCGTCGGTTCCATGCTGATCGGCGAACTCGCGGCGAGCCTGGGAGTCACGCCGAAGACGCTGCGACTCTACGAGCAGCGCGGGTTAATCGCTGCGCCCGCCCGCGCCGGCAACGGCTACCGTGCCTACGGCGCCGACGCCATCCAGCGCGCTCGCTTGATCGTGGGCCTTCGTGGGATCGGCCTTTCGCTCGAGGTGATCGAAAGATTGCTGACGGAGTTCGACGCGCCCGACGGCAATATGCGGCGGGCGCTGGCCGGGGTGCTGGACGAGCGGATCAGTATCGTCTCGTTGCAGCTCGCGGTGTTTCAAGGTCAGCTCGATGACCTCGAGGCCCGATACCGGGCCCTCATCGACACGCCGAAGCAACGCGCGCCGAACTGCGTATGCGGGGCGCTCAACCAGGTCTGCACCTGCACGCCGGCCATTGCGCATTCCGCTTGACCTTGTCCCTGGGGCAAGGTCGTAGCGTGAACTCATGAGCGCCTCATCCGACGTCAGCAGCGGAACCGGTAGCGTCCCGCGTTTCGCCCTGGATGAAGGGCCGGTGAGCGTCGTGCACGCCTTCTGGCTCGCCGGCATGAGCTGCGATGGCTGCTCGATCTCGATCCTGGGCGCCCAGCACCCAAGCGTGGAGCAACTGCTCACCGGTGGCATCCCCGGCCTGCCAAAGGTCATCCTGCATCATCCCGTCCTGTCGGTCGCCGTGGGCAAGGAGTTCATGAAGCCGCACCACCTGGCCGCGCAGGGAAAACTGGGCGCGCCGTATGTGGTCATCTACGAGGGGTCGGTGGCTGATGAGAGCATCGCCGGCGCGTTCGGCGGCTACTGGTCGGCGATGGGGAGCGGCAGCGGCGACAAGGTAGAGCCGCACCCGACGGCATATTGGCTGCGCGACCTGGCGGCGGGTGCCGCGGCGGTGATCGCGGTCGGGACCTGCGCGACCTGGGGCGGCATCCCGGCGGCGGCCGGGAACGTCACCGGGTCGATGTCGGTGATGGACTGGCTGGGCAAGGACTATCTCAGCACCCTTGGCCTGCCGCCGATCAACATCCCCGGTTGCGCGCCGGTCGGCGACAACATGACCGAGGTGATCGCGGCGGTGCTGATGTTCCTGGCGGGCGTTGGGCCGCTGCCGGAATTCGACGAACTCGGCCGGCCGGCGTGGCAGTTCAAGGACACGGTGCACCGCGCCTGCGTGCGCGGCGGCAGCTACGAGGAAGGCAAGTTCGCGACCGAGTATGGCCAGAAGGAGTGCTTGGTCGAACTGGGCTGCTGGGGCCCGGTCGTGCAATGCAACATCGTCTCGCGGGGCGCGAACGGGCACGCCGGGGGTTGCATGAACACGGGTGGCATCTGCATCGGCTGCACCATGCCCGGCTTCCCCGACGCGTTCGCCCCGTTCTACAAGAAGCCGCCTGGTTCGCTGATGTCGACCACCGTGAGCCGGGCGAGTGGCGGCTTCATCTCGTATCTCCGTAAATTCACCCAGAACTCGCGCAACCGCACTAATCGCTGGCGCAAGAACGAGGCGGTGCCGAGCGGGTGGGCCAAAGTGGACGGCACGCCGACGATCGCGGCACGGACGGTTGACTCTTTTTACGAGCGGCTGAAGGAAATGGGCACGGAATTCCGGCCCGGATCGGACCGTCAAAAGGCGCTGCAAGCCGCGGCGCATCGCTACATCCAGACCCGGCCGACCTGGGAAGGGTCGGAGCCGGCAGAGCAGCTCCGCGAGGCGGCGGAATAGGGAGGGTAGTCGTGTCGTTGTGGCTGCTCGGCTTCATCGTCGGTCTCGTGGTCGTTCTCCTGGTAGCCGCGTTGCTGATCGGGATCCTGATTGAGGCGCGGCGGATCCGCGGCCTCGCCCGGCAGGCCGGCGAACTCGTGCAGGCGATCGACGCCAACACGCGCGGGATCTGGGCCCTGCGCGACACGCATGGCGTCGCGCTGGCCTTGCTGCGCGGCGCCGAGGCGATCGAAGGCAATGCGGCCGCAATCGTCCGTGCGGTGATCGACGCCCATATCGACCAGGACGCAGCCTGAGATGCTGACCGGGCTCTTCACCGGCGTCGACCCGGCGCAGAGCTGGGCCGTGGCGCTGGTCATCCTCGTCGTCGTTTCGGTCGTGGTCGGCCTGTTGCTGCACCTCGTCGCGAAGGCCGCCCTGGGGATCGAGACCGAGGTGGCGCAAGTCTGGGAAGGTGGCCAGCGCGTCGCCAACAATACCATCCACATAGCCGTCCTTTACCGGATCGGCGAAAACGTGGACGCCATCCTCCAGTGCGCTGGCGCGATCGCGACGAGTGCCGCTTCTATCCGGGCACACGCCGAGAGTTGCCCGGGCTGCCCCGAATGCTTCCTAAAGCGAGGCTGAGCGATGGAGATGTCGACCTTCCTGATCCTGCTCACCGCGATCTGCGTGCTGGGCTTCCTCCTCGTCGTCGCCGTCGCACTGATGCGAATCGATCCTGTGCTGGAGGCGATTGGGGGGCGCGGCGAGTCCTATTTGGCCAAGCTGCGGTTCGGGCTGCGCGCGATCGAGCGCGAGACGTCGCACCTGCCTGCGACCGCGCCGGGAATCAACGCCGGGTTGGGCGCCCTCGCTGCCGGACTGACGGTGGTGGATCAGACAATGGGAGAGGCGCATGCGGCGCTGACCCGTCAGAGCGGAGGCCGGCCATGACGATCACGACGGTCGGGCTGGTGATCTGGGCGGGGCTGCTCGTCGTGATCGCGGTCGTCATCGTGCCGCTCGCGACCGGGCTGCTGCGGCGCGCGTTGAAGGCCTCGCGCAAGATCGAAGCCTATCTGGCCGACATGCTCACGGCTGGCGTGGGCGTTGCGGGTCATACCGCCGCCGTACCGGCGCTGGACCGCACGATCGAGCTGGCGCTGGCGATGCGGCCCGTCGCGGACGGGATCGAGGCAAAGACCG